>OLOV01000110.1_pt1 | contig 66891 bp, 59 predicted proteins | sample 1672931 | NCBI WGS metagenome assembly OLOV01 (sample SAMEA3136738, study PRJEB25190) | human gut metagenome | biome: human gut; feature: human-associated habitat; material: faeces | place: Austria | collected 2013 | reverse complement strand
ATTGCCTTTTATTCTATCTGACAATTTCGGTTTACACAATCTGGGCGGCACTTTCACAATCTGTTTCATGGGGCGCTTCCTCCTGAAGCATTTGTTCCAGCAGTTCCAGCAATTCCAAACGATCCTGGGATGAAAGATCACCATCGCGCACCATGCTTGTAACCATGAGCTTTACGGAGCTGGCTTCAATTTTGCTTAGCATAGCTTTGCTCTCACGCGCGATGCATTCTTCCTTTGAAAACGCCGGAGAATAGAATTTATCACGACCGCGTTTTTCAGCTCGGACAAAGCCCTTCTTTTCCAGCACGTTCATGTAAGATTGATAGGTTTTGTAGTTCCAACTGGCCTTGCTTCCGATTTGTTCAATCGTCTCGCCTAAAGTGGCGGGATGTTGTGACCAGAGTGCTGTCATGACAATCCATTCGTTTGGATTGAGCGTATCCTTCATATGCAGGAGCCTCCTATGCGTCAATTAACAAGCTTGTAATTATAATCATAATCCAATGGACGATAAAAAACAATCACGCACCATGCACATTTACAGAATATTAATATTCTGGTGTGACGATTTTGAACCGATGGGGATTTATATTGGCATAAACCACATTTTGCCCGCATGATCGCAGGCCTGCACGCAGATGCGTTTGACATTCGGCAAGGTTAGCGCTGTACCCGGCACGGGCATGAGCGCGTAAGCATGAGCCGTAAAGATGCCGTCCGGCGCAAGTTCTCCGGCGGCGAGATACGCAAGCTCTGCATCCGCACAGCCGTCAAAATAGACTTTGGTTGCATCTGCCGTGCGTTCTATGCGTATCGCAGGGGAGAAGGGGCCAAGCGGCGGAGTGTCATACAGAATGCGCAAGGCACGCCCTCCGTCAAAAAACGTGGGCTCGCTTTGACCCACGAGCTGCCGGGCACGCAGGAGCTGCATTGCAACGGGAGAGGCATCTGCAACGAGAAAGCGCCTCCCAAGCTTTGCAGCAACCGCAGCTGTGGTGCCGCTGCCGGAAAACAGGTCGCACACAAGGTCACCCGGCCGTGAAGAAGCAAGGAGGATGCGGCGCAGAAGCGCTTCTGGCTTTTGTGTGCCAAAGCCGGTACGCTCTGGGTCGCGTTGATGCAGATGCTCGACATCATCCCAAACGTCGCTTGGAAAGATGGGGGTATCTTCGTAATAGGTATAGTTCTTACCGCCGGAGCGGATGGAAAAATATACGCGGCCAAGCTCATCTATGGAGCGTTTCATGTTGTTGCGCTTTTCGGGGCCGCGTGGAACGCCGACAGCATGGATGTTGAAATAAACGGCTTTTGACTTTCGGTAAAAGAGGATTGTGTCATGCTTGCGTGAAAAGTGGCGTGTGCTGCGCCCGCCGGATTTGTAAGCCCAAATGATTTCGTTCATGAAATTGGCTTGCCCGAAAATCTCATCCAGCATGAGGCGGAGATAGGGGCTCATGCGGTAATCAATGTGCAAATAAAGGGAACCATCCGGCGCGAGCATCCTGTGACAGGCTGTGAGCACGGCACGCATCATGGCAAGGTAATCCTCACGGCTAAGGGTGTCCGCATAAGCGGGGATCGTGAGTCGCGCTTTTCGGGAAGAAAGCTTTACCGAAAACGTATCGCCCGTGCCAAATGGGGGGTCAAGATAAATAAGCGTTACGCTTCCTTCGTATTCCGCAGCAAGCGTTTGTGAAAGCGCTTCTGCGCGGCCGAGCAGAAAAATTCCAGGGCCGCCCGAGGAAAAAACTTCCCCCTTGCAGGAAAACGGGGTTGCCATGCCAAAGTCCTCCTTATTCATGAAAAGAATCCCTTCGGCGCATGCCGAAGGGATTGCGGGTCAGTTCGTATCGAAGCGCCTGCCGTGGGCATTGATGATATGTGATTCCATGCGCATTTTCGCATCTTCGGGCCGATGATGTTCGATAGCCTCAAAAATGGCACGGTGCTCTGCAAGCGATTGCGTGGGCCGCTCCGGGACGGTAAGCGATGTGCGGCGCACGCGGCGCGTGTTCTGATGCAGAGAGGTAAGAATATGGCGCAGGATGCGGCTGTCGCTTGCGGAAAAAATCACATCGTGAAATTCGGTATCAAGCCGGGCAAGGTTAGCCGCGTCGTTTTTTCTGGTATACAGTTCCATGAGCTCTACAATTTCGGTAAGCCGGGCAAGATTTGCCGCGTCAATGCGCTCGGCGGCCCAGTAAGCAGCCTGGCCTTCCAGAAGGTGACGAACGGTAAAAATGTCGTCAATGTCGTGGCTGGACATGCCCTGCACCATCATGCCGCGGTTTGGAATGGATACAACAAGATCTTCGAGCTCAAGCTGCTTAAGCGCCTCACGTATGGGGGTGCGGCTTACGTCAAGCTCTTCGGCCAATTTTGTTTCGACAAGGTAATCCCCCGTTTTGTAACGGCCTTCGATAATATCATCCCGAATGTGAGTATAAACCTTTGCGGTTAACGATTGTTTGTCGTTTAAATCAAAAAACATAAGGCCTCCTCCTAATCATATATTATTTTAGAGCAATCCTTGAAACAATGCAAGAAAAAACATGTATACATGCGTTTGCTTTTCCGAATTTGGGAAGATGAAAGGAACCGTGTGCTTGCGGACATACTAAGCATGCGGCCGAACGGAAGCGGCTGGAAAGGATAAGCGTGAAGGTTGATGAAACGGGTTCGTTTGGTGCTGATATTGGCACTTGGGATTGTGCTGGTTTCAGGATGTGGGAAAAGCGAATATGCGGATATTGCGGAAGCAATCCGCGCCGGCGCAGTGTTGGGAGAGAATATTGAAATTGACGGAATGGATGTTTCGGGAATGGAGGTCGTGCGTGCGCGGCGCGCTTTGAGCAGAGAGAAGGATGCTTATTTAGCATCGTTGCAATATGAGGTGCACGCGGGGGAAGGAAGCGTGCATGTAAGCGCGGCAGAGCTCGGAGCATCGTCGGATTTGGACGATGTGCTGCTGCGCGCTCTTTGCCTTGCGCAATATTATCCAAGCGCGAACAAGGCGCGTGAATTCCACACATCCGTTTCCATTGATGAACAGAAACTGAAGAAACAGGCGGAGAACATCGCGGCAGCGCTTAACGTGGCGCCGCAAAACGCCACAGCGGTTTATGATGCAAAGGCAGAAGGGGGCTTTTTATATACGGAATCGATCGAAGGATTCAGCGTGGATGCAGAACGTCTTGCTGACCAGCTTAAGATTGCGGTGTTGGCCGAACGCAACGCATCCATAGAGCCGTATATCAATACAATCCCGGCAGAATACACGGCTGAACATGCACGCGCGGACACGCAGCTGATCGCAGAGTTTGCCACCTCCTTCAAAAGCGCTACCTATGGAAAGGCCAACCGCGTATTTAACATTGCCAAGGCTGCAGAGCTGATTGACGGCACAACAATTGCGCCTGGCGAAGAATTTGATATGAATGCAATTTTAGGCCCGCGCAATGCAGAAAACGGTTGGAAAGAAGCCACTGGAATTCGGGATGCGGTTTATGTGCAAGAATATGGCGGCGGTGTCTGCCAGGTAAGCAGTACGCTTTACAACGCCGTGCTGATGGCGGATCTCACGGTAACCGACCGCACACACCATTCCTGGCCGCTTGGATACGTCGATATTGGCCGCGATGCAACGATTAGCACCGGCGGGCCGAACTTTAAATTCCAAAACACGCAGGATGTCCCAATCACAATTGGGGCGCATACGGACAAGGAGAAAAAACAGATCACGATTTCCGTTTATGGGCGGCCGCTCGCAGATGGTGTAACGATTCAAATTTCATCCAAGAAAGTTGAAACGCTGCCGGAGCCGGAAACGGAAATCATCGTAGACGAGAGCCTTGCTCCGGGCATACAGCAGGTGGTGCGTGAACCGCGGCGCGGCAGCGTAGCCGTGACCTATAAGGAGTATTACGATGCTAATGGAAACTTTTTGCATAAGGAGCAGGTCACAAAAGACAAATATCGATCCATTAAAGGGATCACACATGTTGGGCCTGGAGGGAGTGCGACATCCGCGGAAATTGCGCCTTGAGGCGCGGAACAGGCAGGGCGCTGCTTGCAGCTGCAAAGAGCGAAACGCGGGTGAGCGGTGCAAAAACGATGCTTTTACAGGTTAGGGCATTCAACGGTGCAGTGTTCCGCTTTATGAAGCGGCAGGCACGCGCGTAACCTGAATTTGGAGAAGCCGCTTTAAGCCCCGCATAGGGGGAAGGGGAAACAGCGCGTTGCTTTACAGCACTGCGTCCCGCCTCTATAATAGACGCATCAGGAGGTGGAAGCATGGCATTCTCGCAAATCTTTTCTGCGCTGCGCCAAAGGGAAGGGCTTTCCCAAAACGAGATCGCGCAGCGGCTGTTTGTGACGCGGCAGGCTGTTTCGCGGTGGGAGCGCGGCGAAACGACGCCAAATCTGGAAACATTGCAGCGCATTTCAAACGAGTTTCGCGTTTCGATCAATACGCTCCTTGGAAACCCGCAAACGCTTGTGTGCCAAAGCTGCGGCATGCCGCTTACGGACGACTGTGTGATCGGCACAAACCGGGACGGCGGGCTGAACGAGAAATACTGCAAGTGGTGCTTTACGGATGGAGAATTCACATACGAGTGCACGATGGAGGAAATGATAGAATGCTGCGTGCCGCATATGCTGGGCAACGGTTGGGAAAACGAAGCGGAGTGCCGTGCATTCATGGCGCGCCTTTTGCCCACGCTGGAACGATGGAAGCCGGAGCGTGAACCTGCCGAGCAGGGAGAATAAAGATTATAAACAAGCAGCCTCCGCACATAGCCCGTGCGGAGGCTGCTTTTGGTTTATCCCTTTGTGAGCCAGTATTTGCGCTTCCAGCCATCGCCCGGTTCTTCAAAACGGCCGAATGCAAACCCTATGTCCGTCAGAAAATGGTGTACTGCATTGTCGCAATCGTTGTTGCCGGGGATGAGGATTACCATCCCGCCGGGTTTTGTGACACGCAGCATTTCCGCGAGTTCCGCATCGGGGGAGTCGCCGAATACGTGGCCGCTCGTAATGATGTCGGCAAAGCCATCTTCAAACGGAAGCGACTCCATCAGCCCATCCGCGACATACAGGTTCTTTACATGCTCACGCTCAGCCCGCTCGCGCAGGAACCGCCGCAGCGACCATGCCGGTTCCACGCAATAGACGGCTTTGCACAGCGGAGCAACGGCAAACGCCTGCTTGCCTGTGCCGGAACCGACGTCCACAACGCGTTTGCCGGCAAAATCGCAGAGCCCGGTCAGTTCGCGTTCATCCCATTGAAGAAAGGGCTGACGATGGTAAATCTCAGGATTTACGGCATAGGCGATCCAATCCTCATATGCACGCAGAAGCGTTCGTTCCGCCTGAAACAGCGCTTGTGTATCGGCGGGCGGCAGGGCCTTGCCGTGCTTTAGCATCCGTTCCGCCCAGGCAGCCTTCTGTGGTGCGCGTTTTGCGATCGCCCAGACGACGTAGGGGTGCGCACGAAGGGCAAGTCCCCATGCATCGGCATAGCGTTCTTCATCGATCCAGTTGAGCTGGCATTCTTCCAAAAGAAGGAAAGTATCAAAGGGGATCTCATTCAGTTCTTTTTCAGTAATCCAGTTGAGAGACATAATTCCTCCATAGAAATCGTACTTTGAGAGAATCAGGAGGAAACAGGGGGATTATTCCGCTTCTTCCCTCCCGGAAACATGAGCCTGATTTGCTACTTTACGCATAATAACCGCTCCTTTCTTGTGAATTTCGCCTTAATAATAGCACGGGGCTTCGGAAAAGTAAACGCTGATGCGCAACGGAGCAAAGGAAAAGGCAGGCCGCATAGACGGCCTGCCCGGAGAAAATACTCTTATTTCTTGAGCGCGTTGTACTTCTTGATGCCGAGAGCGAGCAGATCCATTGCACGCTCAAGGTCTGCCTGCTTGAGCACGTAGGCCAAGCGCACTTCATCCTTACCGTGGCCGGGCGTGGCATAGAAACCTTCGCCGGGTGCATACATGACGGTTTCGCCATTGTCCTCAAACTCGGTGAGAAGCCATTTCTGGAATTCGTCCGTGTTGTCCACGGGGAGTTTCGCCATAACATAGAACGCGCCTTTCGGCTCCTTGCAGACCACGCCGGGGATTGCCTGCAGCTTAGCGTAAATGGTGTCGCGGCGGCGCTTGTATTCTTCGCGTACAGCGTCAAAATAGGAAGGGTCAACGGTGTAGAGCGCTGCGGAAGCGATCTGGTCAAGCGTGGCGACAGAAAGCCTTGCCTGACAGTACTTCATGACCTGCTGCTGGAGCTCCTTGTTGCGGGTGATGAGCGTACCGATGCGCGCGCCGCAGGCGCTGAAACGCTTGGAAACGGAGTCAATCACGATGGCGTTCTCCGCAATATCGTCGAACGCAAGGATTGTTTGCAGCGGCTCGCCGCCATAGACAAACTCACGATACACTTCGTCGCCGATGAGGAACAATCCATGTTCCTTTGCAATGTCCGCCATCAGGCGCATCTCTTCCGGCTTAAGGACGATACCCGTCGGGTTGCCGGGGTTGGTGAACATGATCGCGCGGGTGTTTTCGTTGATGAGCGCTTCGATCTTTTCCCGGTTGGCAAAGTTATACCCTTCCTCCGGCCTCGTGGTCAGCGGGCGGATGGTAGCGCCCGTAGCGCGCACGAAGGTGTTGTAGTTGGGATAGAAGGGTTCCGGGATGATGATCTCATCGCCATCGTCCAGAATGCAGTTAAGAGCCATGGAAAGCGCCTCGCTGCCGCCGGTGGTGATAATTACATCACTTGTCTCCAGATGGATGTTCAGGTTGGCGTAATATTTCTTGACCGCTTCAATCATCTCCGGAATACCGGGGGAGGGAGCGTATTCAAGAACCGGCTGCTCGAAGTGCTTGATCGCATCAAAATACGCTTGCGGCGTTTCAATATCGGGCTGGCCAATGTTGAGATGATAAATCTTTGTGCCACGCTTCTTTGCCTCTACCTGATAAGGATAGAATTTGCGGATGGGCGAAAGATTGCATTTCTGCACTTTGCTGGAGAACTTCATGGAAAACCTCCTGATGTATTAATTGGGTTTTCAGACCCAAAAGGAAAGCTAAATCGGTTCAGGAGCCCGACGAAGCGGGCTTGGGCAGGCTAGGGTCGCCGGTGCCGACAGTTTTTTTCTGGGTGACCGCGTTGTAGGTTTCAGAATACAGGGTTTCCGTGGATTCCAAAACGCCGTTCCGGTAAAGGTCACGGTAAGCGGTGACCTTATATCCGCTGCGTGCAGTAACGGTAATCTCTTCATACCCGGTAGGCCAGGTTGGTTCTTCTGTGACGATGGGCTCGCCGGGCGAAAGCTCCTCATCCACCACACCGCGCACCTCATAAGTTACCCCTTCAGGCAGCGGTTCGCCGTAAATGTGAACAGTCATGGTATATTCTTCCTGATCGCAATAGGCGAAAATGTATAGGGGCGCACCTGTGTTGTTCACAAAATTGAGGCTCTTGCCGCTTTCAACCGTGCCTGTGACGGTTGAATCAAGCCCCTTGTCCACATAGCTGGAAGGCCAGGAATGGTGCCGCCGTTCCGTGATGGAGATTCCTTCGACATCCTGCGCAAGGATTTCCTCCAATGTGGAACCGCGCTGCATGGAGGCTCCCGCGCGCAGCAACGCGTTATACAAGGTAGTGCTGACCTGGCAGATGCCGCCGCCGGCCTGATCCTCATAGCGTTCACCGCTTACGATGCCGGGTGCGAGCGGCCAACCGCCTTCCTCCGTGCGCGGGCCGATGAATGCATTAAAATTGAATTCTTCGCCGGACTCAACCTTTGCACCATTGAGAAGCGTGGCGGCCTTTTGAATGTTTCCAACGCGCTTTTCGTTGCGCGCGGCACGGCTGCCGCCAAAGCTTGTTTGGAATTCGGAGCGGAATTGCGTAACAAGTTTCAATTCTTCCACCGTGCGGGTGGGGGGGACATATTCCAAATCCGGCGTAAGCGTGGCGGAATATTGCCCTTGGGCCATCAGCGCAAGAATCTCTTCAAACAGTGCCTCCTGGTTAAGCATGTAGCCGTCCGCTCCTTCGGCATAAGTGAAGGCAGGGGAAGCGGCTGCTGTAACCGGAATTGCGGAAGGCTCCACAGGCGCGGTGTCCACTGCAGCGCCAATCGCGCAAAGGCGAGCCATCAACGTTTCATGATCCGGCACGAGCACGGCAGAAAAGCTCCGGCCGGTTTCCCGCACCTCGTCCGCAAGCGCGTTGTTTTGCAGCAATGTGCCGGTTTTGCCAAGCAGAATCGCCTCGTCAAGCACTTCGGAAAGCGTAGTAACAGGCGCCATGTCGGCAGCGGTCAGAACCCACAGCGCCGTGCCATGGCGTACGGTGATGTTTACGGAAGAAAGTGCGGCATCAAGTTCTGCCTGCACAGCCGATTGCGCTTCTTTACGCGTCATGCCTGAAACGTTCACGCCATTGATGGTGATGCCTTCCAAAAAGACGCCTTCGGTTCTGAGCGCAGCAATCTGAGCTTCACTGGGCTTTTCCACAAAAAGATGCAACACAAACAGGACTGCCGAAATCAACAGCAGGCCGAAAAAAACGAGTTTTGTGATATTCACGAGCCGCCTCAGACGCTGATGCGCGTGCTTTGCGCGGCTTTGCGGCCCCTTCCCGGCGCGCATGCCGGTGGGGTGGGGGTGCTTTTCCATTGCGTTCATACCTCTATGAAATTATACAACAACTTGACACTTTGGGCAACATCCCGCGCGGGAATATATCCGCATGACGACGATTGTTCACAAATTCCGGCGCTTGTTAGAAATGGAAAAAAAGAGTATACTATAATTGAATAAATATGGGGCTTCCTGCTCCGTTGCATAAAACGAATGGTTTTAAGAAAGTGAGGCTGTCATTTGGCGTCTAAATCAAAAGCAAAGCTGAAAATTATCCCGCTCGGCGGCGTGGGTGAGATCGGCAAGAACATGACCGTGATCGAATACGGAAAGGATATCGTAGTAGTGGATTGCGGCCTGATTTTTCCGGATGAAGATATGCCCGGCATTGACCTTGTGATTCCGGACATGACGTATCTCGAAAAAAATGCGGAAAAACTCCGGGGGATTCTCATTACGCATGGCCATGAGGATCACATCGGCGCAGTTCCTTATGCGCTGAAAAAATTTCAAACGCCGGTGTTCGGCACGCGCCTCACAATGGCGCTCATCGAACACAAGCTTGACGAAGCAAAAGTCCGCAATGCCGACTTGCGCTGCATTGCTCCGGGGGATAAGGCGCAGCTTGGCTGCTTTACGGTAGAATTCATCAAAACCAGCCATTCCATTGCGGGAGCGGTTGCGCTTGCAATCATTACGCCGGTTGGCACGCTGATCCATACCGGCGACTTCAAGGTGGACTATACGCCGCTCGACGGAGAACCCATCGATGTGGCGCGTTTCGCGCATTACGGCGCAAAAGGGGTGCTCGCGCTGATGAGCGATTCCACAAACGCGGAGCTTTCCGGGCATACGCAGTCTGAACGTGAGATCGGAAAGACCTTTGAACACTATTTTGAGATTGCGAAGGGCCGCGTAATTGTGGCTACATTTGCCTCCAACATTTACCGCATCCAGCAGATTGCGGATGTTGCGATTGCACATGGGCGTGTGATCTGCTTCCAGGGGCGCAGCATGGTGAACATTGCAAAGGTAGCAAGCGAACTTGGGTACCTTAACATCCCTGTGGAGAAGATTGTGGAGGTGGAAAAACTTCGCAGGATTGATGATGAAAAGGTATGCGTCATTACGACCGGAAGCCAGGGCGAGCCCATGAGCGGCCTGTTCCGCATGGCAAATGCCTCGCACCGGCTGAACATTGGGAAAGGGGACACGGTTATTATCTCCGCCTCGTCCATCCCAGGAAACGAGATTGCCGTTTCGCGCGTAATCAATCAACTCTACCAAAAAGGGGCGAAGGTTGTGTACGACCGCATGGCGGATGTGCATGTTTCCGGCCACGCGCGGCGTGAGGAGCTCCGTCTGATGTTTACGCTCACCAAGCCAAAATATTTCATCCCTGTGCATGGCGAGGCACGCCACCTTTATCAACACGCCGAACTTGCGGAGGAGATGGGGGTTCCGGCAGATAACATTGTGGTTTCCGAAATCGGGAGCGTTGTCGAACTTACGCGAAACGACATCCGGCTTAACGGTTCGGTGCCTTCCGGAAGCGTGATGATCGACGGAAACAGCGTCGGGGAGATCGGAGACGTTGTGCTGCGCGACCGCAAGCTGCTTGCGGAGGAAGGCCTTTTTACGGTGGTGATCCTGCTCAAAAAGAAAACAGGGGAGCTGGCGGCTCCGGCAGAGGTCATTTCCCGCGGGTTTGTATACCTGAAAAGTTCCGAGGAACTGGTAAAGGAAGCACGCGCGCTCGTAACGGAACTCGCCGCGCAATTCCAAACGGCGCACCGTTCGGAATGGTCTTCCATCAAAAACAACATCCGTTCGTCGCTTAAAAGCTTTTTGTATAATAAAACCAAGCGTACGCCGATGATTTTCCCGATTATCATCGAGATCGATTAAGGCGGGGCCGAAAAAGAAAACAGAAGGAGGAAATCCATGATTTACGACAAGGCAAGAGAGCTTTCCAAAATGTTGGCGGAGAGCGAGGAATACAAAACCTATAAACAAACGCAGGAAAAGGCGTTCGCAAATGAAACGACAAAGGCGCTCATCAAAGAATACCACCAGCTTCAAATGCAGGCACAGGCCGCGATGGTGCAGGGAAAGAAGGATGATGCCTGCATGGAGCGCCTGCAGAAAATCGGCGAGGTACTCCAGCTCAACCGGGACGCTTCGGAGTATCTGCTCGCTGAATACCGCCTGAATGTGATGCTGGGCGATGTTTACAAGATCCTTGCGGAGGCGATTGATATTGACCTCGGCATGTTGGAAGGATAACTATGGAGCACGGCAACGGCGGAGCGCGCCGCGACAATCCGGACATGAAACGCATGTGGCGGCGCATGCGGCCGCTCATCGTGTTTCTGCTGAGCCTCGGGATTTGCCTTACGCTGCTCTTTGTGGGAGCAAAGGTCGCTTTCAAGAAGCTGTTTGCGCCAGTGGATGCGAATGATGCTACGCCTATCACGGTTACAATCCCTTCAAATTCGGGCGCTTCACGTATTGCGAAGCTCCTTTATGAGGCGGGGGGGACGGATGCGGAAGGAAACCAGCTCCCGGGCCTGATTTCAAGCAAGACCGTATTTAAGATCTATGCGGATTTCACAGGCAAAACAAGCAAGCTCAAAGCAGGCACCTATGTGCTTTCGCGCAACATGAGCGTGGGACAGATTCTCGATATCGTCTGCAAGGGCAATCCGCCGCGCACCACCACGCGCCTCACGATTTCGGAAGGCACAACGGTGGAGGGCATAGCGGAAAAGCTCGTCTCGCTGGGCGTGCTCCCCAACACGGAGGAGTTCCTTGCGCTGTGCAAAACCGGGGAGGCGTTTGACTATTCATTCCTGATGGCCATTGAACAAAACCCGGCGCAGGCGCGCAATTACCTGCTGGAAGGGTACCTGTTCCCGGACACCTATGAAATCTATACCGATGAGTCCGCAAAATCCATCATTACGCGGTTGCTCCTGCGCTTCCGCAACGTGTTCAACGATGAATACACCGCCCGCGCAAAAGAGCTTGGCATGACGATGGACGAGGTTATTACCCTCGCTTCCCTGATCGAAAAGGAGGCGAAGGTGGAAAGCGATTTTGCCAAGGTTTCGGCCGTGTTCCATAACCGCCTGAACAAAGGGATGAAGCTGCAGTCCGACGCGCCGCTTAAGTACATTTTTAACGTTTCCGGAACGTTGACTTATACGGAGGAGCAGATGCGGGATCCTTCCCTTTATAACACGCATGTGCATGATGGGCTGCCGCTCGGCCCGATCTGCAACCCGGGCGAACGCGCGATCCGCGCAGCGCTTTACCCCAACGAGGATTATGTTTCCGAAGGGTTCCTGTATTTCTGCCTGATGGATGCGACAACGGGCGAAAACGCCTATGCGAAAACGCTTGAGGAACACAATGCCAACGTGGAACGGTACAGGGATACATGGAATACAGCGCAATGAAAAAAGAAAGAAAAACAGCCCTGCCGGAGTTGCTTGCTCCGGCAGGCAATATGGAACGGCTCGTGACGGCGCTGCGCTTTGGTGCGGACGCCGTCTATCTCGGTGCGGAGGCGATGAGCCTTAGAAACTATGCGGACAACTTCACTGCGGATGGCCTCAGTGAAGCTTGCGCTTATGCGCATGCGCGCGGCAAGCGCGTTTATGTTGCCTGCAATGCGTTTGCACGCGATACGGACCTTCGGGCGCTGCCGGCGCTTCTGCGGCAGATCCGCGCTGCGGGGGCGGATGCGCTCATTGTCAACGATGCGGGCGTGATCCGGGTTGCACGGGACACCGTGCCGGAATTGCCGCTGCACCTGAGCACGCAGGCCAATACGCTCAATGCCGAGGCTGCTATGTTCTGGCACGAGGCGGGAATCCGCCGCATCGTGCTTGCGCGGGAGCTTTCACTTGCAGAAATAAAGGAGATGCGCGCTGCGCTGCCGGATGCGTTGGAGCTGGAGATTTTTGTGCATGGCGCGATGTGCGTTTCCTATTCCGGCCGGTGCCTGCTCAGCAACTATATCGCGGGGCGGGATTCCAACCGGGGAGAATGCGCACAGCCTTGTCGTTGGACGTATGAATTGCGGGAACGTGGGCACAACGGCGCGTATTTTGGGATTGAGCAGGATGCGCTTGGCACCTATATCCTGAACGCGCGCGATATGAACCTCATTGAGCACCTGCCTGCTGTCATCGAAACGGGCGCGTGCAGCCTGAAGATCGAAGGACGGATGAAATCAATCGCTTATGTGGCAACGGTTGTAAACGCATATCGCATGGCCCTTGACCGCTATGCGGCCGCGCCGGATGAACCTCTGCCGGCCGAACTTTCAAAGGAGCTTGACTATGCGAGCCACCGGCCGTACACGACGGGCTTCGCCTTCGGAGACCCGGGCGCGGCGGGGCAGGCCCCGCAGAGTGCGGACTATGTGTCTGAAGCGCAGATCAGCGCCGTCGTGCTTTCCTACGATGCGCAAGCGCAGACTGCTTGTGTTGAACAGAGAAACCGTTTTGCTGACGGCGATGTGCTTTCCATCCTTTCTCCGGGTGATATTTCGCGCACATTTACCGTCTGCAGCATCCGCAACGAGGCGGGGGAAACGCAACAGACTGCACCGCATCCAAAACAGCGCCTCCACATTGGCTGCATTGAGCCGGTGCAGGCGGGAGATATTCTGCGGAAAATAAGCGGCTGTTAGGAAAAAGCAACAGGGAACGGCGCAAAATTATGCTGCCGTCCCCTGTTGGCTTTTGAAAGCGAATTCGCCTAAAGCGCCAGAACCATCATAAGGCAGGGGCAGGATTCGCCCCAAAGCGGCAGGCATTCCAGCGGGCGGAAGCCCATCGCCTCATAGAAGCGGCGCGTTTTTTCGTACCCCTCGTCCGGGAAGGATGCATCCAGCGTCTTTACCTGCAAAAACTCGCAGCCCTGCGCTTTGCACCATGCATGGCAGCGCGAAAGGAGTGCACGCCCCGCGCCGCAGCGGTGGTGCTCGGGCAGAACGCCCATCACGTAAACTTCCGCAGCATAATGCGTGTTGCGCTTTATGGCCAGAAACCCAATGGGCACTCTGTCCGAGTATGCCACAAAGAACGGCATATGTTTGCTTTCCCGGATATATTCTGCCGTGGATTCCGGAATGCCGAACCAGGCAGGGAGCGCGGAAAGAATCTCGGTTGCGATTTGCTCCTTGCTCTCTTCACACTCCAGAATACGGATCGTGAGCGCCTGCGAGTTCATGCGATCCGCTCAATAATTGCGGCGCAGGCAGCATCCATGCTCATCTCGCCGCTTTTGATGAGAAGATCATGCTGCTCTGCATCGAACATACCGTGCTTTTTTTCAAGCATTGCCGCAAGCGGTGGGGGAAGCTTGCCGCCCGTGCGCCGGGCAAAGCGTTCCTGAATGACGGGAAGCTCTGCCGTGACGAGTATTCGCAGTGCGCCTGCCGGCAAGAAAGCAAGGTGTTCCTTCTCGCTGATGACATAAATGAACGGCTCCGCATCCGGCTTCATATGCGCTGCAAGGAGCGTGCAAAATGCCTGCCGGGCGTCCCCCTCGCCTTTTGCAAGGCGAAGATAGTCTTTCCCTGAAAACACCAAAGCTCCCAGCTTCTCTTTTAACATGCCCGCAAGGGTGGATTTCCCGGTGCAGCTTTCCCCAATCAAAGCGATGACCATAAATCCCTCCTGAATTTAATATACGCAATTACAGTATACCACGCACACCGCTTCGGCGCAAACGCAGGGATTCCTCGTAAATGCGCGCGATGTCATGCAGCATGGACACATGGCCGAAATCCGGGGTATACACCAGATTCACTTCGCGGATCATGCCGAGGTTTTCAACCTGAAGCAGGCGGATCTTGCCCTTGCTGGCCTCGTCATAGCAGGCGCTTTTTGCGAGGATGGAAACCCCGAAACCGCGCCGGATCAAATCCTTGATGGTGGCGATGTTATCAACTTCGAGAATGATGTTGAATTCATCAATGGACATACCGTTGCTCTCAAGGTGGGAAACGAACAGATTGCGCGTCCCGGAACTTGGCAGGCGCAGAATCAGGTTTTCCTTTTTCAGTTCATCCAATGTGACGCTGCTTTTCTGCGCAAGCGGGCTTTCGTTAGCGACTGCGAGCACGAGGCAGTCTGTATCAATCAAAATGGAATTGAAAGAGGCATCGTGCACTTTTCCTTCTACAACCGCGATGTCGATTTCGTAGGTTTTTAGCTTTTCATAAAGATTATTTATGGTATCAGTAAGGATTGTTAGGCGCACGCCGGGGGTTTCGCTGCAATATTGCGCAAGCACTTCCGCAATCAGGTTGCTTTCCGCGGTATGCGTGATGCCAACGGAAAGGCGCATCGCGCGCAACGGATAATCCCTCAGGCTTTGCCGGAGGTTTTGGTACAGCATACGCATGCGTTGGGCACACCCTAAAACGAGTTCCCCTTCGCCTGTGAGCCGGAGCTGGCCTTCGCTGCGGTTAAAAATGCGCACGCCAAGCTCTTTTTCCAATTGCTTCACATGCTGGCTTACCGCCGGCTGCGTCAGAGAAAGAGATTTTGCCGCCTGCGTAAAGCTTCCGGCTTCAGCTACGCGTAAGAGCGTTTCAAGCTTGGGATCGATCATGACAAATACTCTCCATACATATATAATGATAATTTATATGGGTAAATATAATTATTATTTTACATTATGTCTAATGTTCCATATACTATACCACAACAAATTCGGTAAGGCAAACGGTTTGGGAAGGAGGCGCATGGGATGCGCAAAGCAATTGAGCAGATTTATGCGCAGATGGGAGAAGCCACGAGGGTGCTTTTGGTGCTTTCCATCATTTTGTTTGCAGGTTTCTTGGTTACACGCCTCACAAAAAAATTACATTTCCCCGATGTGAGCGGGTATATTCTTGCGGGTATCCTGATTGGCCCATGCTGCCTTTGCCTTGTGCCGGAACCGATGCTTGCGCGGATGGGCTTTATCAGTGATATCGCGCTTGCTTTCATCGCATTTGGCGTCGGACGCTTTTTTAAAAAGGACGTTCTGAAGAATACGGGCATAGGCGTTGCCGTATTGACGCTGTTTGAGGCTTTGGCAGCTGGTATTTTGGTTGCGCTTGTGCTGCGCTTTCTGTTCGCTCTGCCATGGGCGCTTACCGTGCTGCTTAGCGCAATTGCAACGGCTACCGCACCCGCGAGCACAATGATGACCATTCGCCAATACGGGGCGAAAGGCAAGTTTATTGATACGCTTTTGCAAGTGGTTGCACTTGACGATGCAGTATGCCTCCTGATATTCAGCGCAGCTGCCGCAGCCATATCAGCGGGGGGCGTGAAGGGGCTTTGTGCATGGGCATTTGCAAGGCCGATCGCATACAATGTGAGTGCGTTGCTGCTAGGCGCCTTATGTGGTTTGCTGCTAAGCAAGCTGCTCAGCCCAAAGCGCAGCCGAGACAACCGATTGATCCTTGCGGTGGCCATGCTTCTCATGCTATCCGGCATTTGTGCGGCTTTTGCTGTCTCCCCACTGCTCTCCTGCATGGTATTTGGGGCAGTCTATGTGAACGTCACAAAGGATGAGGGATTGTTTGAACAAATAAACGATTTTGCTCCGCCCATTACATCCATGTTTTTCGTGGTTTCGGGCATGAGCCTTTCGCTTCCCGCGCTTGGTACGGTGGGAGCTGTTGGAGCGGTTTACGTGATCGTGCGCATTGTGGGAAAATACTTTGGAGCGTACTATGGCGCTGCCGTTACGAGGCAAAACCAAGTGGTGAAACGCTATTTGGGGCTGGCATTGATCCCGCAGGCAGGCGTAGCCATCGGCCTTGCATTTCTTGCGAAGCGGATTCTGCCGGAAGAAATGGGAGATATTCTGCTTGCAATCATTCTTTCATCCTCCGTATTATATGAGCTCGTTGGGCCATGGTGCGCAAAAAAGGCAATTATCCTTTCCGGTTCCCTGCCCGGCTGCTTAAAGGAACACGGAAAAAAACAGGAAACGGGCGGGCCGGAAGAAACCGGGAGCGAGGGAAAGTCTGCCGCACACAATGGCGCACCGCACGGAACGGTGCTATAATACAAACAAGAAACATGAGAGATGGAGGAACGGATATGAAACTGGCAAATGCGCTGACCGAGCGGGCGGAGCTGCAAACCAGGGTACGTCAGTTGGAAAGCCGGCTGATGAACAATGCTCAGGTGCAGGAAGGGGAGCGCCCGGCGGAGGAGCCGGCAGCCCTTTTGGAAGCGCTTGATGCGGCTTATGCCGCGCTTGAATCGCTCATTGCACGCATCAACCTTACCAACAGCGCAACGTATGTCCAAGGGGAAAGCCTGACCGCGCTTCTTGCGCGCCGGGATTGCCTCGCTGGAAAAATCGGCGTGCTGCGCACGTTTTGCGACAATGCGAGCGCGCTTGTAACGCGGCGCACAATCGGTGAAATCCGCATCAAAAGCACGGTGGATGTGGCGGCAATGCAGAAGCAAATCGATGTGCTATCCAAGGAACTGCGCGAGCTTGACGCCGTTATTCAGGAGAAAAACTGGACCACGGAACTTCTGGAATCATTTTAAAACAAAATCCGGCCGGAAAGCGTGTAACGGAAGGAAGCGGGTGCGATCTCAGCCGCTTGAGAAGGAAGCGGCACAGATGGTAGCGCGCGGGGACGCGCGGGGTTCGAATCCCCGAAGCAATGTGATCCCGGCATCGTAACATCTGCAAAAATTACGTTTATTGTTTTTACCGCAGCGCCGGTCCTGCCGTGAGGGTGGGTCGCGGGCACTTCCCGGCGAAAAAAGGGTGATGCATCAGAAGACGCATCACCCTTTCGTGTTCGTACCAAATGGCGGCAGGGAAATCACAGCGTAAAACCAAATCCGATGGCGCTGACCGAGTTTGCACGTTCGGCCAGCGAATCAAGCGGCAGGCCGTGCATTTGCACCACAAAGTTTTTGGATTCCTCCCCTTCAAGAAGCGTATTCTTTGTAAAATACCACGCCCCGAGGAACGTTCCTTCGGCATCATAGAAGCCGATATGGATGATGTTCATTTCACAACCCAATGCGCCTGCGCAAGTGATGCGGCCAGAGAGGGTGGTAAAGTTGGGGTAATTATCCGCAAGGTAGAGGCGATCCACAAGGAGTAAAGTGCGTGCGGCCTCTGCGCGGCGCGGGGTAAGCGAAACGGAAAGAGAAACCTCCATTCCGGCGGAAAGCGCGGTTTCCGAAGCCTGAGGGACCCAAGCCGTCAGGAAAGAGGTTTCACCAGGCATCAGCACGGCGTATTCAGCAAGCGGCGGCACAAAGCTGTGCTCAAAGGTTTCGCCACCGGCAGTAAAGGTGAAAACGGCAGATTCGATGGTGATGGGGCAATCGCCCGTGTTGGTATAGGCTGCTGCGCCATAAAGCGTGATGCCTTCCGTGCCGTTATATACGGCCGCAGCCGTATCATCCACACGCGCGGCCGGAGTTTTTCCGTTCTCAGCGTTGAACGCAGCGGCGTCTGAACCTACGCTGTCCGCTTCGGAAAGCGCAGGGGAAGCACCAACATCCACGAGCGGAGTGGATGGCGCATCCGATCCGCAGGCAGAGAGGGCAAAAAGCAGTGCCGATGTAATAAAAAATGCGAGTAGGCGTTTCATATGCGCATTATATCACAGGCATGTCAAACCGTCTATAATGACGGGCAGGGGAGATATTGAAATTCACAAATTGGCAATCTTGGCCGTATGTGTTAAAATAGTATCGGTAAAAATAGGCATAGTATTGTTTTTTGGGAGGATAGATCAAAATGGCGAAAAAGACCGTTATGGATGTTGACGTGAAAGGCAAGCGTGTATTGGTCCGCGTGGACTACAATGTGCCGCTTAACGATGCGGGCGAGGTCGCGGATGACAAGCGAATCACAGCGTCTCTGCCCACGGTAAACTACCTGCTTGAACACGGGGCGCGCGTGATTCTCTGCTCTCACCTCGGCCGCCCGAAGGGTGAGCCCAAGCCGGAGTTTTCCCTGAAGCCCGTAGCGGTGCGTTTGGCGCAGCTCCTTCCTAACGTAAAGATCGGCTTTGCGGAGGACTGTATCGGCCCGGAGGCCAAAAGAAAGGCTATGGCGCTTAACGATGGTGAGATCCTGCTTTTGGAAAATCTGCGGTTCCACAAAGAAGAGGAAAAGAACGACTCCGCATTTGCAAAGGAGCTTGCTTCTCTTGCAGAACTCTATGTTTCAGACGCATTCGGCACCGTGCACCGTGCGCATGCCTCTACGGCGGGCGTTGCGGCCTACCTTCCCGCCGTTGCCGGCTTCCTGATTGGCAAAGAGCTTTCCATCATGGGTGATGCGCTGGAAAAGCCGGAACGCCCGTTCGTTGCGATTCTCGGCGGTGCAAAGGTGGCGGATAAAATCGGCGTCATCAAGAATCTGCTGCAGAAGTGCGATACGCTTATCATCGGCGGGGGCATGGCGTACACGTTTTTCAGGGCAATGGGATATGAAATCGGCGATTCTCTGCTCGATGCGGACAGCATCGGGCTTGCAGGCGAGCTGATGGCGGAAGCGAAAGAGCGGGGCGTAAAGCTGCTGCTGCCGGTGGATACCGTTGTGGCGGACAACTTCTCTGCGGACGCGCAGCACAAAACCGTAAAGTCGAACGCAATCCCGGCGGGCTGGCAGGGGCTTGATATCGGCGAGGAAACACGCCGCCTCTTTGCGGAGAAAATCAAAAAAGCGAAAACCGTTATTTGGAACGGCCCGATGGGCGTGTTTGAGTTCCCTGCGTTTGCAAAAGGCACGGCCGCTGTGGCAGAGGCCTGTGCAGAATGCGGAGGCACGACGATCATCGGCGGCGGCGATTCTGCTTCTGCGGTAAAAAAACTTGGCTTTGCGGACAGGATGACGCATATTTCCACGGGCGGCGGCGCAAGCCTTGAATTCCTGGAGGGAAAGATTCTTCCCGGTGTAGCCGCACTGGACGACAAATAAGCTTTCGAAATAAAAGGAGAAAGAAGTATGGAACGCAAACCCATCATTGCGGGAAACTGGAAAATGAACATGACGCCCGCAGAGGCAAAAGAACTGATTGCGGCGTTAATCCCCCTTGTGGCGGATGCGGCGTGCGATGTTGTCATCTGCCCGCCGTTTGTTGATCTCCCTGTTGCGGTGGAACTGACAAAGGGTACGAATCTCTTTGTCGGCGCGCAGAATATTCACTGGGCGGAAAAAGGTGCATACACGGGCGAGATCAGTGCGGCAATGCTCAAGTGCATAGGCGTTGCGTATGCAATCGTCGGACACAGCGAACGCAGGCAGTATTTTGGAGAAACGGATGAAACCGTGAACGGGCGCGCAAAGGCTGCCATTGCAGCCGGCATTACGCCCATCATCTGCGTAGGCGAATCCCTTGCCCAGCGCGAAGCGGGCGAGACGGAACAGGTCGTTTCCGGCCAAACGGAGGCTGCACTTTCCGGCATCGCGGCGGGGGATGTAAAACGGCTTGTAATCGCCTATGAACCCATCTGGGCAATCGGAACCGGGAAAACCGCAACGAAGGAGCAGGCCAATGAAACGATCGCCTGCATCCGCAAAACGGTGGAACGGCTCTATTGCCCCGGAACGGCGGAAGCTGTGCGCATCCAGTATGGCGGCAGCATGAACCCGAAGAACGCGTCCGAACTGATGGCCATGCCGGAGATAGACGGCGGCCTGATCGGCGGTGCAAGCTTGAAGGCGGAGGATTTCGCCAAGGTTGTGAACTACCGAGGGGCGAAATGAAACAGATTACTGCATTAATTATTCTAGATGGCTTTGGCTGCCGGGAGAACGCCGATGGAAACGCGATCCGTGCGGACGGTGTAAAGCATATCCGGGAGCTTTGGAATGCATACCCGCATACGCAGATTGAAGCATCCGGAAACGCGGTCGGCCTTCCTGCCGGCCAGATGGGCAATTCCGAGGTTGGCCACCTGAACATCGGCGCAGGGCGGGTGGTTTATCAGGAACTGACGCGCATTACAAAGTCCATTGAAGATGGAGATTTTTTCTCCAACGAAGCTTTCCTTGGAGCAGTGGAAAACTGCAAAAAGCATAACAGCGCCCTGCATCTATATGGCCTTTGCAGCGATGGAGGCGTACACAGCCACTTAACGCATCTTTATGCGTTGGTAAAACTCGCGCGCGAAAACGGCCTGAAAAACGTATTCATCCACTGCTTCATGGATGGGCGCGATGTGCCGCCTGAAAGCGGCAAGGGATATATCCATGCGCTGCAAAACGAGTTAAAAGCGCTTGGCTGCGGTAAAATTGCGACCGTGATGGGGCGTTATTACGCAATGGACCGGGACAACCGCTTTGAACGCGTGGAAAAAGCATATGCGGCGCTCGTTTATGGCGAAGGCGTTCAAGCGGAGGATCCCGAGGCGGCAATGCAAGCCTCCTACGATGCGGGTGTGACGGATGAATTTGTCGTTCCTGTGGTCATTACAGAAAACGGCGCGCCGGTTGGCACGGTTCGGGCGAATGACAGCGTGATCTTCTTCAATTTCCGGCCAGACCGGGCAAGGGAGATTACCCGTGCGTTTATCCTGCCAGAGTTCGATGGCTTTGACCGCAAAAAAGGGTTCTTCCCGCTGCACTATGTTTGCATGACGCAATATGATAAGACCTTTGGTGCACGCGTGCATGTGGCGTTCAAGCCGGAGCGCCTTTCCAACACCTTCGGCGTATATATTTCTTCGATGAATAAAACGCAGCTACGCATTGCGGAAACGGAGAAATACGCGCATGTAACGTTCTTTTTTAACGGCGGGGTGGAAGCGCCCAATCCGGGCGAAGACCGCGTGCTGATCCCGTCGCCCAAGGTTGCGACCTATGACCTCAAGCCTGAAATGAGCGCATACGAGGTAACGGCGGAAGCCGTAAAGCGCATCGAAAGCGGCAAATATGATGTGATGATCCTGAATTTCGCAAATCCGGATATGGTCGGCCATACGGGCGTGATGGAGGCTGCCGTGAAGGCGGTGCATGCGGTGGACGAATGCGCGGCGGAGGTGGCCTCTGCCATCCTTAAAGCAGGGGGGCGTGCCATCGTCACGGCAGACCACGGCAACTGCGAGCAGATGGTTGGGCCGGATGGAGAGCCCTTTACCGCGCATACTACGAACCCGGTGCCGCTTATTCTTGTGGATGATATGCGGAAAGAGGCAAAGCTCCGCGCAGGCGGAAGGCTGTGCGATCTTGCGCCCACGCTGCTTGCGCTGATGGGATTGCCTGTCCCGGAGGAGATGTCGGGCAGGAGTCTCCTTGAACCGTGAGCTTAGATTGCCGAAAAAGTCAAAATGCGTGCAAAACCATGCGGATGCGGTGAAAATGCTTGCGCTTTCGGCATCTGCATGGTATAATGCCCCTTGCAGTCAATTAGGAGGTTGTATATATTATGGAAACGTTAGGAATAATCGTTAACATAGTCCTCATTCTTGCTTCCGTGGCGTTAATCGCCGTGGTTTTGATGCAGCAGACCAAGAGCGCGGGCCTTGGCGGCGCCTTCGGCGGCGATACCGCTTCGTTCACCGCGCGCGGCCGCAGGGCCAGCAGGGAAGCTAAGCTTCAGAAGATCACCATCGTATTGGGCGCTGTTATCGGCGTGTTGGCGATTGCGATGATGATCATCGGCTGAGTTACCTCACGATTTCTTGGGTGTGCCTGCATTTTGCCGGCACACTTTTTTGCGTTGAAACGCGCGAAAGCGGGAACCCTCTGATACTGAAAAAAGAAGGTGAAAGGAAACGAAGGAAAACGAAATGGAAAACAGAGTGATCGAAGCGCTCCGCCGCGAAGGAAAACCGCTTGCGCCGGAAACGCTTTTAGAAGAATTTGAGGCGGAGGAGCGCGATGCAGCCGCGATGGCTGTGGAACGCCTGCTTTCTGAAAGCAGGCTGATTCTGACGCGTAAACGCAAATTGGCGCTGCCGGAACAGACGGGACTCGTCTATGGGCGCATGCAGGGCAATGCCCGCGGATATGGCTTCTTTATCCCGGAGGATGGCAGCCCCGATATGTTCGTGCCCGCGGATGCGATGCACGGCGCAATGCATGGCGACAAGGTTTGGGTAAGGCCAACGGAGACGGTCAGCCGCAACGGCAGCGCGGAAGCGGAGGTTATGCTGATCGCTGTGCGTGCGCAGAGCGCTGTTGTGGGCACGTTTGAACAAAGCCACGGTGCGCCCGGCGGGTACGTGATTCCGGACGATACGCGGCTCTATATGGATGTGCTGGTGTATGAGGCGGCAACAGGAGGCGCAAAGCATGGCGATAAGGTTGTCACAAAGATTACGCAGTATCCGGACGGCCGCCGCCCGTTGATGGGAGAAATTACCGAGGTGCTTGGCGGGAAGGATGAGGCAGGGACGGACATCCTTTCCGTGATTCGCCGTCTGGATTTGCCCGAAACGTTTACAAAAGCATCGATCCGCCAGGCACGCAGCCTGAACAAACCGGTCGATGCGGATACGGTTGCGCGGCGTGAGGATCTGCGGAACCTGCCAACTATTACCATCGATGGTGCGGATGCAAAGGACCTTGACGATGCTGTCTCCCTTATAAAGCTCAAGGATGGGTGGCTGCTTGGCGTGCATATTGCGGATGTGAGCCATTATGTGCAGCCCGGAACAGCGCTTGATGCGGATGCTTACAAGCGCGGCACGAGCGTGTATTTCCCGGACCGGGTTCTTCCTATGTTTCCGCCGGATGTGAGCAACGGAGTCTGCTCGCTCAACGAAGGTACGGAAAAGCTTACGCTCTCCTGCTTTATGGAGATCGGGAAAAACGGCAAGGTAACGGCACACCGCTTTTCGGAAACCGTGATCAAGACGACACATCGCATGACATATGACGATGTAAATGCGATTTTTGACGGCAATACTGCACTGCGCAAAAAATATGCGGATGTTGTTCCGATGCTGGAGGAAATGCGCACAGTAATGGGACTTTTGAATGCGCAGCGGGTGAAGCGGGGCAGCATCGACTTTGATTTGGACGAAGCGGCAATCACGCTCAATCCTGCGGGCAAACCAACGGATGTTTCCATTGCATCACGCGGTGTTTCCAACCGCATGATTGAAGAGTTTATGCTGATTGCAAATGAAACCGTTGCACAGCACGTGTTTGAACTGGGGATGCCGCTCGTTTACCGCGTGCATGAAACGCCGGACAAAACAAAGCTTGCGGATCTCAATACATTTCTTAACACGCTTGGTTACGGCATTAAGAACATTGGCAATGTGAAACCTCAGACGTTTCAGAAGATCCTGCAAAAAGCAAAGGGAACAAAAGAAGAAAACGTTATAAGCCGCGTGGTGCTGCGCTCCATGCGCAAGGCACGGTACGCGCCGGAATGTCTGGGGCACTTTGGCCTTGCTGCACCGTGCTATTGTCATTTTACCTCCCCCATCCGCCGCTATCCGGACCTGATGGTACATCGGATGCTGCGCGAGCTTCTGCGCGGAGAGATGACAAAAGAACGTATTGCACGTTATGAAGAGACGCTGGAAGAGATCGCCCGCCATTGCTCGGAGCGGGAGATCGCAGCCATGGAGGCTGAACGTGCGGCGGATGATTTAAAGAAGTGCGAATACATGCAATCGCGTATCGGCACGGTCGAAACGGGGATTATTTCGGGGGTTGCGCAGTATGGTTTTTTTGTGCAGCTGGGCAACACGGTTGAGGGAATGGTGCGCGTGACCTCTATCGCAGGGGATTTTTATGTTTGCGATGCGAAGAATTATCGCATGGTGGGCAGGAATTCAAAGCGCGTGTTCCGGCTCGGCGACCTTGTACGCGTGCGTGTAGCAGGGGTGGATTTAGAAAACAGCAACGTGGACTTTGAATTGGTCCCGAGTGCAAACGGCGGCGCACCCAAGCCAAAGAACGGGGAGGAGAAACCGAAGGCGGCGGAGGAGAAACCGAAGCCTGCGGATGGCAAACAGCCGTCAAAGCGGCGCCGGCGTGCAAAGAACCCGGGGAAAGTTGCAAAGGATCCAGAGAAATAGTATAATATAGACCGCATTATGGAAGGGGGGAAGACATTGCCGGTCAAGAAGGGCGTGCGGCAAATTGCGGAAAACCGCAAAGCGAGGCACGAGTATTTCATTGAAGACACATACGAATGCGGTTTGGCGCTTGTCGGCACCGAAGTGAAAAGTATTCGTGCAGGCAAGGTGAACCTGAAAGACTCCTATGCACAGGTAAAAAATGGCGAGGCGTTTCTCATTGGCATGCATGTAAGCCCCTATGAGCAGGGGAACATTTTCAACGCCGATCCGTTCCGCCAAAGAAAACTATTGCTGCATAAACAGGAGATCCGCAAACTCCAGTCCCTTGCACAGGCGGAGGGGTATAGCCTGATTCCGCTCAGGCTTTATCTGAGGGACGGCCTTGTGAAACTGGAACTTGCCGTTGCCAAGGGTAAAAAGCTTTATGACAAACGCCATGATCTTGCGGAGCGCGATGCCAAGCGCGACATCGAGCGCCGGATGAAGAATGTGGATTGAGCATTTTGCGTTGTTTATGATATAATATAAGCACAGCGCAGCAAATGCGCAGCCACAGGATGCCGCAGGGTACGGCGGCATCCTGTATGGGGCCGTAAATGGTTTCGACGGGGATCGCTGAAGCCGGATAAGCGAGCCGAAGCCCCGCGCTTCGTTAAAAGCGGGAAATTAAAAAACAACTGACGAATCTAATTTCGTACCCGTCGCTGCTTAAGCAGTGACCGTCCGTCCCCGGTTGCCCACGACCGGGATCACGGGCGTCATCAATGTGGGGAACCAGCCTGCATAAGCTTTGCCGCAGGTGGGATCTTATGAAGCTACTAAAATCCTGACCCTGCCGCTGGGGGCCGGATGGAGGGAACGCTAAAGCATCGGCTACGCTCGTAGAAAGTCTTGTGGACGGGTCTTCGGACAGGAGTTCGACTCTCCTCGGCTCCACCACAGCAATCAAATCCGAACCCAACGCCAATCGGTGAGGGGTTCGGATTTGTTGTTTATTTCAGCACTCTCTATAAATAAAATGATTTGGAGAGTGATAAGATGAACAGGACGAAAATTAACAAGGCGCGAATCGGACGGTATGGGAGCAAGCTGCTTTCGTACATGAAGGAGCACAATCAAAATCTGTATATGGAATTGCTCTTTTCTGGCTGTTTGGAGGATTGGCTCGCAGAACAGAACGAGATATGTAAAGAGAAGATTTGCGAGTATGCTCAACGGATCGCCAACGCGCGAGGCATCACGGAGGAACTCAAAGCCCGCGACCAAATGGCTTGGGTCGGCGCGATGAACACAATTCGGGCGCAGGCAGAAGAAATTGTTATTGAACAAATACTCTCATAAAGGCAATGTTGATAACCGTTAAAAATTGATTGATAATACGAATGGCAAGAAATGAGGCCGCCCTTCTATGACCCTCTTGGGTTGTTTTGGGCGGCCTTAAAATGTTTTTACGGTTTAATTTTCCATGAGCAGCTCTTTATACGCCTTTTCGTCAGCTTCCTGCCATGATAAGCCTGTTTCTCTATACTGTTGGGAAAGCGGCTTAAGTCGATTCGCATAAACGCCGTCTCCGGTCGTGCGGTCATAACCCATGACAATCCAATAAGCACCGCGCTTCTCAAGGGTAAGGACGATCTCCTCACCCACACCCCGCATTGGTCCCGATGTGATTTCGGTGTTTACATAGAAACGGGCCGTCATGCCCTTTTCATCGCTTTGCATCGTCTCTAATATGTCGGCCGTCCCTTTTTCTACCGTATCAAGCGCGGTTAAGCTGCCGGCAAGAACTTTGTCCACGGCAAGCTGCGCGTCATAGAAGAACAGGTCTGTGGCTTCATTGCGCTCTATTATGTCGGAAAAATCTTGCACCTCTTTCAACTTTCGTCCAAGGTAGTAGCGGTACATGACCTCTGCCGCCAGCTCCTGTGCACTCATTACGGCAGGAGTCTGCTGCTCCTCTAAGGCTGCGCTTTCGGTTTCCAAAGCTTGTATAACGGTTTGCCGCGCTTGCCCGCTAATTCCTGCCGCAGCAAACGTTTCCCGCAAACGCTCCAGCAGGCGGCTCTTTTCCTCTGTGCCGATTGCGGCGTTTTTGTGTATGGTCATATAGCTCAGGTATTCCGTTTCAAAGGCGATGCCGGCAGCGGGATTCCCATACTGCAAGCTTTCCAAGCCGTAGGAATCGCGCATTGCGGCATATTCGGCATAGCTGTCGGACTCTGTGCGAACGGAGGTGATGTAAAGCCCGTGAACTGTCTCGATCAGCTCGGCGCATATCCGCTCATTGCGCGTAAAGCCGTCTTTCCCTTTCAGCTCAAGAGTAATCACCGTCTCAAAACAAAATGCTTTTTGATGGGCGTTTGCGCCCATAACGGCGAAGGATACCGCTTCGGTTGCTGCTCCGTCTCCTGCGAAAGCCTCTGCACTGCAGAGAATATAGTGCAGATACTTTGCCGTCAGGTATGTATCCTTATCTTCCGCCCAGCCGTCGCCCTGATAAAACAGCGCGGCAGCTGTGGAGTAATCCCCCGTGGCAAATGCGGCGGCAGCAGATTTGACCATCTCGGCAGCCTTGTTCAGCTTTTCCGCATTGACGGATACAGTTGGGGACAGCGCATATACCGCATCGCCGATGAGCGGCAGCTCTGCGGCAAGGGCGGGTTTTACGGCAAAAGTGCAGGCGGATAACAATACCGCAGCGGCGCAGGCAGCCGCCGCAATGCGAGCAGCTTTCAGAAAAGGCATTCCCGCTTTAGCTTTTATCCTGGCCTGCGCTTCGTCCCGATTTTGCAAAAGGGCGATGGTATCATCGATTCGCTGATAGTAGCTTTGAGGAGGAGCAGGAAAACCCGCCCTGAGCGCCTGTGCAAATTGCAGATTATATTTCATAATATTCATCTCCCAATAATCTTTTCAGTTCTGCCCGTGCCCTGGACAGACGGCTTTTTACGGTGCCGGAAGGCACCTCCAGTATCTCGGCTATATCGTTTACGGAGTGATCGCAGATATAGTACAGCGTAATGGCCTCGCGCTGCTCCTGCGGCAACCGCGCAAGGGCGTTTTCCACGTCAACGCGGTACTCTGTTCCCGCCTCATGCGGATAGGACATTTCCTCATCGATCGGGACTGTCCGCTGCCGCAGCTTTGCCATACTGTAACACTCGTTTCTCACTATGCGGAACAGCCACGGTTTCAATGCGCTTCTGTTCCGCAGGCTGTCTATATGCGTATGCGCCTTGATAATGGCACTGCTTACGGCGTCCTCGCTTTCCGGAACAGATCGCAGTATGCTGTATGCAAAGTAGAACAGCTCGTTCCTCAGCTCTATTATCTGGTTGTAAAACCATTGAAGTTTTTTGTCTCTGTTCAAAACTGGTTGCTACCTCCCGCATTTGTCGGATGATCATCTCTCGCATATTAGATTGCCTGGAGAGCAGAACGGTTCCCACATTCTTTATGATGACGTAAGATTTTTGTCTTGAAGCGTTATTTCATTATAACATAACATCCCTTGTGAGCCTGCTTTAGAACATAACTGCAATGAATGCTTAGAGAATCTGTTAACCACATTATGTACTTACAAATTCTTCCATCTGTTTTGTCTTTTGGGGAACCAATCAGGTTACTCAATAATCTATTTTATAGGGATGTAGAAACACATGCCAAAACTATAAAAACAAAGGAGAAGCCATATGAAGCACAAGATATCACTTTTACTTGCTGTCATACTTGCAACAGTATTGTGTCTGCCGGGGTATGCTTCTGCCACGCAAAATGATGTCGTTGACGATTTCTCTGAAAGCGATAAGCAGAAGGCTATCGCACTGGCTGAACAGTTTGCTCTGGAATATGAAACCGCCAAGCTGACTTTGTCAATGCCGGAGTTCAGCTATATCCAGCGAACGGACGATACAGCGCTTCTATTGGAAAAACTGAGATACAGTATTGAATTCGCCCGGTCATTCAACACACGCATCGAAAACCTGCAGCAACTCTCGTTTAATGTTCTTGAAATAGAAGCAAGGAGAGGAGGCCTCTTTCTTAAAGTCTATGCATCTTTCCAATATCACTATACAGACGCTCCGGCTGACATGCTAAGTAAACATGGTGCGGATTATGAGATGCTGTTTAATCTCACCGGGGGATCTCTGACCATTGTGAATCTCAGTACGCAATCCAGCGACTTCGAATACTTTAATGAGCAGGTAAGCCAAACTGCAGGCACAAAAAAGCTCTCTTATGCAGATGCAGCAAAACATGTTGCCGATCAGAAAATTAAGGAATTACCTGAAACGTTAAAGAAATGGAATGAACAGACCGCACTTTTTGACAGTAAATATGTTCAAAACGATTGGAAATCAGAGCCTTCAGAGGATACCGCTGAAGCATTGCGCAGTGTAAGTGTATCTTTTTCCAGAAATTCTGCTGTTGATTATGCCACTACCTTTGGAGACGCATATCAAAACTATATTTTTAAGAGAATGGATGCTGACTGTACTAACTTTGTTTCGCAATGCCTTTGGGCAGGATATGGTGGCACTAGCGGGTATTCTCTGTCAAACACGGAGGCCCTGAAAGCTCGTGTTGCCGCAAATTACAGGCAGACATCCGATTGGTATGGAAGAAATTATGACTCGTCAAGTCAATATGCCACCGGTCCCTTCATGAGAGTTGTGGAACTTTGGAGTCATGCCACAGGAAATACTGGAGACGGTCCGCGTGCTACTGGATATAACAACAATAATGTATGGACATCTCTAAGCGTTGTTCCGAGGACCGGGGATGTATTGCAATTCTATAGCAGTTCTGCAGGCAGATATAACCATTCCGTAATCGTTTCGACTACAAGCAGCCCCTCACTGTCGAATATGCTTGACCGGATATGGGTTTGCCAGCACTCTGACGATTATGTAAATAGACCTCTGAGAGAAACACTTGAGAATAATGGCGGAATCAGCAGTGGAAAAATGCGTTTGATGCGTCCTTCTTCGACTACGTTTTCTTCGTAAATCGTAGTAATTCCTTCATTGGGTTCAAATCTGAGAGTTTTGCAAAGGAGAAAAATATGAGGAAAACATTGTTATTAAAGTTATTTGCTCTCCTGTTGGTTTGTGTATTAGGTATGCAATCGACTGCACTTGCAAATCTGGCTGACCATACTTCAACAACTGCCTACGGGAAAGAAATTGAACTTGAAGAGTTGAGAACGACTGACAGCAAGACGTACCAGTTATCAGACGGTTCGTTCCAATATGTAGGATACGCTGATGATGTGCATTATAAGGATTCTAACGGGAAGTTCGCTGAGATAGACAATTCAATAACCAATTCTGCGGAAAAAGATGGGTACGCATACACAAACACAGCTAATAGTTGGAGAGCCTACTTTTCCAACCAATTAAGTACCTCAAAAGCCGTATTGTTAGAAATGGGCGATTACAGTCTATCTTTTAGTATGCCTTCCGCCAGTCAACAGGGTACTGCGAAAAAATCTGTTGATATGGCTGATCCAGCGGATTCATATTATGGAGACAAAAAATCGGATAATCGCGCGGTCGTCTATCAAGAAGTTCTTACTGGCGTCGATGTTGTTTATACAGTCAAGACTTCGGGGATTAAGGAGGATATAGTTTTAAAAAATTCAGCAGCTCCTCATTCTTTTGAGTTTGCATTAACCGCGGACGAACTGATGGCAGTCGAGAGAGATGATACGATCTATTTTCAGGACAGAGCGGGAAACGATATTTTCCATATAGGATCACTCTATATGATAGATGCCAATGGGAAATACTCCGAATCAGTAACCTGCTCCATACACCAAGTCAAGAACGGCTATTCATTTGTTATATCCGCTTCTGAGGAATTTCTTAATGCAGAAGACACGGTTTACCCAGTAATCATTGATCCTTCTATCATGGTAACAGGTTCATCTGACACCTTTGATACTTGCGTGGATGAGCAATATCCCTCGTCCAACTATTACTCAAGCGAGAATCTGTGGACAGGCGGGGCAACGGGGACAAATACCATGCGTACATATATCAAGTTCACTATGCCATCGAATATTACTGCGTCGCAAGTAACGAGTGCGACACTGAGGATTAAAAAGAGGGAGCATCAAACTCCCACAATAAAAGCTTATCGTGTCACGAGTAACTGGTCGTCAAGTTCTGTTACGTGGAACAATAAACCGAGTTATACCACAACAAACGGTACCGGCACCATAACTCTTGATACAGGTTCTTGGTACAAGCTTGATACTACAACTCTTGTGAAATACTGGCTCGCAGGAACATATAGCAACTACGGGTTCCTGCTAAAAGAGCCATCTGAAACTAATTCTTCTCAAAAAACCAAGTTCTACTCTTCGGATGCCCCTTCGCCGAATAAGCCGGAGCTCATTATTGAGTATAACAATCCCTCGAGTTCATATACAATCACGTATAATGGAAATGGGAATACCGGTGGAATGCCGCCGTCAAGTCAAACGGTGATTGGCGGGACAAACGTAGCTTTAAGGACAAACACAGGACTTCTGACAAAGCAAAATTATGAGTTTTCCGGGTGGAATACCAATTCATCTGGAACAGGGGTTACATATTCTCCTGGACAAACAATAACAATGCCAAATAATAATCTCACGCTATATGCAAAATGGGTTCCTTTTAATTATAAAATTGGAATCGAAGCGGTATCAGATTATAGTAATATTAGTGGCCTAGGTTCGCTTAATACGTCAATAGATTGCGTTAGAGGATTGTCTGATAAAATTCTCGATGCTTCTAGTTCTTGGACTAGGAAGTATTTCTATACCAACGATTCAGTGTGGGAAAATGATTTTAAGTCAACCACTTTAGGAGGAAATGACAGCAATATAACGGACAGTGTAGATCTTGCTGCATATTGCGGACATGGATATGAAGTTCAGGGATTTGTATTGGCTAACCAATCCCACGACGATGGTTTTGTTTCCCGAAGCGACTTAAGACTTGGTGACGTCAACCTAAACTGGTTTCTGACCTTTACCTGTAACTTTTTGAAATCCGAGAAAGACGATATCGGCATTGCAATGAATGGATTACATATGTTATGCGGATACAAGACTAATATGACAGTAACCGCTAATGGAGGAAGCACGTTTGCTTCATATGCAACTGATAGTGCACAGCCAATACGAATAGCTTGGAAAAACTATGGGGTTGCAACGCAACCGATTTTAACATTCAATAAGATTTCATCTTTTTACCATAACTCATGCGGCAACGATCATTTATGGGGTTTTGGGGTCGTAGCTGATGATCCTTCTCCATATAGCGCGACAACAGCTAATGATTATGTATACTATGATTACCAATTATCGTAAGTAGAAAAGGAGCCCAAAAATGAAAAAACGATTCTTGATATATGTTATACTATGCCTCGTGATGCTATCAGGCTGTATACAGCACACTGAAGTACATAATGTTCTATTTAATGTATCTAGACTTCCATCGTCAGGTTCCCGTATTTTTTTTGAAGAGATTAATTTAGAGATAGACAAGATAACGGCCATGGACGAAGATTCGATTATGGTTTATTCCGCAATGCCTGTCAATGTTACAAAGGACGAAATGACTGCAATCGCCGAGTATGCGGGGATCAACGAATATGACCTTATCGACAACAAACAGACACTATCGCTGAAAGATATGTCAGGCAATGCCATAATCGTTTTTAAGGCATCGGGCTCTATCCAATGCAACTTCTCAAAAGAGAAAGAAATAGGAGAGATTGGGCAGACTGCCAAATATTCTGATGATGCCTACATAGAAATGGCTGAGCGATGGCTCAGCAGCACAGGTTTGTTAAGCGAGGACTATCAAACAAAAAAGCCTATAATTAAGGACAATGGGTTCATAACCAAGACGCTGGATAACGGACAGGAATATGCATATCCAACGGTAAAGACGGTAGAGTTTATGTATAAAGACCTAAATGGCATTGAAGTAAACGGCGTTGCACCGCGCATTGTTGTAGATGTTTCTCTTGACGGGGATATCGTTTCAGTGACTAAAATTCAACGTCAGTATCAAACATTTCGCGCATTTCCTTCGCTAAAACTTGACAAAGCAGTTGAAAACCTTGTCAATGGAATTGGAACCATATATACGAGTGGAGATGTGGATAACAGAGGAACTGTCAAAACGGCAAGGCTTGTCTACTATAACATGGAGGTAATGGATGCATCACCGTATTTAATCCCGGTTTATGTTTTTGAAGGGTATAGCGGAAGAGGAGAATTTATTGCAGTCACATATGCTATTGATGAGCAATATTTTTCCTTTGCTAATCAAACCAATATGTCATCAGATAACGAAATTGATCAAAAATAATGGATATCGTTTCTCAGTTGTTCCCCGAATAGAACAATAAACTATAATGATAGAGCAATACTATAATGAAGTCGTTCATATAGACCAATGTACGAATTAATCTGAATTCTGTGTCAGAATTATTTGGACCGCTCCAGCCGGCTCCAGCAATACTGCTGGAGCCAATTATCTACATAGATATCTCTGATACTCTATTTCAGCTTTCCCTTATTCTTCCACTCTTCAAATTCCCTTCGCCCCTCCTCGCTCTCAAAATATGCCCGAATCAGCGGCAGGGCGCAGCGGGCAAGGGATTCGATCACATGATCGGGGATATCTTGTTTCGCCTTATCCGGCGGATGGGTGCTCCTGTAGGTTTTTTGCTTGTTCATTTTGCCTCCGTATTCAGTTTTCAAGGTGCATATCAGCGTTCGCGCTCGTCGCGCTTTTTCACGCTACGGCGTAATGTGCGCTGCAATTCCCGCGTTTCACGGTCTTTCGCAAAGATCTCTGCGAATACCTCCTTGACGCGCTGCGGCGCGAGCTTGACCGCTTGACGGAAATCTTTTGTCTGTTCATATAGCCTTTCCCAGCTGCTCTGCAAATCGAGTATACGTGCGCCTGCATCTTGCAGCTTCTGTGTTAACTCGGATATTTTGACGCGGGACAATATGCCCTCTCTTGCGAGGGAAATAACATCCGTATAGTCTTTCTCAGTGAGCTCTATCTTTCCAAACACCGTCGTTTTACCTATGCCGTCCAAATCGTGGTATTGTTTGTTGACCTGCTTCTGGGCAACGAGCTTTTCGGAAACCTGCTCCAGTTTCATTTCCTTTGCAGCGACCAGTTTTTCAAGCTGCATAAGCCGTTTTTTATCCTCTTGAATCTTGAAATCAAGACTGTTTAGATTGACCCGTGTACTGCCGAGCTCCCCGCGTTCAAAGCCATCAAATCCCGCTAGCCGCATGTGTTCATAGAAGCGGTCTTGCAAAAGCGAGTAGGACGGAATCCGTATCGGTTTTCCGTTCTTTCCGAGGATGGGCTTGCCCTGCTCATCAACCGCTTCGGGATATGCCCATTTCTTGGAGCGGCTCACCTGATGGATTATCTCTCTTACCGTGCCGCGCAGGGCTTCATCCTTACAGCGTTTTGACCACAGAATTTCCTTTTCTATCACGGGAATATAGACAACGTGCAGATGATAATGAAATACATCGTATCCCAGTGCCTCGGAGAGCCCCCTGTTGCGTTCGTCGGCGTGGAGGACAGCGGAAAGGACGTAGCGTTCGTCGCCCGCCTCCTTCACCGCCATACGGTAGGCTTCCTCAAAGAAGTCCCGTGCAAAGTCATATCCGCCGTTTTCCTCAAAGTATGCGGTATTCACATCAAACACAAATTCGCAGAACACGTCTGCATCGGGCTTTAGCCCTCGGGTGCTGATTATGCCATCTTCAAGGAGCTTGTCGAAGGCCTGCGCATAAGTCCCCTCGCAGCGTTTGAAATGGACGTTGAGCTTGCTGCGCTCCGGTATGATGTCGGGATTGGCGTATTCCTCGTTCTTTCGCTCGTTGTGCCGCTCCCTTAATGCAAAATTGGTTTTCTTGTAGCTGCTGTTTCGTACAACCGTGCAATCCTTTCTTGCGATACCGTTCGCCTCCTTTCCTTCCTTTCGCCTGCGGGCGGGCGTCACTTTCCGCGGAAAGTGTATTACCCACTATGCTACTTTCAGCCTTACGGCTGCAAAGTAGCGTGGGGGCAGAGCCGAGCTCTGCCAGTGGCAGAATAAGCGAGGCGTCAGCCCAGTGAGCAACGAGCAATGCAAGCGATAGCGCGGCATTGCGACGATTGCGAACTGTGGGGCCGAAGGCCTCCAAGGTAGAACGCCCGCTGCGGCGGGGTTGGGCGCGCGTGGCTTTTGCCTTGCCACGCGCACCATCGTCCGGAAACCTCTGCCAGACGAACATGCGGACGGGATTGCTCCCGCCCGCATATCGGTGTTTACGCCGTATGAACCGCCGCAAACAAATAATGCACCGTCATGGTGCAAGTGCGTTTCTCATATTCGGTATTTGCACCATCGTGGTTCAAATACCATCGTCCATGGCAAAGCGCAAATCTTCCGGCAAATCCGCAATGTCCTCCGTGGGCTTTGTCTCCTTTTTCGGCGAAGCGTTACCAGCCGGAATATAGGACACGCCCACAAGCGCCTCGGAAACCGTTTTCCGTATCACCGCTTCAAGGCGGTTCTCCTGCTCTGTCTGCAAAATGCAGCCGATCACATACTCGCTTTTGAGCTTGCCAGGTTGGGCATCGAAAAGGATAAGCGCTTCACGGTGTCGCGGGTTGTCCATGTCGAACGTCAAATTCCTGCGTTCACGCATGGTTACTGACCGAGAAGCAGCTTGTACCCCTCGGCGTTGGCGAAGCGGTCAAGAATGTCCACCGTTGCCACTTCCGGCGAAATGAGGCTGCCACCTAATAATTCAGCACCGCCGCCTGCAAACACCGTGGGGAGCTTCAGGTCTATGCCGCGCTCCCGTAAGGCGTTGAGCAGTTCACGGTGATAATGCTGCACATGCCGTTCCGCAATGGCAGCGATTTTCGCACTGTCCGCGTGCTGGATGCGCCCCGTAATGGCATCTCCGATCAAAGCATCCGAGAGAATAATGTTCTCCCGCTGCAATTCGCCCCGTATGGCATTGAACAAGGTGATCGTACCCATGCGCAAACTGCCGCAGCTTCCCCGGTCTACCTTGAACTCCCGCAGGGTAAGCACATCTACCGTGTACCCACCGATGTCTACAAGGGTGATGGTCGTGTACTGCTTGAGGGCGTTGTAGTGGCGGCACAGCGCCGCGTGCCCTTGTGCGAACACCTTACAATCCGCGATATGGCAGCGGTAGGACGTTTCCTCAAAATCAAAAGCCACATCGCCACGTAGGAAGTAATCCCGAAAAGCCTGTTTCTGCGTCCCGTAAATGTCGATGGGCAATCCCACACCGAGCACGATCTCCGCCTCATTCACGCCCGCCTGCTTCATAGCGTGTGCGATGGATGGCAGCGACAGGATGAAACTGTCTGGCTCCTTCGTCTTGTCCTGCTGAAAGCTCATCCGCTTGCCACCAACGGCATAATATGCTCCATCATAGAAAAGCTGCATGTCGCTGGTGATAAACTCCCTGTCACTCATGGTAAACCCCGAAGCGTGGAGCAAATGCTCCGAGGATTTGGTGTTGTAGTTGCCGTTGTCAATGCCCAGTTTGATTTGCATATAGACCTCCTTTGTGTCCTTGGATTCTTCGCATTTTCATAACCGCCCCGGTTCCTGCGCCGCCCTCGCCTATGGAGGGTTCCCTGTGCGCGTTGTCCTGTCGGGCTATGCCCGCCGCCTTATGTGCTTTAAGCACATAAGGCTTCACATGGTATCTCGTGCGGTAAAATGCTATTCAGTTGTCAAGATGCGTGTTCTAAGTATTTATTTCTAAATAATTGGAACACGCATATCATATTGCAGATTGACGCATTGCACAATATGTGTTAGAATAATGCATACAAAGTATCGTAATACACATTTTTGGACACAAAACGGAACACGCGAGGGGAAAGAAATGGAACACAAAAAGTATCTCAGCTTCCGCGGAAAGAACGAATACACTTTGATTCGGGAGCGGACGGAAAAGTACGGCCTTGGGAAGCTGATGTTTGCGTTTATGGATGTGGAGTGGCAGAAACGCCGCGACGAGCTTGCAGATTTGAAAGAACGGTGCTATGTGGAAAATATAGATCAAGAAGCCCTGCTCAATATGCAGGACGACAGCAAGAATTATATTGTGTTAGGGGCATACTACAAGGCTTTATATGACGAGTTGAACACGCTCCATCCATTCCTTGGACAGACAGTTGACGAGATGCTGGAAGCAGCCGTAGACGAGGCCATGAATGCGAAATATGCGCGTCAGATGGCGGTGGACATTATGCTCGACCTGTTCCGTAACTACTTAGAAAACAAGCGTACTACGGATAGACTGGCAATATTCCAAGAGGAACAGACAAGGGATTACTCCCTTGTGGAAGCCACAAACGAGCTTTTCACGCGGCTCTGTACCCTTACGGAACAAATGGCGGCATTCAAAGAGAACTTGCTTTTGATATGCGGATATGCGTTGGACAGGGAAGCAGAAAATGCCTCCTGTAAACCCATAGAGCGGTACTATGACATGCAAACCGAAGAATACGAACCCTTATTGCGCGTTCAAAAAGCGGCTGGCCTGCCGTTCATGGAGCAGCGCATTATATGGGAGGACGATTTAGAAACGGAAAAAGAAGATGGCGGACTGATCGCTCATGGCTTCTATACGGCAAACGACATTCGCACTCTTATCTTTGCCGAGTTCCAGTATATGAGCGCCAACAATCATGTGATAAGCAAGTGCCAGTATTGCAAACGATATTTCTGCCCTCATTCCAAAGCCTCCATCTACTGCGACAGGTTGGCGGATGAGACAAGCGGCAAGGCTTGCAAGGAGTTTGCCTCCACCGACAAGTATCTTCGAGGGGTCAGCGCCAACGAAGCAAAGGTACTCTATGGCAAGTATCGGAACAACTATCAGATGCGGGTAAGGCGCAATCCGGAGGATTTTTCATATTCCGATTACGTTGCATGGATGGATAAATCAAAGGCGCTGCTAAAGGACGTGCGGGATGGGCGCATGAGTTTGGAGGAGTTTGACCGCGAGATCGCTTTGCCCACTACCAAAGAAGCGCGGGGAAATATCAATATTTGATGTTGTGTTTAACGCATAGTTGGGGTATTATATAGAAAACGGGTTAGGAGCGACACGCATGATACATCTTGATAGCCATATCCAAATCGGCAAACGACTCAAAGCATTACGCGCCGCAACGACGCTTACGCAAAAGGCGATTGGAGAGCTTGCGGGAACGAATCAATCCAGTATTGACCGTTACGAGCACGATCGCTCCATCGTGCCATATCGGATATTGATTTGGTATGCGGATTACTTTGACGTTTCTCTTGATTATATCTACGGGCGCACCACCGACCCGCACGGCAAGTATTATTCTTTCCAGCCGGAACGGGTGCAGGAGCACTTCAAGAACAAGACCGATTGGAACGAGTTTGTGGAATCCTGCTTCACCGAGGGTTCACCCATGAACAAACGCTTTAAGGAAATGCTGTTGAGCATGGCAGCGGAGGAAACGAAATGAACGGAGTGATCTACGCCCGCTATTCCTCCGACAATCAGCGCGAGGAATCCATAGAAGGACAGATACGCGAGTGCATGGAGTTTGCCGAGCGGCAGGGTGTTACCGTTATCGGTAACTACATTGATCGCGCCTTATCTGCAAAGACGGACGACAGGCCCGACTTTCAGCGCATGATAAAGGACAGCACAAAGCAGCTGTTTGACGTTGTGATTGTGTGGAAGCTTGACCGCTTTTCACGCAACCGCTACGATTCCGCCTACTACAAGATGCTTCTCAAAAAGAGCGGTGTCAAAGTGATATCGGCAAAGGAGAACATCTCCGACAGGCCGGAGGGTATTCTGCTCGAATCCATGCTGGAAGGTTATGCCGAGTTTTATTCTGCGGAACTGTCCGAAAAGATATTGCGCGGATTAAAAGAAAATGCGCTCAAATGCAAGTACAATGGCGGTGCGTTGCCTCTTGGGTACACCACAGACAAGGAACAGCATTACACCATTAATGCTACTACCGCACCCGTGGTGCAGGAGATATTCGCCCTGTATGCCGATGGCGTAACAGTGAAAGAAATCTGCGATATGATGAATGAGCGTGGCATACGGACGCAGTATAATAATCCTTTCAACAAAAACAGCCTCCACCGCATGTTGAAAAACCGCCGCTACATCGGGGAATACATCTATCGGGATACGGTTATCCCCGGCGGCATTCCCGCTATCATTCCCGTGGAGCTTTTCGATCGGGTGCAGGAACGGCTTGAAAAGAATAAGAAAGCGCCCGCGCGGGAGAAAGCCGAGGTCAATTATCTGCTGACAACCAAACTCTATTGCGGCAAATGCGGCGCGTTCATGGTGGGTGAAAGCGGAACGAGCAGAACGGGCGTAGTCCACTATTACTACAAATGTGTAAACGCCAAGCGCGGCAAAACCTGTGACAAGAAAACCGTACAGAAGGGTTGGATTGAGAGCTTTGTGGTGGATTATACCATGAAAACCACTCTTGCCGATAATGTGATCGAGCGCATGGCGGATGCGGTGATGGAATTGCAGCAGGGCGAGAACACGGTATTGCCTGCGCTCAAAAACCAGTTGAAGGACACGCGGAAAAGCATAGAGAACATTGTAGACGCTATTCAAAACGGCATGTTCCATCCCTCCATGAAGCAGCGAATGGACGAGTTGGAAGCGGCACGGGAGCAGCTTGAAATCTCCATTGCGCAGGAAGAAATGCAAAAGCCCATGCTGACGAAGGAACAGGTAATATTCTGGATTAGCAGGTTCAAGAACGGCAACGTCAACGATATGGCGTTCCGGCAACGGCTCATAGACACGTTTGTAAACGCAATATACCTTTATGATGATAGAATAGTGCTGACATATAACTACAAGGACGGAAGCCACACCGTGACCCTCGCACAAGTGGAAGAAACCTTTGGTAGTGAGGCAAAATCGGGTTCGGATTTGGGAGCGGACGCTCCACCAACAAAGGACGCAGATATTGATACAATGTCTGCGTCCTCTTTTTTGCCTGAAAAGTCCTTATTTACTGGGCTTTTCGGGCTTTTTCATGTTTGGGAGCGTTTCAAAGTGCGGGCTGATTTGGTACATTTTCGTTTCAGAATGGTCGTTTGCTTCTGCACTCTGAAACGAAAACGGCTGGGGGTGCAAAAACGGGTGCACTCTGAAACGGAGCATTTCAGAGTGCGGAGTGGCATGAAAAAAGCCGAGGCTCATTTGGCCTCGACCTTGATTTCTTTCCCGTTCCTGAACTCGAATGTGATGCTGCCGTCCCGGTTCACCGTGCCCTTTTCCAGCAGCAGCGACCATACCTGACTGTCCCATTCCTCCAAGGAGGCCGGAGCTTTTTCCAGTTGGTCGATGAATGCGGCAATCTGCCGCGCCTTGTTTTTGCGCCTTGCGACCTCCGCTTCCAGCTTGTCATGCTTGGCTGACGCCTTTTCGTAGCGTTCGGCAAGAGCGTTGTACTTGGCGTTGTATGCTTCCTGCGACTGTGTCTGGCGTGTATTCTGCCGGACAAGGTTCTGGGTCATATCCGCGATTTCCTCGATTTCCTGACGGAGCTGCTCCATCCCGGCTTCCTGCTCGGCACAGTCCGTGAGGAGCGATTTCATCAGTTCGCAGTCCTCGATCAGCTGCTTGCGCTGTCTCATCAGCCGGTTATAGGCTTTGAGGAACATTTCCTTGATGGCATCTTCGGTCAGGTGCGGGGTCTTGCACTGCTCCTGCGTCTTGCTGAACTTCCGATTGCACTGCCAGATCACGCGGCGATACATATCATTGGAATGCCAGACCTTCGCGCCGTAAAGCCCGCCACAGTCTCCGCAGAACAGTTTCGATGAAAAGATGCTGTTGCCGCTGTACCCACGCCCCTGCTGGGAGCGCCGTTCGATCTCCGCTTGAACCATATCGAATTCATCCGCTGAAATAATCGCCGGATGACTTTCCTTGACATAGTAGCTGGGCAGCTCGCCGCGATTGGGCTTCATGGTTTTCGTGAGGAAGTCCACCGTGAATGACTTCTGCAGCAGTGCGTCGCCTTTGTATTTCTCGTTTCTCAAAATACTGTTGATGGTCGTCACGCTCCACTTGCTCTTTCCCGAAGGCGAAGGGATCGCGGCGGCTTCCAGTACTTCCTTGATTCCGAAGGGTGTTTTCCCTTCCAGAAAAAGGCGGTATATCAAGCGGACGATTTCCGCTTCCTTCTCATTGACAACCGGCGTCCCATCGGGGCCTTTTTCATATCCGAGGAACTGTTTGTATGCCATGCTGACCTTGCCGTCGGCGAAGCGCTTCCGCATGCCCCATGTGACGTTTTCGGAAATACTGCGGCTTTCTTCCTGTGCAAGGCTCGACATGATCGTCAGGAGCAGCTCGCCCTTGCCGTCGAAGGTGTAAATGCTCTCCTTTTCGAAGTAGCATTCCACGCCATGCTCTTTGAGCTTGCGAATGGTGGTCAGGCTGTCCACGGTGTTTCTGGCGAAGCGGCTGACGGACTTGGTTACAATCAGATCAATCTTTCCGGCCAGCGCATCCGCGATCATCTCATTGAAGCCATCCCTGTGGCGGGTGTTCAAGCCGCTGATGCCTTCGTCCGTATATACTTTGACAAACTGCCATTCGGGATGCTGCTGGATGTAATTGGTGTACTGGCAATTCTGGAGACTTCTGTATGAAAACAGAGCATGAACTGCAACGAAAAAGGGGTCTGAAGACAAAAAATGCCGACTCGCCGAGTCGGAAAAATTTATAAAAAAAAGAACCCTCCAACTGTTGATGAGTTGGAAGGCTCTTTCAGTACCGGTTATTTTTTCTGTTTTGTTCCAAGTGGAGGATATCCATATGATTCGAGGAATGTGTTTCTATCCTCTATTGGATGCCCTGACAATCCGCCAATGCAGAATTTATATGCGCGGTGCAGGTCACTTTCGTCGAAGGCGTGCGACGCAAGCTGCATGATTTTCTCGGCTGTCTGAATATCCAAGTCAAGTCCACAGGAAAAGGCAACAATAGTTTCGATGCTTGGACGTGTGTCTGCACCATTGACTGCCCTGCGATAAACCACCTCGTCAAGGCCGGTAAGATTGCAGAAATGCGGCGAGCTCATGCCACGCTGTGTAATGATCTCACCCATAAGCTGCCATGCGGTTTTTTGCGGATTGGCGAGGCGGTACGAACTCGTCTGTCTTTCAAATTCGTCACGTTTTCTTTGGAGTTCCTCAGAAAGTACTATCGCGGCCTGATTCTCTTTTGGGACAAATGCCGATACTCGTTGAGAGGCATTCGCCCTATGCATGAGCACAACTGGGGCATGGGGATGATCGATTTTAGGAGCTTCGATCCATGAAAACGACAATGTGCAAGTATCGAGGTGTTCAAGAGCAAATTGCGTCAGCTCCAGTTTTCCATCCTCTGTTCGGAAGACATATGACGGATCGTTGACCACAAAGTGTTTATTGGCGTAAACGAACAACCCTTCATCCATCAACCTGCGCAGTTCGGTATTTGTGCTGTAAACGAAGAAAGCATCTTCTTCCTCGATATCGTGGTGCGGCTTGTTCAGGGATTCAAATTGAGAAATAGCCTTTGCTTCGGTGAATCCTACCTCCTGCATACGAATAAGCACCGATTGTTTCGAGACGGCGTAGAAAGCTGCCAATTCCTCCGCAACCAGATCCATGAGCAAAGGGTTTTGAGTATCTTTTTCTTCCGTGATCCGATACTTGCTATATACCTCGGCAACCTTCATTTTGAAAGTAGCGAGGGGCATCAGAATACGAGGTGCCAAGCTATTGGCCTGCCACTCCATCCGCTGTTCATCTGTCCACGGCATGTTTTCCTCTGGATAGACAGCATTTGAGGGACACCGGCATGCCACAAAACGTTCTTTCCGCAGAATATGCTTAATCGCGGCGTACATCCTGTGTTTATACCAGTGGAAGACTTCGTGGGCGATGGTAGAAGACTTATCGCAGGCTATTATTGCTGGCTTGAACGATTTTCTGTCTTTAGCTGGGGTGAATCAAATACCGCTTAACCCTTTGGATGCTGAGCAGCTCATGGCAGATTACTTTCAAGGAAAACCTCCTTTTGAGTCAAAAAAGCCTTATGAGTTTAAAGATGCAATAATGATAAATGCAGTTAAGTCATATCAGAAGAACATCAACGAACATATTGTGATTGTTTCAAATGATGATGGCTTCAGAAAGGCGTTTGATGGAGATGCTAATTTTACTACTGTACAATATCTGAGTAACGCACTAAAAATATATTCAGAGCAGAAGGAAGATTCAGATATCGAAGCGTTTCTTACCGAAGCTTTAGAAAACGATGACTTTAGCGTATGTATTCAGAGCTATCTTGGAAAATTTGATATATCCAGAGATTATTACAGTGAGTGGGAGTGCGATGACCATCAAATTGAAGTAGATGAAGCAGAGCTTTTATATGTCGAGCGCGCTGATGAAAAATATCTTGTGCATCTTGCTTTGTCATTGTCGATTGTGGCTGACATAACGCACCGTGACGAAGATACTTCCTATTATGATCGAGAAGAGCAGCAATATCTCGTGGAGAACTTCGTTAAATGGCGTGAAAAGCACCAGCTCGAAATGGATGTAGTTGTTGCTTGTTCCGTTGAAAAAGAAGCGGACGGCGAATACTCACTGGATGAAATTGCAATAATTGATGATGCTATGTTCAAGACGATAGACTTGGATGAGGATACATTAGTCGATTGGGATGAATTGCAAACAGAACATCGAGAAGAACCAGATTTAGTTTATTGTAGTGAGTGTGGTCGCGTAATTGGTCGTACTGTGGAATATACAGACTATGATGATAATCCAATATGTGCAGAATGTATGGTGTCAAATAGCGCAGGAGATATTTGTCCAGCCTGTGGAAGAAAAGTGCCGCACGAATTTATGATTAATGGGTTCTGTATAGATTGTTCAGAGGAAAACGAGTGATATTGCATATATGGTCTCTCTCCACTCCCAAACGCTCGACCACGCCCCAACGAAACATTGAGTAACGTTGGAGGTGCAACCATCTGTGCTGCGGTAACGGCACAAAACCATATCTGACAACCTCATAAACATCAAACACCCCGGAAGTACCCTGATTTTTAGGGATTTCCGGGGTGTTTTTGTATCAATCTCGTGAGGGTTTTAGACTCGGCTTCATGTAGAGCGCATCTGCTATGTTTGATGGATCGAGCAGTTCGTCTATGCCGGGTGCCTGCCAGCCGGATGCAAGAAGATATTCCATCGTCATTTTCACGAGAGCAACGGTGGCTTCATGTGGGATTGACATCAGCACCTGCTGCATGTTTTCATCTTCCATGATGGTCGGCTTGGAATGGTAACGATCATTGTAGAAGCACTGCTTCGAGCAGTAAACCTGTTTCGGCTGACGGAGTTCAAACGGCTTTCCACACGTTTTGCAGAGACCCAGGATATCCTGCTCATTAGAACTGTGGCTTTCGTACCATCCGGCTCGGCAGGCATCCGAGCAGAAGTGACCGGTCGTTTTGATTTCAGCTGTACAAAGCAGGCAGGTTCGAGCATGCCGTGGTGCCGATATGCCATGTCTGGAAAAGTGGGACTTGATGGTGTTTATTGAAATGCCGGTTTCTTGGGCTATGGCTGACAGCCCTTTGCCTTCGCGCCGAAGTCGTTCGACCGTTGCTATCTCTGCTTTGTTCATTTCTCCAACAGCCTCCTGCATTCAGGGCGAAAGATGCTTTTATCACTGAAGCCGTATTTCTTGACCAGTACCTTTTCCATGCGTCGGTAATCGGCGGGGCTGATCAATTCCTGCTCAAGCCAGCGCCCCAGATAGTGAACGGCAAGCAGATAATGGCTCAGTCGTGTATAAGTGTCATGACGCTCTTTTGCCGTTAAGTGGTGGATAGCGCGGAGTTCCTCGCCGCCCATGAGCACGGTCGGTTTCTTCTTTCTGGGCACACGACCACCTCCTTCGGGTGGTGATCTTAGCTCTGAAAGGCGCAGAAGTCAAATCACTTTCTGTAAAAGGTACGGGTGCAAAAGGGTGCACTCTGAAACGACGAGCGTTTCAGAGTGCACCTGTGGCAGATTGTATCAATATCAATCTGTTGTGCCAAATCAAAAAACGCCTGAATTATTGAATATTCAGGCGTTTTTTGTGTCTCCAAAGTACACATAAAAGTACACGATTACAGAAGTTTGGACAAAATGCCTTCCACGATACCGGATGCCTTTTTCAGACACCCCCTTAAACCGCGTGCTTGCGGTTTCTTCGGTGTCTATGCGTGCAGCGGGCCAGCTGAATGGGGGGATATTTTGAAAAAAACCTGAATTTCAAAATACGGAACGCAAACAGCGGTGTTTTGCAGAAAGCCTGCGAAACACCGCTGCCGGAAACTTAAACATCCGTATGCCTGCTCATTTACGGGGTAAAAATGAAATATTCTGGCCGGACATCGAAATTGCCATTGTTTACAAAGACGATTTTTTTGCTGAATGCAATTGCCCGTTCGATCAATGCTTCTTGCGCGGCCTTATCAAAGCCCAAGATGCCAAGATGGATCCGGTTGTAAATATTGATGATGCCTTCCGTAGAAATGGTAGAAGCATTATTGATCTTCGCTCCGAACAGCTTATGTTCAACGCTGGTGATCGCTATGCTGTAAAGGCGCATCTCTTCCTCGGAGTAATTCAAGCCAAGGTAGGCGCATTCTTTGCACAAATCCCGATAAACAGGGGATTCTTCCACATTTTCCACCATGATTCTGCCGTGCACTTCTTCCATAAAGAAACGCTCAAAATTCCTATTGCTGAAAAGGGTGTTGAACAATATCCGTCCCTGTGTAATACTCTTAAAAATTACATCCGGCTCATCCTTGAAATACAGCTCATTTACTGCAGCATAAAAAGCATTGGTAAACCGGCGGGAAATTAAAAGCGCAATCGCCTGCTTGGTGCCGAAATAATGATGGATTAACCCCCGGTTAACCCCTGCGAGATTGGCCAATTCCTGCTGTGTCGTCTGCCGGATTCCTTGGGAATAAAAGAGGATTTCCGCGCTGGATATAATTTTATTTTGGGTAATATCACTTTTTTTTGTCATGCCGTCCTCAACTCTAACCACGTTTTATTTATGCTCGTTTATAGTATAACACAGTGAGAAGACGGGATGCAACATCTCAAACATCCATAGAGTTGAAATTTATAATTTGAGGTATGGAGAAGGCGTGTTCAATATTATTGAAATTGACCGGGCTTATAACTGTGTATATAATATTTATCATAGGCTAAAAAATTTTAGGAGGTAACGTATGAAATTACATATTATAAACCCAAACACTTCGCGGCGTATGACGGAGATGATTCGCAGCTCAGCCGAACAAGCGGCTGCATTTGGAACGGAGATCGTATGCGAAGGCCTGCGCAGAGGCCCGGAATATGCCGACTGCGCATATGACGGTGTGATTGTAAGCCACGAGCTGGTTCAGATGGTTCAAGCCGATATGCGTATGACGGCTGGATATGATGCATACGTTGTGGCATCGTTTGCCGATCCTGCGCTTGATGCCCTGCGCGAGCTCACTGATAAGCCGGTTGTGGGCATCGCAGAGTCGGCACTGCATTTCGCTTCCTTTTTAGGGTACAAATTCGCAGTCATCAACACCTTGCCCCGATTAGAGCGAACCTTTGAGGATGAGGTGAGGCGCGCGGGCGCATCGGATAGGCTTGCGGTCGTGAAGCTCCCGCCGTATCGCGTTTCCAGCTTCCTTGAAAGCACGGAGGATGCCAAGGCAATGCTGGTGAAAACGGCCCGCGAAGCAATTGAACAGGATGGGGCGGAAGTAATTATTCTTGCAGGTGGAATGCTTGCGGGATACGCAGGGTTTCTTTCCGCGGCGATCGGAGCACCGGTGCTTGATGGCGTAAAATGTGCTGTAAAAATGGCGGAAGCACTGGCCGCACTAGGCCTGACGACCAGCAAAATAAAAACCTATGCATGGCCCGATGCAAAAAAAGCCTACATAAAGTAGCGATACTTAGCCAATCCACCCGCAGGTATAACTGCCTGCGGGTGGATACATATGCAATAATAAGCGATTTGAATGGATAACAAATAAATTAGCAGTTGACAATTTATTATAACTCGGGTATTCTTTAAAAAATAATATTAATTTAGATTTACAATATTTTAACTAATTTGATGATAGGTAAAAATAGAGAAGGGAGAAGCTTACAAAGTAAGTGCATCCCACAATAATATATAATATATAATTTGGTATATATGCTGCAAAACGGCATGCAATATACAAATACCATTTTGAATGATGGAGGACGACGAAATGAAAGCCAAGAGACTACTCTCGATGATCGCGCTGGTTCTCGCGTTGGCGATGTGCTTTGCTGCATGTGGCGAGCCGAGCGAAGCTCCCAACACAACCGCAACTCCAACTGACGACCCTGGAACGCAATCCGGCGCAGAGAATGCCGGGGATTCTGGCAAAGAGTATGACGACACCATCGTCATCGACATGAACAGCGAGGTCACAAATTTTGATCCCGCTTACCTTGCCGGCACGACCACCAGCCGTGTTGCATGCTTCATGATGGACCACCTTTGCTATATGGATCATGACGGCAACATCATCCCGCGCGTTGCGGAAAGCTGGGAAGCCAATGAGGATGCAACCGTGTGGACGTTCCATCTCCGCAAAGATGTGAAATGGCACGACGGCACGCCGCTTGTGGCTGCGGACGTGAAGTACAACTTCGACAGGATCATCAACCCTGATGTGGCTGCACTGCGCGCAGGCGACTTGGCATGCGTTGATTCTGTGGAAGCGCCGGACGATTACACCGTTGTGTTCAAACTTAATACCCCCGTTGCTGCATTCATTACCAAATGCCTTCTTATCAACCCCGGCCTGCTGGCGCAGCCCAAAGCGCTTGAAGAATATGGCGAAAGCTATTCTGACCACGTGGTAGGCACCGGCCCCTACAAATTGGTTGAATGGATCCCCGGCGAAAAGGTCCGCATGGAAGCGAATCCGGATTTCTACCTTGGCGAACCGGCTACCAAATATATCGAATTCAGGCTGATCCCGGATCCCATGACTGCGCTGATCGAGCTGGAGCAAGGCAACATCGACTTTCTGTTCAACATCCCGAGCACGGAAATGGCGGCGTTTGAAAACAACGAGGACATCGTTCTTGAACGCGCAAAGGACTTCGGCGTATGCTGGATCTTCCTGAACGTTGCCATGGATCCCTGCAACGACATCAACGTCCGCAAAGCTATCGCGCATGCGATTGACTATGAAACCATTTACCAGACGATGCTGACCGACTTTGGCTTGCTGGCGGACAGCTACCTGCCCAACCACAACTGGGCCTATACGCCGGATACGCTCAAGTACAACTATGACCCCGAGTATGCAAAGCAGTGCCTCGCCGATTCCGGCTGGACGGATACCGACGGCGACGGCCTTGTGGACAAGGACGGCCAGACGCTCAAGCTTGAGATCGGCTGCACCAAGCGCGAGTCCGACAACGTGATGCTGGAGGCTGCGCAGAACTACCTCCGCCAGGTCGGGATCGACGTTTCCATGGCTGTGTTGGAGAACGCTGCTTATAACGAGCGCCTGCATGGCGCGGACTTCCAGGCCTATGTGCTCAATATCTCCCAGGATTCCCCCGAACCCGCGCTGCTCATCGACTTCTCCTTCCCGACCTGGGCAGGATACAACAAGTTCGGTTATGATAACCCGCGGGTCGACGAGCTGGTGCTTGCCGCAAACAGCACGGGCGATCAGGAGGAGCGCAAGGAATTCTACATTGAGATCCAGAAGATCATCAAGGAAGATTACGTCAGCCTGCCTTTCTATTCCCGTTATGCGCAGGTGGGCGTAAGCGCCAAGGTTGAAGGGTTCACCCACAGCGCCGCAATCTTTGATTTACAGGATGTGCGGGTTGCAAAATGATCTGCGCCGCGAAGTGCGGCGGAAATTCTTCTGATCCTTAGCTCAAAGGCTACGGCTGCGCCTGCGCAGACACGCTCAATGTGCCTCGCGGGCGCAGCCAAAGCAATATTCAAGGTAGGTATCATATGCTTAACTTTATTATTAAAAGGCTGCTGACCTCCATCCTCGTTATTATCGGCGTAACGATCGTGATTTTCAGCCTTGTGCACATGGCACCGGGCGACCCGGTACAGATGATGGCGGGCCTCGATGCAAAAGAGGAAGATATAGAGGCGCTCCGTGCCAAAATGGGTATGGACAAGCCGCTTATCGTACAGTACTTCAATTACGTAAAGGGCCTTTTGCACCTTGATCTTGGAAAGTCCATCATCACAAATAAGAACATATCGGACGAAATCTTTTTCCGCTTTCGGAATACGGCGGAGCTGGCAGTTGCCGGCATGCTGATCTCGTCCGTTTTCGGTATCATCATCGGTATCATTGCCGCCGTAAACCGGGACAGGTGGTTGGATAAAACGCTGATGTCGCTCTCCATTACCGGCATTTCCATGCCATCGTTTCTGCTGGCACTGCTGCTGATGCTGCTGCTCGTTTCCCAATGGCATCTGTTGCCGGCATCCGGCAGGGAAGGCTCGCCGTTTACGGCCGAGGGCTTCAAGTACATCATTTTGCCCGCGCTCACGCTCGGCATCTCGGGTACGGCAAGCATCGCGCGCCTTACCCGCTCGTCCGTTGTGGCCGTCCTGAACGAGGAGTTCGTGATGACGCTCAAGGCGAAGGGCCTCCGGCGCAAAATGATCCTGTTCAAGCACATCCTGCGCAACGCGAGCCTTCCGATCCTTACGATGATTGGCCTTGACTTCGGCTACCTGCTTGGCGGCGCCGTTGTTACGGAAACGATCTTTGCATGGCCCGGCATCGGAAAATATGCGATGGACGCGATTTCACAAAACGATTTTCCGGCGGTACAGGGCTCTGTGTTGATCCTTTCCATGATGTTCATGCTGATCAACCTGGTGGTAGACCTGCTTTACGGCGTGCTGGATCCGCGCGTCTCGCTCGAATAAGGGAGGCGAAACAATGCAATCCAAAGCTTTGAAAAAAATCATCAAGAACCCAACGGCCATGGTGTGCATCGCGCTGTTGCTCGTAATCATCTTTGCCTGCACGTTCTGCAAAGTGCTGGCGCCTTACGGATTTGACGATCAGGAGCTTGCAAACCGCCTGCAGGGCCCGTCCGCAGCCCACATTTTTGGCACGGACGAATACGGCCGCGACGTGTTTTCGCGCGTTCTTTACGGAGGGCAGAACTCCATCGTGATCGGCTTTGCCGCGGTGGTCCTTTCCATCGTCATCGGCGGAACGCTCGGCATGCTTGCGGGGTATTTCAAAAAGGCGGAAGCCATCATCATGCGCCTGATTGACATTCAGATCGCCATCCCCGGCATCCTGTTTGCAATCGTGATCGTTGCAACGCTGGGCGATTCGCTGATCAACGTGGTATTCAGCGTTGCGATTTTCTCCATTCCGACCATGACCCGCGTGGTGCGTTCCGAGGTGCTTTCACTTAAAAAAAGCGAATTCGTGCAGGCTGCGAAAACATATGGTTTGCCGGATTATCGCATCATCTTTGTCCACATCCTGCCCAACATCGTACACACCATGATCGTGCTTGCGACGATGCGCTTTGCAAGCAGCGTGCTTACTTGCGCTACGCTGAGCTTCCTTAGCCTCGGTGTGAAGCCGCCGATGGCGGACTGGGGCTCCATGATCAGCAACGGCAGGTTGTATATCCGCTCGGCCTGGTGGCTCATCGTGTTCCCGGGTGCGGCGCTGCTGCTGCTCACACTCGTGGTAAACCTTTTGGGCGATGCGCTGCGCGATGCACTGGACCCCAAAGTGCAGTGAAGGCATTTGCCTGAAAAGTTACGATTTTGAAAGGATCAATAGCTAAAGTATGAGGATAGATACCCTGATTATCAATGCGGATACGCTCACCATGGCTGGGAAAGGCGTAGGATATGAGGACAACTGCGCAGTCGCCATAGATGCGGGCAAGATCATTGCCGTCGTGCCGATGGCGGATGCGGGCGCATATGAAGCAGAAGAAATAATTGATGCAACGAATAAGCTCGTTCTTCCAGGCCTGGTGGATGGGCATATGCATGCTTCGCTGAACCTGTTCCGCGGGCTTGCGCAGGATACCAAGGATTGGATGATGCGCGGGCAGAAGCCATATTCTTCCCGCATGGAACCGGAAAACTGCCTGCCTGCATCCGACGTAAATATGTTGGAAGCGCTTGCTGCGGGCACAACGACCTTCGGAGAGTATTCTTTCCCGGAAATGATCGGGCATCAGGCTGAGTTCCTGGATAAGCTTGGCGCACGCGGCAATCTCACGATCACCATCCGCGGCACGTCCCGCCAAATGGCGAAGGGCGATATCAACGACCTGTACGTTTTTGACGATGACATGGCGCGTCAGAAACTGAACGACAACCTTGCCCTGTATGACGCATGGCATGGAAAACATGGACGGTTTACGGTCTGTCTTGGCCCGCAGGGGCCAGACTTCATGAGCAGGGAAATGCTCCTTGAATGCAAGCGGGCGGCGGCCGAGCGCAACATGATGCTGCATGTTCACTTAGCGCAAGGGAAGCGCGAAACCATTCAGATGATGAAGCGCTACAACAAGCGTTCCATTCCGTTTATGGAGGAGCTGGGCTATCTGGACGACAAGCTGATTGCCGCGCATATTACCGATGCGACGGATGAAGAAGCGCGTTTGCTTGCAAAGCGCGGCGCTTCCATGGTGCTCTGCTCCGGCAGCATCGGCATTATTGACGGAGAAGTTCCCCCGGCATGGGAATTCATGCAGGCTGGAGGTTACACGGCGCTTGGCACCGATCAGGCTTCCGGCAACAACTGCAATCAGATTATCAACGAAATGAAGCTTACGGCTTTGTTTAACAAAATCAAGTACATGGATCCGGAGGTAATGCCTGCCTGGCGCGTGCTGCGCATGGCAACCATAGACGGCGCAAAAGCGCTCGGCCTCGCGGACCGCATCGGTTCCATTGAACCGGGCAAGGAGGCGGATATCATCTTCATCGACCTCCGTGCAAAGACGATGATGCCGGTGGTGAAGCACCCGGTCAGAAATTATGTTCCAAACCTTGTATACTCTGCGCGTGGAAACGAAGTGTGCCGTGTAATGGTGGCGGGGCGGACGCTGTATTTGGACGGAAGGTATCTGACGGTGGATGAAGAAGCTCTCATGAACGAATTCGCGCAGAGCAGCCGGGAATATTTCTCGCGATTCCCGCTGGAAGCGGTGAAGGATACCGTAGGGTATGACCTTCAGCAGAACGACAGATTGTAGGAGCGATCGTATGGCTGAAAGATTATTGGACGTTTCGGGCCTTAAAAAGTATTATCCCATCAAGAAAAACCTCTTGGGAAAGCCCGGCGCATATGTTAAAGCGGTAAACGGCGTTGATTTCTTCATAAATAAGGGCGAAACGCTTGGCCTTGTGGGCGAATCCGGCTGCGGAAAATCCACGGTGGGCAAGTGCATCATCGGCCTTGAAGCGATCACAGAAGGCAGCATAACTATGGATGGGCTTGAAATCAGCGCCATGAAGGAGCAGGAGCGCCGCCATATCCGCAAGGATATTCAAATGGTGTTCCAGAACCCGTATGCTTCATTGAACCAGAGGCGCAACATCCTGCAGATTATTGACGAACCCATGCAGGTAAACCTCGACCTGTCGCGTACCGAGCGCGTTGCGCGCACAAAGGAGCTTCTGCGCATGGTCGGCCTGCGCGATGAGTACTGCTCCCGCTATCCGCATGAGTTTTCCGGCGGCCAGCGGCAGCGCATCGCCATCGCACGCGCATTATCGGTGAACCCGCGCCTTGTGATTGCGGACGAGGCGGTGTCGGCGCTGGATGTTTCAATTCAGTCGCAGGTCATCAACCTGTTCCGCGAGCTGCAGCAAAAGCTTGAGCTGACCTATCTTTTCATTTCCCACAACCTTTGTGTCGTAAAGTATATCAGCGACCGGATCGGCGTGATGTACTTGGGCGAACTTGTGGAGGTTGCGGAAACGGAAGAGCTGTTCCGGAACCCATGCCATCCGTACACGAAATCGCTGCTTTCGGCGATCCCCCTTGCGGATGTAAGCGAAGGGGAAGAGCAGCGCAGGCAGGAGCGCATCATCCTCAAGGGAGATGTGCCGAGCCCCGCAAACCCGCCGAGCGGTTGCTATTTCCACACCAGATGCCCTGTGGCCAAGGAAATTTGCCGTCAGGAGAAGCCCTGCCGCATGGAAGTTGCACCCGGGCATACCGTGGCCTGCCATCTGTTCAGCGAGGGGGTGTGAACGCGTGAAAAACATATTGCAGATCGAAAACCTGAGTATCAGCTTCCGCACGGATGAAGGTACTTTCAATATGATCAAGGACCTTTCCTATTCGGTCGGGGAAGGTGAGATCGTGGGCATCGTGGGCGAGTCGGGCTGTGGAAAGACCATCTCATCCCTCTGCACGATGGGACTGCTTCCTTCAAACGCCATTGTGGAAAACGGGCACGTGATCCTGAATGAGGAGGAGGACCTGCTCACCTATAACGACAACAAAATGAGCCACATCCGCGGAAAGAAGGTCTCCATGATCTTTCAGGAGCCGATGAAGGCTCTCGACCCGGTGTTCACCATCGGAAACCAGATGGAGGAGACCGTGCGCCGGCACAACAAGGGCGTCAAAAAAGCGGAAGCGCGTGCCCGCTGCCTGGAAATGCTGAAAAAGGTAGAGATTGCAAACCCGGAGCATGTGCTCAAGTGCTATCCGCACGAGCTTTCCGGCGGCATGAAACAGCGCATCATTATTGCGATGGCGCTTATCTGCGAACCCATGCTCCTGATTGCGGACGAACCAACTACGGCGCTTGACGTCACGATTCAGGCGCAGATTCTGGAGTTGATGCAGAACATCCGTAAGATCACGAATGCATCTATCATTTTTATTACGCATGACCTCGGCGTAATTGCCAACCTCTGTGACCGCGTACTGGTGATGTACGCTGGGCAGGTCGTAGAAGCGGCCGACAAAAAGACGCTTTTTCTTTCCCCAAAACATCCCTATACCCGCGGCCTCTTAGGTTCGCTGCCCAGGTTGGACGAGGACAGGGAAACGTTGGATTCCATCCCGGGGAGCATCCCTCTGCCTAAGGATTTCCCGGCGGGCTGCCGCTTCTCCACACGTTGTGAACACGCGTCGGAGCAGTGCGCGGCATCGGAGCCGGGCTGCTATATGTGCGGCGGCTCTTTGGTGAAGTGCTGGCGCTATGCGGAAAACAAAACTGAAAAGGAGAACGAGCAATGAAACGCATCTGCATGACCGGGTTCGACCCAGTTAGAAGCCTCGGGGACGAAAAGAATCCTTCCTATGAGCTCATCCGCGATTTCCCGCGGGAATTCATGGGATATGAAGTGATGACCTTTGAGGTGCCAACCGCTTTTGACCGCAACCGCGCAGCGGTGGCCTCCATCATCCAAGAGAACAAACCGGACATCTTTCTGGGCCTTGGCCTGAGCGGAAGCAGGTTTGAAATCACACTCGAAAACGTGGGCATCAATTTCCGCGATGCGGGATATATGAAGGATAACGACGGGATGATCCTTCACCATGAGCCGATTTATGCGGACGGTGCGGGCGGTTACATTTCCCCCATGCCCGTTCAAAAGGTGGTGGCTCGTGCACAGGCGGAAGGCATCCAGATGGCGGAGTCCTATTACTGCGGCACTTACTGCTGCAATCAGGTGCTCTACAACGGCCTTTACCACAGAGACAAATTTTTCCCGAACATGCTTGCAGGGTTCCTGCATGTGCCGTATTTCCCTGAGCTTGTGATCGGCCGCAAGTCTGCGCCTTCCATGCCGCGGGAGAAATCGGCTCGCGCGCTCGAGATCCTGCTGGAAGAGTGCGTGGAAGCGCTGAGATAAACTGAACCGGAAAAAGGAAAGCGACAGCCGAAAAACGGCGGAAAGGGATATCTGTATATGAAGACAAAGAACTGGCCGGAAGGCGTGCAATGCGGTGTTGCGCTCACGTTTGACCTTGACGCGGAAACCTTCTGGTTTTCCCGCACCATGGACAGCATGGCAAGCCCCAATCTGATGGCGGAAGGCGCTTATGGCCCCAAGGTTGCTGTGCCCCGCATTCTGGACATGCTGGACAGGCTTGAGCTGAAGGCGACGTTCTTTATTCCGGGCTGGGTCATCGAGCATCATACCGAAACCTGCCGCGAGATTGTGCGCCGCGGGCATGAAATCGGCTATCACGGCTATCTGCATGAAAAAGCATACTTCGTTGAGCAGGAAAATGAGCTGATTGCAAAAGCGAAAAAGATCATGAAGGATCTACTCGGCGTGGAGCCCGTCGGCCACCGCACGCCGGAAGCCGAACTGACAAAGGAGACGATCAGAACCATCATCGACAACGGGTTTGAATATTCCACCAACACAATGGACCGGGATTGCCCATACCTGCACGAGCTGGAAGACGGCAGGAAGATCGTGGAGCTTCCCTTCAACTGGCTTTATGATGATTCCTCCCACTTTTTCTTTACGCTGCAAACTCCGGAACGCCGCAGAATCTGTGCGCCGAGCACGGTGTATGAAATCTGGCGGACAGAATTTGACGGGCTGTATGAAGAAGGCGGCTTGTATCCGTTTGTGCTGCACCCGCAGATCATCGGCCGCGTGAGCCGTGTGAAGATGCTTGAAGACCTGCTCACCTATATGAAGAGCCGGCCCGGTACGCTTATTGGCCCGGGAAAGGTGATTGCAGACGCGGCGCGCAAGGCGCTGATGCCGGAAGCATAAGCATGCGGATGAGGGACGGTAGATGTTCGATATTGTAATTTACAACGGATTTCATATTACGATGGAGGGCAAGGGCCTCGGCGTCATCGAAGAAGGAGGCCTTGCTATTCAGGATGGAAAGATTGCTGCGGTTGGCACGGCGGAGGAAATGCGCCGCGCTGACGCAAGGCGTAAGATCGACGCAAGCGGCATGGCTGTTCTGCCGGGCCTGATCGACGCGCACGTCCACACCGGCTTCGGCCTGCTGCGCGGCCTTTCTCAGGACATCGGCTCCTGGATGCAGCGCGGGCTCTGGCCGTTTTATGATGAACTGGATCGGGAAGGTGCGGCGATCGGCTCCCGCCTTGCAATTCTTGAGGCCATGAAAGCAGGCACCACCACCTTCAATGACTTTTTCGGCAACATGGCAGATCTTGCCCGCAACCATGTATCCATGGGGACACGCGCCATCGTGACCGAGATGGTCAATGAAATGCTCAAAAAGCTTACCGACAACAAAACGGGGCTTTATGCGTTCGACCCTGTGGTGGGCGAAGAAAAATTCAACCGCGCTCTTGCGCTTTACGATGCGTTTGAAGGCGCGGAAAACGGCAGAATCACCGTGGGCTTCGGCGTGCAGGCAACGGATATGCTTTCCACGGAGCTGTTGTGCCGCATGTACCGCGAGGCGCGCAGCCGCAACAAAAAGTTCATGCTCCACTTGGAGCAGGGAGACCGGGAGATCGACCAAATGCAGCGCCGCTACGGCAAGCGCTCCATCGCATATCTGGAAGAACTCGGGATGCTGGATGAAAACCTGCTTGCGGTGCATCTTACGGAATCCTCGGGCGAAGATGCAAAATACCTTGCCGGAAAGGGAGCTTCGCTTTTGCACTGCGCAGGCACCATCGGCCTGATCGACGGCATCAACCCGCCCATCGGAGAATACCTTGCGGCAGGCGGCAGCGTGGCGCTTGGGTCGGATCATGTGCCGGGAAACAACTGCAGCAATATGTTCAACGAAATGAAGCTGACTGCGCTTTTGAACAAGAACAAATACCGCGATCCGAGCGTGTTTCCCGCATGGCAGATGCTGCGCCTCTGCACCGTGGATGCGGCGCGCGTGCTCGGCATGGAAAACGAGATCGGTTCCCTGCGCGAAGGGAAAAAGGCGGACGTGATTCTCATCGACCTCAACCAGCCCAGCCTTGCACCGGTGATCACCTACCCGTTCCGCAACCTTGTGGCAAACCTTGTTTACTCCGCGCGGGGCAGCGAGGTGCGCACTTCCATTATCGACGGCAACATTGTGATGGAAAACGGTGTGGTGACGACGGTGGACGAAGCGGCTATTGTGCGTGAAGCCAACGAGGCAGCCAGGGAGCTTGCGCAACGCGGCGCAAAACGCGTGGAGCCGGATTCCGAAATGCTTGCCATGTACCATGCGGGCAATCTGTAACGCAGCCATTAAAAGGAGAAACCAATGTTTGACGTAATCATAAAAGGCGGAAAAATCATCGACGGAACCGGGGGGGACGCTTATATTGCCGACCTTGGAATCCGCGGTGAACGCATTGAAGCCATCGGTAACCTTGCAGACGCAGAGGCGAAAATGGTGATCGACGGAGCCGGTTTGACCGTAACTCCGGGCTTTATCGATGCGCATTCCCACGGAGATGGCACGATCCTGCTTTACCCCAATGCGGAAAGCGCGGTGCGCCAAGGCATCACAACGTTCGTGGGCGGTCAGTGCGGCGATTCGCCCGCACCCCGGAGCGACAAGTATTATATGCGCCATTTCTGGGAGTACGACGCGTGGTATGAGATTGACCATCATACGTTTTACGCCGATTTCGTGCAGCCCAAACAGAAGGCGCTGGAGGTGCTGGAGCCGCGCTATAACGTGAAGTTTGACTTTTCCACGTTTGACGGCTATCTTTCCAAGCTGGAAAACATGGGTATTTCGGCGAACTTCGTCCCGCTTCTCGGCCACGGCACCATCCGCGCGCACAGCATGGGACCCAAGGATGCAAACCGCATCCCCTCCGCCGATGAGATGAAGCAGATGAAGGCTTATCTGAAAGACGCCATGGAAAGCGGCGCGTGGGGCATTTCAACCGGGCTTGACTATGTGCCGAGCGCATATGCAAAAACACCGGAGATTGTGGAGCTTGTCCGCGAGCTGAAGCCGTATGACGCATATTATAACACGCATTGGCGCAAGACCGGCCTGCGCATGAAGGTACCCGGACACCATTATGCCATCGACGGCATTCGGGAAGCATGCGAGATCGGCCTGCAAACCGGCGTAAAGACCCAGCTTTCCCATTTGAGCAGCGGGTATTCCATCGCGCCCATGCCGGATCCTGAGCTTGACGCGGCGGCAGCGCGCGCAACGCTTCGCGTATTCGATGCCTACCGGGAGCAGGGAGCGCAGCTTGCCTTTGATGTAATCCCCAACACCAGCGGCGGCTTCCAGTGCATCCCGTACCTTGTGATGTATTTCGTGCCGTGGGTGCGCATGAGCGGCGGCGTGGAGCACTTCATTGAAAACCTGCAATCTTTCGATTACCGCGAGGAGTTCCATGAGTATATCATGAGCGGCAAGTGGTACATGGTGAGCCCGGTGCGCAATGCGGAGTGGGATAAGATAATATATGTTACCTGCGCAAAGGATGCATCGCTTGCAGGCAAGTCCTTAAGAGAAATCACGCGGGAGCGCGGCGGGAGCAACAGCGTGGATACCGTCATCGATCTTCTGATTGAAGATCCGCTCATCAAGGTCATGCAGAACAGGCACATTGAAGGCTCCGTGCAGGAATTCCTGAACCATGAATCCGCCATGGGCTGCATCGACAGCTATGTTTACGATGACGTGGGCCCCTTCGGTGTAGGGCAGGCGGTTCCGGAAATCCTGCCGCATCCAAATGCATATTGCGGTTTCATCAAGTATATCAAGGCGTTCGGGCAGCTGCGGCTGGAGGATACCATCCGTAAGATCACCGGTGTTACGGCGCAGTGGCTCGGCATGGAAAAGCGCGGCACGCTGAAAGAAGGCAACTTTGCGGATGTGGTCGTGTTTGATGAGAAGACGCTTGAGCCCAATGAAAACCACATCGAGCCCCGCCAGAAGCCAAAGGGCATCCGTTTCGTATTCGTAAACGGAAAGCTTACCGTGCAGGACGGCGAGCATACGGGCGCACGCAGCGGTGCGGTGCTGCGCTTCAACAAGAAAGAGCTGTTCCGCTAAGGCGGCATACATTTTACCCAAAAACGGAAGGAGTTCATTATGGCTGTAACGAAAAAACAATTCGACATTGAGGCGCTTCCCGGCGAGCGCTGGTTCCCCTTGGAAACCTCCTTTGAAGAGGACATGAAGGAATATTGGGGCGATTGGGGCGTTTGCTCCGAAGTGGATACGCTTAAGGACGTGCTGATGCGCCGCCCCGGGCAGGAAATCGACAATTTTGACTGGGCGGCAGCCCGCTTTAAGTGTGCGATCGACCCGGAACGCTTCCGTGCGCAGCACGATGCGCTCGCACAGGTATACCGCGATCACGGCGTCCGCGTGCACTATGTGGAAGAGCAGCGCACAGACAAACCGAACGCCCTCTTCATGCGCGACCTGTGCTTCATGACGCCGGAAGGCGCGATCGTTACCCGCCCCGCCATGGAAGCGCGCCGCGGCGAGGAAAAGGCTGTGGCGAAAGCGCTCGCAAACCTGGGGGTGCCGATCGTGCGCACCATTACGGGCAGCGCTACGTTTGAAGGCGCAATGTGCATGTGGATTGACCGCAAAACCGTTGTTCTTGCTTCCGGCGTGCGCACCAACCGCGAAGGATACGAGATGATGGAATACGAGCTGCGCCGCATGGGCGTGATGGAGATCCTGCATATGCAGATCCCCTATGGCCATGCGCACATTGACGGCAACCTGAACTTTGCCAGCCACGAGGTTGCGGCAATCCATCCGGCGCAGGTGCCATACGATGTATGCGACGCTCTGAAGAAGAAGGGCTTTAAACTGATCGAATGCCCCTCTCGCCTGGAAGCCAAGGAAACCTTTGGCATCAACTTCGTTGCCATTAAGCCCGGCCTTATCGTGATGCCTGCGGGCAATGAAAGATTACAGGAACTTCTTGAGCAAAACGGCATTGAGGTAATTGCCGTGGAGCTTGACGAAATCATGAAAGGGTATGGCGCGATCCATTGCTGCACCGCGTTCCTGAAGCGGGAAAGCAACTGATATAAGCAGACCAAGGCATCCGCGGGAGCAATTTCCACGACTGCACTGTGAAAGCTGCCGACGCTGAGCGTTTGGCAGAGGGCGGCGCGGGGATTGCTCCGGCATTTCAGGTATGGCCGGCACCGGCAGCGAAGCGCGTGTTCCTTCCGATGCTTATGCTTCGGGGGCGGCTTTAAAGCGTTGCTGCGCAAGGAGGGCTGCCCCGATTAAACCGGCTTTGTTGCCATGGCGGGCGGGGAGCAATGGCGCATGAAAGCCCGGCGCAATGCGCTGCTGCATATGGGAGCGAATCAGCGCAAGAATGCGCGCATCTTCAATGAAACCACCGCCAATCACGACTGCTGCCGGATCAAATATATGAATCAGCGATGCAAGCCCTTCTGCCACGGCGTCTGCCCAGGCGGCGATGTGCGGAGCAACATCAGGGCGTTCCATTGCAGCGGCAATCTTACGACCGTCGCTGAGTGCACAGTCAACTTTACGCATGCGCGTTACAAGCGCCGAAACGCTTGCAACATTTTCGTAATATTGTCCGCCGGTATACATCATTCCAAACTCTCCGGCAGACCAGTTCGCGCCGTGGTATACCTGCCCGCCACGCACAATTGCGCCGCCGATGCAAGTCCCGTAAGTCAGGCAAATTAAATCGCCGTTTTCGGGAACGGGACAGGCCTGTGCTTCTGCAAACGCCATGCAATTTACATCGTTTTCCACGGCAACCGGAACACCAAAGCACGAAAACTCTTCTTTAAGGTTTGTGCCGGTATAGCCGGCAATAACATGCGGCGGATCGTAAATAATCTCGCCACTCGTGCAGTTCACCTGACCCCGCGTGCAAATGCCGAGTGCATCCGCCGGGCCAAGAGCCGCCGCCGCTTTTCGCACCCGGTTCATAAGCCGTTCAGCGCCTTCCGGGCCATTGGTTGGGAATTCGCTTACGGCGTGCAAAGCATTGCTTTCCCAAACACCGTATTTTACAAACGTGCCTCCGATATCAAAAACGTTGATTTTCACTTCAAATCCCTCCGTGTTCCTGCGTATCTGCGCACAAAGAGTATATCACGTTGCAAATAAAATTTCATCATGTTATTAAATGGATGAGATAAGCGATTGACAAACAATATATTATACTGATATAGTTTATTAACACGGTGTTAGATATTGCGGAACGAAAGCGTGAAACAGACTGTGATTTTGATTTGCGGATGCAGAATCCGCAGGAAATACCAAAAACTAAAAACGGAGAGGAAGAAACATGATGAAGAAAATCCTTTCGCTTGTGCTTTGCCTTGCAATGGCCATCAGCGTTGCAGGCTGCGCGCAGCCGGGCAACAGTGATCCCGAACCTGTGACGACGCCGGATGGCGGCAACACGCCAGCTACGACAGATGAACCCAGTGCAACAGAGAACCCGGAAGAAAGCCCATATGTGGAAGACGCAACGTTCCGCTATCTTTATGCTTCCGAAATCAGCACGATGAACTATCTCGAAACCGGCACCACTGCCGATTTCATGCCGGCTGCCAACTTTGTTGATACGCTGATTGAGTATGACGAATATGGCGTAGTCAAACCCTGCCTTGCAACGTCATGGGAAGTTTCGGACGACGGTTTGGTGTGGACGCTTCACCTGCGCGAAGGCGTGAAGTGGTACACTTATGAACTTGACGAGTATGCCGAAAACACAGCGGACGATTTTGTGTTTGGCCTTGAGTGGATTCTCAATCCCGCGAACGAATCCTCCAACGTCGATATCGTATGCAGCGTTATCAAAAACGCGAGAGAGTATTTTGACGGTACCATTACCGATTTTTCAGAGGTCGGTGTGAAGGCGCTTGATGCGTATACGCTTCAGTATACGCTGAAAGACACCTGCCCGTACTTCCTCTCCATGCTGACCTATGTCGCATTCATGCCCGCAAACCGCGCGTTTGCCGCGGAGTGTGCAGAGTACTACGGCACATCCAACGACACCATCCTTTACAACGGCGCATATTATTGCACCAGCTGGGAGCCCCAGAGCGAACTTGTAATGGAACGCAACGACAATTACTGGGACCGCGAGAACGTTTCCATCAAGAACGTGTCGGGCAAATACAACGCTGAAGCTGAAGCGCTTGCGCCGGAAATGTATCTGCGCGGCGAGATTGATGAAGCGCAGATTCCTGTTGAGATTCTCGACAGCTGGATGAAGGACGAAAGCAAAAACCAAATCGTGCGTCCCAACCGGCCGACCTATGATGCGATGTGGTGGTTCTTCGATTTCGATCCGCATTTCGACGAGCCCTACGACAGCGAAAACTTCAAGCTTGCCGTCAATAACCGGGCATTCCGCCTGTCTATCGTTTACGGCATCGACCGAGTGAAGGCGATGACATGCTATGATCCGTACAGCCCGGAAGAATACCTGATGAATACCGTCACCCCGCCGAACTTTGTTGCGGTGGATGGCAAGGAATATACGCAGACCGGAGAGCTGGAAACGGTGAGCGGGCAGGATTGGTTCCAGAGCGAGACCGCGCTAAAATACAAGGAGCAGGCGGTTGCAGAGCTCACGACTGCTGGATGCAAATTTCCCATTGTGATTCCGTATTACTATCGTGTGGATCAGGCGAATCAGGATCTGGTTGCACAGGTGATCGAGCAGCAGCTCGAAGGTCTCCTTGGCACGGAATACATTGACATCGTCACCATCGCCGGTCCCGCCAACAACTACATCACCGAAGTGCGCAAGGCCGGTAAATACGGCCTGATGGAAGAAGGCTGGGGCCCGGACTTCGCGGACCCTGTAACCTATGCGGATCCGTGGGGGCTGAGCTGGAGCTACAACAACCGCTCCATGTGCACGCAGGAAGATTATTTGACCGGTTATGTCTACACACAGGAAGACTATGACAACGGCGTAATTGACGATGAAGCTTACATCGGACAGCCGCAGCAGATTTATGACAAGATGATTCAGGAAGCGACGGCTGAGAAGGTTGATCTGGCCAAGCGCTACGAACTGTTTGCAAAAGCGGAAGCGTGGCTGATCAATGAGGGAATCGTGGTTCCGTTCCGCGTGTTCTCCAACGGCTATGTTGCAAGCAAGCTTACCGTGTTTGACGGAGAATATTCCTCCTTCGGCGTTTCCGTGTGGCGCTACAAGGGAAAACATGTGCTCAAAGAAGCCATGAGCCTTGAGCAATATCAGGAACAATATGCGCAATGGAAGCTGGACCGCGAGGCTGCGCTTGCGGCGGCCGAACAATAACGGCAGGTTGAGTCGGCTCCCAAATTAAGCAAATCGGGCGTGGGGTGCTTTCGCCCCACGCTCCGCTTTTACCGCTGGTTGGCACGCCGCAGTCAAACCAAAGGCACGGGTAAAAAAACGGAAAGGAGCCGCGGCCTGATTAAGAAGGGAAGGCCGCAGTGATTCTGAATGCTGGAATACATTGCAAAACGCACACTGGGCGCCGTTGTATCGTTGTTTATCGTGATTACGCTGATTTTCCTCCTTCTTCGCATGATGCCGATGGAAGGATATTTCGGCGCGGAATACGACAAGCTCAGCGAGGAAACGCGCGCCAGCATGCTCGCAGAAAAAGGCTTGGACAAACCGGTTCTGACGCAGCTTGTTGAATTTTATAAGAACTTATTGAAAGGCGATCTTGGAAAATCGTGGATTTACAGGCCAAACTATCCAATCGCAAAAATTCTTGAAAAAAAGATTCCGTATTCGCTTAAAATCGGGCTGATCTCCATGGCGGTGTCGCTCTTGGTCGGCATCCCGCTCGGCGCGATGATGGCCCGCTTTAAAGGCAAGCTCGGCGATAAAATCGGCACTGCTTTTATCGCCATTGTCGAAGCTCTGCCGACAGCTGTGCTGATGCTGTTCGTCCAGCTTTATTTTTCAAGCTGGTTTAACTTGTCCCTTTTGTTTGATAAGGACAACCCTTCCACGTGGATTCTGCCGATCCTGTCCATCTCGCTGTTGAGCATCTGTACCTATGCGATGTGGATGCGCCGCTACATGATCGACAATATCAACATGGATTATGTAAAGCTTGCGCGCGCTAAAGGCGTCCGCGGCGGCAGAATTATGTTCCTGCATGTATTTAAGAACGCGTTTGTTCCCATGGCGCAGTTTTTGCCGGGTTCGGTGCTTTCAACGATCATCGGCTCTATTTATGTGGAACATCTTTACTCAATTCCCGGTACAGGCGGCCTGCTGATCGACGTAATACAGCGGCAGGATAATACGATGGTGCAAACCCTTGTGCTGCTTTATGCCGCAATCGGAATCATCGGCATGTTCCTGGGCGATCTCCTTATGGCGCTGCTTGATCCGCGCATCAGCTTTGTGAAGAAAGGGGATGACCGCTAATGGCTGCAAAAAAACCGTTGTTTAACCGCCAAATGCGCCGCATCAGCGAGCTCGATGCAAATATTCAGGCCGGCTTGGCGCGGGAGGAAGCCGAATGCGCGAAACAGGCTGAGGCGGAAATCGAAACCGTTGATTATACGCCGGAACAGATCGCGGCGCTTGATCCGGCGCTGTTTGAACCGGCCGGGTTCAACGAGGAGGATGCGGAGCGCACGGGCTATTCCAATTATTCCTATTGGGCGAGCACATTCAAGAATTTCTGGCGCAACAAGGTCGCGCGCGTGTTGATCATTGCGCTGATCGCAGTGCTGCTGTTCGCATTTCTTCAACCATTTTTCCCGGGACAGCATGACCCTGTAACGATCAATAATGATCCTGAGACGGGAATCCAGCTGATGAATTTGGCGCCCTCTTCGGAATATTGGTTTGGCACGAACGCAATTGGTCAGGACCTTTGGGCGCGCGTTTGGGCAGGTACCCGCGTTTCAGTGTTCATCGGCCTTGTGGTTGCGCTCAGCGACCTTGTGGTAGGCGTGATCATTGGCATGATCTGGGGCTATGTGCGGAAGGTGGACAAAGTGATGACTGAGATCTACAACGTCATCAGCAACGTGCCGCAGACGCTTATCCTGATCCTCGTAAGCTATATCCTGCGCCCGAGCATCACCACGATCATCATTTCGATGTGCATGGTGGGGTGGATGGCGATGGCGCGCTTTATCCGCAATCAGGTTGTGATTTTCCGGGACCGCGATTTCAACCTTGCCTCGCGTTGCCTCGGCACAAGCACGTTCCGCATTATTACGAAAAACCTGCTGCCGCAAATGGTTTCGGTCATCATGCTGCAGACGGCGCTCGCCATCCCGGGCGCAATCGGAGACGAGGTGTTCCTTACCTATATCGGGCTGGGGCTTCCCACTTCTCAGGCTTCCCTGGGTAACCTGGTGGAAGCGGGGCGCGTTCTCATGATGCAGAAAGAGCTGCGGTATCAGCTTATTTTCCCCGCGGCTGTCGTTGCATTCATCACGATTGCGTTCTATATCATCGGCAACGCGTTCTCCGATGCTGCCGACCCGAAAAACCACGTGTAAAGGAGAGCGGCTATGGAAAACAGGGAAATCATTCTTTCGGTCAAAAACCTGAATGTGCGGTTCAGCCTGCGCGGAAAAAGCCTGCATGCGATCCGGGGCGTTTCGCTTGATGTGTTTAAGGGCGAAAGCCTTGCGATCGTGGGGGAATCCGGCAGCGGCAAATCCGTGCTTACAAAGAACTTTATCGGCCTTTTGGATAAGAACGGGCGGATCGATTCCGGTGAAATCCTGTATGCGGGAATGGATCTTGCAAAATTCACGACAGAAAAAGAGTGGGCAAAGATTCGCGGCAAGAAGATTGCCATGGTGATGCAGGATCCGATGACAAGCCTGAACCCGCTCAAAACCATCGGTTGGCAGATCAGTGAAGCGCTGATTCTCAACCGCGGCATGAAGCGGGCGGAAGCAAAAGCGGCTGCCATAGACATCCTGAAGGACGTTGGAATCAATGAGCCGCAGCGGCGGTATCGGCAATATCCGCATGAGTTTTCCGGCGGAATGCGCCAGCGCGTTGTGATTGCCATTGCGGTTGCGTGCGGCCCGGAAATTTTGATCTGCGACGAACCCACGACGGCGCTTGACGTCACCATTCAATCGCAGATTCTGGGGCTCATAAAAACGCTGTGCCGTAAATATGAAATGACGACGATTTACATTACGCATGACCTTGGCGTAGTGGCGAACGTGGCGGACCGCATTGCGGTCATGTATGCCGGGGACATCGTGGAAATCGGCACGGCGGACGAGGTGTTCTTCAACCCGCAGCATCCATATACCTGGGCGTTGCTCTCAAGCCTTCCGCAGCTTGGGGAGAAGGGGAAGGAGCTTTATTCAATCAAAGGCACGCCGCCCAAACTGTTTGGCGTTATAAAGGGTGACGCGTTTGCCCCGCGCAATCCACAGGCACTCAAGATAGATTATCTCGTTCGGCCGCCCTATTTTGAGGTGTCGCCAACGCATAAGGCGAGAACGTGGCTCCTGGACCCGCGCGCGCCAAAGATTGAGCCGCCTGAGATTATCAAACGGCTGCATGATCTGGAACAAGAAGGAGAGGCGGGTGAGGCGGATGAGTAAGTGGACGGAAGCGCGCGCACGTACGCCGCAAGCAGCATATCGTTGACGGTAACGCCCAGACGTTTTCCCGCGTTTTTCATATTAAGGAAAGTGTCGCGGTCGATTTTTCTGATGTTGATCATCGTGTGGTCGTCGGGACGGGGTTCGGTCAGCGGAAATACGTGTTTGTCTTTCACCGCGCTGATGTTTTTGAAAAGACCTTTCGCAACCTTTTTGTCGGCTGCGTCGAGTTTCGTATAAACCTGTTCCGCGCTTCTCGTACCTTGTTTAAGGTCGGTGGGGTTTTCGCCGCTTAAAATCGCGTTGTAGTTTTTCGCAAGCTTTTTCAAAAAGTATTTGAAGTCGCCGCCGTCAAAGCACATATGGTTGACGATCATCGCAAACGTCGATTTTCCGTCCTTGTTCAGGACAATCACTTTAAACTGTACGTTGCTTGAAACGGGGATACTC
>OLOV01000107.1_pt1 | contig 67614 bp, 60 predicted proteins | sample 1672931 | NCBI WGS metagenome assembly OLOV01 (sample SAMEA3136738, study PRJEB25190) | human gut metagenome | biome: human gut; feature: human-associated habitat; material: faeces | place: Austria | collected 2013 | reverse complement strand
ACATTAATGCGGCAATCATTACTACCATAACGAGTAAGCATTGCCATACCGGGATCTTTTTACCCATAATAAGTCCTCCTTAATAATATTAAGTTAAATAAATAAATAAAGAATCGCGTCTTTCGACACACCCATATTATAGTGCCTTGCCAATCTTTTGTCAAGAAAATGTGAAAAATTATGAAGATTTTTTGAAAAAATATAACAATTTTTGTTGACACCATACTGTACTATTTGTATAATACGGTTAAGAACTGTGTTATGCGAGTAGTACGGTTTTAATACGGATGAGAGAGGAGGTGCCGCAAACAAGGACATGGTAGATTTTGAGAAAATAAAGATGGACGGAAGCGGTCCGATTTACATGCAGCTTATCGCATTTGTCAAACAGGGGCTTGCATCCGGTGAAGTCAAGTTCGGTGACGCGATGCCGTCAAGACGTGTTTTATCGGCATTGCTGGGAATTAACCCGAACACCGTCCAAAAGGCATATGCACTTATGGAAGCGGAAGAATTGATAAGCTCTCACGCCGGAGCAAAGAGCTGCATAAGTGCCTCCGACGAGAAAATCGCACAGATAAAAGCCGAACTCACAGAAGAAGGGGCAAGGATGGCAATCGGTACTCTGAAGGCGGCAGGGTACAGCAAAGAAGAAGCAATCGCGGTACTGGAGAAATATTGGGACGCAGAGGGGGATGAAGCAAAATGAAAAAATTATTATCTATATATAATCTCTTTTTTAGGAGCAGCGCACTTGCGGCTGGCATAACGATTTTGGCGTCCGTATGCGTTCAGGCGGCATTTCTATATGAAAAGATGCAGGGTGAAACGATGTACTTTGAAAACATTACATCGGGATATACCATGCTCCCGTCGCTTATCGGGCTTTTCCTTATCTTATGGTTTCTGCGTGACATGCTCGGCTCAGCGAAAAGCAGCGTTGACCTGACCGTGCAGAGGCTGAAAGTTAAACCGATTCCGATTTTTATTACGGAGGCAGTCTACATTATGATGGTCTTGACGGTGTTCTGGGCACTGACTGCCGGCATGACCTATGAGCTTGCAGCTTATTTCAGTGATAAAATATCGACGGCGCAAAATCCGCAGCTGAGACTGCTGGTTGCATTCTACCGGTGCGGCCCGCTGCATGTTCTTTTTCCTCTCGGGGATGGCATCAGACTTGTTTGCAATATTGCGGCGATTGTTTCCTTCGGTTTTTCGATGGCGGCAGGAAATTATTTCAGCCGGAAAAGAAAGAACAGAGACGGACTTGCTTGGTGCACGCTTTTTCTATTCGGGTTTCTTTCGACAAAGGGATATAACGAAGCTATGACGGGCGTAGAAGCAGCATCCTACGGATTCGTGGTGTTTTTAAGCATTTTCTTTGTGGCATACGAGGAAAAACAACCCAGCGAGGCAGAGCTGAATACGGATGAAGGAGGTGCAGGCACGGATGAGTAAAACGAAAACACATGAAAAAATCAAAATGTTCATCAAGGAGCATCTTCCGATTGGCTACCGCGCAGAAAAAGAACGCACGGCTTTTTTAACCTCACTGATATGCCCGGTTATATTCAGTCTGACCTTCCTTGTGAATTACAGCAGGGAAAAGGAAAACCTTTACCGCTATATAGCAGGAGGTTTCAGAAAAGAGCTCATCCCCGGGGCAGTCATGGAAAATTTTGCGGATGTATTAGGGTACAGCATGACGGCCTTTCCGGCTTTTGCGCTTATCTGCCTGCTCTCTCAGCTTTTCAGCCACTATGCTTATCACAAAAACGGAAGCAATGCGTTTTACACAATGCGCCGCCTGCCGGATAATCATGAACTTAGAAGAAGGTGCGTCACGCTTCCTTTGATGGAAGCCGGGGTGATTTTGCTGACAATGGCAGTCATGCTCGGACTTTATTACATTATATATATGTGTGCGACTCCGGACGAATGTATCCGGCCGGGACAGTGGAGTTTTATATGGGAAAAATGGAGGGTATTTTAGATGTTGGAAATTAAGAACTTAAATAAAAAATACGGAAGCGGCAAAGTTGCACTCAAAAGTGTAAACCTCACGCTTCCGAGCGGTCAAATTGTCGGTCTCTTCGGCGAAAACGGAGCGGGCAAGACCACCATGATGAAATCCATTCTGGGATTTCTGAAATATGACGGAGAAATCACGCTTGACGGAGAAAAAATCACACACAAAAATATCGCGAGAATTTCTTTTGCGACGAGCGAGCATTCTTTCTTCCCGGCTCTCACCCCGGAAGGGCACAAAGAATTTTATAAGGAACATTTTGATACTTTCCGCGAAAAGAGATTCAGTGCCCTCATGGAATTCTTCGAACTGCCGATGCGAAGAAGAGTCGGAAGCTTTTCCATGGGCCAGAAAAATCAGTTTGAAGTCCTCCTCGCCCTTTCGCAGGGAGCGGATTACATCCTCATGGATGAACCGTTTGCGGGAAATGATGTGTTTAACCGCGAAGACTTCTACAAGGTTCTGCTCGGCATTCTGGAGCCGACGGAGACGGTGCTGCTCTCGACACACTTGATAGAAGAGGTGGCAGACTTTATCGGAAGGGCGGTTCTGCTCCACAAGGGTGAAATCATCGGCGACCTCAGTCTCGACGAAATTGAGGAATCGGAAAGGAGCCTGATTGAGATTATTAAGGAAACTTACCGCTACAGAGCCGACCGCGTAGGCAAGGCGATTGCGCGTATGGAGGAAGAATCATGAAAGCGAGAATCTTAGCACTGCTCGTGTTTGTGCTTTCTCTGAGCGTGCTCGTATACGCTTCAGGAAAAATAAATGAGACGGAAAAATTCGCAGAGGTCATCGAAACGACTCTCTCAGGAAATATTTCCAACGCAGAGGGCGTCAAACTCAGCTTCGGCGCCCACGCAGGAGAGCGCCTGGCATGGAAATGCACTTATGATTTCGGTGCGAAGCAGGGAAAGACAGAGTTTCAAACATACGAAAAGGAGCCGTACCTTCTTTCGACTTGGCCTAAAAATGAGCCTGCTGCATCCATCCGAAACGATGTCTGGTTTCCGGGCGCGCTCGATGTACTGAATCCAAGGACACCGGAAGATGCGCGAAAGCAAAAGGACATTCTTGCAAAATGCGATGTGCAGTGGGCTGAGACTGCCGGGGCGACGGCAAAGGCATTCACCGAAGGCGTGAAAGTGGGGGAATATAAACATAAGAGCGTATATATAAAGGATATTTTTAAATATTATCCAATCGATTACAGCTTCAGCAGCGGAGGCATCGGACATTACCTGCTCTTTGAGGAAATCGCGGCGGAGTACACTTACGAAGAACTGAAAATGCTTCGCGATGTCAATGCGTTTTTCCGTATTCCGGTTGCTGAAAAGGAAAGAAAATTTTGCAAATTCACCGTGAATTCGGGTGGGCAGATTACAGATTTCGATGTCAGCGATTCCAATGAAAGCGGGACGAGGTACTCCGAGGAAAATTTTGACCTGAATATGCGATACTGCAATACGAAGAGTGCCTTTTACATGCTTTTCGACGCGCACCTCGTTTCCTATTACGGAGAAGATTTGAAGGGAAAGACCGTCGATACAAGCAAAATCAAGGGTGGCTTCGGCATTTACAAGCTGCCGTGTGATTTGGAAAAGTCGAAATTCGATACGGGTAAGCTTCAGACCGTATATCCGCTTAACCCGTCAAACTACTATGAAACCATCGAAACGAGTCCGGACGAAAAGTCCCTGCTGGTGATCGCGCGAGACGCTCAGAAGGTCTGGGCGGAGGTGATTCGCATTTCCGACATGAAACGGGTACAGAAAATCGACCTCATCGACCTGACGGAAGGCAGAGATGAGGTGGACATGGGAATCGGCTTCCGAAAAATCTCGGACAACGCATATCTGATATTCAATAATGAGGGACAGCTTGCCGTGATGCGTTTTGCAAACGGGAAGTACCATAAGGATATGGCAGCTTCGGGGCTGCAGACGGAACTGACAAGCTATGACGCTCTCGACCGAGAAGATACGCTCATAGAATATGACGGAAAGAGGCTTGTGATTGCGGGGTATGTTTCGCTTCCGGGCGTGCCGTATGATTCGGTATGGGATCTTCCGGACGAAGGCATGTCCTGCGTGGCGGGGCTCGCGGTGCTTGAAGCGGGAGAACTTGCGTACTGCGGCAGGCTGACGACGAACCTTATGGATTACAGTGACAAGGAGAGCGTTGAGGCATTCATCACGCAGAAAGAGGATGCCCGGACGGGAAGGCTCAGAGGATTCTGGAAAGAAAATTTAAGCTCGGTAACCAAACGCTGTGACGATATGCTGGAGATTATAATATGAAAGAAAAATTAAAAGTGAATCTGTCCATCTTCGAGCTGCTGCTGCGAAACGGGGGATTAAAACTCGCGGCAGTCATCCTGCTCACGATGTTGACAGAAGGGGTTTTACTATATATGATGATGCAAAAGGAGACGCTGTACTACGAAAATCTTTTCGCGAGGGGCGCGGCAATTCCGCTGATGGCTGGCTTTATTCTGCTGAGCCTCGCAATGCTCAATCCGATGAAAGCGTCAAAAAGCAATTTGAATTACACGCTGAAGAGGCTGCGGGTGAAGCCGGCAGCCATCTTCGCTGCGGAGGCCGTGTATCTCATGCTGGCGTATGCGGTGTTCTGGGCGCTGGCGATTGCCTTGCTCTATGGCTTCGGTGCCTGCTTTGCGCAAAACCTTTCGGAGGCACTCAATCGGGAAGCCGGACTCTTCCTGGCGTTCGGCAGGACGCATGACCTGTGGCTCTGGCTTCCAATCGGCAATGCAGCGCTCGCGGTTCGAAATGTAGTGGGAATCGCGGCACTCAGCGCGGCAGCCGCACGGTTTAACTGCTTCCTGCGAAAAGGTGAAACGAAAGCGATTGCTCCGCTTCTGACGCTGGTGCTTTTTACGCGAGCTTTTTACACGGATATCAGCGATACCAATATAAATCTGGTTAGAATCGCGATGCTGCTTGGCATGCTGCTGTTCTGCGTTGTAAGCACATGTTTTGAGGAGGCAGAATTATGAAGATGAGAAGAATTGCGGCCGCGGTGCTGATTTTGTCTCTGGCGGCAGGCGGATATGCGCTCACGCAGGTGAGCGGTCAAAAAGACTATGCGCGGATTTCCGAAAAGACGGTTGCGGGAGACGCAAATGCTGCCGAAGGACTTACGGTAAGCTTCGGCGCGAGCGTGTCGCGGAGCGGGCTTAACTGGAAAAACACTTATTGTTACGGAGCCGGCGGAGAAAATAAACAAAGGGTCGAGTTTCTGTTAGGCAATCCCGACATTGAGGCGTATAAAACGAGTTATCAAACCTCTGTAAGTTTTGACATTTATAAGGACTTTGATCTTCAAAGCGTCAATGAGCTTTTTTACGAAAGACAGGAGGAACTGCCGCCTGCCGGCAAAGAAGCCTTGAAAACCGCAAAGCGAAAAAAGGAAATCAAAGAGATTTTGAAAGCACCTTTTACGCAAAATGCCGAAAGATACATGAAAAACCTTCGGGACAGCATCCCGGAAAAGGGTGTGAAGAATATTGCCATACGTGTGAAAGACCTGATGGACTATTATATCCTGAGCGGATATATCAACGGCACAGCCGAAATGCTTGATATGAGTTTTTACTTTTTAACCGCGAATGACGGCACGGACTATGAGCTTGAGCAGGCGAAAAAGTGGAAAGCGTGGAATGACTTCTTTAAAATTCCGGTTTTGGAGGAGGAATACATGAATTACCAATTGGCAAAAGGAAACAACGGAGAGCTTTCCGTGACGGCGGACTACGGCATTACAAAGGGAGGCGATGAGTTTGGTTTCAACATACAAAGCTGCGACACCGAAGAGGCATCGTACTTTTTCTTCGACGCGCATTCATGGAACGGCCGGGTGGTCGATACAAGTCTGATTCCGGGCGGATTCGGCATCTACCGCATGCCTCATAAAAGTGAAAACGGTAAAAGTGTGATGGAAGAGCTGGAAAATATTTACCGTCTTGACCCAAAAGCCTATTACCAGAGCATAGCGGCAAGCCCAGACGGAAAGAAGCTGATGATTTCCTACTATTACAGTAATGCGGGCAGACGAGAACCAGACGAGGATGAGAAGGTGACTCTGTTTGCGGAAGTGATTGACCTTGCAAGTGGAAAGTGCGATGAGAAGATAACTCTTCTGGAAAACTGCCGGTGGCCGGCTGTGCGAAGTGACGGGGAATTCCAGGTTTTTACGGATAACGAGTCGAGGCTGAAAATTTACCGCTACATGGACGGCAGATACCGCAAAATTGTTGATGCGGAGGGCTTGGATTTTTCGCTGCCGGGGCTTGTGGATATTACGAACAACAGTACGGAAATTTTGTATGAAGAGGGAAGGGTGTCGGCGCTGTGCTACGAAACGATAAACACATGGGATGAGGATCGCAGCAAAAACGGTTTCGCCCGAACGAGGCAGTGTGTTTCCGCTGTTTTGAATGTATTTACGGAGGACGGCCTTGCGTACTGCGGCAGGCTCTATAATAACCTGCAGGATTTTTACGATACGGACACCTATAAAGAGATTGGACGAAAGCTTTGGGAAGAAGAAAAGTGGGGAGAGACTTTTGAGACGGATGCAAGATACCCTTATGGTATCAGCACGATAGGAAGCATCTTGAAGCTTGAGACGAATAAAGGAGAAGCAAAGTGATAAAACAAATCGAGGCTTACGAGCCGTATAACGAGCAGGAAGAGCGGGACAAAGAAATTATTCTTTCCATGCTGACGGAGGCGGAACGTATGGGCGAAGATATTTTTTCCCGTGAAAACCGCATGGCGCATATGACCGCGTCGGCGTGGGTTGTGAATCGCGACCGGACAAAAGTACTGCTTGCCTACCATAATATTTACAATTCGTGGGCGTGGCTCGGCGGACATGCGGACGGAGAGAGGAATTTGCTCAGCGTTGCCGTGCGCGAGGTCTGTGAGGAAAGCGGTCTTACTCCCGCACATGTGCGGCCCGCATGGCTTATATCGCAGAAAGGCGATTTGTCACAGGGGAGTGCAGGAGACATTTTTTCGCTTGAGGTGCTCGCGGTGGACGGACACTTTAAAAAGGGCGAATACATTTCTTCGCATCTGCACTTGAATGTGACCTATCTTTTGGAGGCTGACGAGGAAGAAACGCTATATAAAAAGGAAGATGAAAACAGCAGCGTGAAATGGTTTTTGCCTGAAGAGGCGCTTGCGGCATCAAGCGAACCGTGGTTTGCAGAGCATATATATAGGAAGTTAAATGAAAAAGCCGGCTTATAAGGCTTTTTCTTGCTTGGTCGGTAAAATCATGATAAAATGAGAAAAAAATATATTTGCTGACGGCAAGAAGGAGGTTTCTCATGTTACATGAAGTGAAATTTGAATCTTTTAACGAGCGCGATACCGTTTACGGGTGGATTTATGTACCGGCATGCGAGCCGAAGGGAATTGTTCAGCTGATTCATGGCTTCGGCGAACACTCCCGCAGATATTTCCACATGATTGTCAGATTTATGGAGGCAGGCTACATCGTTGCGGCTGACGACCATGTCGGACACGGCAAAACCGCTCTGGAAAACGACACTTGGGGCAACTGGGGCGACAAAGGCTGCCACACCATGATGGAGGACGAACACCGGATGAAAGAAATTGCATGTGAAATCTACCCGAACCTTCCGTATTTTCTTTACGGTCACAGCATGGGCTCGATGATTGCGCGTGATTTCATGGCAAAGTATGGTGATGAGCTGACAGGTGCTACGATTTGCGGCACGCCGGGCGTGTTCCCTGTAGCGGATGAAACCCTCGCAAAGATTGACCGCCTTCTGGCAGAAGGAAAGGGCGATGACTGCGATCCGGACCTTGGAGGTGAGCTTCTGGGATGGATGTGCGAGCGCTGCGGAGAAATCAAGCTCGGAAATGAGTGGATCTGCCATGACCCGTATGTTCAGCAGGATCATGCAGCGGATCCGTTTGACGCATTTACCAAGCCGACGTCAAACCGCGCAATGAAGGACTTCGTTGGCATGTTCGCAGCTGTGGAAGGTGTGGAATGGGCAGCAAAGGTTCCGACAGACCTTCCTATCTATAATATCGCAGGCGATCAGGATCCTGTCGGCATGTACGGTGAAGGCGTATACCAGGTTTCCAACTGGCTGGCGCGGACCGGACACGATGTTATAACAGAGCTTTACACAGGATTCCGCCACGAAATCCACAACTATGCAGAGATTAAAGACGAGGTTGCGGACGGCATTATCGAGTTCATGGACGATGTTCTTGGCGAACTGGAATAGGGGAAGAACCATGCCTTTGCAAAGCTGCGAAAACTTTTCGGGCTTTTTTCGAAAAAAGTCGCAAGAGTTTATAATTAAGTTAGAAAAATGATTCTAACTTAATTTTTTTTTACTGAAATTTCAATGGTTTGAGGGATTTCGACTGTAACATATCATTGCAAAATCAAAAGGGAGAATGCAAAAAAGAGTTACGATTTTAGCAGCATATTTCTAAAACAAGAGAAAAAGCATGGAGATTTCTCGGTACAGAATGTATAAGTTATAAAGAAGAATATATAATTTAAAAGTTTTGTTTAGTAGCATAACATATAGTTATTCTATAGATAAACCGGAAAAAACGAAACCTCACAATACCAATTTTAATTTCAGTATAGGGAAAATGGTGTGATAAAAGCGAAGGAGGTAAGAAAAGAAAAATGCGTATTATACGAGTTTTTCCGCATAGAACATCATACACCCCTGACGATGAATATGTCTTTATCGGGATGCCGCCTTTTTTACTGCCGGAGCATGACGAGGTACACATCAGCTGTACTTTCACATGGGATCGCGAGTATTGCAAAGAGCTTGCCTATCAGTGGGAAGTACGGACAGATAAGCCTGTAAAACTTGGAGGTATTGCTTTCGGTAGTCCGCAAGAGGACTTCGTACAGGGGCTATACGTCAAGAAAAATATCATCTTCACTACGCGAGGCTGTAACAATAACTGTCCGTGGTGCATTGTACCGAAACTTGAAGGGAAACTCAAAGAACTGCCGATATGCAAGGGAAATATCATTCAGGATAACAATTTCTTGCAGGCATCCAAAGCGCACAAAGATAAAGTTTTTGATATGCTGCGAGGAGAGCGAGAAATTTGTTTCAAGGGAGGACTTGAACCGGGTTTGATTGATGACTATTTTGTGAATGCCATTACATCACTCAAAATTAAGGAATTGTGGCTTGCCTGTGATACGGATGTATCAATCAAAGCATTTCGCAAAGGCTGCGAAAAACTTGTAAAGGCAGGCTTCAGCCGCCATAAGATAAGGTGCTATGTTTTGTCCTACGGCACAGATATGGATGCCGATGAAGCAAGAGCAAGAGCAGTATATGAAGCGGGAGCAATGCCATTCATGCAGCTTTACCGAGATTTTTCAGACAAAAAGACGGCATATCCGACCGAGTGGAATAAGTTCCAGCGGAGCTGGGCGCGGCCGGCTGCGATTGAAGCCCACATGAAAAGGGGAACAGACTTTAGAGAATTTAACACCTGAAAGGAGACTGAAATGAGGTTAACTTACAGAAATGAAAAAGGAGACGCATATATTCAGCTTTGCTCCGCGTCGAATAAAGCTATTGGTAACGCTGCGGAACGAGCGGAAAAAGAAAGAGCTGTCATAGAGAGGCTGGCACATTACGAAGATTTAGAAGCACAAGGCAGACTGATTGAGCTACCGTGTGCGGTAGGGACTATGGTTTACTGCATACACCAAACATCTACGAATCCTATCATAGCATGCACGAATGCAGACGAATTTATGCTGACCCTATGTGTGCTGGAAGGGAGATTTGGTAAAACCGTGTTTTTAACGCAGGAAGCTGCCGTAACTGCATTAAAGGAATTTGAGGGGAACCAATGAAAGCGATACTGAAATATCCCGGAGGAAAGTGGCGAATTGCGGACTGGATTATTTCACACTTTCCGCAGCACAAAGTATATTGTGAACCGTTTTTCGGGTCAGGTGCGGTATTCTTCTCGAAAAGCCCTTCCTACATAGAGACGATAAATGACATTGATGGAAATATTGTTAATTTGTTTAAGGTTTTACGAGAAAGCCCTAAAGAGCTGGAATATGCACTACAGTTTACACCGTTTGCCCGTGAAGAATTTGCACAATGTGAAAACTTGGATATATCAGATCCAATCGAGAAGGCGCGGAGAACGCTTGTGAGATACCATCAGTCCTATGGGACAGCAAATATGTCAAAAAGTACATGGAGGAATGTACAAGTGGCGGGAGGCCCTCGAACGGCTACCATGTGGAATGCGCTTCCGGATCGGATTTGTGAAGTTTCATTGCGCCTTAAGGAAGCACAAATTGAATGCATCGATGCGCTGAAAATAATAGAAAGATATAACAATCCTGAAACACTCATCTATTGCGACCCGCCGTATCTTCCGGAAATAAGAAGGAAAGACCTCTATCGGTTTGAAGTTGATACCAAATATCACGAAAGACTTCTTGAGCTGCTTTTAGAGACAAAATCAAAGGTTGTTTTAAGCGGCTATGATAATCCGTTATATGACGAAAAATTAAAAGATTGGCAAACAGATGAAATGGAGACAACAGCGCAGCAGGGACTGAAACGAAAAGAAAAAATTTGGTTTAATTATGAACTGCAATATCGGTTCTTGTAGAAAATAGCTGAGATTTAAATTTTAAGTGGAAATTAAGATAATAAATTAAAAAATAGGGAGGTAATGAAAAATGGCACAAGGAAAAGGGCTGGATTGGAATGACAGATCAAGGAGCGTTTTGGAGACGTTAGTGAAAGAAGGATATTGCGTGGCAGACCTGGCAGAGGCACTGGGTGTGTCGCAACAGACCGTTCGTTCAGAACTTATGCGAGGAATGGACGAGGAAAGCTATAAAAAGGGAAGGTACCTGAAATACTCTGCTGAAGCAAGTGTAAAAAAACAAGTTGCAGCATATGAGAAAAAAATAAGGGGAATCGAAAGTGAAGAATAAAGAGTATTGGTTCTTCAGGCTCAAGGAAGATTTTTTCTTCAAAGATAAGAATATCCGAAAAATGAAACGAATGCCCAACAGTGTAGGTTTTGAATACATCGTGATTTTATTGGAGCTCTACTGCCTATCGATTGGAAACGGTGGCGTGTATGAAGCCGATTACAATCAATACGGAGAAGTGGATTACAACGCAATCGCAGCGGACATTCAGCATCAGGATATCTCGCTTGTTCGCATGGCAGTTGAACATCTTATCGCAGTTGGCTTGATAGAAACTTATGACGGAGATGGCTTTTCTTACTTCAACTTTCCGCAAGTTGTTAATTCCTTTGCGAAATCTTCTACAGACGCAGACAGAAAAAGATTTGAATATAACAAAGAGAAATCGCTTCCAAAGCCTGAGCAGCAAATGGAAATGCGATTGCCGGAAGGCAAGGGCACAAGAAAGAATGTATTTCTTACGGAAGAGGAGTACCGGACATTCTGCAGTGCATATGAAGACGCAGAAAGAATCATGGATATCTATTCCATGCGGAAGGTACCGGGCACATCGGAAGACCTTTCGGAGCTTTTTAAGATTGCAAAAGTAATCGGCAGGGCAAAGCCTGGGCAAGAGGCGATTGAGAATGTCTTAAAAGAGGCTGCAAATACCTATCGCGGTGTTTTCAAAAATGTGAGACTTTCCGAAGAGGAATGGAAAAAACTACAGCGGATGTATGCAGAGCCTGAAAAACTGGTGGATGTGGTTAGTCAACGAATTTACGCAAACCCGGAGAAAGACAGTGGACATCATTATGCATTCTGCCTGAAAATTGGTCGGGATGATAAATGGAAAACGCTCGGAGAAAAGATGAAAGAGGAGCAAATGCGGGCAGAGGATAAGAGACAAAATCAAACAAAAGAAATGCAGAAAATATATCGCAGGTACCGGACAGAGGCAGAAGCAGGCTTCGATCCGCCAAAGGAAATTATCGAAACCTTGGGAGAAGAAATCTATAGCGAACTAAAGGAAATTGCACAAGCGGCTTTTCAAAAGCAGCAATAAAAAAGGACATGGGAGGCAGGATGTAATGCCAAAGAAAGCGGAGAAAGTAATACGAGGTTTTGAAGTCATAAAGCCGTTTCGCGAATGCGTAATCACCTACTTGGAAAGCTACCACGCACTATCGCGGGCATATGAAAGCTTTGCGAATATAGACGGTACAAAAAACAGCTGGTGTGAAAAAGTACTCTCCAAGGCGGCAATTGAACGGCACCTTTTTATGATAGAAGATGCACTCGAACAAATCCCCGAAAAGTATCGAAAGCCTGTAATGTATACCTTTGCAGGAGAACCCTTGAGCACAGTCAGGATAGACATTGAACTTGAAATGGGAATTGACTATGGAGATGTTATTGTTTTTCGCGAAAAGCTCATCTATTTTGTGGCGAAAAACTTAGGCTTTCCGGTATCCGAAAAGGGAGAAGAGTGGGAAATTGAAGTACAAAGTGATGGCGAAATTATAGTAGTCAGTGAATAAAAGGAGGACAGGACAATGGCAAAAGTAATCGGAATTTGTAACTCAAAAGGAGGCGTAGGAAAGACAACAACAACGGATGCAATGGGAGCAGGGCTTGTGAAACTGGGAAAGAAAGTATTGATTGTGGATGCGGATGATAGTAACCCATCCTTATCAAAGGTACATGGTTTTTATGATGAACAAATGACCATCACAGACTTAATGCTTTTTACAAGCTGCGGCAGGCTTCGAAAAGAATTTTTAGATGAAATTATCAAGACAACAGACGAAGGGGTTGACATCATTCCAAACGATGAAAAACTTCCGAATATCACAGCAGCACTCAACGCAAGCAAGGATGATGCGGTGCGGTTTGGAACGATGAAGCAGATTATTGATATGCTGCGTGAACAGTATGATTACATACTGATTGATACAGCTCCGGCAACCAATACCATGACGCTGAATGTACTGGCGGCGGTTGATGAAGTGCTGATAGTCTCCCAGGCACAGGACATGGGTGATGCGGCAATTGAGGTACTGTTATCCAATGTGATTGAAACAAAGAAAACAAGAAATGCAGGAATTAAATTCAGCGGACTGCTTCTTACGATGGTATCAAACTTAAAAGGCAGTCAGAAAAAGGCACAAGAAATGACAGACAAGTTTACCGGATACGGCGTGAAAGTTTTTCAGTCCGTCATTCCAAGAGGCGGAAGCGCTGAAAAATTTTCCGAGAGCGGAAAGAGCATTTTGGGATACCGGCCGTTTTCTCCGGCTGCCAAAGCATACCGCTCCTTTGTCAGAGAATATTTAGAAAGCGAGGAATAAGGCATGAATGAAAATAAGATGTCAAGCCTGATGGCAGAAATGATGAGTCTTCAGGCAGAATGCGGAAAGGACAGTCTGCACGACGAGCTGTATGGGACGAAAAAAACGGAAGAGAAAAAAGAAGAGATCAGCGGTTTTCAAATGCTGCCGCTTACCGACCTCATGCCGTACCACAGCGGAGACGGACATCCGTTTGAAGTCACAGAAGACGACGATATGAAAAGGCTTCGCGAAATCCTTTCGCAAGACGGCAAGGTACTGGAGCCAATCATCGTAAGACCGGAAAAAGAATTTCCCGGAAAGTATGAAATCATAGCCGGGCATAGACGAACAAAGCTGTCAAAGGAATTTGGGTGGGAAACCATTCCGGCAACCATTTGTCCGGATATGGATGAAGCAGACATCACAAAACTTATGATTGTCACCAATACGGAAGGCAGAAAAAATTTAAAGCCCTCCACGCTGGCAAGGGCATATAAGCAGTACCTTGAGGCAAATAAACGTGCAAAAGGCGGCGACCGCAAATCGCAGAATTTCAACGAAAATCAAAAAACACAAGTTGTGTCTATTGATTCTACACTTGAAAATGCAGCTTCGAATTTTGGCATTAACCGTGAAAAAATTAGAAGATATGCCCGCCTGACCGAGCTTTGTGAGAGCCTGCTTGCGATGGTGGATGAGGACAAGCTGAAAATGGGCATCGGGGTAGAGCTTTCGTATCTGCCGCCGGATATTCAGGAGATTATCTACCGCATCATCACAAGAAAAAAGGTGAAGGTAAGCCTGGAGCAGGCGCAGGAGCTGCACCGCATGGCAAAAGAAGATGGTCTTACAGACGACTTTGTTATACAATATTTCAGAGAAGCTGCGGGCGAAAAGGAAAACGCGCCAAGACCTATGAAGATCAATGAGAAGTCCATCACAAGACTTCTTCCGAAGACGCTGCAGGCAGCAGAAAATGAGAGAAAAGTAAAATACATTGAAGCTGCGCTTGCAAAGTATGAAGAGTATTTAAAGGAGCACCCGGAAGAAAGCGAAAGCTGGAATTAAACCGATAAGCGCTTTGCCTGTTTCACCATCCCTTCCGAAACAGACAAAGATACTTTATAAAAGCGGGGCGCAAGGTTTCTGCGCCCCGACTATCAAATGATGCAATGCAATAGGAAAGGAGCAGGACATGGAACCAAGAAGAGAAATGAGCTGGACAATCACCAATAACGAAGAAGCAATCAAGGATATCTGCTTTGAAGTATTTGACCCGGACGAGCCGTTTGCAAATGCCGACGATGCCGAAGGACAGGCATGGGAAAAAGTTGTGGAAATGGGCGGACTGGAAAAAGGCGAGCACTTCATCCTTTACTGCAACGGAAACGACACGCTTGCGGTAACCTCCATTTTAAAGGTCTGTATGCGGGAAGGAATCAACATCCGGCTGATGCACCGCACAAAAAACGGATGGATGGCGCAGGAGTTTGACATGGAGGAGCTGGGCAAAGCCGGAGCCGATGCCATGCTATGGGATGAATTTTGATATGGAAACCGTGGTAGAAATCAAAATCTCGGATATTCGATTTTTCGGACAAAGCCGAAAAGACCATTATTTCAAATCACAGGAAGCAAAGATTACGGAACTTGCAGAGAGCATTCGCCGGGTTGGCATTTTAGAGCCTCTGATTGTTCGTAAGGACAAGAGCGGAAAAGCAAAGTATGAACTGATTGCCGGAGAAACAAGGCTAAAGGCAGCGCAAAAAAACGGAATGGAAACAGTTCCTTGCATTATTCGCGAGCTTGAGGATTTTGATGCCCGGCGGCAGTACAGTGATACGAACATCTACCGGGAGAATCTCAGCATCATGGAAAAAGCCTATATGATCCGCAGTCAAAGAGAAAACTGGGAAGATATAAAGGCAGAGGAGATGGATGTAACGGAAAAACAGAAGCTGAAATATATCCGGCTTACGGAGCTGATTTCAATGATGCAGGAACTTATAGACAGCAGGCAGATTTCCGTTGATTCAGGAAGTCTTGCCTCTGAACTGCCAAAGGAGATTCAAAAACTGATTTGCATAAACATTGCAGGGACGAAACGAATCCTGATGCCGCAGGCAGTCAAGGAATTAAGCAGCCTTTGCAGGAAGCGAAAAATTACGCCCGATGATGTGGAAGAAGTCATTTTAAAAACGCAGCCGGATGTGAAAAAATGCGTTACCTACCGAGTTCCGAGAAGCACTTTGCGACGACTTCCGGAAGAGTACCGGAAAAAATCAAAATTTGAGGAACTCGTTATGCAGGTTTGCGAAATGCTGGCAGACGGAAGATTAACGCTTCCCAAAAGAAAAAAATGAATTTTGGGAAGTGCGCTTCCCAAAATCAAAAAAATAAAAAAATATTTTCAAAAAACGTATAAAAGTACTGACAAGCTCGAAAAAAAGGTTTATTATGATATTGTGCAAGAGGAGTTACAAATTCCCTGCCAATGTCCTGGCTTGCCGGCAAGTACGGCAAGCCTATTTTTATACCAAAACCGTAAGGAAAAAATGAAATCCGGGAAGTGCGCTTCCCAAAAGTAAAAAGGAGAAGAAAAATGACAAAGACTGAATTCATTGCTGCTGTTGCAGAAAAAACAGAATTAACAAAGAAAGATACAGAAATAACGCTAAATGCAATTTTGGATACGATTCAAGAAGCACTTGCAAACAGCGAAAAAATTCAATTTACAGGATTTGGAAGTTTTGAAACGAAAGAGCGTGCAGCAAGAACCGGAAGAAATCCAAGAAATCCGGAAGAAATCATCAAAATTCCGGCAGCCAAACAGCCGACTTTTAAGGCAGGGAAAGTGCTTAAGGATGCGGTCAATCGTTAGAGAAAGCATTGACAGGAGCGAATATTCGGAGTAAAATAAATATGAACAAATGTTCGCGAGTGTAGTTCTGAAAGAGAAAGAGGAAAGAGATTATGAAAAAGAGAAGATTGGAAAGCATACTGTTATCCCTTACCCTGGCGGCGGCATCTATCGGCTTTGCCTACGCAGACGAAGTCACCGTATGCCCGGAAGAATCTCCGGCAGCAACCATCGCTGTAGCTCAGGCAGCAGTGAACATGAAGAATATAAGGCCGGAGCTGAAAGCAGCATCGCACAGCTACAACAAAAACAAGCTGTCGTGGGATGCAGTCAGCGGCGCAGGCGGATATGAAGTGTACCGCGCGACAAGCAAAACAGGCAAGTTTCAGAAAGTCGCTGCTATAGCTGCGGAAAAAACATCCTACATCAATACCGGGCTTACTTGCGGTAAGACCTACTGGTATAAGCTCCGCGCATATCAGCTCAAATCCGGAAAGAAAGTATACTCAAAATATTCAGATGTAAAAAGCACTTATCCGAAGCCGAGTAAGGCGAAAAATGTTAAAGTGAAATTCACGGTAGGGGGAGTGAGTACCTTTGATTTGGATTGGGATAAAGTTAGCGGTGCATCGGGCTATCAGCTGCAGTTTAAGGCAGGCAATGGAAAATGGAGCACCTATGAACGCGAATATAATGATTTTATGAAAAAATGGGAAAACACATATCCGGATGAATATAAGGGAAGTAAGTACCTCTATAATGTGAAGTATATCAAGTACGGAACAAAAGCATACTGGGCGCTGAACTACAGCGAAGACAGTTACAGCTTCCGCGTCAGAGCATATAAGACGGTAAACGGAAAGAAAGTCTTTGGACTGTATTCGGAGCCGACCACCATCAAGCCTGTTTGGAAATCCGGAAAGGAGCTCCAAGATTTTGTGCATACGTGGGTTGACGAAAATTATCCAACCTATGACAGAGCCTTTGAGGAAGAAGGCTATGCAAATCTTACCCCGGAAAACGGGACGAGCTGGGGAACCACATGGACATGGTGTTTAATCAGCAAGTACACATCAAAAGAATATATGCTTGAAAAATTCTGCAAAGGAAAGCTCAAGACATATTTCGGTTCATGGTGGAATCTCGCCGAAGAAACAAGAGGCATTCTGTATACTAGGGATCTTGGTAATGGAGACTATCAAGTATGGTGGCTTGGTTAAAGCACTTGCAGAAATGGAAAAAATAGAATAAACTATAAGATAGAATAAGGATTATCCGCTGGGCGGTTTCGTCACTTTCCGAAAGGAGGTGACGCCTATGACATACATAACAGTAAGTGATTTACTCACCTATTCACTTGTATTGATAGGACTTGCGTCACTGATCGTTTCGATTAAACGCAAGTAAAGGAAAAACCGCCAAACAATGCGTTTGACGGTTTTCGTTAAAACTCTTGACGGAACCGCCGTGCAAAAAGCGGTAATCCTTTTTCTATATATATATACTACAACAGAATTAAAAAAATGTCAAACAGCAGCAGAACATTTCTGCTGTTTTTTTGTGCAGAAAACGGGAGGAAAGAAGAATGGGAAAGGCACGAGAGCCAACGAAAATGAGTTGAAAACTCAGAAAACTTACAGAAAGGAAAAGAAAAAGCATGATAAAATGGAAAAAATCAAAGAAAACTCTGACGCTGCTTTTAGCATTTCTGATTGCATTCACATATATGCCGTTTGGTATTGGCGTGGAGCAGGCGGATGCAACTTCAGGCGTTACCGGAAGCTTTAAGGAAGGCAGAGTGCTGGAGTCTGCAGACGGCAGCACATTTAAATACACCGGAAATGATGCCGGATGGATGCAGATCTACTTCGTTTCGTATGAGGGACGAAGTGGCGGAAGCTTCAAGGTAGGCCCCGCAAAGGAAGTCAGCCCCATCCGTGCGTATCGGGTAAACGGAGATGTTGCCTACTGCCTCGAGCATGGCGTTATGGCAGATGAGACGGTAAAACTGACCGGAAGTGAAAAGGAAAAATCATACTTAGAACGAATCTACGATGACCAAAATTTAGGTTACATCCTTAATAACATGAGCCTCTGCCTGTTGTACGGAAGACAAAGCGGCCGCTCGATTGAGATGCTGGAGAACAAACTGGGCTTTAAAGACAGCGACTACTACAAGAAAACGGCCTCAAGTTACAACTTAGACGATTGGGAAATTGCAACTCGTCAGCTCATCCACGAAGCGCAGCAACGTTTTCGTGATGACAAGTTTAATAAGTTATCTTCTAATGGTCTGTACTTTGAGGATTACTGGTACAAGGGAGTAAGTAATCCGGGAAACGGAAACGGGAAAAAAATTTCGCAGAGTCATTACCGTAAGCCGCTGGAAGGAACCGGAGCGGTTGACATCTACGACTACATGGCGCGCCTAATCAAAGACCATCTGCAGCTATCTATGAAAATGGGTGGCGACAGAGAAGGAAATCCAAAGTCTTTTAAGCTTACACAAGGCGATGATGGCAAGTGGTACTCCAAAAAAATTCCGCTTACCAAGAAAGAAGCCATCGCTGTTAAGATGGTAAAGGATAACGGCGATGAATACAAGAATTATCACATCAAGCTGCTTCAGGAAGGAAACAGGTATTATTACCAATATGTCATGGACTCCGAACCGAACTGGGACAAGACCTATACGGTAAAGAAAAAGATTGACTACTTCAAGCAGATTCCGGATGATATGCTCATTTGGGAGTGCAAAGACGGAAAGGGTGGGCATGTGCAGGCACTTGCGACGGGCTCGTGCGACCCGATCGCAAGGTATGTCAAGTTCACAAATACCCCACCGCCGGAGCCAAGTGAACCGCCGGAGCCGGAATACTTCCCGCAAATTCAGCTAAGTGTGGAAAAGGAAGATTTAAATCCGGGCTGGGACGGCGATACGCATACGGGAATGGGCGATGCCAGTCTTGCTGCAACCTATGTCCTTCTTCGTGATGGTGTTGAAGTTGACCGCATTACCTTAGACGAATACGGAAACCGTCAGACGCTGTCCGATACACCGTGGCCGGACGCGCTGGCACTCACGAAAACCGGAAGCGGCTCGACTGCGGTTCACATGGTAGGAACTCCGCCGTCTGACCACTGCGGAACAGACGGACCGACAAGATATGACTGGGACGGCAAAGTGACCTATGAGGTAAAGGAAATTCGACCGGACGGAAGATTTATTGAGCCGGACAGCGGTAAGCGAAGCATGACGGTCATCTACAATGCGTTTACGCGTGATACAAGAAGCTATGCGTGTCAGACGCCAAACTGGACGGACATTGTCTATACGGTAAAAACCACGCAGACGGACGGCATCACATTCAGCGACCAAAACGGAACGATTGATGCCGTCGAAGATCCGATTTATGCGGATGCGGATACATTCATCAACGACTGCTATAGAGGAAAACTGACGCTGTCAAAGTCGCTGGAAAACAGTGATGTTTTCTCGGAGCGTAAATCAGGAACCGTCGGCGGCGAAAAAGATTCAACAAAATCGAGATGGAAGATGAAGTTAAACTCCAGCGGCTGGGAAAGCCACCCGTACGTACGCTTCGTGCGGGAAGCTGATTTAGCGGACGGGACATCCGTTTACCGCGTGGTAAGAGACACAAGCGGGGAGAGCAACGAAACCACCGATATGGAAATCGGAATGAACGGCGATTTATATATCTATGATATTCCGTACGGGGAATATACGCTGACGGAAGTTTCTGCAGACGATGAATCCTTTGTGAAGGAAAGCTGTCAGGTTAATATTCAGGAGCACAATAAGCCCTATACGGTGACAGATAAGAACGATGACAGATATGACTACAATGTGAGGGATAAAAAGAAAACCAACATCATTAAGGTTATCAAGACCAACGCAGAGACGGGAAAACAGGTAACGGCAGCCGGAACAAAATTTTATCTTCGCTACATGGGCGATCCATTGCTTGCAGACCCAACAAAAGCAAAAAACTACGGACGGCTGCTGCCAAACGCCGAAGACATCACCAAAAAGGGCCCGTATACATGGGAAGCGGACGAAAACGGCGAAATTGCCATTCCGTATGAACTGGAGTGGGGAATCTACCGCCTTGAAGAGTGGCTGCTTCCGGATGGGTATTTTGTTGGCGAATACGGCGGCGGCGATACCGCAAAGAACCATGACTATGGTACGATTGAGGAAGGACAGCAGAAAGCACTTGCCGGACACGGCTACAGCGATGTTGTGGGAATCTTTGACGATACCGGAAAGGCTGTGAAATATAAAGAAAAAGACAGCTATAAGCTAAATGAAGTCTTTAACTTCTATACCTTTAAGGTTGAAAAGCAGGACGACCATGCGGACGGTAATTTTGCCCATAAGGTAACGGCGGATAAAGACATCAGTAAGGCAGATGAGCAGTACGATTCTGCAGATTATCCGTACACGAATTACTACAAAGCCGTTGCCATGCCAAACAACATGGTAAAGGGCAAGATTGAAATCACAAAGCTTGGACAAATTCTTTCCGGTTTTAAAAAAGAAACAAAGCTCGGAAAGACCGTCTATACACCGATGTTTACCGGAACCTCAAAACTTGCAGGCGCAATCTTTGGGATTTTTGCAGCAGAGGACATTCTCTTAAACGACGGCAATGATGGGCCGAAAATTTATGATACCCGGACAAACGAAGAGATTGTGATTCCGATGACGAAATCAACACATGAAAAGAATCCGCCGGAAGTTGTGCAGGGGTTATCCAAATTCTTTAAAGGCACGGCTTCCGTTTATGAGACCGGAGAACAGATAGTAAACTCCGGCGGCAAGCTTTGGTACCTCAAAGACCGCAGCGCAAAGGAAGACGGACATTACACAAGGATGTACATTTCGCCGGAACAGAAAGATACGACCTATGCGTATACCTTTGAAAAAATCGAGGATGGGCTGAAAAAGGTTTATGAGGTACTGGTCAGCATGAACTATCAGGCAGGCGGCCGAAACATCACCGACATCCAGGTTACGAAAACAACTACGGCGGTGGATGGCTATGTAATCGACATTCCAACCACACTTCCGACTGCGACTGCAGGAGAGGAAGTCCTTGACCCAATCGAAAACTACCTCAAGAAAACGGATGAGACGGACACAAAGGAAAGAAGCAGCTTCACGGTCAGTGATAAAACCTATACCTTTGAAGCTCTCGGCGAAGAAGATACCGATAAGGACGGAAATCCGGTAGACCTGTCAGACATCGGCGCAAGCCTTTATCTTGCAAAGGACTATCTGCCATATAAACTTCGTGCAGCTGACATTGTAAAGGAAGAGCGCGTAATTACACCAGCGCAGGATGCCGATGGAGACGGCGTTTTTGAAGTGCCGGAGGTGAAAGAAAGCAAGACGGTATATGAATGGACGCACGGCGGCGAGCTTGTGAATAAAACAGTCGGTGCTGTAGCACTCTTAAAGACCGGAGACGAAGAGTACAAGCTGGATACGATAGGCTACTATGAGAACGCGCAGTATCAGGAGGCGCGCGCGTTTGTTTCCTGCTCTGCTGACGGAACGCCGGATGCAGGCTATACGCTTCCGGAAGGCTACAGCCTCTTCCCGTTCACCAAAGATGCGGAGAATGACCCGCACTACATTCTTGCAAGCATGGCAGACCCGGAAAATGCAGGGAATATGCTTTATCGCGTGCTTCTTTCCGATGGCATAACATGGCAGGACTGCGATGCGAACGGAAATTTCAAGAAAAGCGTCGTGCAAAGCTATACTGCAAGATATCTGCAGGCAGCAGGCGATGCGGATGGATTCTCCTTTAGCTGGGACGGATTTGAAATTCAGTCTTCCGTAAATGCGGAAGAAGATACCGCCACAACAATCATTACCAAGCAGGACGGCAGGGTCACGCCGGCCATATCGCTTGGAGCAGGCTATACCGAGGAAACAAGCGGACAAACGAGCATCTTTACCGCAAGTAAGATTTCCTCACCGATTTACTTTTTATCAAGAGATGGTATCCGCACGGAGATGTATTATGCAGGCGGCGTAATGAAAACGACGATTACACTTCCGCAAAGTGCAGTAGATAAGGATTTTAAATACATTGTTCCTACGCTTAACTTTAAGGAAAACGGAAAGGATAACATCCTTGACTGGTATAAGGCACTTTCTCCGGATAACCCAATCGCTGAAGGAAGTCCGATTCCGGGCGTAAGCTGGAGGGCAGAGCGCATCGAATCCGGCAAGACCGGAGAGGCGGAAAGCTACCGGATTGAGATTTTATCCAATCAAACAAAAGATAATCCGATGGAAATCACATTCGCTGACGGGTACACGATGAGCCTATATGCGGAAACGGCAGAATCCGGAAATGGCGTGGGAATTATTGAACTTGATGGAATCTATAAGACAAACCGTGCGCCGAAATCAACACTTGTCGATACCATTACCACAGATGCGGACGGAAAAGCGGTATCAAAGCTCCTTCCGCTCGGAAAATATATCGTGATGGAGCTTGACGCAGGTGCAGGCTATACCACGAGCACGAAAGCCTACGAAGTCGAGCTGAAATATGAGAACCAATTTGTTCCGCTGGTGTGGGAGAAGCTGGAGCTTTTAAACGAAAAGACTTCGGTGGAAATCGATTTGGAAAAAGGATTTGAAACCGCATACCGGTCGAAAACCTATACAAAAGGCGGCGGCGCAGTCTTCGGACTTTACGCAGGAGAGGACTTTTCCGCAGCCGAAACAAAGGAAGGCTATATCAGAAGCGTCAAAGCAGGAACGCTGCTTGACATCCTGACGCCGGACGAAAACGGAAAAGCACTTTCCAGTATCAAGATTCCTGACGGCAGTTACTATGTCAAGGAAATCAGCACAAGAAGTGACTACAAAGTAAACGAAATGCCGTTTTACTTTGCAGCCGGAGAAGAAAAGGAAGATGTATCGCTCCCATGCAAATTTGAATACACCGATGACGGCATCAGCGGGGAAATTGTGCAGGAGAGCTTCGGCATCGCAAATGTTTATCTTCGCGTACAGAAACGCTATCCGATGCCAAGCTTAACCATTAACGGAAACGAATATGCCCTCTCTGAAAGCATGGCAGAAGGCGGTGTAAAAATAGAAGCAAAGAAAGATTATACGGATATCATCCTGACTGCTGAAAACGAAAAGGAACGAAAAGTTACGCTTCCAAACGGAAAGAGCCTTGCCTTAAATGTAAACGCAAACACCTACCGTTATAAGCTTTCAGGCGGAGCTCTGTTTAACGGTAGTTTCGCGGCGGACGAAATTTCGGGAACCTATCTTCCGAAAGCCGTCTACACAGGTTATACCGTAATCTATGAAAGCCCGGAATTTCTTCCGGCAGAAGGCGAAAACTTAACTGTTAAAACCGATGCTGTCAATCTCAAAACGCCGAAAGAAGCAAATACCATCAAGGTAGAAATCACGCACAGCCCTAAGACTTATACCGTATCGGAAGAAAAATGGGTGGATGAAAACGACCACAGCCTTGGAACGACAACCGTAACTGTAACAAAAGGAAAAGTGGAAAACGGAAAGCAGCTTTATACGCATAGTGCAAGCCTCACCTACACAGATGATGCAGGAAACACACAGATTCCGGCTGTGATTACCCGTATCCGCAAGAGTCAAACGACCAAAGAGACGGTAGCAGATCCGGCAGCACCGATTCTCATGCAGGAAGGAGATAGGATAAGATTTCAGTCCGCAGAAAAATCCGTGGCAGTATCATTAAGCATCGCCGGCATCCTGAAGCTTCAGGAAAGCAGAACGCTTCATGCTGCCTTAGAGGAAAACGAAAAGCCGAAAGCGACCTATAACGGACAGGAAGATACGAATGTGAAGTTTGTAAAATCCGTTACACTTGCAAGGCAAGACCATAAGGCAAAGAGCATTCAGATTAAGCTGAACACAAAAGATAATCTGAATGCAGAGCTGATTGAAAATGAAAAGCTTCCGCCAACGACACCACCGACGCCGCCAAATTCTACAAACCCGGCAATCCGCACCATCGCAAAGGACAGCAAGACAAACGACCACATTGCCCTTGCAGGAAAGGATGTAACTATCGTCGATACGGTATACTTCTACAACCTAACCATTGGGCAGGAATACAAACTTGTCGGCGTTTTGATGGACAAAGAAACCGGAAAGCCGGTAGTGATTCACGGAAAGGAAGTAACAGCAGAAATAACCTTTAAGCCGACCGTTTCCACCGGAACACAGGATATTTCATTTATTTTCGATGCACGAACCTTAAAAGGGAAAGATGTGGTAGTTTTTGAAACATTGTATAAAATCGTTACGGATAAAGATGGCAAAGTAACCGAAGAAAAGGTTACAAGCCACGAGGATATCAACGATTCCGGACAGACGATTACATTCCCTGAGATTCACACAACGGCAACCGGGGAAAATGGCGAAAAGACCATTGAAGCAAAAGGAATCGTAAACATCATCGATACCGTAAGATATGAGCACCTGATCGCCGGAAAGACCTATACGATGAAGGGCTACTTAGTCGACAAAAAGACCGGAAAGGCAATCTATGAAAACGGAGAGAAAGTCACTTCCGAAGTGACCTTTATCGCAGAAGATACTTCCGGTACGGTAGAAATGGTATTTACGGTAAATGCTAAGGCATTATCAGGAAAGAAAATCGTTATCTTTGAAGATTGTTACTTTGAAGATGTGAAAGTGGCAGCTCATGCTGACATCAACGACGAAGGACAGACCGTAAAATTCAAAGCAAAAGACGGCCGCATCGAGTTTGACACCGAGCGCGATGAGGACGAAGATGACGATATAGGCATCGTTCCAAAGACCGGCGACCGTATGCAGCTTCAGCTGATGCTGCTTCTGATGCTTGCATCCCTTTTCGGAATGTTAGCATCCATCAGGATTCGGAGAAAAGAATAGCTTTCCTTTCTTTCTGCGATATTTCGCAGTAGATTTTTCTTTTATGCTGCAGGGGAAACCCCTGCAGCGCAAATTTTAGGGAGACAAAACATGACAAACAGGAATCAAAACAACGCAGAAGCTTTTGCGTTTGCCATGCAGGATCGATGCGGAAAATTCAGCATTGCGCTTGGCGATGTCATTTCTTGCATACTGATAGCGGAAGAAAGAGGGTATTTGCCCGAACTTCCTTCGGAAATAAAGGAGCAGCTGACTGGCATGGCGAAGCGAGAGGAGATATGACAATGAACAGAAAAGATGCGACCGCCTTAAAAGCACTTGAAAACAGAATGAAATTAGTTGATAATGATATTATCGACCATAGCGACTGTGAAGAGTGCTTAGAGGAATATCTTTTTCGCTTTTCGGATGGAAACCGCGATAGGTATATTGGACTGAAAACAATCCTTCAGTGTTTTGAGATTGCAAGGGAAAAAGAGATTCTGCCTGACATTCCTTCCGCATGGTGGATAAAAGCGAAAACAAGATATGATTAAAAGTAAGGAGAAGAAGCGTGGATGTTTTCAAAACAAAGCCAGGAATACCGGAAAGTTTGCACATATTGGAAGAGACCTTTACCAATGCGACAAACAAGCAGGCGCCATATTATACAGAAGGAGAGCATGGCAGAAATGCAAGATGCTTTGCTGTCTGCCCTCTATGCGATAATCCGATTCAGATTATCGGGTTATACAAAGCGCATGACGAAGGTAGAAAGCCGTACGGCAGACATTTTCCGAAGGATATTTTAGATCTTGCAAATTATGATGAGGAGGCATACTATGGTTGCTATTATGCAAATCCGGATAGAAAGAAAAGCGTGATAAAACGAAAACCGGAGACTGCACGCAGCATGGCAATGTACAACCTTTTGCGAGAGCAGTTTGACCGGCTCATCTACATTTTGGAGACATCTATAGAAATAAAAATCAGTTATGCTTTTGCGGAAGAAATTCTAACGCAATATCTTTTCAATGAAGGATGGTTATTCTATGAATCAACTTATGCGAATCTTCCATGGATGCTGATTTATGCGATGCAGGCAAAACCGTTAATCAATCGCTGGATATTAAAAGGGGGTATGTTATATCAGTTCCTGCAGGAAAGCTGCAAGGCTGTTAAACTAACGGATATTCCTGACAGTAAATTTGCAAAAGTGGAAGCAAAAAATGGATTTGCTGATTTGAGCTTTTACTTATGCAATCATAAAATCGCAAAAGATGGAGAATCCATAAAGGAAACCTATAAGCTTGTAATTGTAGAGAATGATACAGTCATTTTTGAACGGGTGATTTCCGTAGAGCAGGATTTCTTGGCAAAGCTGATTGCACTCCCGCCAGAAAGAAGCAGAAGAAATCCTAAACTACAGAAAATTGCAGAAGGGTTGATGAAGAAATAATGTATCTTCATATTTTAAAGCGAGGCAGCAAAGCCCCGCTTTTTGATTGCCCGAAAGGAGGTATGTATGAGCGCCGGAGATTTTATTACGAAAATAGCACCTATGATTTTAATGGCTGCTATTACCATATGCATATGTTATGCAATTATTTTGCACGAACGAAAAGATAGAATGATGAGAGAAGCTTACAAAATAGCGGACGGAAAGCTATATCAATGTATTCTCAAAATCAAACTGAAAGATGGAAAAGAGGAAGTGGCAGTCGTCGGATATTCCAATGAGATGCATGATGTGAAGTCATTCATAGAAAATTGCAAATGGATAGAGGACGAAGAGACCGGACTTAGTATTTCAGAAGAAACCCAATGCATATATATTCCTAAAAAATCAATACAGAAGATGACAATAACGAAAACATTAACCCCAACAGGAGATGCCCTCTTTAAGGGTGGCATCGCAGTAAAGGATACAAAGAAACAAGAGGAGGAAACATGAAGCATTCATTTCGATATTTTGATACTGAATATACTTTCGATGAATGGGTACGAAAGGAAGTCCTTAAAAACAAAGGGACAGATAATATTGTACTTACGAAAGACCTTGAAAAAATTTGTGATGAACGAAATATCAACCATAAAAACAGAGCATCGAAAGCAGAATTGTTTGATTTGTTGATGGACAACGGATTCTCCGGCGAGCAATTTACAGAAAGATTTCCTATCGGTGTCAACAGTCGTGCGTTTCAGGATACTTTCGGCATCACAAATGACGATGTGAAAAGGCTGCAAAAACACGGCGTTTTAACCGTTGTCGGTAAGGAGCGATACCGGGCATTTGGCAAAGATTGCTATGCACCGCTTTATGACCTAAAGCAGATTTGTGAGCTGACGCCGGATGATATGCAGAAGCTCTTGGAGACATATCCCAAGAGAAAAAGAATCCAGCGAAAAAAAGAAAACGAAATAGAACTATAGGAGGCATATATGAGAAAACGAATATTAGCAGCGGTGCTTGTGATGTTTGTACTAACCACATCGTCTGCATTTGCTGCTGAAAAAGAAATCACAAAAGAATACACCTTCGTGACTGACAAAGATGCAGAATTAGAATTTACAAATGTCGGCAAGGGTGATTTATCAGAGATTCCGCTGGAAATTGAAATAGAGGGCAAAACCTACCATGCAGTTTCAGCGGATTTTTCTTTAGCGAAAAAACCGACAGAAGTCAAAAAAACATATGAGGATTTAGACAAGAAAGAAGTGCCGGAAACCATCGAAAAAGATGGCGAAGAGTTAAAAATCATTGATACCAAATGGACCGAAACCCAGCGTACAGCAGCGACCGGAATCAAACGATATTACGGTTACAATACGCAGCCGGAGGCTCCGGCAACCAAAGAAATTACCGCAACCTTGCCAAGTGGCCAAACGATTACTGTCACAGGCAACTTCGTAGACATTAAACGCGTAAAAGGAGATTTTACCAAGCCGTTTGAAGTAACTGCGAAATTCATCGGCGGGGAGGATGTTGAAAACTATATTCTTCCTGATGGAAGTAAAATACCGAATGACGAATCCATCCCGGTATTCAAGGGATACGAGGATGTCATACTGAAGAATCTCGGGTACAGCACGAAAAATTACCGCATCACGGGCGGAAAATGGATTTCCGACTATTATACCGACGATAACGGTGAAACCTGTCGAAAAGCTCAATTTACGGGTACGCAGCGCGGCACAGACTGGGTGGCAACTTATCGGGAAACCCTGACCGAGGACAGTATGCAGTATGCGACCTACACCGCAGACTGTACCTACCGTTCGGATGATATGACGGTGAAAGCAACAGTGGCTTACGAGAAAGAAAGCGGAATCAATAAAACAATTCTGATGATCGCCGGAATTTTACTGGCACTTATGGTGATAGCCGGAGTCATATCAGGAATTTTAATGACAGCAAAGAAAAGAAAAAAAGAAGAGACAGAAAACGAAAGAGCCGCGAAACGGCAGAAAGGAAAAAAATTATGGTAAAACTTGTTGAATTAGGACTGTACTGGGTTGCCCAGCTTCAGACGCTGCTTTATATGCTTTGCGCGGGCGCATTAGTGATTGGAGGAATTAAGATGCTGGTGGGAGATGATGAAGACAAGGCAAAAGCCCGGAAGAATTTCAAATGGGTAGTCCTTGGTGCTATTGCGGTAGCCGGTGCAACCTACTTTGCAGATGAATTTACAAAATCAATGTCCTTTTAAGAACTACCTATATAGATTTAGGGAAGAGATGATTTTCCCTAAATCTATACCAAAGAATGCCGCAAGCGACGGATTTTTCGGTATGGATTTAGAATTTAAGAAAAAGAGGTGAAACTTATGAGAAACATCATATTAACAAAACAAGAGGAAAAAGTGACCTATTTTGTGGATGAGGAGACGCTGACGGAAAAAGAACTCAAAAATCTTCTGAAGGAAGAGGAAGGAGAAGAAGAGGACGATGAAGAGCCAAGAGTTTAGACAAAAAATTGCGGATGCCTTTGTAAAAAGCATAACCGAATCGCCAAAGACATGGAAGCAAACCTGGCGAGCAACGAGCAACGCACCACGCAATGCCGTGACAAAGCGTAAATACAAAGGAATTAACCGCCTGTGGTTATATGTCAATATGCACAGGCTGGAAAGCGAGGATCCCCGCTTTGTTACCTTTCAGCAGGCAAAGGATCAGGGCTGGAAAATCAAGAAAGGGGAAAAGGGAACGCCAATTGAGTATTGGTTTCCCTATGACCTCATAGAGAAAAAAACAATCACTTGGGAGAATTACGCAAAACTCAAGCCCGAAGAAAGGGAGGACTACACGCTTCTTTCTAAGTGTTTTACCGTCTTTAATGCATGTCAGATTGAAGGGATGCCGGAACTTGAAACGCCGGAAGAAAGAGATATTTCTTCCAGTGAAGTGGTTGATAAAATTTCGGAGAATATGAAAGTGCCTATCATTCATGACGGAGGCAACGAGGCATTTTATCGAATTGCAGAAGACAACATACATCTTCCGAAAAAAGAATACTTTGAAGATGATTATACATACAATGCGACTGCGCTGCATGAGTTGGCACACGCAACCGGACATGAGAAACGCCTGAATCGTGACATTGCAAATACGTTCGGCAGTGAAAACTATTCCTATGAGGAACTTGTTGCAGAGATGACGAGCTGCTTTATGGCGGCTGAACTTCCGATAGATATGAGCCAGGAGCATTTTGAAAATCATAAAGCATATATTCAAGGATGGGCAGACGGAATTAAGGAACAGCCGGAGATTCTGATGAAAGCTGTCAAAGATGCGGAAAAAGCAGCCGATTATTTAAGTATGCAGGGTGAGCTGATGGCAGAAAAAGAATTCACAGAAAAGCACCACGGGATAAAGAAAGCAGGCGAAGTCTCCGGATGGGTAACAGAAGGAATCGATACCGCAAAGTCTCTACACATGCAAAGGAGACAAGAGAAAAAAAGATATGTGAATGATTATGTAGAAGCATTTATTAAGCACTATGATTTTACGCATCCTGAGGAGCTGAAGGGAAAGAGTATCACAGCACTTATGATGCAGCCGCTTGTTGCCCAGGGCGGTGTTTGCGAAACAAAAGAAGACTGCATGAAATGGATTGCGCAAGATCCGGAATCCGCATTCGTGTTAAACAACGCATATATTGAAGGGAAGTTTCCTGAATTTGAGGGGGTGACAGCAGAAAGCAACCCTAAGCTTTACTCTCTGATTATGATGGAAAGTGAACTTTTTAAAGGACTTATGGAATGCGATTATGTACAAAACAACTGGGAGAAAAAAATAAATTTTGACCGAAGATGTGCAAGCAGCATCTGTGAAGCGTTTGGAATATCCACCCCGGAAAATGCAAGATACCGAAAAATGGATGTAAAAGGATTTGAACTGGAATGAAAAAAAGGAGGAGAGCATGGCAATCAGAAAAGAAGCCCTGGCAGCAAAAATAAAAAACACAATGCAAAATATCAATGATGAGCCGCAAACGTTTCGGTATGTGCTGAAAAGCATTTCAAACACATACCGATATTCCTTTGAAAATCAGATGGCCATTTTTTCACAAAGAAAAGATGTCACGGCAGTTGCAAGCATGAATTTGTGGAATCGGCTGCACCGAAGTGTACAGAAAGGACATATTGGTATTCGCCTGCTAAACAGGGAAGACTTCAGCAGACAAATTTATGTATGGGACATCAATGATACAGAAGGCGAAGAAATTAAGCTGTGGCAGCTTCAAGACGCAGAAGAGACGGCCATTTCAAACGCTTTGGAACGCATCTACAGAGAAAAAGAAGAAAGTTTGGAAGAAAAAATCGGAAGAATTGTGAAAGAGGAAGCAGAAGAAATCTATATGCAAAGACTGGAAGGTTTCACAAGGAGAAAAAAAGACAGCTTAACGGAAGAATACATTGCCGCAATCGGAGACGGATTCGAGGTGGCATCGAAAATGGCAGCCTACCTATGTAAGTTACGGTGTGGTTTGGTTACTGACTGTTTGCCGCAAGACGCATTTGGCTTTTATGATATTCCAAAGCCTATCCGGGAAGACGAAGACTATTTTTATATGCTTTTTTCATCTGCGAGCGAAGCCGCATCCGGAATGCTTTCCTTCATTTCGCAGGAAGTAAAAAAGGAAATTGCAGAAAAAAGAAAAATCCAGTACAATAAAGAAAAAGAAGAGGAAAGGGGAAGAAACAATGAGAACGGCAAAGGAAATAACGGAGAAGAAGAGCTGGATGCAGATGGGCAGATACGGCCGCGCAAGGGAAGCATTTTTACAGAAAGAGAATCCGAAACTGTACAGACAGATGCTGGCGGAAGGCGTGATGCTGGAGTATCTGACGGACACGGACAAGAGTGCGCAGCAGATGAGAGAGAATATCATGAGGCAGAAGATGAAAAAAGAGGGCGTGAGCGAAGAACTGAAAGCGCAGAACCCACAGGAATGGACAGCGAAGATGAATCAAATCATGCTCGAAGCGGACAGCATCGTCATGCGGGAAATGATTTTGACCTTATAAGCATAAACAATCATATCTGCAGGAAGCTGGATGAATGGCAGCAGGATACTGCAAGCTATATGCTTGGACAGTGCCTTGAGGATGAAGCTTTTTTCTGTGTAGCGGCGCGTGAAACCATTGAGGACTTTCAAGGAAAATACACCTATGAATTTGACCGAATGCCGGAACGGGAAAGAGTGCAGGATGTTCATATTTCGCATATTGCAGACCTTGCCATTGACCGAAACGAGGCAGAGGCAGAAGGATATGTTTTGCCGCAGAGAATCGAAGCAGATTTTGATATAGTAGAAGTGCAGGCAGCCAGCCGAAGTAATTATAAAGGATACAATGTTTTCGCTCAATTTAGCCGAGACAGCAGGGATAACGGGTATCAAATTTTAATGGGAAAACAAGAGAATTATCATGTCGAAGAAGGAAAAGGGCTTTACGACAATCGTGATAATTCTCTTCTTTTTATCACAGAAAACCGGCGCATGTTCGGACTACTTACTGCCGGACGCGGCTGGGTAAAAAGCCAGCAGGAGATGATTGACGTCGGAGCCTTTACCGAGGAAGACTACCGGGAGTATGCAGAACTTGAAAATGGAATTTTAAGTCATTTTGATAAGCTACAGGACAAAATGTTTTCTATTGATATTGATAACGATGCGAGCGGAGAAGCGTTTATCTATCCGAAGTGGCGCAAAGAAAGAAATATTGACCTGATTGACCGTGCGATGCGCCTGATTGATGAATACTGCATGGAAGAATTCGAGCATCATGCGGACTTTTCCGAGCCGGAAGAAGTAGGCCTTGCATGCACGGAAACATCAGACGGAAAGCATGAAATCCAGGTTTCCTGCGATTTGCTTCATTTTGAAATCCGGACGCAAATTGACGGAGTGATGGTTGATAAAAGAAACTATGACACTTTGCAGGAACTGATCAATCAGGAACTTGTTTTCTTAGAATTTTCGGCATTAACACAGAATCTTCCGGAACATGTATGGAAGGATAAAAACCTTCGATACTCGGTTCTTGAAGTCTATGGACGAGGCGTATATGGCATATGGGACAATCAAGAAGAAGCCTTTATCAGCATCGATGAGAAGGATATCATGACCTTTGCGACAGAAGCAGAGGCGCTCGCTGCACTGAATCCGCCGAAAGATATTACACCGGAACTGGTGGAAATCGGGGAACAGATAAGCTTTATAAGTACAGAAAGCGTAAAACATACTGCGGATTTGATTACAAAGGATGATATAGACCAAATTCTGATGTATGGAAGCAACGATCGGCTGGGAAGAGCAAAAATCTGTCTCGAATATATGAAAAGAAAATCCGCAGAAGAAATAACAGCGGCTCTCCCTGCTGTTTACAAAGGCAGCTACGGTCTTCGAACGCTCGAAAAAGAAATCAGCGCAAGATATGAAAAAGAAGGAATCCGCCTTTCCATCGGAGGAGGCGTGAATGAAAAGGACTGTATCCTTCTTTCATGGAGAATGGCGGAAGATAAAATCCGCAGCATGATAGAAAAAGGCACTTTTGCAAGCAGAAGCGATGTTGCCATGGCGCATGGATATGAGAAAACTTTTACTGCTGAAAGACTAATCGCAATGCGGCATGACTTATCGGATGAAGCAAAAATACAGCACTATCTTCCGAGCGTAGAGGCAATCGAAAATCAAAAGCTTGGATGGGAAGGTAGCAAGGCGATTTTGGCAGAAAAGCTTTATGATGAATCTTTCCTGCAGGTAATCACCGAGGAATACGAGCGTTTCTATCAGGACTACCTGAAAAACCCAAATTTACTGCGATTTGCTTTTCACAAAACAGAGGCACTTCGTACGCATCTTAAGGAACTTAGCATACCGCTTACGCAGCTTTCGATGCAGACGCAGGGCATGGCAGAGCCGGCAAGTTTTATCACCAATGATGAAATCATACACGATTTGAAACGGGGAAGTGGGTTTGCCGGAGGAAAGTACCGCATTTATCGATATTTTCAGGAAAAGCACAGTCTGAAGGAAAAAGCCGCATTTCTTTCCGGAGAATATGGAACCGGTGGACATTCCTATGCTTTTGCAGGAGAAAATTGGAGTGAACAAAATCATGACAGTAAAGGCCTCGAATATCAAAAGTACGATTGTGAAACCATTAAACTTTCGTGGAGCCAGGCTGCACATCGAATTGATGAACTGATGCAAAGGGAAGACTATTTAACGGATGAGGAACTTCTTGAAATCGCAAAGGAAAAAGAGCTGCAGGAGGAAAATCCTGAAGACAAGGCAGAAGCGATAAACGCTGCTTCGCAAAGCAATTTGGCAGCAGAGGAACAAAATACGGCCGAAAACTATCATATTACAAACGAAGAGCTTGGAGACGGAAGCAAAGCGGAAAAAATACGACGAAATCTTGATGCAATTCGGACGCTGAAAGAAATTGAAAGCAGAGACGGCAGCGCGACTTTCTCTGAACAGGAGATACTCGCCGGATATGTGGGCTGGGGCGGAATCCCCGAAATTTTCGAGGAAAACCATGCACAGTATCAAGAACTGAAAAACTTGCTCACGGAAGAAGAATATACGAGTGCAAGACAGAGCGTTCTTAGTGCGTATTATACCAAGCCGGTTGTCATCGATGCGATGTACGGGATGCTAAAAAACTTCGGCTTTGACGGTGGAAACCTGTTAGAACCATCTTGCGGCGTCGGAAACTTTTTCGGAAGACTGCCAAGTGCTATGCGCGAGAGCACGAATCTTTATGGAGTGGAACTTGACAGCCTTACCGCGCGGCTTGCACAGATGATTTATCCGCAGGCAAAGATTATCCAAGCAGGATATGAAGAAACAAATTTTGAAGACAATTCCTTTGATATTGCCATCGGTAATGTACCGTTTGGTGATTTTGGAGTAAATGACCATGCCTATAAAGAAAACTTTTTAATTCATGATTATTTCTTTGCCAAAACGCTGGATAAGGTAAGAAGCGGCGGGCTGATACTGTTTATTACATCAAGCGGGACAATGGATAAGAAGTCATCAAAAGTCAGAGAGTACCTTGCAAAACGCGCAGACCTTCTTGGCGCGATCCGGCTTCCAAACAGCGCATTTTCATCGAATGCCGGAACAAAGGTTACAAGTGATATTTTGGTTCTGCAGAAAAAGGAGATTCCAAAAGAACCGGAGGAAAACCTTGCATGGCTGCATGTGGGAACCGATGAAAAGGGGCTTTCGTATAACCAATATTTCATTGAGCATCCGGAGATGATTGTCGGGACGATGCAGGAAGTAACCGGTCCGTATGGAAACGCTGCTGCCTGCATTCTTTCGGACCCGGAAAGACTGAAAGAAAAACTGACAGAAGTAGTAGAGAAAATAAACGGACACTACAGCCCGATTGTTATCTTCGATGAAGATGAGGAAGAAACAGACAGTATCCCTGCGGATATTGCTATGCCGAGCTTTTCTTACTCGGTGAAGGACGGAAAACTTTTTTACAAAGAAACATCCGTTATGTATCCGGTGGATAGGGGCAGCACGGTAAACGGAAGAATCGCAGGCATGATTAAAATACGGGAAACCTTGCGCGAACTGATTCAGGCACAGATGGAAGATAGAGACGATGAAGAAATTCATGCGCTGCAGGAAAGACTTATGGGCATCTATCAGAGCTTTGTAAAAAAGCATGGTGCAGTCAGCAGCAGGGCGAATGCACTGGCATTTCGTGATGACAGCGCCTATCCGCTGATTTGCTCGCTTGAGGAGCTGGACGAGGAAGGCAATGTAAAAAAGCTTGCAGATATTTTCCACAAACGAACCATCAGTGCAAAAAAAGAATACACAAGCGTGGCAAGTGCAAAGGATGCACTTGCTATTTCTTTGCGGGAAAAAGGATATGTGGACATTTCCTATATGCAAAGTCTTTATGATAAGAGCGAAAACGAAATGGTAAGTGAGCTTTCCGGGCAGATTTTCAGAAAACCGGATTTCGAGCAGGACGCCGAGCCGCAGTATTTGACAAGGGATGCGTACCTGTCCGGAAATGTGCGGCGAAAACTTGCGGAAGCCAAAGCAGCAGATGAGGGACTGGGAGGTATCTATCAGGAAAATGTTGCAGCACTTACCGAAGTACTTCCCAAGTGGCTGGACGGTTCGCAAATTGATGTCAGACTTGGCAGCACATGGGTACCGCCGCATATTGTTGAGGAATTTATCGCAGAACTTTTAAATGTGCAAGGCTGGGGGCGTCAGTCGCTTTCTGTGACCTATAACAGCCTTTCGGGAACTTGGAATGTAGAAGGCGGATATCGATGGTCAGTCGAAGCGACAAGGACTTACGGAACAAGTAAGGCGGATGCTTACCGCATTCTCCGTGATACGCTGAATCTTCGGACGGTAACTATCACAGAAGAGGATTCAGAGGGAAGGCGCGTGACCAACTTGCATGAAACGACACTTGCCTGTCAGAAGCAGGATATTATCAAGGACAAATTTAAACAGTGGGTTTGGAAGGATATTGACAGACGAAAGGAACTTGAAGAAATCTATAATAAGCAGTTTAACAGCGTTGTTCCGAGAAAGTATGATGGGAGTTTTCTTGACTTTCCGGGAATGAATGCGACAATTACCTTAAAGCCTCATCAAAAGGATGCGGTAGCGCGGCAGATTTTCGGTGGGAATACACTTCTTGCGCACACCGTCGGCGCGGGCAAAACCTTTGAAATGGCAACCGCTATCATGGAAAAGAAACGACTTGGGCTTTGCCATAAAGCAATGCTTGTCGTGCCAAATCATTTGACAGACCAATGGGCAAATGAATTTTTACGGCTGTATCCAAACGCAAAGGTGCTTGCCACGACAAAAAAGGATTTTACACCAATGAACCGAAAGCGTTTCTGCTCAAGGATTGCAACCGGAGATTATGATGCAATCATCATCGGACACAGCCAGTTTGAAAGAATCCCGCTATCGAAAGAAAGGCAGACTGCGTTTATCAATCTGCAGATTACAGATATTGAAAAGGAAATTACGGTACTGAAAGAGATGCACGGCGAGAGAGTTTCCATTAAGCAGCTTGAGCTGATGAAGAAAAAACTTACGACAAAACTCCAGGCACTCAATGATGCAAGCGTCAAAGATAATACCGTAACCTTTGAAGAACTGGGGATTGATTTTCTTTGTGTGGATGAGGCGCACAACTACAAAAATCTCGCGTTAAACACGAAGATGAGTAATGTCGCAGGCATTTCCGGCGCGTCGGCAAATAAAGCTTATGATATGTTTGCAAAATGTAGATACCTGGACGAAATCACAGACGGATGCGGCATTACCTTTGCAACCGGAACCCCGGTATCAAACTCCATGGCAGAGCTATATACCATGCAGCGCTATCTGCAGTATGATACCCTAAAGGAAATGAATCTGTTATCCTTTGATGCATGGGCATCAACCTTTGGCGAAACGGTAACTGCATGGGAGCTTGCACCGGAGGGTACAAAGTACAAGAGAAGAACGCGTTTTGCAAAATTCTTCAATCTTCCGGAGCTTATGGGCAGTTTTTGCGAAGTTGCGGATATTAAGACCGCAGATATGTTGAATCTTGATACGCCGAATGTTGTGCAGGAGACGGTTACTGTGCCTGCTACCCAGGTGCAGCTTCAGACACTTCGAGAGATTGGAAAGCGCGCAGATGCAATCAGGGAAGGCAGTATTGATCCGTCGATTGACAATATGCTTAAGATTACAACGGACGGTAGAAAACTTGCACTTGACGAACGCATTCTTTTGGGAGGAAGCGAACATCCGCTTGGAAAGACAAAGGTAGACTACCTGGTTGAAGCCGCAGCCGAGATTTATCACAGGACCGCAGAAAAGAAGTCAACACAACTCATATTCTGTGATTTAAGCACGCCGAAAAAGGACGGCAGCTTCAGCATTTATGACGAAGTGAAAAAAGGACTGATTGCGCATGGCGTAGATGAAGATGAAATTGCATTTATGCATGACTATAACAGCGATAGCCAAAAAGAAAATGTCAGAAGAAAAGTACGTACTGGTGCGGTTCGGTTTCTTCTTGGAAGCACGGCTCTCATGGGCGAGGGAATGAACGTGCAAAACAAGCTGATTGCCATTCACCATTTGGATGTCCCGTGGCGACCGAAAGACCTTGACCAAAGGCAAGGAAGAATCGAGCGGCAGGGAAATGAAAACGAAGAGGTATATGTATACCGCTATATTACAGCCAATACTTTCGATGCTTATTCCTGGCAGACACTTGAAACCAAACAGCGCTATATTTCGCAGATTATGACCAGTAAATCACCGGCGCGAAGCATGGAAGACATCGACGACACCTGTCTTGACTATGCCGCAACAAAATCACTTTGTACCGGAAATCCGAAAATCAAAGAGAAAATGGAACTTGAAAATGACATTTCGCAGCTGAAACTCTTAGAACAAAGTTACCGCTCTGCGCAGATTCATATGCAGGAGGAGCTTTATCGGTCGTATCCGGAAAGCCTTGCAGCAAAACTGAAAGAACTGAAGCTTTGCGAGGAAGATAATGCCTTGTATCAAAAAAACAAGGGGGATAAGACTGTGCAGGCGGCAGATGCTGCTTTTACGAATCCTGCGGCCGCAGGCACCGCACTGTTTGCACTTACTGCAAAGTATAAGAATGAGGAAGGCTGGAAAAAGATTGGCTCCTATAAGGGCTTTGACATCAGCACAATGTTTGAGGACAGCTATTACAAGCTGCGTGTAAAGAATCCGGAAAAGAGCAGCGGTTACATCATCAAGCGAGGCGCGGATCCGGAGAAAATCGTACCTAATATTGATGAACTTTTTGAAGGCTACAGCGAGAAGATTTCAAAACTGAAAGAAACGATTGAAGGTTTGGAAACAAACATGGAAAAAATGAAAAAAGAACTTGAAGTACCGTTTGCATATGCGAAAGAGCTTTCAGAAAAGGAGAAAAGGCTGGAAAAACTCGATGAAGAACTTCTGCAAGAGCAGCAGGCAAATACGGCCGAAAGTGGAGAAGAAAAACTTCCTGAAAGCGAGGAAGAAGTGACCTATGAAAAATATGAGGATGAGGAATGGGGTATATAGAGAAATATCCCAATTCTCATTGTAGAAATCAGAAGAACATGGTAAAATATTATTAACGAAAAGGGGGCGAGAAAATGGAAAAGAAATATACATCAAAAGAGGTTCTTGCAATTTTGGAAAAGACCTTTCCTGAAAGCGAAGTCGATTTTCAGCCGGAGTTTTTGGATCATGCCGAATTCACACAAAAACAGCTTGATAAAATTATCGAAAACTTCCCGGCTATCGAAGGGAATCTCCAAAAAAAGTATACCTATAACGGGTACAGTCTGTAGGAAAAGGGGCGAAGAAAATGGAATATATTTCAGGAATCCACGCACTGAATCTTCCGTGCGAGCTTGAGACCTGCGGAGACTGGCATACATCGGCGCTGCAATGGAAAAAGCCTTTTGTACGAGAATCAAACGGCAGCCTTTTCGGTGATTACGGAATCGAAAAGAATAAGACGATACCGGAGCACGAGGAGCGATATTATGCAGCAAACCACATCCGGGCGTTACTGGATCTTTTAGAAGAGGGACGATTTTCCGTCGCACAGGGGATGCGGGATGATTTTATCTGCAATGACAGGTACGACGAGGAAGTCTTCGCGAAGGTATGGATGCTAAGAGGCTTGCCAAACTGGGAAAGCATTGACCGTTTCATGCAGAAAGAATATTACCGAAAATGGAGAAATTACAAGGAGAAACATTCATGAAGGATTGGAAAGAACTGCACGGAAAAGTCATTGATGATTTTTTGCTGTATTTGAATGAGAGGACGGACAATTTCATTCTCAAGGGAGGAACGGCACTTTTAGAATGTTATGGTCTTGACCGTTTTTCCGAAGATATTGATTTTGACGGAAAAGAACCGAATATCGAAGAATATGTTGCGGCATTTTGTGAAAAGAATCAGTATGATTATCGTGTTGCAAAAGATACGGACACCGTAAAGCGATATATGATTCACTACGGAAACGAAGGAAAACCGTTAAAGGTTGAGACTTCGTTTCGCAGAAAACAGATTCCGCAAGAAGAGACAACAAAGATTAACGGCGTGAATGTCTACCGGATTAATCCGCTTTGCACCATGAAAGTCAATGCCTATATGGGAAGAGATAAGCTTCGTGATTTATATGATATTGCTTTTATCTGCGGTCACTATTTTGATGAGCTGCAGCCGACCACGAAAGCGCTTCTTCAAAATGCATTGATGTACAAAGGAATCGAACACTTCGATTACATTGTCAATCAGGAAAAAGACGAACTCATCGACGAAAACAGACTGGCAGAGTCTTTTCTGAATATGTTTGAACAATTCGATTTACTTTACACCGAAGAAGAAAAAGAAATTCTTCGTGATGTGTCGAAAGCTTCCGAAAATGTACGGTCAAGAGAGAAAGCGAATCTCAAGAATAAGAAAAAAGATTTTGACTTGGAAATTTAAACGAAACTGAATCAGCATGAAGAAAGTGAGGAACACCCTCACTTTTTTTCGTGGAAAGGAAAGGGACTATGAAAGAAAAAAAGGAATCCTCCTCCTATTTAAGAGAGGCACTCGAACAAAATTTTCCGCAATATCAAGAAGATAAAAACGCCTTCGGTATTGCGGCGGATGCTTTAGAAGAATATGAAAGAAAGGGAATCTTGAGTTATGAGGATATTGTGGAGCATTTTCTCCATGACGGAAGATTGCAGTATGAGGGTTTTCAGGTCAGAGATGCACATTCCCTTGCACTGCTTCTGCAGACCTTTCGGAATGTACAATTTGAGACCTTTCGCATGGTATATACGAAAGGGGATACCATTGCCGCAATTACCGGTGTGGAAAGCAGGCTGCCGCATTTATCCTTTACCATGCCGGAAAAGAGCATCTCAAAAGGATTTTATAACATGCAAAGACGAATGGAGCGGCTGGGGGCGGATGGATTTTATATGGTGCATAATCATCCTACCGGAGATGTGCTTCCGTCCGCTGACGACACCAATGAGACGATGAGATTTGCGCAAAATCTTCCGGGCTTTCGCGGGCATATCATTTTAGATCATACAAAATATTCCGTGCTTGATGAAAACGGTGTAATCGGTATTTACGATATTCCCGAAGATTATCAGAATCCGCTGTATTACGAAACCGAAACATTCTTAATCGGAACAAAAGTCAGAAATGCAGATGAGGTGGCAGCTTTTTTTGACCACTTAAATCCGGCACCGGAGCGCAGCCTTCTCGTATTAACCACGGCAAAAGGAGGTGTTCGAACTTTTGAGGAAGTAAGTAACAAAGTAATTTTGCATGACAAAAATTTTAAAAATTATATCCGAAATGAAATGATCCGAAATGGCTGCACACATGCATTTCTTGCAACACAAAGCGAAGAAATCTATGATAACTGCCTGCCGCTTGTCATCGATCGATACTTGATGGATGCAGTGTATTTAGATGAAATCGGCATGGAAAGTGCGAACCTTTGGATGCATGAACACAATGTCACGCGAAATAAAGAAATTGAATGGGCAGGACTTCATTTAGAGAAGATGCACAGAGATAAAAATAACAGCGGAAAAATGCCCACATCACTTTTGCGTGAAGAAATAAGTCCTTATGAATTTGAACAGGAGGTTAAAAGCATGAATCTAACAGCGGAAGAATTTTTAAAGGCAGAAGAACTCTCTGTGGAAGAAAGAGATGCCTACGGTTATACCTATGAGGATATGATGCCGCTTAGCAGGGAGGGTGCGTTGCAGCTTTTTGACCATGCGCCGATATTTCTTCTTTACGGAGATAACACGGAAAGTCAAGCAAATGACAGAACGGAAATTTTAGAACATGATGGCATTTTCGGGATTGAGGGTTCCGACTGGGTAGCAATCAAAGATAAAATTTTTGCCGCAGAAGGAAATGCGGTGCAGGAAGAGGAAGAACTCCAAGAAGAAATGCGGCGTATGAATATGACACCTGAAGAATTTTTAGAAGAAATGCGTGACTATTTTGCAGGTGAAAAGGAAGCAATGTCAACAGACGGGCTTATTTTCACAGATGAGATAGGTGCAGATATCGAGCTGCAAGTGTCCGATCTTAAAGATTGTTACTGGGAGATATTTGAGATTTCACAAGCGACTTTATATCGACTTTCTTCAGGAAATGAGGTTGCAAGGTACGACGCAGTTTCCTACAAATACTTGGATGCGAGCGGATGGCATCGTCCCTCCGAAATTACAGATGATATTGACGCTGCAATTAGGATGATAGAAGGACTTTTATACTGGGGAGAAGCCAGTCCAATGGATGGGAACAGAGTCGAATATATGGAAGGTAAGCCGATTCCCAATATTTTCAATATAAGGGAAGATTATATGCATACGGATGAGTACCCATCGGAGAAAGAAATCGCAAAAAAACATTTAGAAATGCTACGAGAAGCGGACGAAAGGAATGATATAAAAATGCCGTCGCTAAGTTATTCAAACGATGTTGATAATGTAGAAGTTTCCATGCGTCTTGCAGAAACGATCAAAGGATGCTATTGGAAAACTTACGATGATGGCTCTGGCAGCCTTCGGAGACTACAAACGGATACCGTAATCTTGGGATATAATCTGCATCCGGTTGATAGCGGATATGATGAATATGAAGATGCAAGAGGATGGCATGGCTTTGAACGCAGCGAAGACTTTAGGAGTGCTTTGGAAAAACTTGTGACAGATGGCATTGTAAGCCCGATGGATCATGGGGCAAAAGATTTTGCTTTAAGAAGTAATGAATTTGAACAAGAGGAGGTTAGAAGCATGAATATGAAACCGGAAGAATTTTTAGAAGAAATGCGTGCCTATTTTGCAGGCGAGAAAGAAGCGATGTCAACCGATTCGCTTTTCTATATAGACCATGAAAGCGGTCTGGGGCAGACACTGCTGTTATCCGGCATCAAAGGCTGCTATTGGCATCAGATCGAGGATGAAGTGGCAACCTTATATCGTCTTTCCACCGGCGAAAAAATGTGCACTTGCTTCGCCGGTGATCGACAAGAGTATCGCGACAGAAACGGGTGGCACAGTATACTTCCTGATGTTGATGCCCCGGGCGAATCGGACGATCCTACATTTAATTATATTTCATATACGATAGAAGAGATGATGCAGTCATTGGAACCGGATATTCAGGCTGGTGATGTAATCCCAATGGATAGAACTGCAGAGGAACATTTTATAGAACTCTTAAAAGACTATGACCAAAAAAATGATACGAAAAAGAAACCTCTCCGCTATCACAATGAGGAGGGAAGTACCGTCTCTATGCAGCTTGCCAAAGCAATGAAAGGATGCTACTGGAAGTCCTTTGATGATGGAAGTGCTTCACTTAGAAGGCTGGAAGGCAACAGCACCATTTTAAGCTATGACGCGACGAATTCAGAATATCAGGATACTGCCGGATGGCATGGCTTTGAACGCGGCACAGACTTTAGGAGTGCTTTGGAAAAACTTGTGACAGATGGCATTGCAAGCCCGATGGATCATGGTTCCACGATGTTTGATGTTCGTAATGATATGAGCATGGAAGAATTAAATCGAATTTTAGAAGAGCACGAAAAGTGGTTGCGTGGGGAAGCAGGCGGAAAGCAAGCAAATTTAAGCAGTATCAGCTTGCAAGGCGTCGATTTGTCAGGACGTAACTTAGCACGGATTAGGCTGAGCAGTGCCGATCTGTATGGTGCAAACTTCGAAGGTGCGAATTTGCAGGGAGCAAAGCTGTTCTCCGCCGACCTTACAAATGCGGATTTGACGAATGCAAACTTGGAAAAGGCAGGTCTCGCATATGCAACCGTTCAGGGTGCAAACTTCAAAGGTGCGAATCTGCAGAACACAAGTCTGCTGGAAACGATAGGTCTTGAGGAGGCACAAGGTGTTTCGCAAGATAAGCTCAAAGAAGAAATCGCAGCCCTTTCAGAAAAGATTGAGCAAAGGGAGCTTGACAAGTTTTATTCTGATTCTTGGGAGCAGTCTGCACAAATTCGCAACGACATCGAAACATTGCAAAGCAAGCTGGAGAACCTCACGGAATTCGAGAAACGACAGTCTGCGAAGCGACTTTTTATTGACATGGACGGAACGCTTGCGGAGTTTCATCCTGTAGATACAATGGAAACGCTTTATGAACAAGGATATTTTGCACAGCTTGCGCCGCACGAAAATGTGGTGAACGGAATCAAAACCTTCATGCGGGAAAATCCGGATGCGGAGGTCTTCATCCTGTCTTCTGTGCTGACAGACAGCCCATATGCACAGGCAGAAAAAAATGCGTGGCTTGACCGTTATCTTCCGGAGATTGGCATGGACAATCGCATTTTCGCTTCATGCGGAAGCGCGAAAAATGAATTTGTTCCGGGCGGTGTGTGGGAAAATGATGTACTTCTTGACGACTACTCAAAGAATCTGCATGAGTGGCCGGGAAAAGCCCTAAAGCTAATGAACGGGATCAACGGGACAAAAGGCAGCTTTCAAGGCGAAAAAATAAGTGCGGAAATGCCTGCGGCAGAATTCGCAGCAAGGCTGGCGTCTTTTTGTGAGGGAGAGGAGATAGACGATATGAATATGGAAAATAAAAGCATAGAAAATGCGGAGCTTTTGCAGCAGTTTCAAAGCGCGGCTACACCCAAAATGCAAACTGTTTTTCAGATGATGAATGGACCTTTGACATCAAATCCGCAAGCAGCTGTAGAAAAAAGGGAGTATGGTATGCAGGATGTATGTAAAGCAGAACTGCTTTATCCTGTAAGCAATACAGAGAATAAAGTAATTAAGCTCACGGCAACGCAGGATGCTGCCCAGGCACTTTCAAAGTATAACGAAGGAGACATTATCACATTTGTCGGCATTCCAACGAATGACGGATACAAAATATGCAGAATGGATGATGGAACCGTCTTTGCGGCGCAGCAAAAGATGTTATATGACTTTACGATGCGCGGTGAGATTCCTGAAAATGATAGGAAAAGAGAACTTGCGCTTTCCGATATTAAGGAAGGATTTAAGAATCTAAGTTATGAAGAAAAATTTAAACTTGTCCTGGAAGAAGAGGTAGACTGCCATGACAATGAAGCTTTGAAGGAAGAACTATGGGAAACTTTTCGAGACAACGATTCTTATCTCGGATTTTTCGGAAAAGACGAAGTAGCGGAGCTGACGAAACGAAGGGATAAATTTTTAGAAATCAATGCTGATATGGATAAAGATGGAGGGATGGAAGTTTGAGAAGTGATAATATCAAACACACTATGAAATTAAACCGCTTTCTTGGAAGCTGGTTTGTTGTGATTACGCTTTGCCTGGCAATCGACCTCATTCTACTTGCCGGACTTGACTACATTATGAATCTTGTTGCCGCAATCCCTGATATGATACGGGAAGGTGCTGCAAGCTACAACTATATCGATGCGGCAAACTTCTTGCCGCACTTTGGCAGATATAAGTGGAGTCTAAAAATCATATATCTCCTATGCATTCTTGTTCTGATTGGTGCGAATGTGGTCAAAGGCTATGGAATTCGTGTCAGTTATGCGGACAAGGAAGTGAATTATGGACAGAAGGGAACACGACGCTGGACGACAACAGAGGAAAAGAAAAAGCAGTATCGTGCAATTCCGCTGAAAGACGAATTCTATCCCGGAGAATCCGGGACGATCATTTCCCGAATCGGAAACAAACTGTATATCGATGTCGGCGGCTCAAACCAGCTCATCATCGGAACAACCCGTTCCGGTAAAGGCGAGATGTATGTGGTACCGAGCATCGATGTCATTACAAGAACTGCACTTATGAAAGACCGCAAAAGCATGATTATTACTGACCCGAAGCCGGAGCTTTATAAGATGGCAAAGGAGACTTTAGAAAAACGCGGCTATGAAGTCATTTTTATCAATCTTGCGGATCCGATTCACTCTGCAGGATATAACCCGCTGTACCTTGTCATTGAATACTATAAAAAGGGGGAAGTGGATAAATCAAAAATGGCGGCAAGAAGTTTTGCCTATGCGATTTTCAATGCGGATCCAATGCAGGAAATGATTTGGAAAAATACCGCAACCGACCTTTTTACGGCACTGATTGTCGCTGTCACCAGCGACTGCCTGGAAGAAGATAAGTTACTAAACGAAAAACGGCGCAAGGCGTGGATTGAAAAGAAAAGCGCATGGCGCGAGCTTTCAGCAGAGGAACAAGCGGATGCGGCAAAGCATTACCGGATGATTTATGAGCAAGAGATTTCAGCGATTGAAACCAAATATAAAGAGCTTACCGAGGAAGGCATTACCTTTAAGCCTGCTGTTATGGAAAAGGAAATGAGCGAAATTGACATGTTCCTCAAAGGGAATGTGTTTTTTATTCCTGACGATATTCCTTTTTCGGAAATCCATCCAAATGAAAAAAAGGTGAATTGCTATTCCTGTCTGAATTTTTTCCGCGAGCTTGCTGACACGAAAGCCCTGGAAGCTGCGGGAAGTGATGCGGAGCGTGAGAAAATTGCAGAAACGGTGCTGGATGAATACTTTAATAACCGTCCGCCGCTTGACTATGCAAAATCCCTCTATCAGGAAATCAAAGGAACCGGGGATAGAACCAAAGGCAGTGTCTACATCAATATGCAGTCTGCGCTGTCTATTTTCTCGCTGGACAGTATTGCTATGCTGACTGCGGAAAATGATATTGACATTGAAAAAATCGGCTATGGAGATAAGCCGGCAGCACTGTTTATTGGAATCCCATCGCAGGACAAATCCAACCATTTCCTTGCTACAACATTGATTACGCAGATTTATCAGTATCTATTTAATTTGACCAGTATCCGCAAAGAAACTGCAGGGACGCAAGGAAAACTCAAGCGTAAAGTGAAATTTATCTTGGATGAATTCGGAAATCTTCCGCCAATCGAAGAATTTCCAAGCTTTGTTACGGTTGGTCTTGGTCTTGGCATCAGTTTTGATATTTATGTTCAGGCACTTGCACAGCTTGAGGAAAAATATAAGGATTCGTACAACACGATTATGGAAAATATGGCGAATCAGATTTACATTAAATCCATTTCCAACGAAACGGCAGAATCCTTTTCAAAATCGCTGGGAAATACAACCGTCATTGAAATACAGCGAAGCGGCTCGCGCTTTTCGACCAACAAGCATTTTACCGAAACTCCAATTGAACGGCCGCTGCTGTATCCGCAGGAACTGCAGGAGCTGAAAGAGGGTGAGTGCGTGATTCTTAGAGGCATGGACAGAAAAGATAAGCTTGGTGTGGATATCAAGAGTTATCCGATTATCAATGAAGTCGCAGACGAGCTGAATACGGCCGAAAAACTGTGGGTGCTGCTTACTTCTTTTTATCATGTACTCATTAAGAAACAGCCGGAATATATTCGACTGGAAAATAGACAGGCAAAGTTATCCGAAGATATTCAGATTCGAAAGAATCTGAAAAAACGCGAAAAGGGAACGCAGCTATATTACCGCTATCAGTATCTATCCGATACTTTCCCGAATCCGGATGAAATCTTCATTGAGGACATCAATAACGAGAGCAGGGAGCATCTTGACTACACCAAGATGGTTTACGACCCACAGGAGGTCATGGAAAACTTGGAAGAAGAACGAAAGGGTACAAGAATGCTGCAGCTTAAGAACGTAACAAACAGACACGAAATCATTATGCTGCTTGTTCAGATTGATAAAGACTGGAGAAGAAACCTTGACATTTCCGAAAAGGATACCTTATCGCGGATCACGGATGTGCTGCAGCATGCAGAAATTGATAAAACATTAAAAGAAAAAGTTATGCAGGAGCTTGAAAAGGCAGCATAACAGAAAGGAGCAAAAGTGAGCGAACAAGAACTAATTGATTTTTTTATCAGAAATCGGGATTTGTTTCATAATAACGACATCTTGGCCAGTATGGGGCGCGGAATTGCATGGGGATTTTGCAAATTTATGATTCTCCTTGCCGATGTTTGCAAAACCTTATATGATACCGCTTTTGGGCTGATTGATTTTACATCAAATGAAAAAGTAAATGACTTCATCAGTGAATTCCAGCCGCTGCTTATGGTGCTTTTGGCACTCAGCATTGTTGCGCTTGGAATTTCCCTCATGATGGGAAGCGAGAAACGACCGAAACTTGCGCAAAACGCACTGATAATGATCCTTTGCGTTTGCTGCTCAACCGTCGTTTTTTCAGAACTCAATAAAATGACACTCAGCTTTAAAAATGCGGTGGAAGACATACCGATAACGGACGAAAAGGCGGATGGTGTCTATGACATGGTATCGAATCATTTATATGACATCTATTACTATGACCAAAAACTTTCAGGAGGTATGAAAAGCATTGACTTCACAAAGAAAGAATCGCTGCCAAGTAGAAATATCAATGCGGAAATTGTCAGCATTCTTGATTACAACGAAGGATTGGACTGGGACGGCAGTATATATAACTTTAAATCCGGGGCGGCAGAAGACATTCTAAGCCACCGGCTGATTGCTGCGGTCGATTCAAGCAGTACCTATATCTTAGGAGAGGTGAATACCGGTGCCCTTTGGACAAACATCGGAAATCAATTTTACTATCGCTACCAAATGGATTTTTTCCCACTGTTTTGTCAGCTTGGGGCGGTGATTGTGATTTATGTTGCCTTCGGATATCGCGTAATACGTGTTATGTTTGAGCTTGTCTTTGCAAGACTGCTTGCAACCCTATATGCGGCAGAAGTATCGGGAGGAGAAAGAATCCGGAAGATTCTTATTTTCATTAGGGATAGCTATATACTGCTTGTTACCACAACGCTATGCATTAAATTCTTTTTTATGCTGACCGGTCTTGTAACAAGCAGCGTGGCGAATACCTGGGTGCAGGGACTTCTCATCTTGTTTATTGCTTTCTGCGTATCGGATGGTCCGACACTCATTCAGATGCTGATTGGCATGGATGCGGGTCTTTCCGGTGGAATTGGAAAAACTCTAATGACGGTGCGCGTGGCAAGCTGGGTATCCAATAAAACGACATCCCTTGCAAAGCATGGAATGGGGTTGTTTTCAGGGCTTCTTGGTGGCAAAAGCGGTGGCAAAACCCCTCCGGGAGGCGGCATCAATCAAAATTCATCAAATCAAAGCACAGATTTTATGAACGGAAGCAGCGACAGTTCAAATAATACCAATACTTTTGGCGGAAATGGTGTAAATGGAAATGACCCGGGCATGGGCGAAAACGGCGCAAATGGTTCAAGCGGTGCAAACAGCACAAACGGTTCGAGCAGCGATAGCGCATCCGGCGCCGGAGAACGCAACAATCAAGACGCGAATCCAAATCAGCAGCAAGATTACAGTACGCAGGATACAGGATTTATGGAGGAAGCCGGCACGGATACACCTCTACATGAGACCTCTCCGCAAAGCCCAAGTTCATTTATGGAACAAGAGCCGGAATCCTTTGCACGACCGGATGCAGAAAGTGAGGTTCTGTCCGGCAGTGGCAGCGGAAAACCACAGGACATCATGCACGATAAAGAAGAGAATCCGATGAATAACGAAACGCATCATTCTTCGGAAAAGGAGCAAAAGCGTTCAAAGGAAAGCACGTCCACAAGGCGCGTGCGTAACGCCGATGATCGAAGATGGAATTTCATGGACGATAAGGAAACACAGCCGGAGCGGCGCAGCAGTTTTCTGAATAAGCGAAAGGATGACAGCAGCTTGACCTTAAATAAAAAGAAGAAAGGACGGAATGAAAAGTGAAATATCTGATTACAGAGGAAATTGAAAGCCCTGCAAAAGCTACGAAGCATATTGAAGTTAAGGATATGTTTTTCTTTCTTGGCTATATCACGATTGCGTTTGCATTTAAAAATCTTGTGCATGACAGCCTTGAAATTCCGTATCTGATTTTTTCGGCTCTCATGGCAGTTTTTTTAACCATGAAAAGCTTTTATAACAAACGGAGACGAAATTACGAGAGCCTGTATCTTTTAATCAGCCGGTTCTTTAGCGACGGTATCTATGGATACCGTCCAATTTACGAGAGGGAGGAGAAAAGAAGTGTGGAAAAAACAGAAGAAAACTGAACAAAAAGGAAACGGCAGCTATCTGAAAACCAATGCAGAGATTTTTCCGTTTCGTTTTTACGATGAGCAAATGTCCTGTTTTGTTCTTGCAAACGGCACGTATCTTGATATTGTTGAAAAAACACCGGAGGATGTCGGTAACATGCTTCCGGATGAAATTGAGTATAAGATGATTCTTTTTGCAAAATTCCTGAAGTTATATAAAGATGATATCAAACTTGTCTTTATGAATTTTCCAACCAATACAACAGGTCAGCAAAACCATCTGAAACGCAGGCTTGAAAAAACAAGTGATCCGGTGCGGCGAAAGTGGCTCGAGCGGAAAATATCAGAACTTGAGAGAGCAGACAAGGGAACCCACCTAAAAGAATCGTATTTCTTCATTTTCAGTAAAACCATAGAAGCCCACCAAAAACATATGCGGGAGCTTTCCGTTATGGAAGGCGGGCTTGTTGCGATGAGTTTTCAGAAAAAGTGTCAAATCCTATTTAAACTGGCAAACTCAAATTCCATTATCATCAGGGAGGACGAAGCATGAGAAAAAAGAAAAAAAGCAGTACAAAAAAAGAAGATGGGGTATTCTTTGACCTTCCTCTTTTTGCCGCCTTGCAGCCACAGGGCGGCATTACATTTAAAGAACCGAATTATATCATCACAGGAGACGGCTATGCGAAGATTATCCATATTTATGGACTGCCGACAAAAATAAAGGACTACTGGCTTAGCAGCCTGACGCAGCAGACGGACTGCATTACCACACTTGATATTATGACCCGTGATACTGCGGAGGTTCAGAAAAACATCAATAGCGCCATCAAAGAAGAACGCGGAAGAGAACTGTCTGCAGGCGGTGATTATCAGACGATTTATAGCAGCCAGCAAAGACAAATCATGCTGCAAAGTTTATATGATGAAATTACCTCAATGGGAGAAGTCGTGAAAATGGTACATATCCGCCTTTATGTATCCGGAAGAAGCCTTGTGATGCTCGAAGAAAAGGTCGGGCAAATCATGAAATTTCTTGAGGGAAACGAATTTAAGCCAACCGTACTTTTAAATGAAGGAGAGCGTGAGTGGAAAGCACTGTTTCAGCCGTATGAAATTCAAGCAAGGGAACCGTTTACCATGAAAGGGCTGACACTGATGAGTGAGCAGATTGCCGGAGGCTACCCTTTCAACTTTTCCTATCTGAAAGATGAGGGCGGGGATCTGCTCGGCTTTACCAATAATAACGGGGTGGTCGTGTTCAATGAATTTACGAAAACGGAAAAAAGAAAGCACTATAACAGCGTTGTCATCGGGGATATGGGAAGCGGAAAATCGACACTACTGAAAAAACGGTTTGCATACCATGCCGCACTTGGAAACTATATCCGCTGCTTTGATGTATCCGGAGAATTTACCGGACTGACAAAAGAGTTTGGCGGACGCGTAATCAAATGCGATTCCGATAGCAGCATGTTAAACCCACTTGAAATCATGAAGGCAGCCGATGATGAGCGAACCAGTTTTTCCATTCATATTTCAAAAGTTTGCACATTCTATCAGTGCCTGGTTCCGAGTGTTACGGATGAGCTGATGATAAAGCTGCAGAATTTACTACATGACTTTTATGAATCCATCGACTTAACCCCAAAACCGGGACGCAGCGTGATAGGACTTCCTGCAGGTCAGTATCCGACCTTCACGGAATTTTGTACATTCGTGAAAAAATCCATTCAGGAAAAAGAGGACAGTGCGCTTGGAGAAAATGAAGTAAAGCGTGTGCTTCTGATAAAAGTTATCGAGCAGGAACAGCAAATTTATGAAGCTCTTTCTTCCATGATTAAAAGCTATGGACAAATGTTTGACGGACACACCACGATCAGCAATCTTGTGGATGAAAAAATTGTAACGTTCAACATTTCAAATATTAAAGACATGGATAAGCGTGTTTTTGCAGCGCAGCTTTTCAACATGATGTACTTCTGCTGGGATAACTGCATCGGAAACGGGCAAATGATGAAAGACTTATATGAAAGAGGAGAACTCGCATTTGAAGATGTCGAGCGATTCCTGATTCTGATTGACGAATCGCATAGATGGGTAAATACCCAGTTTCCATTCATTTTAGAGCGTGTTGCCGTTTTAATGCGAGAAGCAAGAAAATATTTTGGCGGTATTTCGCTTGCCTCACAGTCCTTCCGTGATTATGCACCGGATGGAACCAGCGATCAGGCGATGGAGAGGCTGAAAGTTATTTTCGAGTTGACACAGTATAAGTTTATCTTCAAGCAGGATACCTCTGTGCTTCCGCTCATTGATAAACTGTTTGGAAAGATTGTTACGCCGTGGCAGCGCGATAAAATTCCATATCTAAGCATGGGAGAAACGGTACTTGTTATTTCCGGTGACCGCAATCTTTTCTTTAAAGTATGGCTTTCGGAGCGGTACGAGAAAAATCTGTTTGCGGGTGGTGCATAAGCGATGAAAAAGATACTCATCTTTTTGCTGATACCGACACTTGTGCTGTTAATGATCATCCTTACGGCTGTCGCTTCCGTGTATCAGATACTTACGGCCGGGGGTAATGGAAAAGCAGATATGGAAACTGTCATGCGCCTTCCGCTGCCGCTATCCTATGAGATTGTGGATGCTGCCATGACCTGTGAGCGAAACTACGGTGTGAAAGCTTCCGTGATTATGGCCGTCTTATATGAGAGAGGACGCGGGCTTGAAGAAGGAGGCAAGGGCGTACTTGCATCGGAAATCAACAATTATTTTCAAATGAAGGGAACCGGAACGAAAGGCAGCAAGCGCTATTCGAATTACACGGAAGTTTATGAAATCGAAACGGATGATGAAGGAAATGTCATTTCGGAAAAAACAAGAATCCTAAACGGAAGATACCGAAAATACCGAAATTATGCGGAAAGCATGGACGATTTTTGCAAGCTGATTAGCAAAAAAAAATATAAAAAACACACCCAAAAAGCAACGGACAGCGTTTCCTATATCAAGGCAATGCGGGAAGGCGGCTACTTTTTTAGCGATGAAGAAATGGAAAACTGCATTGCGACTGTTTTGGAATATGACCTTGCATCATTTGACGCGGGCGGTTATCAAGATGGAGATGGAATCGCAACCGGAGAGTACTTATGGCCGACGGTTACAAACAGCGTGATTACATCCTATTTTGGGCAGAGAAATACCGGAATTGCCGGCGCGTCCACTTACCATCAGGGGATTGACATTGGCGTGTATGGAAACGCATCCGGCGCGCCGATTTATGCAGTAGACGGCGGAACCGTAACCTTTGCAGGCTATCTAAATGATGCAGCCGGATATGCGATTTATATCGACCATGGCAGCGGAGTGAAAACCAGCTATATGCATCTTCGATCCGATGGCGTATTGGTTCGCAAAGGACAAAGCGTTACGCGCGGACAACACATCGGAAAAATGGGTTCCACCGGAGTTTCGTCCGGAACGCATCTTGATTTCCGTATCTATATCAATGGAAAAGCGCAAGACCCATTAAGATATTTACATAGGGAGTAAAGGGAGAAAAACATGAAAGAAAAAGTATATTTATCTGCAAGTAAGCAGACAAAGGATTGGATCATGAAGAAAAAAGCTCTGCAAAACCGGATTATTTTTGTAGATGATTTAAACGATGCAGACTATCTGCTGCTTGAAACAGACGGTAAAATCAAACTTCCGTCCGAACAGTTTTCTGACTTGTTCCGGGCAAAAAGCAGCGGGATGAAAGTAAGGATTTTGAAGCGGGAAAATATTATCCGACTGGAAAATGAAATGGAGAAAAAGGAAAAAATCCATAAAAATACGCAGAAAAATCTTGAGGCAAGTTTAGAGTAGAGGAAAAGGAGAAAAAGTTGAACATTGATGAGAAATTAAGCGAGCAGATTTTGAAGGAGAAGAATGAAAAACTGAAACGAAATACAAATCGATTCTTAGTTTCGTTTCTGATTATTTTTTTCAGCGGTTATCTCATATTTTTTACTTCAAAATTATGGCTTCCGAATACCTATAACGATGTCACGGTAACGCCCCTTGGAGAGGAAATTGAGGTGCAGAATCGAAAAATACGCATTGATAAATGGGCATACAGTCCGGAAAGCCGCGAAATGGAAATCATTTTAGAAATCGAAAATCTTTCAAGTGATGGAATTAACGAATATAAATTTACGCTTTTTGACCGCGGCACAGGAGCGCAAGAAATAAGGCAGACCATAAACACTGCAGATTTTATCGTACTTCGGGCAAATCTCAGTCGGCGCTGGTCAGAACTCTCGTTTCGGATAAGCGCAAAGGATCCGGCAGATGAGCTTAGTACCATGAAGTTTTATACAACGAAAAAAAGCATTGAGATAGAGGAACACTTACAGGAGAAAAGCCCAAAAGCGTATCGAAGAGAAATTTGTGATATTCGCATCCGAAAGATTGAATCAGAGATTGCCGCAAAATCTGAAGAAATTGAAAAGCAAAGACAAATCATGAACAATGCTAAGGAGGCTGCGGAAAATCTCATAGAAAAAGCAGAGTACAAGACATATGAGGAGCGTGAAGAGTCTCTGCAAAATGCTGAAAAACTTATGCAGGAAAGAGCAAGCGCGCAAAGCAGCATGGAGACGCTGCAGGAAGAGATCGCACAGCTTAGAAAGCAGATTCAGCTTCAGGAAGAGCTGAAAGAGAAAGTAGGTGAGGAAAAATAATGGCAGATATTTTATATATTGGAGACAAATTCTCCGGATATTTCGTGCAGGAAGTAGCACGCACACGCAATTTAAGATTTTTATCCTACGAGAGCGGCAGCTCTGTGAGAGAAATCGTCAATAATGTTATGTGGTATCTACAGGAGCAAGCCGGAAAGCCGGAGTATGCGGTTATTTGTCCGGAGGGATTCAATGATGAAGCCTATGTCATTGCAGATGAAATCACAAAACTTTCAAAAGCACTGGGTGTGACGCCAATTATCTACTTGAAGTCCTATAGCCCGGAAAGTGAAATGGCAAAAGAGTTTTTAGACCACGATATCAAACGCTTTGTTTACTATGGCAGCACCGGCGATTTGATTGACCAGCTCGAAAAAAATATGACCGGATACTATGAAGCAAACCAAAGACAAGAAATTGAAGAAGTCTTAAAAGCCCAGGAAGAAATGCGAGCCAAGGTAAATGCTTTTCAGTCCATTGGTGTAGCAGGAACAATGAATCGCTGCGGCTGTACGAGCTGCGCACTGCAAATTGTAAAATACCTGCAGAAGAAAGGCTATACCGCTTGTTATGTGGAACTTAACGAGGCGCAGTATTTTGATATGACCGCGCGGGACGGTGCAAAACGCTCCGTTAGTTTTGTTGCGAAATATGCCATTTGGACGCAGCAGGAAGAAAAAGTGAACGTTCGCTATAAAGACATTGATATGTACCGCGGAAAAGACCTGACAGAAGCGCAAAATAAAGGATATGATTACTTTGTCTTTGATTACGGAAATATGTTCCTTGCAACCTTTGACCGTAACGCTTTTATCAAAGATGATGTAAAAATTATCGTAGGGGGTGCAAGTCCGGTAGAGTTTGATACGACCCTTCGTGCGCTGACTCTTGCAGCATACCGAGATGCCATGCTTTTTCTGACTTTTACGGATAAGGCAGACCGGGAGGATGTTTTGAAGACCTTACATACTCTCTGTACGGCATCCGGTATGCAGGAGAGAAAAATCAGCTTTTTAAGTCATGTTACAGACCCATTTCTTCTTTTGGATGATTCCGCGATCGAAGAAATGCTTGGTGTGGATATCAAGCCGGGAACAAAAATAGAAGAGGAAAAAACAAAATTTTCACTTTTCGGAAAGGGGAGGAAAAAGTGAGCCTATATGAAAATCGAGTGCGTATTGCAGAAGAGGTAAAAGAGCAAGAAGCGCTACGCAAGAAATATGAAATTGAGGAAAATGTTGTCGTTAAAGAAAAAACTTTTTTTGGGAAATTTGTACTTCGGTATCTGAAAGATACCATCAAAGTGCTACTATCCATTCTATTTTGGATTTTAGCAGGCATCGGCGTGTTTGCAGTCAGTTATCCGGCTATCCGGCAGGAACTTCTGATTGCTCTTTCTGATGTGCTTGGATTTGTTCATTTAGGAGGCTGATTATGTCACTTTGGAACACAAAGGAACTGCAGATAGCAATCGTTACAAGCAGCAATCTTTTAAATAGTGCTTTGCAGGCTCTTTACGGCGGTGAGGAAAGCAATCAGAACGGGATAAAGTACAGCATATTTTATATTCCAAGAGCAGCGTTTGCAGACGGAAATCTGCGTGAGCAGAGAGGCTTTCGGGATCTAAAAAGCAAAGCCTCTTTCTTTGAAAAGATTGTTTTGGCTTTTGAGCCCGGCGAAGAGGGGGAAGCGGAAAAAGCCATTTTCGTAAAAACTTTCGGAGCTGTAGATTATGAGGAGCTGGATACAAAAAATAATGACCTGTGCAAAACGATTTTTAAGAAACCACAAGAAGCAGCGATTACGCTTTCCGCTATGCGGAAACAAGCAGAAGATGAAATCAATCGAGAAGTAAATAGGAAACTTCAAAGCAGGGGTCAGAATATAAATTATAACTATCGCACATTTCCTCTGCTGATGGAAATCTATCAAAGGCAGAAAGCTGCAGGGACTGCAGAAGTGTACCAAACAGAATATGTCATCCATGCACAAAAGAAAGAGGATAGCCAAAAGTGCATCACCCTACATAGCGTAGATGAAAAAATTCATAACGCAGAAGGCAAGGAAATCACGATTACGAAGGCTGACAAGCAGAAAAGAATCCTGCTGCCACCTAAATTTTATAACACCCTTGATTTTTTGCAGGATGCCGAGGAAAAAGGAATTTCTTATCATCAAGTAGAGACAATGCTTGAAATGCTGTATCGAAGCGGTCTGATCCCTTACTATCTGACAGATGGATGCGGCATAACTCCCGGCTTAAAAGCTTCTGTCATGGACAATGCTGCAATCGCATTTCCGACCAATGATTTTTTTCAGTATTTACATGGCTTAACGAAAAATCTATCACTTCCGGAAGGATGTTTTGCCGAAAAAAAAGAGGCAAATGGTATTTGTCTAAGGCATTCAGAAAAGGCTTCTTTCTTTTCGATTTATGATTGTGCAGAGGATAAGGACAAAGAAATGCTGGAACTCTTAATTCGCAGGCAATTTGCAGTATACCTGCCGGAAGCTGCTGCGGAAAGACTTACCTATGAAGCAGAATGCGAAAGCATTGGGCTTACCGGAACGAAGGATTTTCTTATCAGTCCCGGCTGGAAGAAAGCATATGGAGAAAGGGAAGAAATTCCTTTTGAGATATATCAGGATATGAAATTTGAGATTGTAAAGATTGAGCAGATGCCGGCTGCAAAGTGCGAACTTGCAAGTTTTTCGAGCTTGTGTAAATCTTTAAAACTCTTTTGCTGCGGTGACACCTATGAGCTTTTACGCATTTTTGATGCACTTTTTAACCGGGTGCAGTCCCCTTGGCTGATTACGGAATCCGGCTACTTTTTGATAAATGGAGAAGGAAAAAGCTTTTTTGATAATTTTCCGGCAAAACCGGAGGCTTTTTCCTTTTCTATTATGACATTCCTGTGGCAGCTTGTAGATGATGCGGCATCCGGAAAAATTTCGGAGAACAATTTCCAAAAGCAGCTAAAAGAAAAGGCAAGTCAGCTATCAGAAGAACTTGAGAATATTTTTAGTAGGCAGCAGGGATAAGGAGGCAGAAAGCAAGAGCATTCTGCTTTTTCTTATTTCTCAAATCCATTTCCGAGAGATTTGAGAAATGGCAGCAGAGGGGATTTCACTGTGCCGATTGTACCAATCAGCCGCAAGAAATCCCTTTTTGATTTTCCTTGTTCACTTGGTGGTTCATTTTAAACGATTCGAAGCTACAGACAAGGTGCGAGGCCGTTGTAAAAATAAATATTTTTCTCCACGGGCAGGTCTGCCACCTTGTCTTTCGCTTCTCATCGGCCGCCTGCGGCTTTTCTTTCACCACTATCAAGTGAACAACAAAAATTCATGTTCACGAGATAGGAAGGGATAAGAAAATGAAAAAAGAAACTTACGAAGCATTCAAAGAAATGCTGAAACAAGAACTGAAGTCGCAAGGAATGGATTTCGAAGTGAAAAAAGTCTTTAAAGTCAATCAGGAGCTGGATGGAATCGGCTTTGGAAATCTGAAAGAAGGTGTGCAATCCGTCTTTTATCTGCAAGATCTTTTTCAAGACTACCAGGCAGGACAAAGCCTTACAGAGATTGCAGAAATGATAAAAGAAAACGCTTCGAACCGTGCGGTATTTACAGGCAGTAAGCTTGAGGAATTCCTTAAAGGAAGCGGATGGCGGCAAAAACTGATTGCAGAGGTTATCAACACGAAAGTCAACGAAGATTTGCTCTTAGAGCTTCCATATCGAAGCCTCTTCGACTTATCGGTCATTTACCGAATTGAATTTTCCAATGGGAGTATTATCGTGAACGACGCTCTGATGGAAACACTCAACACGAGCGAGCCGGAGCTTTACAAATTGGCAAAGGAAAATATATCCGAACGCTATCCGCTTTTCATCTTACAGGTTTTTGAAACATTTTACGCAGTCTCTAATAAAGAGTATCTGTACGGAGCAAACGCATTCCTATTTGAAGAGAAGTTTGAAAAAATGGCTGAATGCGCTCACGATGATATCTATATCATTCCGTCATCCATCCACGAACTTCTTTTTGTCAGAGCAAGCCTCTTTACCGAGGAAGAATTGCTCGAAATAGTCAGAGATGCAAATAGAGTAGCGGTAAGTACAGAAGAATTCTTGTCAAATAACATCTATCATTACAGTAGAAAAACAAAGAAGCTGAAAATGATTACACGCTGAAACGAAAAAGGCACGATGCACCTGGTTTAAAAGGCAGAAAGTGAGGAACATTATGACTTTATCAAAATTCTTTGATTTATTAAATAAAGATTGTGAGGTACATTTTGTCGCAAACCTCATTGAAAACGGACCCCCGGTTGATATGAGATTTACTTACAAGAAACCTGATGATATTGACATCGACCCCGAAGATAACAATTCGCTATCTTCGGTACACAGGTTCTTAGACTGGAAAGTATTCGGTCTTCATCCGGAAGATGACGGAAGTATCTTCGTTGGTGTTGGTCAATGGTAATTTGCCTGCGCTATGATAGGCTCAAATGGTAGAAAGGTACGACGCGGAGATGCGAAAGCATCTCCGTGAAAGTTTCCTTGCCACAGAGAAAAAGACTCTGCGGCAAGGAGAAAATCGGAAGAGAGCTGCCGCTCCGGTCGATATATTCAATCAACCGAAGCTGCGGCTCTTGATGATTTGGATTTCTCAAATCCATTTACGAGAGATTTGAGAAATGTCAATGGTGGGATTTTTTACGGCTGCTTGTACCAATCAACCGTAAAAATTCCTTTTACATTTTCCTTGTTCACTTGGTGGTTCATTTTAAACGATTCGAAGCTACAGACAAGGTGCGAGGCCGTTGTAAAAATAAATATTTTTCTCCACGGGCAGGTCTGCCACCTTGTCTTACGCTTCTCATCGACCGCCTGCGGCTTTTCTTTCACCACTATCAAGTGAGCAACAAAAATTCATGTTCACGAGATAGAAAGGAAAGCGAAGATGTTTACAAGAGAGGAATTTAAAAGAACAGCTTGGAAGATGTCCTACGAGGAATATGCAGCTTGCTGCTGTCAGGAATGCGAAAAGAAAGGAGGCTGCATACACTATGGTGCATACCGCAGAGTGCCGGAGATTGATGGGGGTTTGGGGCTGTGTCCGAATTTGAAAACGAATAAAAATAGGAGGTAAGAAAAATGAGAATCACGGTTTATGGTTATCAAGATAAGTTTAGCGGGAAAATTACAAAATACAACCTTCAGCTTATAAAAAGCTTTGATGGTGGGTGCGCATTAAAAATGGAAGTGGAAATACCCGATTATCTAAAACCGGAGTGGACAGAATACGGTGATATTTTAATCAACGACAAAGGCAGTACCTATCTTATCTTGCTTGACAAGCTGCTTCGCGTTCACGGCAAGAGCTATACACCTGTAATTTTACTGCCAAATACCGATATGATGACAAGAGGAAATGGATACCTTGCTCTTAAGGTATATAGTGAAGAATGGGTTAGCTGTGCCTTTTCTATTGAAGAATATTTAGGCAATAAGGACAATTAAAAAAAATCAAGCATTACCATACCGACCGCCGGCGGTATATCCGGCGGAGAAACGGAGGGATAAAATGACAAGAAATGATATCAAAAGACGAACAAAAGATGCAATCCAAAAGTTGAATACAATGGGTAACAGGGTGAAATTCAACCTTAATGAAACATCTGATTCAATCAGCTTAGAATGTTGTAGCCGAGGTGATGAAAAGTATCACTTCGGCACTTATGAAAAGAAAGCTTATTTTGATGACTTCCGCAAAAAGACCAATGCATACCTAACTGTTATGGAATTTGCAGAGGTAATAATAGCGGCAACAAAACTGAATGATGAGAGAGCGTTTCATAATTTCGTATAAGTAACTAAATTATGAAAAATACATTAAAGAAATGGATGGTATTAACGACGCAAATAAAAGCAGGCTGATGAAAAATATTTCCTGTAAATATTTTTTCTCGATATACAAATGAGGAGCTGAAAATGATTACACGCTAAAACTGAAAATGCACGAAACCGACCGCCAGCGGTATATCCGGCGGAGAAACGGAGAGGAAAATGAAAACATTAGAAGAGCTTTTGCAAGAGTATTTCGGCTGCGAAAAACCGTTTATTGGAAGCCCGGACTGCGAAAACGAAGAAGAATGCGTGATTGCCTTTACGGAAGAAGGATTAGAGGCATATGACAAACTTATCCAGCTTGTTTATGATATTCATGCGCTGGTAGGAAGTCAAGAAGCAAATAAAATGGTGGATGTGATTGATTCAATCACAAGAGAAATGTAGAAAGGAAACGGAAACTATGAACATTGAAAACGGAACACAGGCAAATGTATTTGAAGCAAGAATTGATGAAAAAAGAAAAAGAACCGTGATTGCTGACATCAGTGTATACGAAGGAAAAGACCAAGATGATAAAGCAAGGTATTCTTCTTGGAAAACGAAATTCGTAGGAGAAGCCTACGAAGACGCTTTGAAGCTCAATGACAAAGATAAAATTGTGATTCGATCCGGGCTTGTCGATAACTTTTACAATAAGGAAACGAAAAAACTTTATGTTACCGTAACGATTTTCAAATTTGAAAAAGTAACAAGGGAAGTACTGGAAGAAAATGAGGAATAAATCGGAAAAAATATTCAGCGGATACAGCGGACATGAAAGCCCTCTGTATCCGTTTTTAAGGAGAATCATCATGTTTTTAACAGAGCAAGACTTAAGAGATACCTTTTGGACAAATTATAACTACAATAATCGGGCAATCAAATATCAATTTGAATGCCCACTGCGGCAAGGCAATATTGACCTTGTGACAGTCGAAAAATTCCAAGAGAACTATCAGATTAACGCTTTTGAATTCAAATTGGACGACATCAAGAAGGTATTGCTGCAGGCAAAGGGCAATATCCCTTATTGCAATAAATCTTGGATTGTCGTTCCGGGAGAAAAAAAGAAAGTAATCCTGGAGCGGTACAGAAATTATCTTGATGACGCCAAACATATTGGGGTTATCGCGGTAGAAGAGGGCGGCAAGTGGGAAATGATATACAGACCACTGTTCAAACGCGAACTTGTCTTTGAACAGCCGCTCTTAAATTTTTTAATGAGGGGACTGTAATGAAAAAATTGATAATATGGCTGAAAGCTGACAAAAGAAGAATTGCCGGGCTCATTTTGATAGCACTGGCAGTGCTAATCGTTATTTTTCTGATAAGAAGTATTGTCCTTGGAAATGAAATGGCAGAGGATGAGCCTAAGAAGGAGAATAATCTCACAGAAACAGAACGCAATCTTATCATCGAAGAACTTAACCTAAACGGAAACGATGCAGAAGATGTGAATCCGGACATAGCGAAAAAAATCATGAATCTTGAGGTTGTCATTTCCGATGAAATTGTAAAAGACTGCTTACCGGGGCAGGAAGAAAAACTCACAAGAGAAATGGAAAACTTTCTTGTTGAAAATGATTTTTACATGGATGTGACAAAAGCAAGCTGCACACAGGAAGTTACAAAGAATTATCTTACGAAAGAAATCTATATGGAATTTAAGTTAAACGATCCGGCGCGGACGATTGTGTCCGTCGAGTTTCGTCAGGGAAGCAGTCGTTTTTCCTTTAACTTCTACTAACGAAGACGGAAAAACACCGGGAAAAGGAAAGAAAGCCGTCCGAAATTCGTCCTCTTTCTTTCGTCCTATGCATGGCCTGTTTCCAGTAATTCTATGCCATGCGGGTTTTGGAAGAGCATAAGGGAAATCTGTCACACATGCTGTGTGAAATCGGCAGTGCCGATTGATTTCCTGCACTTTCTTTCTTTGCTTTTTGTGTAACAACAAAATATCGGTTTGCCGTCAAAAAGCCATACAAATCGTCCTGAAATTCGTCCTTTTTTCGTCCTTGCCGTCAAAAAGCCATACGAAAAATGGAAAAACATATGAAAGGAAATGCGAAGATATGAGTAAAAAAACATTTCGTCTGTCAGAAGAAGCAGTAGCATGTATCAAAAAAATTCAAGAAGAAAATCATCTGAAGACAGAGACATCCGCTGTAGAATTTGTCCTGAAAGACTATTGCAAAGGGCAGGCATTTGAAAGCGTCCTTGAAAAAGTCTTGGAAGAAAAATTGGGTAGTGAAATCAAATCATTAATAAAAATGAGCCGGGCGGAGGAAGAGAAAATAGACCTGCTCCTTGACGGCATGAATTCCCAGCTGATTCATTTTGCTGTCGGTCGCTTGGAGGCTTACGACAAGAACCCGGCATCAATTTTGATCCAGGCAAGGAAACATCGTGAAGATAAAATTACAGAATTACAAATACGAAAAAATTATGAACAGACAAAGGGGAAATAAAAAATGAAGTCATTATATATCCGAGGAATGGATGAAACTCTATACCTAACACTTTCAGAACAAGCGGAAAAGATGGAATTGAGTTTGCCGGAGCTTGCGCGAAGAGTACTTGCGAATTATGCAGCGGCTCCTGCGCTTGCCGCAATTGACCATAAGTATCGTGTTTTCGTGGATGAAGTGCAGGAAGTCTTGGCACTTGATTTTGCTAATTTGAAAAACTTAACAGAAGAACTTGCGCTTATGCTGCAAACATCACAGGAGATGATGCAGGAGCTGATGGAGGAAACACATGGCAAGTAATGTAGGAATCACACTTATGAACACGTTTTGCCGCCCTGCCTCAAAGTTTTTTGCAAATTATATCAACTATATGGATCGAGAAGAAGCGGTGAAGAAAGAACATTTACCGGATTTTGACCTATTTGCCGCTGAAAACTTTGGCCTTTTCTCCGGATATATGGACTATATGGGAAACCCTGAAAAAGCACATGCCCAGGATAAACCTGAGAAGATTTCAGGACTTTTTACCGCAAATCGGGATAACTTATCAAAAGAAGAAATAAAATCGCTGAAATCGGCATTTAGGACGGCGCAGGCAAAAGGAAGTCTCATGTGGCAGACCGTTTTAAGCTTTGATAATGACTGGTTAAAAGAAATGGGCATCTACAAAGATACAGGGCTTGATGAAAAAAGATTTCAAACATGTGCAAGAGCAGCCATCGGAAAAATGCTGGCGAGCGAAAACCTAAAGAATGCGATTTGGACAGCGGCCGTTCATTATAATACAGATAACATTCATATCCATGTGGGCATTGTAGAGCCGGAGCCGATGCGGAAAAAGAAGAAGTTTAAACAATGGGAGATTATACAAAAAGATGGTAAGTGGCAGTATAAAAAACAAAAGAATCCAGCTACCGGGAAGATGGAAAAGGTTCCTGTCGTCGATGCAAGCGGAAGGCAGCTGGAGAGCGAAGAATATATCGGAAAATTTAAGCTGCAAAGTTTGAAAAATGCGAAGGCAGAGATGATGAACTTTTTACAAATGGATAAGGCTTCCCACAGCGAAATCAACAAAGTCAATCAAAGAATCCGGGAAAATATCGTAGGAAGTCTGAAAGCATATGCACTTTATGAAGATGAAGATTTTCGGACGCTTTACGAAGCCATCTATGAGAAACTTCCCTCTGACAAACGCACATGGAAGTACGGCTATCAGAAAATGAATCCGCTGCGAACGGAAATTGACGCACTTTCCGAGGCTTACATCAAAAAATATTGCACGGATGAATTTGAAATGTTTTCTGTAAATCTAAGAAAAAAAGAAGAAGAATATCAAAAGGCATATGGTGGGGAGACGAACCATTATGCAGAAAAGCAAATAAAAGAGTTATATCATCGCATGGGAAATGCAATTTTGTTTTCTATGCGTATGTACGATAAAAAGCTGCAGCTTGAAACGGATGGAGAATATGAAAGCTATGCTTCTGCAGAAATGTCGGCCGGGCAGAAACGAAAGGAAAAAACATACAGCACGAAAGCAAAGAAAATAATCGAGCCTTCCTACAGACCGGCAAGAAGAAAGAGAACCGGAAAAGATTCTATCAGAAGTATCCTTGCAGCCCTAAAGCACAGCCTGGATAATACAACCGAAAAAATATTAAATCAGCAAGAATATGAAAGACTTCAGCGTGAAATCGGAGGAGGAGAAATTGAATACGAAAGAATGCAAGGAGACTGGTATCATCACCTGTCTTAATTTTTATCTAAACAAAACAAAGAATCCAAGAAAGGCAGCTTTTATTGCAGAATGCATTTTTGGAGCGGAATGTGAGAAAGTAATCCGGCAGTGGCTTGAGGCATACGGCAAAAGTATACTTTAGCCTTATTAAACTTGATTTGCATAGGTACCCGCAAGTATAATAAAGAAAAAAGGGTGGACTTATGAGAAAAAGAAAAGGAAAGTATAAACACTTAACATTGGAAAAAAGATATACGATTGAACGTATGCTGGAAGGCGGCTTTCGCATTGCAGATATTGCAGTAGCGATTGGCTGCTGCATCGCAACCGTTTATAACGAAAAGAAGCGATTTACTTATAAGCATACGAAAGATTACCGGGATGTAATAAAGTATGCTCCTGAAACGGTACATGAAAGATACCGTAAAAATCTAAAATTAAAAGGGAAAAAGCCTGTTCTATTGGAAGATGTAAATCAAAGGAACGCAATCGAAAAGCTGATCCTGGAAAAGAACTATTCTCCGGCGGCAGCGCTAAAATACCTTAAAATAAAGGGGAAAGATAAAGAATATGATTTTAAGTATCCGGTTGTTTCAGTCAATACCGTTTACAAGGGCATCGAACGGGGATATTTTGAAAACCTCACCTTAGAAAAGCTGCCGGATCGAGGAAGACATAAGAAACGAGAAAAACGACAAGTGCAGCAAGCGAAGAAAGGAGCAAGAGGAACTTCCATTGAAATGCGACCGGAAGAGATTGACAAAAGAGAAGAATTTGGGCACTGGGAAATGGACACGGTTCATGGGAAACAAACGAATCGGAAATGTTTATTAGTATTGACCGAGCGGATGAGCAGAAAAGAGATTATTGAACCGATGAAATCAAATACGACGATAGAAGTTGTGCGTGCACTCAACCGAATTGAGAAAATCTACGGCAGCACATTTTATAAGCTGTTCAAATCAATAACCGTAGATAACGGCACTGAATTTTCGGATTACGAAGGAATGGAGAAGGCCTTGTACCGTGTCGGAAAACGTACAAAGATTTACTATTGTCATTCATACTGTTCATATGAACGTGGCAGTAACGAAGTGAATAACAAGCTGATTCGACGACGATTCCCGAAAGGGGCGGATTTTGATAAAATTGTAAACAAGAAGGATGTGAAAAGAACGGAAGCATGGATGAATGATATCCCTCGAAAACTTTTTGGCTGGAAAACATCCAGTGAGATTTTCCGGGAATGCATGGAAGCAAATGCGCTTCTCTGATAGAGAAAACTCTAAATTCTGTTAGAATATTTGTTATTATGAGATTGTTTTTTTTAAAAAATGGGTTATGCATATAACAAAGTTGTTTTGAAAAAAAGGCAGATTTTAGCGTGTTTCAAAACATGGTTTACTGCTAATTCGTATGTGGTTTGCACTTTACCAAGCTACAGTTTTGCGTAAAATAAACATTTGTTTTGATACTACAAAACAGAATCAAATGCACAGACAAAGAAATTCGAACATTTTTTCTAACTTTCCCTTGACATTTATATTTTCGAAAAAAGTCGAAAAATGCTATTGACATAAGGCGAAAATAGTGGTAATATAGACAAGCTGTCGGAAATACGGCAGCTTGTTTCAACTTTATAACGGAATGTTCGGCACGGAAGTGAGCGCGAAATTTCAGAAATAAGATTGAAAAAACCTATTGACAATTACCGTTAAAAATGGTAATATAGATAAGCTGTCGGAAATAAATCCGAAAGCGAAACAAAGCAGCGATTGATAATTTTGAAAAGTGCCAAAAAGTGCTTGACAAGATTAGCAAGATGTGCTAAGATAGTAAATGTTCGACACCTTGTCGAACGGCGGTTGAAAGAACCGCACTGAACCTTGAAAACTTCATAGTGTAGAAATTTAGTCAAATAAATTTTGAAACAATCAGCTAAATTGGTAAGACGATTTTAGCGGAATGTTTCCGACAATTTCTTAAAAACAATAATTCGAATGAATTAGCAAACGCAAAGACGTTTGTCTTGAGAGAAGAAATCAAACAGATTTTAACTTGTCAAACCTGTTTACGCAGGATTTTGGCTCAGATGCAAGGCGCGCGACTGATGAGGAACGAAGCATACTAAGGTATGTGAGTACCGAAAGAAGGAGCAGCAACAAAGCAGATGAGTCAAAAGACAAGTAAGATACCATTTAATTAAGAGTTTGATCCTGGCTCAGGATGAACGCTGGCGGCGTGCCTAACACATGCAAGTCGAGCGGGAAATACTTGATTGAAACTTCGGTCGATTGATAGTATGGAGAGCGGCGGACGGGTGAGTAACGCGTAGGCAACCTGCCTTATGCAGAGGGATAGCCATTGGAAACGATGATTAAAACCTCATAATGCCAAGAGTTCACATGTACTTTTGGCCAAAGATTTATCGGCATAAGATGGGCCTGCGTCTGATTAGCTAGTTGGTGAGGTAACGGCTCACCAAGGCGACGATCAGTAGCCGACCTGAGAGGGTGATCGGCCACATTGGAACTGAGACACGGTCCAAACTCCTACGGGAGGCAGCAGTGGGGAATATTGCACAATGGGCGAAAGCCTGATGCAGCAACGCCGCGTGAGCGATGAAGGTCTTCGGATCGTAAAGCTCTGTCCTTGGGGAAGATAATGACGGTACCCTTGGAGGAAGCCCCGGCTAACTACGTGCCAGCAGCCGCGGTAATACGTAGGGGGCAAGCGTTATCCGGAATTATTGGGCGTAAAGAGTGCGTAGGTGGTTACCTAAGCAGGGGGTGAAAGGCTATGGCTTAACCATAGTCAGCCCCCTGAACTGGGCTACTTGAGTGCAGGAGAGGAAAGCGGAATTCCTAGTGTAGCGGTGAAATGCGTAGATATTAGGAGGAACACCAGTGGCG
>OLOV01000106.1_pt1 | contig 67656 bp, 78 predicted proteins | sample 1672931 | NCBI WGS metagenome assembly OLOV01 (sample SAMEA3136738, study PRJEB25190) | human gut metagenome | biome: human gut; feature: human-associated habitat; material: faeces | place: Austria | collected 2013 | reverse complement strand
CGCGCCCCTTCATCCGTTTTTTTATTCCTCTACGCGTGCACCACACTCGGCGCAAAACCGCGCGGCAGGATCAAGCTTGGCGCCGCATTCCGCGCAGAACGCGGCTCTCGGCGGCTTTGGAGCTTCCGGCGCAGGAGCAGCCGAAGCTTCGGGCTTCTTGGCGCCGCATTCCGGGCAGAAGCGCATTGCAACGGGGTTCACCGCGCCGCAGGCGCACGTCCACTCCGTGGGCTCGGGCTTGGGTTCGGGCTTTTTCGCGCCGCACTCGGGGCAGAACTTTGTGCTCTCCGGGTTTTGCATGCCGCAGGCGCATGTCCAATCGCCAGCCTTCGCTTCCGGCTTGGGTTCGGGCTTTTTCGCGCCGCACTCGGGGCAGAACTTCATGTTCTCCGGGTTCTGCGTGCCGCAGGCGCACGTCCAGCCGCCGGCCTTCGCTTCCGGCTTGGGCTCGGGTTTGGGTTCGGGCTTTTTCGCGCCGCACTCGCCGCAGAACTTCATGCTGGCCGAATTTTTGGTGCCGCAGGCGCATACCCAGGCAGGCAGCGCTTCCTCCTGCGGAGCCGCAGCGCGCTGCTGTTGCTGCTGATACATCTGCTGCTGGTTGGCTTGCGAAAATGCGCCTGCCATGCCTGCGCCCGCGTTCATGCCCATGCCAACGCCCATAAACGCCTGTGCTGCGCCTGCGCTGTTGCTGCCCGCAGCTTCCACGCCGCGCGCCATTGCGCCCTGCACATAGCCTTCGCGCACGGAAGGGTCGGAAAGCATTGCGCCCTGGTTGCGCATGTTGATGAGCTTCTGGGATTCCTCATCATAGGAGAGGCTGGCGATGCCGACGGCCTGAATCTCCATGCCGCGCATCTGACGCCAATCCTCATCCAGCGTGGTGGACATATACTTGGAAAGCTCGCGGCCTTTGGAAGGCAGGAAGCTGATGCGCTCGCCATCTGCGGAAAGCTGGTTGATGGCCGCCTGCAGCGCCTCAAGGAATTCGTTGAGGTACTGCTCATTGATGTCCGTGATGTCCACACGGCTCGCATTGCGCGGGACGGCCTCTGTGTAGAACTTCAGCGGGTCGGTAATCTTGATGGAATAGCTGCCATGCGCGCGCAGGAACAGCTCGGAATTATAGAAATTGTCGTAATATTGCAGCGGATTGCGCGTGCCAAACTTGATGCCCTTGATCTCCTGCAGATTGATGAAGAACACCTTCTGCTTGCCGGAGGGCACGCCGCCGTATTTCACGCGGGAGAACGTTTCCTTCACGGAGGCGCCGAGCTCTCCGTTAAAGAGCGAGGGCATGCTGGATTGATCGACCTTGTAGTAACCGGGCTCGGCCGTGTAATCCACGACCTTGCCGCCGTCCACAAGCAGCATGCACTGGTTGTCATACACGTGAATGATGGAGCCGTTGGAGACGGTATCTTCGGTTCCCTTTGTGTTGGAGCTGCGCTTGTCGCCCTGGCGAACCTTTACGCCCGTGGTGAATACGGTTGCGTCGTTCATGGAATCGGACTCGTATACCTCGAGCCATGAATCGGCCAAGCCGCCGCCGATTGCGCCTACAACTGCTTTGATGATGCCCATATGCTTTACCTCCGTGTTATATTTGATGAAAACATCTCGGTTTACGGATAAGATTCCTTTTTATTGTAAACCAAAAATCCCCGCCCTTCAATCCATAATTCGGCCAAAGGGCGGGGAATTGTTATTTTTTGTGGGGCACAGCCGGAGGAGACTGCGCTTCACGCTGCAGGGACGCATGGAGCATAACCGCATCCGGCACATAATTTATCATGCCGCAATGCGGGCACATCACGTGCTTAAGGCCGAGCGCAACAGTCAGCGGCGCCTGACAGGCCGTACAGGCCGCCTGAAGGAACGGCCCGGGGTATGTGGGCATCGTGGAAAATCCCCCCAAAATTCAAAAGTTAACATAAGGGCACGCGAGCGGTACACCCTAACACAAAAGAGGTATTTTAACGCATAATACAACATTTGATGTATTTTGTCAACAACGTATGTTGTACTGTGCGAAAATAGCCTCAGCGGATGGGCTTGTGAAAAAGGAAAGGGTGGCGTGCAATGCGGTATTATCCCAGGCTGCGCGATTTGCGCGAGGATGCGGACTTAACGCAGAACGAGCTGACAAAGCTGTTGCATATGCACAAAACCACATATACCAACTATGAACAAGGAAAGCGCGAGCCGCCATTTGAGCTCATTATCCGCCTGGCAGAGCTTTACAATGTTTCAATTGATTACATCGCGGGGATTATTTCAGATCCGAAGCCCCCGCAGCGATAACGCGAAAAATAAGCGGCCCGGAGCGTAAGTAGCTCCGGGCCGCGTTTTGTTGGTGGGACTTGGATGCTCGTGGGCGTTTATGCAGCGGGCTGCATGTACTTTTTGCGGTATTCCGCTTCATCGCCATAGACCGTGCCGATATAGCAAGGAACATCGCCCACCTTTTCAAGCAGAATGGGCTTATTCCCGTCGAGCGCGGGCAGCAGGATGCGGAAGGAGCCATCCTCCCGCGGTTCCGCGAAAAAGATGCGCGGCGTGCCGTCTGCCCAGGCCCCGGTGAGCGTGAAGGTGCCGTCGCCGTTGGCGACATAGGTCTCTTCTTCCACCATGCGGCAATCAAGATACAGCGTATACTTGCCCACGCCGGCTGCGTCCGGCCAATCGGCGGAAAGCTGAACGGTGACATTCGGGCGGCTCAGCGTAATGATGGCGCTCTCACCCCCTTCCTCCCAAGTGACCGTTTCTTCCGGCCGGGGACTGATGTATGTTCCGCGCAGCACGGCGGGCTGCTTTGCCCGGAAGAACAGCAGCGGGACGGCAATTAAAATCAGGATGCCGAGCGCGACTGCGAATGCGATGCGATCCTCCCGGCGCTTTCTGCGGCTTTGGGCGTTGGATTCCGTAAGCACGCCCGAAAGCAGCGCTTCACATTCCTGCGGAAGCGGCTCTGTCGCGCGTTCGCCTGCGAACAGTTCACCAATGGTCAAACCAAGCGCTGCCGCAAGCGGTTCCACGAGCGAAACATCCGGGAAGCCGATGCCCGTTTCCCCCACTTAAAGAAATTGGTTATGTACGAGTGCCTACGCCCATTTGCATAGGCACTCATATCTTTGCTTTTACTCAATTTTGCCGATTTGGCGGTAGTAGATGTCAATATTCTGCTCACGCATACCGTCCACGGTGGTTGCTTCGTGAATGACGATCTTTTCAATCAGCGTATTCAGAAGCTCCGCTGTCAGTTCGGTGGGGTTGGCATACTGTTTGAGAAGTGAAATCCAAGTCTCCGCATCGACAGTTGTTTGCTTTTCAGATTCAAGCTCGGCAGACAGCCTTTCGATCTTCTCGGTAAGCTCCTGCTGCTCGGTCTGATATTTCTGAGACATCATGTTGAAGTTGTACTCCGTGATACGACCGTCCGACCAGTCCTCATACAGCTTCGCAAACTTGCGGTCAACCTCTGTTCTGCGCTTTTCGGCTCTTGTAAGCTCGGCACTCTGCCTTTTAGCATTGGCTGCAAGCTCCTGTTCGCTTCCTTTCAGCAGCTGATGCAGAAGCTCCTTTTCATCCAACTGCGCCCGTCTCCACAAATCCTGTATTCTTGTCAGAATGTAGTGGTAGAGGAAGTCATAGCGGATATAGTGGGAAGAACATTGTCTTAATCCCTGTCCGTATTGGCTGCAAGTGTAGTGGCTGTAAGGCTTGCTGTTCTGTCTGTTCGTACCGAAGCGCATCGACCATCCGCAATCGGCACACTTGACAAGCCCCGAAAAGATTTGCGTGGTAGCGTCTTTCTGCTGTCTGCGGCGGCTGGCGATCTGTTCCTGCACCTGTTCAAAGACTTGCTTGGAAATAATGGCTTCGTGGGTATTCTCCACTCTGAACCATTCCTCCTGCGGCTTGCGTATCTTTTTCTTGTTCTTGTAGGAAATGTTGGTCTGCTTGTTGTGTACGCTGTTGCCGATATAGGTTTCGTCTTTGAGGATGCTCTTGACCTGTGCCAGCGTCCATGCGTAGGACTTTTCCTCCGGCTGCCCCTCGTAGATATGAGCGAATGTCCCATATCGCTGATAATTCAGCCAACCGGCAGTAGGAACGTGTTCTTCCACCAATGCTCTTGCGATCTTGGCAGCACCCGCCCCATGATAAGCAAGATCAAAGATTTTTTCGATAATCCAGCGTGTCTCTACATCAATCACAATGGCGTTCTTGACTTCGGGATGTCGGACATACCCAAGGGGCGCATAGGCAAAGGTGCGTTCTCCTGCGGCAAACTTGGCATGAAGTGCGGTCTTGACCTTGCGGCTGGTGTCCTTGGCAAACCATTCATTGAACAGATTCTTGAAAGGAACGAAATCGGACAAGCCTTTCTTGGTATCCTCGTTCTCGGATACGGCGATATATCGCACTTGCTTCTCCGGGAACTCATATTCCAGATAGTAGCCGACCATGATATGGTCACGCCCGAAGCGGCTGAGGTCTTTGGTGACAATGCAGTTTACTCGTCCTGCGTCCACATCTGCCATCATTCGCTTGAAATTCGGTCTTTCAAACGTAGTGCCACTCCATCCGTCGTCGATATACTCGCCGACCACATGAAGCTCCTGTTCCTTTGCGTACTGCTGTAAAATGGTGCGCTGGGTCTCGATGGATACGCTGTCGCCATAATTTTCGTCATCACGGCTGAGTCTCATATATAGTGCTGTATTGTACGGTTGTTTCAAAATAAATCCTCCTGTTCGTGAAACAACCCACGCTTACAATACTTTCCTATGATACATTATACCATAAGCGTGGGCTGTGATTCAATGCGGTTCTGTTAACAATTCATCGAAATATTTGCGGACACGTTATTTCCTGCGGCGAAGCGGACAAGGTTTAGAATCAGCTCGTCCATGGTCTGTCCGTTGGGAGAAAAGAACTCCGTCACCTTTGTACGGGTGTTGCCGCAATAAAAATACTTCGTTCCGTCAGGCTCGGTGACATAGAACGAAGTATTTTCAAGGGTAGGCTCCGGCTCGTATTCTCCACGTATCCTGCGCCATTCGTCCTCCTGCTCCTTGGGAGGGTTAAACATCGGCTCATAACAGTCGCAGATGTCAATAAAGCCACAGGCTTCGATGATCTCCCACAGGGAGAGGTCATCACGCATCATCATTTTGTTAATCTGGGTTACGGTATAGGTCTTTTTCTTCTTCATAGGCAAAAATCCTTTCTTATCGGTTAATATCGTGTTTCTGTGTACTGCGGTGGGTGTACTGTCTGATGATCTCCGGCGGGATACGGTCAAGAATACCCTTGATACGCTCATAATCGCTATGCAGCCGCATTTCCTGCAGCTTTTTGACGGTGCTTTCTTTTTCGCTTTCTTCCAGAGCAGCGGACAGATCGGCGTTTTTCTTTTCCAATGCCTTTTGCTTTCCGTCTGCTGTCTTGAAGAACTTTTCGTATTTCTTCATCTGCGTCTCCATAGCGGCAACATCTGGGATATACTTTTCAAGAAATGCCGCAATCTGTGCGGAACGCTCTTTGTAGTTCGTAAATTTCATATCGGAGAGCAGTTCTGCCAGCTTGTCATGCTGCTTGTTCAGACGAGCCATTTGCTTGAATACCCTTGTGGGGATGTGGTCACGCCCGGTCTCGCTGGCACTCTCGCCACGTTCCAGATCGGGATATTTCTTAACCATGTGGTCCCAATACTTGTCCTGCCACTGTGTCAACTTCTTTTTATTCCCCAAGATCTCCTTGGCACACAGCCTTTTATCCTCGGTCAGTGGGACAAAACAAAGGTGCATATGGGGAGATTTCTCGTCCAGATGCACCACGGCAGATATGATGGTTTCGGGAGCTTGATTCTGTTTGATGAACTCCAACGCCTCATTGAAGAACTCTTTTAGCTCGGAACGCTTCTTGCCCTTGAAAAACTCCGGTGTAGCGGTTATAAGAGCTTCCACCACACGAACGCTGTCGGAGCGTGTGCGGCATCCGGCTTCTGCAATCTGACGCTCGGATTCAGCCCTATACTTTCTCTCCGGCTTGATAAGGTGGAAATTGAGGTGGGTACGGGTAGAGTCAATGTCGGGATTGCTTGCGTATTTCTCCTTGGTGCGCTCGTTATGCGCTTCAATGCCGCTGATCTCCGGTCCCTTGTATTTCGCAAAGCGTAAAATTGCATACTGCGGTGCTGCCATCAGCGATCACCTCTCTTTCTCCATGCAATTTCAAAGCCCAACACGTTGGCAAGCTGTACCGCTTCGGTATAGCGGAGCGATTCACGCTGGAGCTTGTTGGATAGATTGGATACGCTGTCGCTCCATCCGTACTCGTCTGCCAAAAGGTCAACGACCTCCTGCATGGTCATCCCTTGCCGTACAATGTACGACTTGATTTCATTTCTCAAATTCGATTTCATACAAAAATTCCTCCATAAATTCGTGATATTGGTTTTCTGTGCGGTGAACTGCTGTCACCGACAAATGACATTTTTGATAATGGTGTTTTCCTCTCAGATTTCGCTCTGCGTAGTCCTGTCCATAACAGCACCCTATTGGGTTTACTGTTTTGTGGGAGAGCAGACGGAAACGGAAGAAATACCACAGTTTCGTGAATGTGCTTTACTGCTCGGTAAATCACCGAATGATGATTTTCATACTTTCTGCGGTGTAAATCTTCACGGTTTGCACAAGGCTTGATTTGGAGCATAGGAAAATAGCCTTGATAACGGTGCGTGTTACACTTGCCGCCAAAGTGTCAACTTGGCACGTTGACAATAGGTGCGGTTAATTTCACGGCTGAACTTGAAAACATCCATCCTATCCATCCATCTATCCGAAAAACAGCCTTTTCGGGATGGATGGGATAGATGGATGGATAAATTTAAGTTCAGTTACAAAATCCCCGGCGAAATCAACGGTTCAATGCCCCAAAAGCCGTTGACCTGTTTGCCGAGTGCGTTTGTGATGTGGTTGTCGTGTTCAAGCCCAAATTCGTCTGCGTGTTTCTTCAAATTCATGCTGACCGTTCGTGCCGCCAGCGGCTTGTAGGTGTTATCGTTGCACCAAATATAATAGATGGCGTACAGATCGGCAGAGGTTATGGTGCTGTCTGCTTTCAGACGGATATATCCTTCCGAGCGCAGGAACAGCAGCACATTGTCCGCATCATGTCTTGCCTGTTCTCGGTTGTCCTTGGTGCGGTTGCTTTCGGAAAAACGGTAGTTATTCGCTATCAGCCTACGCAAGCCCTCCAGACACCACATAAAAATCCCCTCGACCTCTGCAACGAGCTTGTCCGCAAGAAAAGGATCATCCTCTCTGTCCAGCGGTTTCTTCTTGACTGAAAGAATAAGCTGTCTGCGATAAAAGCCGTCCGAATGGTCATAGAGGGATTCCAGATCACCGTTAGAAAACGCAAGGAAACGGACGTACATTTCCCCTTGGTAGCTCTGTTCACCCTTGCGCTCCAAATCCATCGGCATTTCCGTTGTGATAAGGGATTTCAGATAATGTGTAGATTTGAGTGCTTCCATCTTCATATCATCGTCCACCATGACAAGCTCATGTTCCAGATCGGCTCTTGCAAAGGGACTGCGCTCCACCTTGGCAATGCTGCCGTTTTTGAGATTGGCACCGAGCATAGCCTGCATAACCACACCAATACGGCTTTTCCCCTCGCCGCCATTGCCTTTTAGAAGCATCATGGTCTGTCCTCGTGTGGTGGGGATAAGGCAGTAGCCGAGATATTCCTGCAAGGTCAGAATGTCCTCATCCTCCAACAGTTCCGATAAAAAATGCAGCCATGTCACAGGCTGCGGAGCATCGGGATTGTATTTGACGGGCAGACGGTTACGACAAAACTCCTTGTGTTCGGTGAACTCTCCTTTGACAAACAGAGTGCCGTTGGCAACGTGCAGTCTGTCCTCGTGGACGGGTAAGTTATCCTTGTAGGCTTCCATACGGAGCATTTCAAGCAGATTGGAGCATTTTTTAGCCAGCCCCGCTTTCAAAAAGGGACGTAGCATTTCGTAAATTTCCTTCTTGATGCCGTTTTCATCATGGATGCGCCCCTCCCTGGAAAAGAACTTGCCGCCTACACAGACCATAGGGTGACGGCAGATGAAATCACAGCAGAAGCCGACTTCATCCAAGAATTGACCGTTATACCACCCCGGCTGTTCTTCCATGCAATCATCTTTCTTCTTGCTCATAAGATCTCTCCTTTCTGTGCTTTTTCAGATACTCTTGCAGTTTTTTCAGCTTGCCATCGGTCATCATCATGTCGATCACCTCGGTGCGCTCGTAGGAATCACCCATAACCAGCAGATCCACCAGATACTCCACATAGGACAGATGGTGACAGGCTTGTACAAAGCGGTCATGCGGCGTGTCATCCTGTGTTCTCGGCGCACACACGACCATCCATGTTTGAAGTAATTTCATATACTCCATGAGCGCAGAAAAGCACAGCTTCTCATTTTCTCTGAGTTGCTGTGCTTCGCTTTTCCTATTCTGTTTTTCCTGCATTGCTTTGGTCGGCGGCTTGTCCTGCGTGATGCCGAAGTCGTATGCCAGCTTCTTTGCCGCATCGTACAGGGACAGACCGTAGAGCTTTGATGTGAAGTCGATCACATCCCCATGCTCGCCGCAAGCGAAACAATGGTAGTGATCATCGTCCACAAACAGGCTCGGATGGCGGTCATTGTGGAATGGGCAAAGGGCTTTCCCGTGACGGTTGACCTCCACACCATACCTCTGTGCCGCTTCTCTTGTGCTGATGCTTGACTTTACTGTTCCGAATACATTCATCGCATTCCTCCATAATTCTTATTGATAGGGACGATTTTTCATCCCCTCGTGTATATTATGAGGAAAATCGAAAAAAACAGGCTAATGGCATGACAAGCTCATTTCAAAAAACATGACAAGACGTTTTGAAGCGAAGTAGCATAAAATATTTGGCTGCTTATGAAGAAAAAGCGGATGGAATTCAACACTTCGTCACATTTGTATGGTATAATAAAGAAAAACAAAAAACATGACAAATTGGAGGTAGGCACATGAGCATCCTTAACCAAAATCTGCTGACATTGGATTTTTGGCAGGACAAAGTTACATACGGTAACCAGACTGTTCCCATCGGTACGATTGGCTGTGCCGCACTCAATATCACCGATGAACAGATCGCAAAACTAACAATGCTATGCCAGCCATTGACCGAAGTAATTCTCATGCTCGGCACAGGTAACGTGGATGCGTCCGTGTTCCCAAAGGCAGAAAAAAGTTTGCTCACGATTATTCGCTTCTTGCAGAAAACGGAGCCGTTCTCGTTTCTGGACTTGGTAACGGACGAAAATGAACTGCACCGGCTTTTCGATGAAGCACACATAGAAAATATCATTGCGTACATTAAGGCGGCACAGGAAATCGGTGCGATCGCTGCCTTTGATCCACAATACAGTCGTGGTGTCGGTGTTTTGAAATTGATACAGGTCATGGCACAGTTAGGAGGAACGCTGCTGGTCTACAAACAAACTATGACCACGTTCGCTTATGCACTCCATGACAGCAAGCGTACACCGGACGGATATGCCGCCGCTTTTGCCGAGCATTTTCCAAAGGATGAAACATTATCTCCCAACAATTCCATGTGGATGCAGTTGACCAATACCACGATGCAGTATGTGTCCGCTGTCATGCCGGAGAAAGGCATACCGCAGCTTGTGAAGCGTATGCACTACGTTTCCTTTGTGGGAATGTTCCGTTCCGATTTGTTCGAGGGTCTGTGTGCCGGTCATGCACCGAGGTTATGCCCCATCTGTGGCAAGTGGTTTCTGACCACCGATGCAAGGCAGACCAAATACTGCGGAGGACTTGCGCCGGGGGACAAGCTCGGACGCACTTGCCGTCAGATCGGCAATCTCAAAGGCAGAGAACAACGAGAGCTTGCGGACGATCATCCGATTAAGGCAATCTACACACGCCGCATGAACACGATCACGCAGTACCTCCACCGTGGTACCTTGGACGAGCAGACCGCCGCTGTGATGAAACGGCTGGCGAAAGATAAATTGGAACGTGCGATCTTTGATCATGAGTATGCCAAGGGAAGCTATGAAGCGGAGATGTTGCAGGATGCCTTGCTGAATGAAGCAAGAAAATAATATCTGATAAAGGGGGGGAATTGCATGAATCGAGAAGAACTTCATGATCTAATCAAAGAACAACAACCTAACATTTGTCAGGTCGTCGCATATAAAAACAACGAGAAAGTATATTCCGACTGTTGGAATGATTATAAGGAGGACGATTGCGTTCACATCATGTCAGCCACAAAAAGCATCATTGCGTTGCTGGTCGGAATTGCCGTGGACAAGGGGCAAATAAAGAGTGTTGACGATAAGGTTCTCGATTATTTTCCAGACTATAAGGTCAAAAGAGGCGAGAAAACAATTTATGACGTTACGATAAAACACTTGCTCACTATGAGAGCGCCGTATAAGTGCAAAGGCGATCCGTGGTCTAAAGTCTGTTCAAGTGATAATTGGACTTTTTCCGCTCTTGATTTCTTAGGCGGCAAAAAAGGTTTGACTGACGAATTTATCTACCAAACAGTGTGCCTTCATATCCTCTCGGGGATTTTATATCGAGCTATAAATATGAAAGTCGTAGATTATGCCAATACGTACTTGTTTGAGCCGCTGGGTATTCAAACACATAAAAACTATTACGCAGAAACAGCAGAAGAACATAAACAGTTTACTATCGGAAAGCTCCCAAAAGAAAACATTTGGTTTTGTGATACCGAAGGACTTGGAACGCCTGGATACGGACTCTGTATGTCGGCGGATGATATGGCTAAAATCGGGTTGTTGTGCATGAACAATGGTGTTTATAACAATAAACAGATCGTATCTGCTGAATGGATTGAGGAAATGACAAGCCCTCGATCCGTTGAGGGGAACAATTTCAGAGGAATGGCCTACGGTTATCTGTGGTGGATCATAGACCGAAAAAAGAATATCTATGCCGCCATCGGGAACAGCGGCAATGTAATTTATGTGAATCCAGAGAAGGATATTGTAATATCTGTGGCATCCTATTTCAAACCAACCATATTTGATAGAGTTGATTTCATTCAGAAACATATTGAGCCGTTTATATGTGAACAATAAAATGTAATTTGCCAAGTTGAAAGGAGGTGCGCCTAATGTCCGAAGAACGCTTCTGGAATACCGATGAATATGTCAGCACAGCAAAATTCGCTGTGCATGATGGAGCTATGACCATGCGACAGGCAGGGCGCATCTTCCGTCTTGACCCTGCGCCGCCCAAGGTGGAGGACATCAATGAATACATCATTTCCGCTGTTCGTGAAAATGATCTGACTTACTTTACATACTTTCTCCATCACTACGAGTCCAGGCTGAACAAGCGAGTGTACCGTTTTCTGCTGACCGAGGGGATTGACCGATATGACCCTTTGCGTTTTCTGGATTACAAGCTCAGTTGTGTTCTTGCCATGTTGGAGTGTTTGCAGAACTACGTTCCCGATAAAGGCGCAGATTTTCTCACTTATGCTCATCACCTCATCGGCAACACACTTTTGGATTGCCGCCGACAGGAAGAAGCAGGCTCGTTCAAATCTCTGGATGAATACAAAGCCGCCCGTGGTATTGCATGGCTCTACAACAATTCCGGCAAGAGCGCAAAGGAAGTCATTGCTGAGTACGCCGCCGAGCAGAACTGCACCGAAGAAACTGCCGCCGAGTATCTGACCATTGCAAGACAGAACCGCAGCCGTGTTCCTTTCTATGCGACCATGCAGGACGAGGACGGCGAGGAAACGGGCGAGGATGTTACCCGTGACGATAGTTGGAACTATGCGGAGATCCTCTGGAACGGTATTCGTGCCAAAGAAGTGCAAGCCGCCTTTGAAAAGCTCAGTCATAAGGAAAAGTATTTCCTTGAGAAGCGTAATGCAATCTGCATGAACTGTGGACAGGTGATGCCGTGGGACGAGCGTTATTCTTTTGAGCAGCTTGCCACCGCTTACGAGTACAGCAGCACCAGCGGCGCAGAGAGAGCTTACAAAAAGATTGTGGACAAGCTGACCGGACTTCTGGTGGATGCCGGTGTTCTCGGTGTGGTTGAATTGAAGCTGACCGAGAAAAACAAAAAAATCGCCGCCGCTGCATACGAGTACAAAGCAGTACATCGGTATGCCAACGACGACGATGAATGGGGAGAAATCCGTTTTGACTTTTCTGCTGGAACTGCTCAGATTGTGAAGCTGGCAGACGGCGATTTGAGCAGATCGAACGTCTTTGCAAAAATCGCAATCCGTCAAATTCTGAAACTCTCCATGAGTGAGCTTCCGAAGAAATTGACAATTCCCTTTGAGTTGGAACAGGAGAAAATACGACACGGGAGCTGATCGCTGCGGCGGGTTTTTATATACCTCTTGCGCCCCCGTTGTCACAGAAAATCTTTCCGCACGGCTCCAAGATTTCCTATGCCAACTACACACGAACAGTCGGATTTTGCTCATGCTAAATCCTTCGTTTTGTGTTCATTTCAGCCCACAAAATCCGCCTGTTCTGCTGCCGCAGAAAAGTGTCTGTCTGGCGTGGGACAGCCCCTTTCCAGCGTCAGCGGTCGCAAAAGGTATAACATACTAGACTTTGCAAGCAAAATCGTGTGCCAACAGGGATGCTTCTCGCCCCTATTGGAAACCCAGAGCCAAGGGATTGCATCCCTCTGGACACCTGCATATTTTCCTCGAAAATGGTACCCAAACTGTAAAAATGCAGTTTGACACCTTTCCTCAGAAAATACAAAACCGCTGTACTCTCCATCCTTGCGAGGATGAAAAATACAGCAGTTTGTTTGTTTCGCTAACACGCAACCGTCCGATGATTTTGTTAGCTCAACTTTTCTCTGAGCAAAAGAATCTTCTGCTCAATCTGGTGGATCGTTTTCAGAAAAAACTCATCTGATTTCCCTGATGGATCATCCAATCCCCAATCTTCTCGATGGGAACATGGCAAGAAAGGGCATTGGACATTGCATCCCATGGTGATCACCACATCCACCTCCGGAATGTCAGACAACAGCTTGCTGTATTGGGTTGCTTCCATGTCGATACCATGCACCAGCTTCATCAGCCGGACGGCATCCTGATTGATCTGCGGCTTTGTTTCCGTACCTGCGGAGTAGCTTTCAAACACATCGGATGCCAGTTTCTTCCCCAATGCTTCTGCGATCTGACTGCGGCAGGAATTATGGACGCAGATAAAGGCAACCTTTTTCATTACAGTTTCTCCTTCGCTTTGATCTTACAAATCATTTGGGTCATAGTTCCCATAGGACAAAAGCTACACCATACACGGGGCTTAAACATGGTGTTCACGATCAGACCGATAATGGTAGATGTAAGCATTAGGCTATAGAAACCAAAACTGAACTGAGCAATCCAATCAGCTACTGTTCCTGCGGTGTAAGTCCATCCCCAAGGCACACGGAACATCCACAACAGCTTGATAGCTTCCCGAAGATTTTCAGCACCGGCAGCCACCAGATATGTCTGGAAGATCACATTGCCGAACATAGCGAGGAAGAATACCAGAAATACGTATCGGAACCACTTGGAGGATAACCACTTGGGTGCAGACTTTTTCAGGGAACACTTGCCGCAAACACCAAGCAGTTGACCTCTGCCGCAGTAGCGGTTGCAGAAGGCTTTGTTACCGCCAATAATGGCGATAATCAACGGTACAATGAAATCAATCATGCCCAGCCAAGCAAAAAGGATATTGAAAAATCCAAGGGCGAAGTAAATGATCGTCCAGATCCAGAGATAATCGTACCAACGCTTTTTCTTCATTTGACTTCGCTCCTTTCCTTGATAGAGATACATTCGGCAGGGCAAGCCTTGCCGCACAAACCGCAGCCAACGCATTTTCCTTCCTCCACGACAGCATAGCAACCCCGATAAATGGAAATTGCTCCCTTGGGACAGGTCTTCGTGCATACACCACAGGCAACGCAAATATTTTGATCGACAAGAGCTAGCTTTTTCATAATCTTATCCTCTCAGTAGCTTTTCGACTTCTGCGATCTTCAGAACCTTACCGAAAGCAGCTACCTTGTCATTGACCACGATGGCAGGCATGGACATCACACCATATTCCATTACCTTTTCCATGTCGGTGATATACTCCACCTCGATATCAAGTCCGAGATTACTGACAGCTTTTTTCGTATACTCATACTGCTCATGGCAGGATTTGCAGCCTGCACCCAGAACCTTGATGCAACAAATACCCTCAACAGGCTTACCGCAGCAACAGGAAGTTGCTTCTTCTACCTTGGTTTCAGTGCTGCCACAGCAGCAAATGGGAGCTTTCTTTTCTTCTTTCTTTTTTCCAAAATTGAACAGTGCCATAATGATACCTCCATTAAATAATGATGTATTGAATTGCATTAAAGAAATAGCCAACAAGGATGATGCCAATGGTACAGATGGCAACAAAAATGCCCAACAGCTTAGGCTTTACAGCCTTACGGAGCATGATGATCGACGGCAGGCTCAAAGTCGTAACACCCATCATAAAGGACAGTACCACTCCAAGCTGTGCGCCCTTCGCAAGCAGAGCCTCCGCAATGGGGATTGTCCCAAAAATGTCAGCATACATGGGAACACCCGCAATGGTAGCAATGACAACGCCAAAAGGATTACCGGTTCCCAACAGCTTTACAATAAAGTCTTCCGGAATCCAGTTGTGAATGAATGCGCCGATGCCAACACCAACAAGGACATAAGGAGCTACTTTCCTTGCGGTTGATACTACCTGTTCCCATGCGTACTGTAAACGATCTTTCACTGTCAGTTCATCCCGGGGAACATCTACGTTCTTACCCTTGCGGATAAATTCCTCCACCTCGCTTTCAAGGCGCAGTTTTTCGATCATTGTACCGCCGACAACGGCTATCACCAGACCCAGAACGACATAAAGAACGGCAACTTTCCATCCGAAGATACTCATGAGAAGAACCAGACTTCCTAAATCCACCATGGGAGAAGAAATCAAAAAGGAGAAAGTTACCCCCAGCGGCAGGCCTGCGCTGGTAAAACCGATAAACAGTGGGATGGACGAGCAGGAACAGAACGGTGTCACAGTTCCAAGCAATGCGGCAATGCAGTTCGCTCCGACACCATGGAATCTGCCTAGAATACGTTTGGTTCGTTCGGGAGGGAAATAGCTCTGGATATACGAGATCATAAAGATCAAGAAGGTAAGCAGAACCATGATTTTGATTACATCGTAGATGAAGAACTGAATACTGCCGCCCCAACGTGATGTAATGTCCACTCCCAAAGCGTTCAGACCATTTCCAATGACCTCATTGAGCCACTTCATTCCAAGAACCTGTTTCTGGATGAATAGCCAGACAGAACGTAAGACCTCCATAACTAAGTCTCCTTTCATATTGATACATTCAAAAATATCGAAGAGTTGTCCTTGAGAGAAGCCATCCTGAAAGATGGCTCAAGTCTCTTTATTGCAGCAACATTGTTCGCCCGTGTCACAGGAAATATCAAGTGAAACTTGATTCCGAAGGAGTTCAACCGCACGTTCAGCACCAACTGGGTCAATGGAGTAATGAACCCATTTACCTTCCTTACGTCCCCGCACAACACCGGCATCACACAACAGCTTCATGTGATGGGAAAGCGTTGATTGGGTGATATGCAGATCGTCCAGCAGTTTGCAGGCACACTTCTCTCCGCTTCGCAGAAGCTCCAGAATCTGCAATCTGTTTTCATCACAAAAGGCTTTGAATACCTTTGCTGTTTCCGTATATGCAGTTGCCATTCGTTTCACCTCACATTGATATTTTTCGATGTGTCTTTATTATACACAACAAATCGAAGTTTGTCAATATGTTGGCCGAGAATTTTATATAAAAGATTTCTGATAGCTACACAGTCCCAAAATACAAAACCGCTGCAATTTCCATTCTGCAATGGGATGAAAATTGCAGCGGTTTGTTTTCGTTCATTTCTGAATATCTGATTATTTCAGCAAATTGCGGAGGTCATCTTTCGGAGTGCTGATTGGTGCAATGTTATAATTCTCCACCAGGAAATTCAGCACATTCGAGGAAACGAATGCAGGGAGAGAAGGACCAAGAAGAATATTTTTAATGCCCAAGTGAAGGAGTGTCAGCAGGATACATACTGCCTTCTGCTCGTACCAAGAAAGCACCATGGAGAGAGGAAGGTCATTGACACCGCATCCAAACGCTTCTGCAAGAGCCACAGCAACCTTGATGGCACTATAAGCATCGTTGCACTGTCCCATATCCATTACACGAGGAAGTCCGCCAAGCGTTCCAAGGTCGAGATCGTTGAAACGATACTTACCGCAAGCGAGTGTCAAAACAATGCTGTCAGCCGGTGTCTGCTTTACAAACTCGGTGTAATAATTTCGTCCCGGCTTTGCACCGTCACAGCCACCAACAAGGAAGAAATGCTTGATAGCACCCGACTTGACCGCATCAATAACCGTACCGGCAACAGAAAGAACAGTATTGTGAGCGAATCCTGTCATTACCTTTTCGCCGCCGTTAATGCCCGTGAAACGCATATCCGTAGGATAACCGCCGAGCGCAAGCGCCTTTTCGATAACAGGTGTGAAATTCTTATCTTCGCCAATGTGTACGATTTCGGGATAAGACACGACTTCCGTGGTGAACACACGGTCAGCATAGCTTGCCTTGGGCGGCATAAGGCAGTTGGTAGTAAAGAGGATCGGAGCAGGAATATCAGCAAATTCCTTCTGCTGATTCTGCCAAGCTGTACCGAAATTACCTTTCAAGTGAGCATACTTTTTCAGTTCAGGATATGCGTGAGCAGGCAACATTTCGCCGTGAGTATAGATATTGATGCCCTTACCTTCGGTCTGTTCAAGAAGTTGTCTGAGATCGTAAAGATCATGTCCCGAAATGATGATGAACGGTCCTTTTTCAACGGTCAGACTGACCTCAGTAGGAACAGGATTGCCGTAAGTTTCAGTATTGGCTTTGTCAAGCAGAGCCATACATTTGAGGTTAATTTCGCCTACTTCCAGAACAATAGGGAGAAGTTCATCCATTCCCCAATCCTTCATACCGATAGCAAACAGCGCCTTGAAGAAGAAATTGTTCACACTCTCGTCGGTATAACCGAGAACCAATGCGTGGTAAGCATATGCGGCAACACCACGAATACCAAATAGGATAAGGGATTTGAGAGAACGGATATCTTCATCTGCTTCCCACAGCATATTCATATCGTAGTCATCGTTTCTGCCACAGGCCGAAGCGCAGGAATAGCATCTCGGAACAAGACGTTCCTTTTCAGCTTCGACTCTCTCGATCAGAGCATTGATTGTTTCGTTGTTGAAATTTACATTGGTGATTGTGGTAAAGAGAGCTTCCAGAACGAGCTTGTGAGTATCGGCAGTAACAAGATCCTCATTGCCCTCCGTTGCTCTTGCAAGACCGATAAGTGCACCTGTCAGCTTATCTTGAAGTCCGGCGGTATCGGCTTTCTTGCCGCACACACCGGCACCACCTGTGCAAGCCTTACAGCCTGCCGTCTGTTCACATTGGAAACAAAACATTTGATTTGTCATTTTAATATCCTCCTGTTATATGAAACAATTATTGTTAGCAGTTTCGTTTTCGACTGCCCGCAAATCAATTTCCGATGATTTGTGGCTAAAACTTACTTAAAGCAATCCCATACACCCAATAACGACCAGTGCTGTCAATGTCACCAGCGTATCAATGGTGATTCCATAGAACATGGGCGCAAAACCTGCTTTTTTGAAGTCGGTTACACTGGTTCCTAAGCCAATGGCTGCCAGTGCTGTTACCATTAAGAATTTACTTACGTTTTTGATAATACCGGATACTTCCACCGGGATACATCCGATGCTGTTCAAAACAGCCAACGCAAGGAAACCTCCAATGAACCAAGGAATGATTTTCAGCAGATTTACCTTTTGACCGCCGCTTTCTGTTTGCATTTCTTTCTGCTTTATACGAGTGCCAATGTATGCAAAAACCAATACCGTCGGAATAATCGCTATGGTACGGGTTAGTTTAACCATAGTGGCAAAATCACCGGCGGCTTCGGAAAAAGCATATCCAGAGGCAACAACGCTGGCGGTATCATTCACGGAAGTTCCTGCCCAGATTCCAAAGGCAATATCAGACATACCCAGAAGTCTGCCCATAATCGGGTACAGAGCAACCATTACCATGTCAAAAAGAAATGTAGAGGACATGGCGAAGGCAATGTCTTTGTCATCTGCATCAATAACAGGTGCAATCGCCGCTACAGCAGAGCCACCACAAATGCCGGTACCCGCAGAGATCAGATTGCTCAACTTCCAATTCAGTCCAAACAACTTGCGAATGAAGTAGCCTCCACCAAAACACATCGCAAAGGTAAAGATCATTACGAAGAATGTCATCTTGCCTACTGACATGATTGTGTTGACGGAGAGCGATGCACCCAAGAGAACAATCGCAATCTTCAGAACCTTTTTGGATGTAAATTTCAGAGCCGGTTTTAACCAATCCGGATGGAAGAAGCTGTTAATCATTGTGCCCAAAAACAAAGCAATGATGGATGTCCCCAGCAAATCTCCGGGAATAAGGCGTTCTATCAGAACGGCAAGAGCGGCTACTGCAAAGCAGACTGCAACGCCCAGTATAAACTTACCTCGATTTGTATTGAGAATACTGTCCACGTCCGCCTCCGGTTAATCTAATAGCTTACCATCTGTGGAGACCGTTACAACTCGCCATGGAATGAATTTACCGCTTGTCTGCAATGCTTTTTTTACAGCGTATTCAATACCGCCGCAGCAAGGCACTTCCATACGGACAACGGTTATGCTCTTAATATCGTTGTTCGCAAGAATTGCCGTGAGTTTTTCGGAATAATCTCCATCGTCCAGCTTGGGACAGCCAATGAGCGTGATGTGATTACGGATAAACTCATTGTGGAAGTTACCGTAAGCATACGCTGTACAGTCTGCGGCTACCAAAAGGTTTGCGCCATCAAAGTAGGGTGCGTTCACAGGAACGAGTTTAATCTGAACAGGCCACTGAGAGAGCTGGCCAACAGTATGTACACTTGCTGGCGTACTACAAGAACACTCCTCACGCTTGATAGACTTGGATTGTGTTCCGGGGCAACCACAGGGTAGCGGAGCTTCCTTAGCTTTCTTAGCGGCTAACACAGCGGCTTCGTTGTAGGCAGGTGCTTCCCGTTCTTCAAAGGATATGGCATTCATAGGACACGCAGGAAGGCAATCGCCAAGCCCATCGCAATAATCCTCACGGGTAAGACGAGCCTTACCACCGACAATTTCGATTGCACCCTCGTGACAGGCATCTGCACATAGGCCGCAACCGTTACATTTTTCTTCGTCGATCTTGATAATCTTTCTGACCATAAACATTTACTCCTTTTCAATTTTGAAAACATTGATAACATCACAATCCGGACAACAGAAGCGAATTTCACCACATTTGGCTTTTGGTGGCTCGCCGCCATGCCTTAAAATGTCAATATAGGGGAACGCAACGTGCATTGCCATAGGACAGAGTTTTCCTCTTTCCGTGTCATAGTCAAAGCTGTCACCGATACGATGACCACGATGACAATAGTTCTCGCCTTTTTTATCAACTAAGGTTATCTTGATTTTCGGTTTCATGGTATCCCTCCTGTCTGTTCTGCACATCTTGACTTTTCATGCATATTATAGTATAATATATCAAACAAGTCGGTTGTTTTTCCAACGGAATGAGGTTTTTTTATGAAAAATTATATCCCTGTGCTGAAAAGGACAAAACTATTTGCAGGAGTTGCCGAAGAAGAAATCGGCGCAATGCTCTCTTGCCTTGATGCACGTTTGCATGAGTATAAAAAAGGTGAATATGTCCTTCGTCAAGGCGAACATATGAGCTTTATCACCGTACTGGTAGATGGAGAACTCCACATACAGCGAGACGATTATTGGGGAAACAGAGCTATCATCAACCCTATCGCAGTCGGGGAGATGTTTGGCGAAGCATACATTGCCCCCGAAAGCGGAGCTTTGCTCAATGATGTGGTTGCAGTTGAAGATAGTGCCGTCATCTTTTTTGATGTAAGAAGAATTATTACCGTCTGTTCTTCGGCTTGCCGATTTCACTCTATGGTTGTGCAAAATCTCTTTTTTGCAATATCTGAGAAAAACAGAAAACTCGTGCAGAAGCTCGGTCATATGTCCAAGCGTTCTACACGAGAAAAATTGATCTCTTATCTATCCGAAGAATCCAAGCGTCAGAATAGTGCAAGGTTTACGATTCCTTTTAACCGCCAACAGCTTGCGGATTTTCTGTCCGTTGACCGAAGTGCCATGTCCAACGAACTTTGCAAAATGCGTGATGAAGGATTACTTCGTTTTGAAAAAAACAGTTTTACTCTCCTTTAACTATAAGACAAGCAAAAAGCCACGATTGACTCTCCAAAAGGAAATCAATCGTGGCTATTCTTAATCTAAGGGTTTATATTCCGTTACAGTTTTCAAATAGGTTTCGGGATCGCCATTCAGTATCAAATCTGCATATGCTATCGGGTCATTGTAGATTAGATAGTCCAGTTCTGACCGCTGGTACATATTATCAGCTGCTTCGTTCTCCACGGCGATTGTGTCAATCGCTATCATACTGCCATCGGTGTATTTTAGCTCCACACAGCAGTTATCGAAGTTATACTCGCAGGATATAAGGCGTTTCATAAGGTTTTACCTCCAAAATTTGTTTTATGGAAGTAATGTAAGCGTGGGTTTTAGTGTGGTTTCTTTAAGTTTGGGAAACCCCGCGTTCCCATTTGGAAACCGTAGTATCCGAAACATGCAGCGTCACTGCAAGCTCTTTTTGCGTGAGCCCTTTTTCTTTGCGGACGGAAGCGATGAGCGCGCCCGTTTTTTCATACTGCTTCATGGTACCCTCCGTTTCTTGTCGGCCGGACACCCGGCCCGGTGCGATTCACCTTGCGCCAAGCATACGCGCAAATGCGCTCTTTGGCAACCGACGCTGCGTCGAGTTGAGCAAAACAGCCCGGAATCCGGGGAAAACCGGCATGTGAGCCGCAGACGGAGGCGTGCCGGAAGCCGCCTACTTTCCTTTTTTTCCGGCGATGCGGTTGAGCAGGGCAACGAAGCCCCAGATGACGATGATGACAGCGAAAATGCCGACCATGCCCTTGAGCATGATGGGCAGCGTGACGGCAAGGGTTTCAGGATTCCACGAAAGCATATGCATACCTCCTTACAGCAGGTTTTCGATGAGGGTAATGATCAGGCCGCCCGCGATGACGGAAGCGATTTGGCCTGAAACGTTTGCGCCCGCGGCGTGCATCAGAAGGAAATTGTCCGGATCTTCCGTACGGCCCATCTTGTGAACCACGCGCGAGGCCATCGGGAAGGCGGAAATGCCGGCCGCGCCGATCATCGGGTTCACCTTATTCTTGCTGAACAGGTTCAGGAATTTTGCAAACAGCACGCCGCCCACGGTGTCGAACACGAACGCGACGAGACCGAGCGCGATGATGAGGAGCGTTTCGGGCGTAACAAACAGTTCGGCCTTCATTTTAAACGCAACGGAAATGCCAAGCAGCAGCGTGATGAGGTTTGCAAGCTCCTTCTGCGCGCTTGCCGAAAGGCTGTCAAGCACGCCGCATTCCCGCACAAGGTTGCCGAACATGAGGAAGCCGATCAGCTCTGCGGATTTGGGTGCAATGGTGCCCGCGACGATGGTGACAAAGATTGGGAAAATGATCTTTGTGCCCTTTGAGACAGAGCTTGGCTGATAGGGCATGCGGATCATGCGCTCCTTTTTCGTGGTAATGGCACGAATGACCGGCGGCTGCACAATGGGCACAAGCGCCATGTAGGAATAGGCGGCGACCATGATCGGCCCCTGATAGTTGGAATTGAAGTAATTGGCCACATAGATGGAGGTTGGGCCGTCTGCCGCGCCGATGATGGAGATGGAAGCCGCATCCTTCAGATCAAATCCGAAGAGCATGGCGAGGCACAGCGTGAAGAAGATGCCGAATTGCGCCGCTGCGCCAAAGAGGAACATCTTGGGGTTGGAGAGCAGGGGGCCGAAATCAATCATCGCACCGATGCCGATGAAGAGCAGCAGCGGGAACAGCTCGCTTGCAATGCCCGCGTTGAACAGCGTTTCGATCGCCTCCGTATTTACGAACGGAAGGTTTACAAGCACCGCGCCAAAGCCCATGGGAAGCAGGAGCGCGGGCTCCATGTCATGCTTAATCGCAAGGTAAATCAGCACGAAGCCGATGAGCACCATCAGCCCCTGCTGCCACGTGAAATTGAGCACGTTGCCGAAAAGCTCGCCGAAGAGTTCCAAAGCGCAATCCTCCTGAAATATAAAATATGGGTGCGTTTTGCGGAAAAATGCGGTGATCCGTAAAGAACCACATCCTCCCCCTTTTAACAAATTTATCTTACCAAAAGCAAGCGCCTTGCGCAAGGAAAAAGAGAGAAAAGAAAAAAGCCCTGCAAGAAGCCTTTGCAGGGCGCCGGGAAATCATACATGCCGCGTCACTTCTGCGGGCGGGTTTCTTCCGCGTTTTCGCGGCGGTTCTTCAGCAACCCGAGAACAACACGCCAGAGCAACAGAAGAAGGGCGGGCGGAAGAATGCAGAGCAGGGCGAGCACATAGTCCGCATAGCGGTAAATGGGGTCGAACGCTCCGAAGGGAATGGTGCAGGCGGCGGCGCAGAGCACATAAACAAGCGCTGTAAGGAGACATTTTTTAAGGGACGGCAGGTTTTTCAAACCTGCCAGCAAAACCGCAAGGATCAGGCAGCCAACCTTTGAAACAGCCTGTGAAATGCCCAAAAGCACGTTGCGGACATCATGCAGAGCAAAGCGGGTTTTGATGAGCTGTTCCATGGATGGATCCGTTACCGGCGCCGGAACGCCCATCGGAACGGGGAGGCAGGTGTTCATAAACAAAAGCAGAGCGGAAGCGAAAAAAAGAAGCAGCAGCACAGCGGCGAAAACGGCGGCTGCAATGCCCCGCACGGTATGCAGTTTCCTCTGCGCGTGGCTGCTCCCATACAGAATGTCGGAAATATCCGCCTGATACAGCCCGGCAAGCCTGACGAGCATGTCGAGATCGGGCTCGGTTCTGCCGGATTCATAGCTTGAAATTGCCTGCCTTGTCAGGCCGACCCGGCTTGCGACCTCCTCCTGCGTCATGCCTGAAATTTGGCGGAGATCCCGCAGGTTTTTGTTGATTGTCATTTCGCATCACCTCGAATGCAGGGTACCAACAGACGCACTCTCCGTCAAGACACGATTTGTTGCGTGCCCGTTTGCGGGAGTTTTCAGGGTTCATGCAGCGCGGGGGACATGGCGGCACGGCGGAAAAAGAACCCCGGGATACCTGATGTGCATCGGGCGTCCCGGGGTTGCGGGAAGGCTTAAGGTTTATTCCCAATCGATTGCATCGACCGAGGCAAGATACTCTTCCACGAAGTCGAGATAATCCTCCGCAAGGCGCATGCAGTACATCTTATACTGCGGATAGGCGGCCTGGAGGCGGGTGAAGATGAGCTCATATGCGTCATCGTCATCATAAATTTCGCCCTCGTTCGCACCGGAAGCGCGCATGTATTCCTCGTCGAAGCCGCGCATGGCATCCACGATGGCAGGCAGTTCGCCCTCCTTCAGAAAATCGAAATCCCCTTCCGCGGTGAACTTGTTGAGGATATAATCGCGCAGCGCGCTTTCGTCAATTCCTTCGTACATGGCCGGCTCCTTTCAGATTTCCTTGAGCAGCGCCTCGAGCTCGTCGAGTGAGGCCTGGAACACATCGAGCGCGGAAAGCACGGCTTCGGGCTTCGTGAGATCCACGCCTGCGACCTTGAGCTCCGCCAGAGGATAATCGCTGCCGCCGAGCGTGAGGAAACGCAGATAGTCCGAAGGATCGCCCGTTGTGAGAATGCGGTTTGCGATGGCTACGGCGCTGGAGAAGCCCGTTGCATACTGGTAGACGTAGAACGCATTGTAGAAATGCGGAATGCGCGCCCATTCGATCTCCATCAGATCGTTGACGACAGCGCCCTCATAATACAGCTCGTTCAAATCGCGGTACACCTTGTTGAGCGACTGCGCGGTGAGCGGTTCGCCCGCCTGTTCCATCTCATGCGCTTTGCGCTCGAATTCGGCGAAGAGCGTTTGCCGGAACACGGTGGTGCGGAACCCCTCGAGGAAGTGGTTGAGAATATACGCGCGGCGTTTTTTGTCCGTTTCGGTTTTCAGGAGATGCTTTGTGAGCAGCACCTCGTTCACCGTGGAGGCAACTTCCGCAACGAGGATGCGGTAATCATGGTTGGCATAATCCTGCGTTTCGCTGGATTTGTAGGAATGCATGGCATGCCCGAGCTCGTGCGCCATGGTGAAGGCATCGTCCAGCGTGTCGGTGAAGTTCAAAAGCACGTAGGGATGCACGCCATGTACGCCGCAGGAGAATGCGCCGGTGGTTTTGCCCTTGTTTTCGTAAACGTCCATCCAGTGTTCGGCATAGGCTTTATCAAGCAGCTTGCCGTATTCTTCGCCGAGCGGCTTGAGCGCCTCCTTTACAAGCGCCTTGCTTTCTTCATACGTGACCTTGAATTCCACGCTTTCAAGCATCGGGTTGTACAGGTCGTACATATTGAGCGCATCAAGACCCAACACGCGTTTGCGCAGCTCGAGGTATTGCCGCATGGTGCCGAGACGGGAGTGGATGGCCTCCACAAGGCTGTCGTACACGGAGATGGGCACATTGTTCGAGAACAGTGCGGCTTCACACGCGCTCTTGTGGCCGCGCACGGAAGCGAAGAACGTGTCGAACTTCACGGAGCCTGCATACATGGCGGCGAAGGTGTTGATGTAGCGCTTGAACTCGCCGAAGTATTTTTCAAACGATTCGCGGCGCACACGCTGGTCTGTGCTTTCACGGTATACGCCGAAGTTGCCGTGGGTGAGGGTGACTTCGTTGCCCGCTTCATCGGTGATGGCGGGGAAGGTCATATCCACGCTTTCAAGCATGGTGAAGCTGTTGTCCGGCGTCTGTGCGGCGTCCGAAAGCTGGGCGAGCATGCGCTCGCGCGCGGCATCGAGCGTATACGCCCGGGCACGGCACATATCTTCCACCATGTGGCGGTAGGTCGCAAGGCCCTCCTCCTTCATGTAGGCGGCAAGCGTTTCCTCCGGGATGGAAAGGATCTCCGGGGTGAGGAAGGCGGTCGCCATCTGGAAGGAGACATATAGCGTGGTGCAGCGTGCGTCCATCGCCTGATATTCCGGGTCACCGTTGTCGCCCGCCTTGTGCAGCATGGCGTAAAGATACACGCGCTCCAGCTTTTCGCCTGCGGCATTCACCGCATCAAGGCCCTTTTGCAGCGCGGCTGCGCTTTCGCCGAGTGTGCCCTCATAGGCGGCGAGGCCGGCCGTCATGGCCTCCGCTTCTTTATAAGCGGCTTCCCACGCTTCCTTCGTGGGGAACATGTGGGTGAAATCCCACATAAATTCGGGGTTCATATCCTTTCTGCTTTTCAGTTCCATGGGTTCCTCCCTTTATTATTATGTTATGGTGTTGTTTGATTGACTTTCAAACGGGCGCGGTCGAGGCTCCCTCCTGCTTGCGGGAGCGGGACAATCCCCGGCGCCTGGGGATCGCTCCTTTGCCAAAGGGGCCTTTGGGGGATGCACCGGCATGCGCGGCGAAGGGCGCACGCTATGCTTCCGGAGAATCGTTTTCCGGCTGCGGTGCGGGTTCCTGCACAGGTTCCTGCCAGGCGGCCGGTTCCGGCTGCTGCGGCTGTGCGGATGGCTGCTGCGGCTCACCGAGCCAGGCAGTGCCTTCCATCCGGGTACGGGTATCGAAATACAGCACCGTTACAAGCGCGGCCTCGTAAGGGCTCAGAAAGAGCAGCATAACAAGGTAAAGCAGCACGGCGAGGCAGATCAGCACAATGCCCGCTACGCCGGAAAGCGTTATCGCGAAAAACATGCAGGCGGCGAAGATCAGCGCGAAGACAAGCGCGATGCCGGAGAGGATGAGCAGGCAGCCGAACACGCGGCCGAAACGCTTCCACACAAGCTGGAAACTGCGTTTGACGGCGGCGAAGTTCCTTATGGGTTCATTTACCGCAACGGGGTAAACGAACAGCAAAAAGGAGGTGCCGGCAAGCTCTGCAACGAACACGAGAAGAAAGACAAGAACGAGCGGCACAATGAGGCCTGCGCCGGCATGGAACACGCCTCCGCCCACAAGGGACGGAATTGACCCAAGCGTTGCAAAGAGCGTGGCGAAGGCCGTGAATATGCTGACGAAAATGTTCAGCACAAAGGCGATGGCGAACGCGGCGAGCAGATAACACAGCGTAGTCGTAAAGAAACGCTTCAGGCTGAACTTGCTGCGGCGAAGCATGAGGCCGACGGAGCTTGCGCTGCCGTAAATACGCGCGGACAGTTCGCCGTACAGCGTGCCGCAATAGATCGGCTGGATGAGAAGCGAAAGCAGCAGGGAGCCGAGGAGGGCGAGCATCACCGTCATGAGCGAGCCGCCAACGATGCGCAGCGCTTCAGCATTGGACGTTTGGTAATCCGGCAGCGAAAACAGGGGCTGCAGCATGGGCAGCATGGCGATGCCCACGATCAGGAGCAGGACAACAAGATACAGGCAGTTATAGCCGATGAGCGCGCCAAGGCGGCGGCCAAAGACCTTTCCTGTGATCCCGAACACGCCGCGCAGCGTGAGCGGGCGGATGCGGATTGGTTCATATTCATGCATAGAAAAGTACCTCCAGTCAATCGGGTGCGGCATGGAAAAACGCCTTTGAAATTCCAAGCTTAGTATATCACGGATCGGGCGCAATGACCACAGGCACAGAGCGTCCGTTTGATATACAATGCACAATATTTGCCGGAAACATGCCGTTGAATACGCACAAATGTTCTGGTAAAATGCAGACAGTGGAACCTTGGGCAAATGCCCCGGCCACATGCGACGCGCGGGAACAGCGCGCCGCTTTTATTTTTGGCAGGCGCCGGCCGAAACGGCGCGCCGCGCGGCGGATACGCGCGGAAGGAGGAACGATGAACGGAGGAAAACAGGGACCCATTGCCCGTGCGGTGGCCGGGCAGCGCATGCGCGAGCCGGACGCAGCCGCCCGCGTGCGTGCGGAATATGAGGAGAGCCCGGAATACCGCCTGGGCTGTGAGCTGCTGGACGGGTTGACGCAGGAGCTCGGCATTTCCGCGGAGCAGGCGGCGGAGCTTTTGACGGATGGGGCGCGCCCGGAAAGCATGGACGTGCTCTCCCGCAGGGCGGCCGCGACGCTTTCCCGGTTGGAGCGTGCGGGGCAGCTCCGCCGCCCGGCGGAGGAATACCTCAGGGAGCATGCGTTTCAGCAGCTGCTGCGCGAGCTGCCCGCAACGGCTGCCGTGCGCGTGTTTGAAGCGGAAAACATGCGCACAGCGGAGCAGACCGATGTCGGTGCAGAGGAGGCCGTGCTCGAAAAAATGCGCGCGCGCCGCGCTTTGCCAACCCCGCTTCGCAGCGCTGCGCCCGTGAGCGCAAAGGAGGACTTCGCCAACATGAGCAGCGAGGAATTTGAACGCTTCAAACAGCGTTATTTCTCCCGCTGAAAAACGGACCACCGAAGAGAAGAAAGAGAGGAACAACATAATGGCAGACATCACAAACACAACGAAAAACACCGTGGAAGGCACCGGCCTGAACAAGACTTTTTTTGACAGGCAGCTTTTGGAAGGCGCGCGCACCCGCCTTGTACACGCGCAATACGGCCAAAAGCGCCGCATCCCCAAAAACAACGGAAAGCGCGTGGAATTCCGCCGGTGGAACCTGTTCGACATCGACGAGAACATGTGCGAGCTCACCGAAGGCGTGACACCGGACGGACAGACCCTTTCGCAAAGCACCGTGGAGGCGGAGGTGAGCCAGTACGGCGCTTACGTTGAAATTTCGGACCTTCTGGAGCAGACCGCCTATGAGCAGGTGCTTTCCGACAGCGCGGAGCTTTTGGGCGAGCAGCTCGGCACGGTCGTGGAATGGGTCACGCGGGATGCGATGTGTGCAGGCAACAACATCCAACGCGCGGGCGGCAAGAGCGCGCGCAGCGAGATCACCGCAGCCGATACGCTGAGCGTGGATGAGATCCGCAAGGCTGTGCGCACACTCAAGAAGGCAAAAGCGCGCCCCTTTGGCGGGAAGGACGGCCGCAAACAGCATTTCATCTGCATCTGCTCCCCGGATGCAACGTACGACCTTCAGGAGGACCCGCTGTGGCAGGACGTTTCCAAGTATGCCGCAAAGGAGCAGCTTTACACGGGCGAAATCGGAATGCTCTTCGGCGTGGTGTTCGTGGAATCCACCGAGGCGAAGGTCATCCGTCAGGCGGTGCACTGCAAGGTGACTGCACACAGCGCAAACAGCGCCGCCATCACCGTGGACGAGCTTACCGCAGAAGCCGCGGCCTTCCTTTCCAAAGCGGGCGCAAAGGTGACCGTCGGCGCAACGGAATACAGCGTTGCCTCTGTGGACCGTGCGGCGAAAACAATTACCCTTGCAAGCGCCGTTTCCACGGCGATCAGCGCAGGAACCTATGTGTATAGCACCGAGGCGGGCAAGCTGGACAGCACCACCCGCGTTGCGGACGATGTGCACATTACGCTTGTATTCGGAAAGGATGCCTACGGCGTAATCGACCTGGACGGCGGCGCGCTCCAAACCATCATCAAGGGCCGCGGCTCCGCAGGGACGGACGATCCGCTTGACCAGCGCGCCACCGCAGGCGCGAAGGTGATGGGCTACACGGCCACGATCCTCAACGACCTCTGGCTGCTCCGCATCGAACACGGGGTAAGCGCGTAATGCAGCGCCGAGAAGCGGCCGAGGGCCGCTTCTTCGGTTTCGGCTTTTGCTTCCCGCTTTGCCCCCGGGCGGCAAAAGCCGAAAGGTACGAAACCCTAAGGGTTTCATCCGTTTCGGCGCATGGGTCGCCGAAGCCGGATTGCAAGTCAAGGGTTGCGGTCCTTGACGATCCCGGGATTTTCGACATGCAAGGGGCAAATGCAAAAACATACGATTTTTTGGAGGGATAAAGAATGAAATATATGAGCGACCGGGAGATCGACCGGATTTCCGGCGCGGCGGGCAAACGCCTTGCCGCGGAGCCGAAGGTGCGCCTTGTGATTGCCCCTGCGGACGACGGGCAGAATGCGCCGTGGGAGGGCGGCCTCAACGGCTACTTTTTCCGCATCCCGCGCGGCGTGCCCGTGCAGGTGCCCGAAAGCCTTGCGCGCCTGATTCAGGAGAATGCGCGCGCGGCGGAACTTTCCCGCGCCGGGGTGCGCGAATATAGCGCGGGGCGCGGCAAGCGCCTCGGCGCGTGAGGAGGAAGAACGGCATGACGCTCAACGACATCATCGTATCCGCGCTCGCACAGCTTGACCGCGGACACGATGCGCAGACGCTCGACACATGGCGGGAAAAGCTGACCCGCTTTGCCAACGAAGCCGTGCTGGATCTTTCAGCAGCCTACTGCCCGCGCAGGACGGAGGAGCTCACGCTTGACGGAAAGCTGCTCCGCACGGAGCGGCTTTCCCGGCCCTGCATCCGCGTGCACGGCGTGAAGCGGCTGGGCCGTTACATGACCTTTCACGAAACGGGCGATTCCGGCGTGCTTTGCGTGCCGGGGGCAAAGGCCGACAGCACCGTTCAGGTAAATTACCGCTTTGCGCCGCCTACGCTTTCCAACACAACCGACGTGCCGGAGCTGCCGGATTGGACGCACGGGCTCATCGTGTGCTATGTGGTGGGGCGCGAGCGCGCAAGCGGCGAGGTGGGCGTGCAGCGCGGCGGCAACATCTATTTCCAGATGTATGAGGCAGGCAAGGCGAAGCTTAGGCCGCACATAGGCGGGGCGGACAGCTACCGCATCCTGAACAGGTGGTGAGCGCCATGGGCAGGAAATCCTACCGCATTGACGAGTTCTTCGGCATCGACCAATCCAGGAACGAAAATGCAATTGCCCCGGGCATGAGCGCGGACGCCTGCAACATGGACACCGAGGACGGCAGCCTTGCCGTGGCGCGCGGCTATGTGCGCCACATCGAAACGCCCGTGCCCGGCACGGCTGCGCTCCACCGGCTGTACGTACACCAGCGCCGGGAGGGCGTACAGTTCATTGCCGTCTCGGGGGATGTGGTTTACGCATACAGGGACGGTGCATGGAACGCCGTTTACACCTATGAACCCGGGCTGACGCAGCACCACTTCGACTTTGCGGAGGCGCAGATCAACGGCACGGACTGCCTCATCATCGGCTGCGGAGAAGCGCAGCTTGTGAAATACGACGGTGCGGAGGCATCCCTGTTCGGCAGTGAGGCGCAGCTTTCAAACGCGAAGGTGCTCTACCTTGCCATGTATCGCAACCGCCTGTTTTCCGCGGGCGACCCGGAGCATCCCAACCGGCTGTACTGGTCAGAGCTGCCCGGAAGCGGGAGAAGCATTGAGGACTGGGGGACGGTGGAAGCTTCCCCGAACGTGGAGGGCGGGCACACCGAGGTGGGCGATACGGGCGGAGACCCGATCATCGGCCTTGCGGCGCTTTCCAACCAGCTTTTGATCTTCAAACAGCACAGCATCTTCCGCCTTTTGGGCGACAGGCCCGGAAACTATATTGTGGAAGCGGTGGAATCCCGCGGGGAACTGCCTGTGCACACGGCGATTGTGCCTTCGGGCGACGCGCTGTACTACCTGACCGGCGGCGGGCTCTGCTGCTTCAACGGGGTGAGTGCGGCGCCCATGCCGGATGCGCGGCGCATCCGCAAAGTGCTTGCGCGCGCCTCGGCTGCGGATGCGCGCGGGGCGCTCTGCCGGGACAAACTGTATTTTACCATCGACGAGGGCGGAAGCTGTGCGCTTGTGGAATACGATCTGATGCGCTGCACCTATATGCTGCGGCGCGGCTTTACGGCAAGCGACCTGTCCGCGCGGGGCGGCGTGCTGTATTTAATCGATGGCGCGCGGCGCGTTTGCCGCTTTGGAGAAGGCACGACTTACGACGGCGCGCCCATTGCGGCGTGGTGGCAGACGCCGCTGACCGACCTTTACGACAAAGGCTCTGTCAAAAGCATCCGCGAGTTGTATCTGCGCGGCAGCAGCGACCTTGCGGATTCTGTGATCCTGATGGACATGACCATCGACACCCACACGGCAACCCACCGCATGCGCGTGCCCGAGACGCGCGCTACTGTGCTCGAGGTGCCGTTGGCGGGCGAGGGGCGCACGTTTTCCATGCGCTTTTACAACGAAGCAGGCGGCCGGTTTGTGCTGGAAGCAGGCGCGGAGGTGCTGCTTGATGAACGAAGGAGGACGGAATAGTGGCGCTTGACATGCGCGCGCTCTACTACATCGCCCTGCCCGCCGGCGGGGAACGGGACGCAAACAGGCAGGCCTATACGGAGCGCGTGAAAGCAAACGAAAACTGCCTGAACCAGAATTTTACGATTCTGAGCCAGAAAATCGCGGAGCTGGAAGCCCGGCTTGCGGCGATTGAAACCAAAGGATGAACGGAGGAAATCAGAAATGGCAAGCTATTCTTTGGCGGGCTACACCCCGCCTGCCGGCGTGGACAGCCGGCAGAAGGTGAAGGAGTATCAGACGCGCCTCGGCGTTGCAGCGGACGGGATCTGGGGCCCGAAAACCCAGGCGGCTTACGAGGCGTCTACGGCAGGGGGCAGGAACGATTGGAGCGCGCCCGCGCGCATATACGGCGGATATTACGACCAAGCGCTTTTCATGTATGCGCCGCCCACGATACAGGCTTATACGCCACCGCGCGCAGAGATTGAAAAGGATGTGGAAGCATCGCTGCGCCCGGCCACGGATCAGGCCATCGCATCCCGCCGCGCGCGGGGAGAAGCGAACATGGCGGAATTGGATGCGGATGCGGCTTCCCGGGGGATGGGAGCATCCACCTACGTTACCTCCGTGAAGGGGCGTGAAATGGCCAACACGGAGCGGGATGTGGCGCTGCTGGAATCCAACTATGCCGCATCGCTGTCCGAACGGGTGGCATCTTATCTGCAATATTACGCCAATTTGGATTTGCAGGCCCAGATGCAGAACGCGCAGCTTGCATACACCGCGCAAAATGCGGCGGCAAGCCTTGCGGCGCAATGGTACGCGGCATATCAATCGGCAAACGCTGCAAGCAGCGCCGCTTCTGCGCCGAAGCGCCGTTCAAACGGCAGCGCGGCGGAGGACGATGCTTATTTCAGCATGACCCCGGCAGAATACAGGGGCTTTGTGCTGCGCATGAGCGAGGCAGACCGCCGCCTGCTGTATTCTTCCGGCTCTGGACATTGGAAGGAGTGCAGGGATGAACTTTACGGCGTGTTGGGCGCCGCAGGATATGCTGCGCTTGAGGCGGAAGCAAACCCGAAAAAGCAGAGTAGGGGAGGAAGCGGCATATGGGCGGCGGAGAAGTATTGAAGGAATTTGAGATCGCACTGGATATCACGCGATCCATTTCCAACCGGGAATTCAGCGTGGTGGAGGGCGACACGGGGAACGTGCTGCACATCCTCCTTACGGACGACGGAGAACCCGTAAACTTGAGCGGATGCCGTGTTCTTGCCATATTTTCCAAATCGACCGGGACCTCCTCCCAGGACAGCGGAGCGGAGGACGGCGGGGTATGCATCGGCGGCGCGGCGGGAAACGAGGTGACGATCTCGCTGTTCAACACCTCCTTCGCGCCCGGCATGGTGGAATGCGAATTGCAGATCTATTCCGGTGCGGCGCTTAAAACGCTTGTGACAAGCGCAAAGTTCAACTTTACCTGCCGCCGCGGCATCCTGAACGATGAAACTGTGCAGTCCACAGGCGAATATCCGCTGCTTGTGGGATTGATGGCACAGGCTGCGGTCGCGGTGGAGACGGCGGACGCCGCTGCAGCGGCAGCATATGCTGCCGCCGCAGCAACGGGTCAGGCAACCCACGCAGCCCGCCATGCGGAAGGAGGTGCGGACCCGATTTCCCCCGCTTCGATCGGCGCAGCGGAGGAAAACCATACGCACGGCGAATACGCCGCAGCTGGGCACACGCACACGCTTTCCTCTTTGGGCGCGGCGGCAGCTCCGCAGACAAAAGAACTTTTCCTTGACACGAGCGGATGGGAAAGCTTCGGATTAACAAGGTGGGAAACTGTGCCCGGCATAACGGATGAGAGCATCATCATCGTAACGCCGGCGCCGGCAAGCCTGAAACTATGGGCTGAGGCCGGCGTTCGCTGCATTACATCGAACAACGGCCAGCTTAAATTTGCATGCGACACTGTGCCTGCCGATTCTGTGACCGCAAATATTCTGATCGTGGGGTGAGAGCATGATTTTCAATATGGCAGGCGGGGGCGGAAAGCTGAAATCCGCAAACGGAACGCAGAGCGCAGACAGCACAAACTATACGCTTAACGTAACGGGGTTGGGGTTTCGGCCATATGCGGTGGTTGGAGTATCTATAACCAATCCGGCAGACTACGGAAACGCACGCGGGTTTGTGTGCGATGCAGATGGAAACATCGCAAAGCAAACTGCGGCAAATGTCAGCGCCACGGTATCGGATGATGGATTCACAATGAAGTTTCCCACCAACACCTTGATGCCCTATCACTGGTGGGCAATTGGAAAGTGAGGTTTGATCTATGTTCAGACGAAGGATATTTTATAACGCAGAAACGGGCGCGGTTCTGCATTCGTATGCGGCGGAGGGCAATTTAAACCCGAACTGTGCGGCAGACAAAGAAGCGGAACACCTCAATTTAACTGATTGGGGTGTTTTTCAATGGGACGAACCAGACCCGGAGACCGAAGCCGCATTTTTACCTGCTGACGCGGAAGGCAACCCGCGCATTGTGAACGTTGCCGTTGATGTATCCGGCGAAGCGCCGCGGTTGGTTTTCAACTATGAAGCCGTTTTGGAGCCGCAGCCGAGCGAAAGGGAAGACATGGCGGCAGCGCTTGCGCTGCTTGGTGTGGAGCCGCAGGAAGGAGCATAACATGGGAAGATGGCTGAACGGCGCACAGAAGGTGCGCGCTGCAATGGACACTGCGGGCGCCGCATTGGATGACGCAGCGGCAAGCAGGGCGGTGCCGCTGTACCCAACGCTGCAAGGCGATGGAGCGCTGATAAGGGCGGGAACCCGCATCAACTGGAACGGCACTTTGAAGCGCGCCGCGGTTGACCTTTGGGATGTACCGAAGAACGCGCCGGACAATGCGCCTGCATTGTGGGAGGAGATTTCTTACCGCGAAGGATACCGAATCATTCCGGAAACTTTTGCGCCGGGGTCAGGATTCGAAAAGGGCGAATGTGGTTGGTGGAAAGGCGCGCTGTACAAGTCGGTATTTGAAGGGGTCAACATATGGACGCCGGAGCAGACCCCAAGTGGCTGGGAGAGGCAATGAGCGGCGGGCCGGGCGGCGGCATAGTATGGAAACAGGGGCGCCGGAACTTTTTCGTGGGGACGGGGCTTATCCTGAACAGGAAGGAAAACTGAAACATGATTGATGAGTTTATTGAATATTTGGACGCACAGGTAGGCCGCTCCCTTTACGTTTGGGGCGCACAGGGCCAAACAGAAATTACGGAAAAGTGGATCCGCTCGCGCGAAACCAGCGAAGCAAACGTGCAGCGCGTGGTGGCATTCTGGAAAGAATTGCAGGCCAAAGGCATATCGCCCATTGCGGCATACGATTGTTCCGGCCTCATTATGCATTATTTGCAGGATATGACAGGCTTTTATAAAAATGACCTGAGCGCTGCCGGGCTCTACCGAAACTGCGCCTCGGTTCGGCGCAGCGCGCTTGAAAAAGGCGACCTTGTTTTTCGGGACAACGGCAGTAAAGTGCACCATGTGGGCGTATATTTAGGCGACGGAACTGCAATTGAGGCGCAGGGGCGTGACGCCGGCGTGACCCGGCGCACCTTGGATGCAGGGGGAAAGGGATATTGGAACCGCTATGGCCGCCTGCCGCTGCCGGATGCACCCCCTGTTGAAGAACCTGATACGGTTGGTGCATATTTTGCCACGGTGGGCGGCGGGTCGGTGAACGTGCGGAGCGGACGCGGCGCAGCGCATCCCGTGCTTGGCATAGCCCATGCGGGAGAGCGGCTGCTTGCAATGCCTGCCGAGGCCGGCTGGTGCGAGGTGGCGGCAGCAATCCGCGGCACGCTTACAAAGGGATACATGGCGGAACGCTATGTGAGGCGCGAGGGCTGAACGCGGGACCAAAGAAGAAAATAAGAGAATGGAACTACAGAGGAGGAAAAACGATGAACCATATGGTTGACTGGCTCAAGGTTGCGGCCGCTGCGCTGGGAGGCGCTGCGGCATACCTGTTCGGGCCGTGGGACGCGATGATCCTTGCGTTGGTGTGCGTGGTGGCCATCGATTATATTACGGGCGTAATCAAGGCGCTGATCCTGAAAAAGCTGGATAGCAACGTGGGCTTCCGCGGCTTGTTGAAGAAGGTATTCATCTTTGCGCTTGTGGCGCTTGCAACGGTGATAGACCGGATGATCCCGGCAGCAAATCAGGCCATCCGTGCGGCGGTAATCGCGTTTTATGTGGCCAACGAAGGAATCAGCATTCTGGAAAATGCAGGAGAGATCGGCTTGCCGATGCCGGGCGCGCTGCGCACGGCCCTGAAAAAACTCTCCGAAACGGGAGAAAAGAAGGAAACGGACGCCTGACATCTTGTGCCGCGCCGGGGAAAAGCATTATAATGGCGTTAAGTGAAACGCAGCGGGAGGAACGGCATGCGCATGACACGAAGCATAGAAAGTGAATACAGGGCGGCGCGCGCGCGGGCAATCGCCGGGGCGGAGGAACGCAGAAGCGCCGCCTATGCCGCGCTGCCCCGGCTCGCCGCAATCGACGCGGAAAAGCGCCGCCTCGCCTTTGCGCTTGGCCCCAAACTGCTTCAGGCGGAGGATCCGGCCGCACTGCGCGCGGAAACGGAACAGGCCATTGCAGCGCTTGACGCGGAAGCGCAGCGCCTGCTTGCGGACAACGGAATCGCGCCGGAATCGCTTCGGCCGCAGTTCCGCTGCGCGCAATGCGAGGACACAGGCTTTGTGGGGCCGGAGCAGCGCATGTGCGCGTGCCTGCGCAAGCGGCTGCTGCGGGAAGAATACGCTTCCTCCGGATTTGCGGCAGGCGCCTGCTTTGAACGGTTCGACACGGGCATTTATTCGGAGGAAACGCAGCTGCGCAGGAGCGTGCGCGCAAGGGAAATCTGCGAGGAATACGCGGAAAAGCTTTCCTTCAACGGCGCAAAGGGCCTGCTGCTGATGGGCGACGTGGGCTTGGGGAAAACCTTTTTGCTGGACTGCATCGGCCAGCGCGCGCTTGCGCGGGGCTGGTCCGTTCAGAAATACACGGCCTATAACCTGCTGGATCGCATGCTGCGCGGCATCCGCGAGCGGGACGGCGGGCTCTCGGCCGCGGGGCTTGCGACGCCGGACCTGCTTCTGATTGACGACCTTGGCACGGAGCCGTTCATCCAGAACGTGACCTATGAAGTGCTGTTTTCGGCGATCAACGAGCGACAGAACGCGGGCAAGGCAACGGCCATTGCCACAAACCTTGGTAAAGCGCAGTTGCTTGACGATTACGGCGAGCGCCTGTTTTCGCGCATGACCTCGCCGCGCCTGTTCAGCGTGATCGAACTTAAAGGTAAGAGCCTCAGGTGAACCAAAAACAACAACGCCGGAAGGGATACACTCTTCCGGCGCATTTTGCGTTTTTGGCGCTAATCATCGATCAATATTATCCACTCTCTGGAAACAGAGGAATTGCCGAAATCGGGATCATCGCTCATGATCGGGATGACCACGCCATAAGCCCTGGAGCCGGAATAATTCTGCGTTTCAAGGGCGGTGATTTTCCCCGACGATATGGAGTATACGGCGGCTTTGCCCATCGCAAGCGTTTTGGAATAATCCGAGAAGGCATAGCGCGGTTCCATAAGGCTGAGCATATAGCCTTTTTTGCCGCTGCTGTCGTTCTCCTTCAGGAAAATGTCCGCCGCCTGTGCCAACGCAGGCAGCTGCCCCGCCGCAAGCTTCGTATCGGCCGCCTGAACGGTTTCCGTTTTCTCCGTGATCCCGCCCTTTGGCGTGTAGTCGTATGCTGTGCCGTCATCTGTGCGCAGTATGCAGCGGGTTACGGCGTGCTCCGCCACGTTGAGCTGCCAGAACGTAACGCCCTTTTCCTCCGCGCCCTGCGGCAGCCAACTGCTGCCTATGCCGCCGGAGCATGCGGCAAACATACCCGCGCACATGCACAGCAGCAGAAGGCAAACGATCAACCAGTGTTTATGCATTCTCCAGTACCTCCCTTAAGTAAGCTACAGATTTTGTAATTGATGCATTCAACTGATAATAATATGACAGATTGGCCATATTTATTTCTGGATACAAATTGGAATAAACCGCCATGTAAGCACGAATTCTAAAAGAATAAGTAACGCTGCGGTTATTGCTTGCGATAGAGTATGCACGATTTTCCAGCAGTAATCGGGCAGACAAGTCGCCATAGTATTGCATCAAATCGTAATTGCTAACTATGGGTTTGCTTGCGCTTAGTATCATTTCGGCATCATAGTCTATTTCGTAGGTCATCTGAATATCATAATAGATAATGTTATGATTTTGATAACCGTGAATCGAATCGTCGACATATTCCCAATGAGATTCATTTAATGTAACGGTTTCAGTGCGGGCACGTGTCCCGGCTTGTCTGTTGATAACCTCAACAGTATGACCATGATATGAGTTACTCATAATATAACTCAATATGCCCTCAAAGTTCCCTGTGTTTCGCATAGGCGTTATTGCTGCATAAAATGAGTCTGTAACATCATTTCCAGCTTTATCTACAACAGTGTAATCTCGGTTGAATAAGTCGTTTACGAATTGGATTTGTCTTGAAGCATTATCCGTTTTACGGTCATTTTGAATAGGCTCTGCGAGTGTGGGGATGCAAAAGCACAGCAGCAAAAAGAAACATAAGCCAACGATGAATGCTTTTCTCATAACTACTCCTTTCAACTTAAGAATTCAAGATACTACATAAGGGAAGAATACGGCTCTCTCCGGTGTAAAGCAGCTACAGTTGAGGGGAATATAGGGCTTTCCAAAATCAACTCCTTCCTTCAAAACAACATCAGAACATCTGGGATATTTTGATATTATAGGATTAAAAATAATATGTTAACAATGAAATTATAGCAAAATGATAATTTACAAATAATACATAATTACGCATTGCCCGCAGACATAAAAAACGATTCTCCGGAAGGGCCGGGGAATCGTTTTGGGTTTGGACAGTCAGTCCTCCAGCAGGTCTATGCCGATTTTGGCAAGCTCCTCGTCGGAATAGGCGCGCTGGTGGTGATTGTGCGCGCGTGTGCGCTTCCCCTGCACGGCGGGCGAAGCGGCCTTTTTTCGCTCAAACTCCTGTGCGGCGGCCACGGTGGCAACATTTGCGCCATGCCATGCCGTTACAAGCTTTTTGATGTTTGCAAACGGCTGCGCCGCTGCACGGGATTCATCCGCCGCATATAACAGCAGCTCCGCATCCATATGCCATTTGTCATGCCATGCGTCGATTTGCTCATGCTGTGCGAGCGTCGGCGTGCGGCGGATGCCGGCGCGTTCAAACAACATGCGCGCCAGCTCATCCGCCGCATCGCGCGCACGGCGAAGTTCGGCGGCGGCCTCCGCGGTAACGGCGCCATTGAGGCGGTACGTTTTCAGAATGGTATCAAGATAACGGAAGCTCGGCTGCGCGGCGGAGGTCATCTCAGCGCAGGCATCGAAGATCACGCTTTCGTCAAACCCCCATTCCTCCGTCCACTTCGTATAGAGGGCAAGCTCATCCTCCGTGGCGGCGCGGCTGCGCTTCCAACGCCGGAGGAGCCGCTGCGCACCCGCAGAACGCTGCGCTTCCAAGGCAAGGTAGCGCTCCGCTTCCTCCGGCGTGGCCACGCCCGCATCCGCCCAGCGCTTTGCTGTGGCATTCATCTGCCACAGCTTCGCCCTTGCGCCGCAGCGCGCGAGACAATCCTTCACGCAGAGCACAGCGGTGGCTTCCTCAAAACGGAAGGCTTCGATCCAATCATAAATTTCAGAAAGCTCATGGCCGGAAAACACACGCGTGCCGGCCACATCCTGCAAAGCGGCCACAAGCGAAGCATATTTGCGCGGCGCATCCCCAGCGGCAAGCCCGGAGGAAGCGCCCGCCGGGAGGTATTCCACAGTGAGCGGCGCGTCTGAAACGATGCGCACAAGCCCGGCGGCCTGCCAATAGGCGAACGCGCGCGCAAGCTCTGCTTCGCTCACGCTGAGCACGCCCGAAACATCGAGCCCGGCGACCTCCGCACCGGGCGCGCCGGTTTGCATCAGGCCAAGCAGATACGCCTTTGTGAAGCCTTCGGGCGCTTTGGGCATATATTCAAGCAAAAAAACATTGCTGACCGCTGTTACATCCAGCAGCGGGTTTCGCTTAAGAAAAACGGGCATGGACACCTCCAAAAAACTGACAAGTTACCTCCGCGGCAAGCAGCCGCCGTCCGTTTCAATTATAAGCCGCAACCGCCCGCTGCGCAACGCAAGAAAAGTTTACGGTTGCGGATTTGGCCGTATGCTCCCATCCATGCTATAATACATTTATGAATATGAAAAAGCTATTGCAGTGGAAATATCTGTTTTTGACTGCGGCGGCGCTGGCGCTGGCAGCGGCGCTGGCCGCACTGCCCTTAAACGGGAATGGAACGCGGGCTGAACCCGCCAAAACGCCGAACCCCTGGAGTGAGCTGCCGGAAGAAACGCCGCCGGAACCTACGCCAGAGCCGGATTGGGCGCCCACGCCCCCAGCGGATGCGCAGGCCGCGCGCACGGGAAACCTGTACGAGGCGGTGCTTTCCGTTGACCCGCGCACAGCCGGGATATACGGCAAGCTGCGCCTGACCTATGTGAACACATCTTCGGATGTGCTGTATGCCGTGAAGCTGCGCCTGCATGCAAACGATGTTTCACCCGGGTGTCTTACGCTTGAAACGGTGGCGGTAAACGGCGAGCGGGCCTATTACGAGCTTTCCGGCGAGGCCGGGAGCATCCTTACCGTGCCTTTACCGCTGGAAATCGCCCCGGGCGGGAGCGCGGAGCTGTACCTCGGCTTTCGTATTGCCGCGCCAAAAACGGGAAGCCGCTTCGGCACGAACGAGACGGGGCTCATGCTCGGCAACTTCCTGCCGATTGCCGCCGTATATGAAAACGGCGCATGGCGAACGGATCCTTACACCGGAGAGGGCGATGCGTTTTACAGCGAAACGGCGGATTACCGCGTGGTTGTGACGTTCCCCAAAACGCATGCGCTTGCTTACACGGGCACTCTGGTTGAAAAAAAAGAAAACTATTATGAAAACACATACTACATTGCGGCGCCCCGGGTACGGGACTTTGCGCTTGCCCTCGTCGCGGACGGCGTGACGAGAGCGGAGGGAACGGCAACTGCGCGCGCGACGGTACGGGGGATTGCTGCAACCGAGGGCGCTGCACAGTTCAGCGCAGAGGCGGCTGCCTATGCGCTGGATTTTTACAGCCGCAAGATTGGCCTTTATCCGTATACGGAACTGTTCGTGGTGCCGTTTGACCAGACGGGCGGCATGGAATACCCGGGCCTTGTGATGATTTCATCCCGCTACCTACGCTCTAATAACCGTGCGGAAATGGGTGAACTTGTGATCGCGCATGAGGTAGCCCACCAGTGGTTTTACGCCCTTGTGGGGAGCGATCAGATCAGAGCGCCCTGGCTGGATGAATCGCTTGTAGAATTTTTGGCTTTCCGCTGTTATGCGGAAAAGAACGGCGAGCAGGCGGCGGAAAAGCTTTGGAACGAGCGCTTCGCGGAGTATGGCGCAACGGAACGCACGACGCGGCTGGACGATTCGCTTTATGCATTCGGGGGCGGAGAATACTTCATGACCGTTTACGCACACGGCGCGGCGCTGTACCGTGCGCTTTGGGAGGAGCTTGGGGATGAAGCGTTCTTTGGAGCGCTGCGCATCTACTTCGACGCAAACAGCTTTAAAAACGCAACTGAGAAAGATCTGCTTGCCGCATTTGAGGAAGCGACGGGCCGGGATCTTTCCGCATGGTTTGAAACGCGCATGGCGGCAGATTACAGCTTCGCAGCCGCGAAATGATGCTGGGAGTATTCAAAACCGGCTATTTGGGTATACCGATTATGGCCGCCGCATGGTAGAATAAGACAATAAAGACTGCAAACGGCGCCTCGGACCAAGGCGGACACAAATAAATTTACAGGGAGGTTGGAGTATGAACGATTTTGTGTTGAGCTGCTGCTCAACGGCAGACCTTTCAAAGGAACATTTTGAAGACAGGAACATCCATTACATTTGCTTTCACTTTTATCTGGACGGCAAGGAATACAGCGACGATTTGGGGCAGTCCATCTCCTTCGACGATTTCTACCGCGCCATGATAAACGGGGCGGAGACGAAAACCTCCCAGGTAAACACGGAGGAGTTCGTGGAATACTTCACGCCATTCCTTGAGGCGGGGAAGGACGTCCTGCATGTGAGCCTTTCCTCCGGTATTTCCGGCGTATACAACGCAGCCAAAGCAGCCGCGGAGGAACTTTCCGAGAAATATCCGGAACGCAGGATTCGCGTTGTGGACTCGCTCGGCGCATCCTCCGGCTATGGGCTGATTATGGACAAACTGGCTGACCTCAGGGATTCCGGCATGTCCGTGGATGAGGTGTATGCCTGGGCGGAGGAACATAAGCTTGAACTGCACCACTGGTTTATTTCCACGGATCTGACGTTTTACATCAAGGGCGGCCGCATCAGCAAAACGGCAGGCTTTTTCGGCTCCATGCTCGGCATCTGCCCGCTTTTGAACATGGATAACCTCGGCCGGCTGATCCCGCGCGAAAAGGTGCGCACCAAGAAGCGCGTGCTGCAAAAACAAGTGGAGCGCATGGCGGAAAACGCGGAGGGCGGGCTTGCCTATTCCGGCAAGTGCTACATCTCCCAATCCTATTGCTACGAGGATGCGCGCTATGTTGCGGATCTTGTGGAGGAGCGCTTCCCGAACTTGAGCGGCAAGGTTGAGATCAACAGCGTCGGCACGACCATCGGAAGCCACACTGGCCCCGGCACCGTGGCGCTGTTCTTCTGGGGAAAGAAGCGTGCGGATTAAAGACTAAAACAGCGCAGAGGTGCTGCAAGCCGGCGGCCTGCCGCCGGCTTGGCTTTTCGGTATGCAGAGGGCGGCCGCATGGCCGCCCTCTGCACACGCTGCCGATTCCCGTTCAGCCTTGCAGAAGATGCTCCAACAGGATTTTTGCGCCCATCAGGATGAGCACGACCCCGCCGAAAAGTTCTGCGCGGGACTTATATTTTGCGCCGAATACGTTGCCGAGCTTCACGCCGAGGCAGGAAAGAGCAAAGGTAATTACGCCGATGAACGCCACGGCGGGAGCGATCTGCACCTGCAAAAACGCGAACGTAACGCCCACGGCAAGCGCATCGATGCTGGTGGCGACGGCAAGCGGGAGCATGGCCTTCGGGCCGAAAGAATCGTTGAGCTCCTCGCTTTCAGAGCGGGATTCGCGGATCATGTTCGCGCCGATGAGCCCGAGCAGCGCAAAGGCGATCCAGTGATCCACGGATTGAATCAGCGACTCAAACTGTGTGCCGAGGAAGTAGCCGAGGAGCGGCATCAGCGCCTGAAACCCGCCGAAGTACAGCCCTGCCGTGAGCGCATGCCCCGGCGAAACCTTCCGCACCGAAAGCCCTTTGCAGACCGCCACTGCGAACGCGTCCATGGACAAGCCCACGGCGATGATGAAAAGCTCCCATATCTGCATGCCTTTGTTCCTCCAATTGTGCCGATTTAAATATATGAGCAAAAAAAGAGACCTATCTGCCGTTTGAACAGATAAGTCTCGCCATTTCATGCCAAGCCGGGAAGCAGCGCTTCCAGTATGTCGACTTTGCCGCGCGGCGTGCCGCGCCGGCTACTCCCTTATTGCAAGTATCGTACCATGCGGCGGAGCGTCTGTCAAGCTCAGGCGGAAAGCTCGAAGTTCAGATGCCCGTCATGCTCGATCACGAGCGCGCCGTCCGCGTCGTTGAAAATGCGGAGCAAGGCGTTCTTCCCTTCAGAAAGATCCAGCGTGAATTCCGCCTCGGCAAGCGGATCCCCCATCTCCTGCCCTGTGCCCGCATAAATGCGCACCGTTATGGGGAGGGAAGCAGATTCCGCAACGGAAAAGCTGAAGGTTTCCCCGGCAAGAAACGGTGTACCGTCCGCGTACTGCACGGTTTCGTCCGCAGCGCCGCCTTCCTGGCCGATTGAAACAGAGCGCACCGCATCGGTACTGTCAAATACGATATAGAGGTTTGCGTCCGGGTCAGGCGCATTGACCCGTTTGCCGCAGCCGCAAGCAAGGCAGGCGGTAAGGCAGAGCACGAGCAGCAAACGCGCATGCCGCCGTTTGGGTGTGATGGTAAGCTTCATGGATGGAACTCCTTTCTGTGATTCAGGATGGATGAAAAGAAAACCCAAAGGTCAATTAAAGCGCGGCCTCAAAAGCGAACCAATTTCCTTCAATATGGACCGTAGTCCCACGGTTGTCGCCTTCCGCAGCCCAGGCCCACCCGGTTTCCGTTTCGGTCAAGGCCACATCCGCGCATTGAAATGCCGCCGGCTCTCCGCTTGCGGAGTAGTAGATGCCTTTATATGTGCAAGCGGGGACGCTTCCGGATGTTGAAATGATGAATTCAATGGTCGGGTTTTCGGATTCCCAATAGGAAATACGCTCGACCCCTTGGATTTGGACGCCATCGACATTCCCATTTGCCATAATTTTATAAACAGCGTTTTCAAGCGCTTCCCGGTTTTCTGCATAAAACCGTTCCGGGCCGACCGCTTCCCCGCAGCCGCAGGCAAAGCAGGCTGTGAGGCAAAGCGCGAGCAGCAAACGCGCATGCTGCCGCTTGGGTGCTGTGCCGTGCTTCATTGTGAAAACCTCCTCCTTTTCCCGGTTACTTGTTCGGGATGTCTTCCGGTGCAACATCGTAATAAATCTGCTCCCGCAGCGGGCTCTTGAAAAGCACGCCGCGCGCATCCTGCGAAAGCTGGTAGCGCAGGAGATTGGCGTTTGTTTCGGTTAAGCCGCCCTTGCGTTCCGCATCCGCGAGCACGCTTTTTGCGATGATTGCATCAAGGTTCAGTGCGCTGAGGCAAAGATACCACGCGACGAGCACACCCGTGAGCAGGCGGATGAGCCGGAGCTTCGGCCGGTAGAGCTTCACCGCGCAGAGCGCGAGCACCGCAAGCAGAAAAAGCATGAACCAAAGCGGCAGAATGCGGTTGATGGTAAGGCCATAGGCGCAGATGTAGAGCGCGAGGCGGAAGAGTGCGGAAGCAAGAATGAGAGCCGTGGCGCCGAGGAGCGCAAGCAGCATGGGGCGAAGCGCACGGTGCTCCCGCGTGAAGGCAAGGCAAACGCCGAAGGCTGCAAAGTTGATCGTTGCCACAGCGCAAAGCTCACGAAACCCGCGCACCGCATATTCGGAATAAGTCAGCTCCGCCGGCAGGCCCGCAAGCCCGGTGAGGTACGTGAACTGGAAGGCTGCAAACACGGCATATACCGCGAGCAGAAGCCCGAGCGCTGCAAGTACGCTCGCCGGGTCGATGGCTTTTTGATACGGCGCATCCGGCACGGCGGGTTTTTGCCACGTCATCGCATGCAGGAACGAATAGAACAGCATCGCAACAAGCAACGCCCCTGCAAGGCGCGGCAAAAAGCTGCCGAAGGACAACCCTTTGAGGAAATTTGTAAGATAATAGGCCATCACCGCGTCCGCCTGAAGAAGCAGCGACGCCACAAGGATCGCAACCGGGAGCGCACAAAGAAGGCCGAGCCGCACGGCGCGCGCCCGCGGGCTGCCCTTGCCGCTCGGGAACAGGCTCCCGAGCGCGCCGAAAAAGCGGCCGATGCATGCGAACGGAGCGACGAACCAGCCGCGCAGATACAAACTGAAATACTGTCCTTCCCGGCAGGCAGGCACATCAAAGGCACAGTCCACGGCATGCAGCATCAGAAGAAGCGGGATCACGAACAGGTTGAGCAACGATGTTTCCGCCTGCGCGTATATGGCGTAACGCAAAAACAGCAGCGCCGTGGCGGCAAGCAGGAACAGACTGGAAGGGCGGAGGGCACGCTTTGGGTTCGCCGCGCAGAAGCCCGCGGCATAAACGGCCCAGAACACCGCATAGGCGGGGACGAATTCACGGACGGTGCTGGAAAAGAACGCGCCGGCTTCCCCGAACCACCAGAAGGCGGCGATCCCCCCGAGCGCGAGCGCAAACAGAAGCATCAGCCGCTGCAGAGGGGCATATACGCGCTTTTCGGGCGCGGAAGCCTGGCCGGAAGAGGGTGCGGGCGGTTGCTCATAGTATTTTTGTTCCATCAGACGGCCTCGCTTTCCGTTGTGTCCGGAACATATTCCAGAATGTCCGCCGGCTGGCATTCCAGAATCCGGCAGAGCGCATCGAGTGTGGAAAAGCGGATGGCTTTTCCCTTGTTGGTCTTGAGGATGGAAAGGTTCGCCGGCGTGATACCGAGGCGTTCGGCCAGCTCGCCGGAGGAAAGCCTGCGCTTTGCAAGCATCACGTCAAGGTTGACACGGATCATTGCGCTTGCCTCCTTAAATCGTCAGGTCGTTTTCAAGCTTGAACGCAACAGCGCGGCGGAACACGCCCGCAAGCACGAGCGCAAACAGGCCCGCAAGCAGCATCACGATTGCGCACACAGCCGTCATGGGCGTGAAGTATGCGGCGCACCGCACGGTGAACATTGCGCCCGCAAGCTCCGCTGCAATGCCCATGCGCACGAACGCATGTACGTTGCGCTGCACAAAAGGGTCGGCCAAAACCGTGCGCATTACGAGCAGCAGCTCGAAGAGAATCCACAGCGCAAACGCGGCAGCGGCTGTAAGGAATACGCGCAGCGCAACGGGATTGGAATCCGTTTGGCAATAGGCGGCAATGATCCGATCCCAGCCGCTGCCGGGGATATAAAGCGTCACGGCGCAAAAAAGCACAAACGCCGCAAGAAGATAGAGCATGGCCTCCGTAATGCGTGGCAGCAGTTTCGTTTTCATACAAGGCAATACCTCCAAGGAAATCGCTTTCTTGGAGGTATTGTAGCATGGGATTTATCGAATTTCAATATAAAATTATCGTTTTTCAATAATTGTTCATCATTCGCGCTATTCTGCCCGCTTTCGCAGGCACCGCGTCACACGATGTCGATCTCCTTGCCGCAGAACTCACAGGTGTGCTTGCCTGGCTGTTTGAACGCCTTGCCCGGCAGCGGCCGATTGCAGAATGGGCAGGCGAGGGAAAAGAGCTCACAAGCAACGGCGACAAAAGCCGCTATAGCCATCAAAAACCCAATGGTCGGGTTTCGCCAAAGCTTCAACACGAAAAGCATCGATTGAAGTGCTATAATTCCTGCTAAAATACGGGTAGCAACGTTCCAAAATCGATAAGTTCGGATTCGCTTCACGCACTTGCACCCCAGATCGTGTTCCCGTTGTATCCGGCTACGCCATCCACCCAAGCGACGGAAGGCGGATTTAGGGATTGCGGATACCGAATAGCGTATTGTCCATCCCAAGGATGGATTGCCCGAAATGTACCGTAGCTGTTGCGCATTTCCAACATAAAACAGCATTCATGTTCGTCTGTATATCCGCGGATCTGAGACGCAATGCTTGCACGGGTAGCTGCTGGAAGTTGCATCAGAAGACCAATGAATGCTGCTAAGGCATTTTTTAACGGCGTTAAGGATATAAGAAATCCCCCAATAGTAGCAAGTATGGAATCTGCGGTAGCCCCTTCTTCAAATTTGCGCGCCATTGCCTCGCCTGTATCCTCATCCATATAGATAAAAGTGTCATGTTGATAAAATCCCTGTGTGCTCATGCCGCCATGCGCAGTAACAGGTCTATTCCTGTAGGATGAAGGTAATCGCGATTCGGTATAATAGGATGAATGGTTTCTCGTCGTAGTCGTATTTTTGTGAATGAAGCCATATTCGTCTACTTCGTATTTGTAGACCGGCTGGCCCATCATGTAGCAGACAACTGCATCATCAGGCAAGGCATCATAGGCGTCGGAAAAGGGCAGAGGTTCATTTCGTTCGTTTACCGCAAACGTGCTTCCCGCAAAAACGAACAAAAGTATCATGATTAACACACAGGAAATAGCGCTTCGTATTCTTTTCATTTTAACCTCTCCTTTTGTTGCACCAGGATGGAACGGATCGAACAAAATATGTGCTATCTTGTTCCAGCGGCTCAGAGTATAAAATCCCTCCCTTCATAAATTATGATACAAAATTATCATTTTTATTAATTCTGTCAATATACCCCATGCAAATATATCTATAATTTCAACCCATATCCGCCGTTCTAAGCCAAGGCCGCCGCCTTCGCGTCCCCGCATCCGGCCGCCCTATACCAGCTGCCGCGCCCACTTGCCCTGCCGCGTCCGGCGCAGCGCGAAGAACAGGCGCACAAGGCTTGCCACGTGCTGGCAGGCATAAACATACGGCAGCGGCAGCTTGAAATACAGCCCCACGAGCAGCGAGAGCGGGATGGAGATCGCCCACATGGGCAGAAGGTCGATGATCGCAGCGGCGCGCGTATCCCCGCCGCTTCTGAGAATACCCACGATGATTGTAAAGTTGAGCGCCCAAAGCGGCAGCGCGAAGCCCATCACGAAGGTCGTATCCGCAGCAAGCGCCTGCGTTGCAGGCGTGGTGTTGGTGTAAAGATAGGGGATGTATACCCCAAGTGTGCAGACAAGCACCGCAACGAGCGTGCCAACGAGCGCGGAGAGCCAAAGGAAACGCTTCCCGTAAACATAGGCGTCATCCTGCCCGCTTGCGCCGAGCGTATTGCCGATGACGACCGCGGCCGCTGTGCCGATTCCCTGAAGCAGGATGAAGGAAAGCTTGTCCACCGTGCCGACGATCATCATCGCAGCGAAAGCATCCGTGCCCATTTTGCCGTAAATCGCATTCTGCGCAAGCATGCCGAGCGCCCAGATGGAATCATCCAGCAGCACGGGCGCGCTTACGGCGATGAACGGGCGGATGTTCGCAAACACATGGTCGAACAGCTCGTGCCATTTTGCGCGGGCGGCGGTATCCCGGGCGAAGCTGAAGAACAGCAGCGTGCCGCAATCCACTGCGGAGCCGATGAGCGTTGCGACGGCTGCGCCCCGCACGCCGAGCATCGGGAAGCCCAGGTTGCCGAAGATGAGGCAATAGTTCAGGAACATGTTCACAAGAAGCCCCGCAAGGCCGGAAAGCATGGGCAGCTTTGCATGGCCGGTGGATTTGTGGACCGCGCCGAAGGGATAGACGAGCGCTTTGAACAAATACCCCCAGGAGGCGATGGAAAGATACTCCACACCGCGCGCTGTTACGGCAGATTCTTCGCTGAACAGGCCCACGCAGAACCCGCCGAAGCCCTGCGCTACGGCAACGAACAACGCTGCGCATGCGCCGGCGAGCACGATGCAGAGGCCGAGCGTACGGCGCACGCCGGCAAGATCCTTTTTGCCGAAATATTGCGCCATAAACACGCTTCCGCCGCCCGTGACGCCGAACAGGCAGATGTCCAGCAGGTACGCAAGTTGGTTTGCCGCACCAACACCCGCAAGCTCAATGTCGCCCAAGCCGCCGATCATGATGGTATCCACCATGTACATGGCGGTGGAAAGGAGTTGCTGGAGCATAATGGGCAGGCAGACGGCAAATACTTTCCGATAGAACGCCTTGTCCGAAAGGCCGAGGATGTCGCGAGTCATAAAACGTGGTGCCCTTTCATGAGATTGCAGGGATACTACGACTACAATGATAACATTCTGCGGAAAAATTGTGAAGTGCGCGCCGGGAAATCCCGGTTTGTGGTATACTGGTTACAATACAAAAAACCTGTGCAGGAAAGGGCTGAACGCAATGCCGTATTTTTATTATGATTCCATGCTGTGGGTGGTGCTCGCCGTTGCGGTGATCGGCATGATCGCCTCCTCCCGCGTGCAGAGCACATTCCGGAAATACTCGAACATGCCTGCGCGAACCGGCCTGCGCGCGTGTGACGTAGCGCAGCGCATGCTCCTTTACGGCGGCAGCAACGCGCAGCTTACCCGCGTTTCCGGCGCGCTGACCGACCACTTTAACCCCAAAACCAACACGGTTGGCCTTTCGGAAGCGGTGTTTGACCAATCTTCCGTTGCGGCGCTCGCCGTTGCGGCGCATGAGATCGGCCATGTGATGCAGTATCAGGAAGGGTATACGCCCATCCGCGTGCGCAACGCGCTTGTGCCGGTGGCCAACATCGGCTCCGCAGTGTCGCCGTATCTGGTGCTGCTCGGGGTGATTATGGGGAACTATTCCCTTGCCGTGTTCGGCGCGCTGCTTTTCGGCGGCATCCTGATGTTCCAGCTTGTGACGCTGCCGGTGGAATTCAACGCTTCCCGCCGCGGCATTGCCATGCTTTCCGAGGGCGGATACATTTCGGGCGGGAAGGAAGAAGGCGCTGCAAAGGCTGTGCTGCGCGCGGCGGCGATGACCTATGTGGTGGCAGCGCTTTCCGCATTCGTTTCCTTCCTGCGGCTGTTCATGATCGCAAACCGTTCCCGGCGGGATTGAGGAGAAACAGGAACGCGCTCCGGCCGGCCTGTGCGGCAGCGAAACAAAAATAATATATTTTCCTGTTGACAAGCGGAACAGGGCACGATATAATAGCCGCAATCGAAAATTGATGGCGACGACGGCGACATAGTACCGCGAGAATGGCCCATAAGAGAACTGCCGGTTGGTGCAAGGCAGAAGGGGTACGGCGCGCGAATTCACGCAAGAGCTTCCCGCTGAAAGGCTTCGGCCTGCGTAGGATGGGACGGGATCACCCGTTATCGTGGCAGAGTATGCATGTACTTGGGGAATATTCAGAAAATGGCAATGACTGCGAAAGAGTACCGCGAGAAAGACCCTGAAGAGAACTGCCGGTTGGTGCGAGGCAGGAGGGAACGGCGTGGGAATACACGCAGGAGCCGCCCGCCGAAAGGCCATGCGCCGAGTAGATCGGGACGGGTTCACCCGTTATAGTGGCGCGAGTATGTAGTACTCAAAGAGGCTGCTTTGCGTGAGCAGGCGGCGAACAAAGGTGGTAACACGGCAGCAAGCCCGTCCTTTTTTAGGACGGGCTTTTTAATTTCAAAAAACTTAAAAACGGAGGAACAAACCATGAAACGCATCATCTCTATCCTGCTTTGCGCAGCGCTCATGCTTGTGATGTGCGCCTGCAACAACGCGACGACCCAGCAGCCGAGCACTGCGGATGCAACGCCCACGCCTGCGCCCGCCGAACCTACGCCCGAAACCACCCCGGAAGCTGCGCCGGAAGAGCAGCTTACGCCGGAAGACCCCATTACGATTGGCATCATCCAGCTCACCGAGCATGCGGCGCTTGATGCAGCGCGCGAAGGCTTCGTTCAGGCGCTTGCAGACAACGGCTATGTGGATGGCGACAAGATCAAAATCGACTTCCAGAACGCGCAGAATGACCAATCCACCCTCTCCACCATTTCCGACCGGTTTGTGAGCGAGGAAGTCGACCTCGTGCTCGCCATTGCAACGCCTGCCGCGCAGGCGGTTGCCGGCAAAACCACGGAGATTCCGATCCTTGCGACTGCGGTTACGGACTTCGTCGTCGCCAAGCTCGCGGAATCCAATGAAGTTCCCGGCGGCAACGTCTCCGGCACGACGGATATGAACCCAATTGAGGAGCAGATCGACCTTCTGATGCAGCTTGTGCCGGAAGCCAAAACCGTGGGCCTTATCTACAACTCCGGCGAGGATAATTCCATCCTGCAGGCGCAGCTTGCGACAGAGGCCATTCAGGCGCGCGGGCTGACTGCCACCGAAGTGACCGTAACCTCCACCAACGATGTGCAGCAGGCAATGCAATCGCTTGTGACCAAGTGCGACGCGATCTATATCCCCACGGACAATACGATTGCCTCCTCCATGCCCATTGTGGAAGGCGTATGCACCGAAGCCAAAAAGCCCGTGATCTGCGGCGAATCCTCCATGGTGGATGCAGGCGGCCTTGCAACACTTTCCATCAACTACTACAAACTCGGCTACCAGACCGGCATGATGGCGCTGCGCATCCTCGTGGACGGGGCTGATGTTTCCACGATGCCCATTGAATCGCTGACAGAAATGGACCTTGCGTTCAACACGGCGGTTGCGGATGCGATCGGCATAACCATCCCCGAAGAGCTTCTTGCAAAGGCAGCCAACTGAAGAAACGAAACAGAGACCTGAATAAATGAAAAGGAGACCGCCGCCCGGCGCGCAGGAAAGCGCGGCCGGGCGGCGATTGGAGCGTGAAACATGTGGAATGAAGTTTTAGGCGCAACCGGGTTCGGGCTGCTTTGGGCGGTCATGACCATCGGCATTTATATCACCTACCGTATCCTGGATGTGGCGGATCTGACCGTGGAAGGCAGCATCACCATGGGGGCGGCCGTGTGTGCGGTGAGCATTACCGCGGGGATAGACCCTTACCTGAGCCTGCTGCTTGCATTTGCAGCAGGCATGGCGGCCGGGCTGTGCACGGGGCTTCTGCATACGCTGCTCAAGATTCCGCCTCTGCTTTCCGGCATTTTGACGATGATTGCGGCATGGTCTGTGAACCTGCGCATCATGGGCAAAGCGAACGTTTCGCTGCTGAAGCTGTCCACCGTGTTCACGCCGGTGATGGAGGCGTTTGGCATGACAAAAACCGTGGCGACCATTGTGGTTGGCGCAGGGGTAACGCTCGTGCTGATCTGCTTCTGCTATTGGTTTTTCGGCACGGAGGTTGGCTGCGCCATCCGTGCAACGGGCGGGAACCCGAACATGGCGCGGGCGCAGGGCATCAACACAAATGTGATGAAGATTTTAGGCCTTGTGCTTTCCAACGGGCTTGTGGCGGTTTCCGGCGCGCTGATTGCACAGAGCCAGTCCTTTGCGGATATCCAGATGGGCACGGGTTCCATTGTGATCGGCCTTGCTTCACTCATTATCGGCGAGGTGCTTTTTGGGAAGGGCGGCTTCTTTAAACGGCTGATTTCGCTTGCGCTTGGCGCAATTACGTACCGTTTGATTATTGCAGCCGTGCTGCACTTCGGCATGAACGCAAATGATCTTAAGCTGTTCACAGCCATCACTGTGGCGCTTGCGCTTTCGCTGCCTGTCATCAAGGCGAAAATTCAGGGCGGCAGGAAGGGGGCCTGAAACCATGCTTTCAATCGAGAATCTCCGCATTGTATTCAACGCGGGAACGGTAAACGAAAAAACAGCGCTCGACGGCGTTTCGCTGACGCTTGAAGAAGGTGATTTCGTAACGGTGATCGGCGGCAACGGCGCGGGAAAATCCACGCTTTTGAACTGTGTAGCAGGCGTTTATATGCCTGCGCAGGGCAAAATTTCCATCGGCGGCGTGGATGTGACACGCATGCCGGAGCATAAGCGCGCAAAGCTGCTCGGCCGCGTATTCCAGGATCCGATGATGGGCACCTCCGGCAACATGTGGATCGAGGAGAACCTTGCCCTTGCAAGCCGCCGCGGCAAGCTGCGGACGCTCCGCTGGGGCATCAGCAATGCGGAACGCGCGGAATACAAAAAACAGCTTGCTACGCTGGGCCTCGGGCTGGAAGAACGGCTTTCTACAAAGGTGAAGCTCCTTTCCGGCGGCCAGCGGCAGGCGCTGACGCTTCTCATGGCAACGATGAACAAACCAAAGCTGCTGCTGCTGGATGAGCATACCGCGGCGCTTGACCCAAAGACCGCCGCGACAGTGCTTGAACTTTCCTGCCGCATGGTTGCGGAGCACGGCCTTACGGCGCTGATGGTGACGCACAACATGCGTGACGCGATCGCCTGCGGCAACCGTCTCATCATGATGCAGAACGGGAGGATTGTGCTTGACATTCGGGGCGAAGAGAAGAAGAATCTCACGGTTGAGATGCTGCTTGAGCGCTTTGCGGCTGCAAGCGGCAGCGAGCTTGCAAACGACAGGATGCTGCTTGGCTGAAGCAAGCATACCCCAATATTATAATTATAATATGAAACGATGCAGAAGGCTCCCAAGGGAGCCTTCTGGCGGTTTTTGTTGCGAATCCATTTGCAAAACAAACTTGACCGGTTTACCGAGAAAAGACAAACTGCGTTCTTCGGCTCCGCCAGGCGGCGATGGCAAAGCAATCAAAAATGGCGCTGTGAGTGGAAACGCCTTGCAGCATGCCCCGTGACAGGACAAGTCGGCATACGCGCCATGCGGTTCCTGAAAGCTGTTTTTTACGCACCACTTGTCAACGAAGAAGCTCCGCGAGCTTGCTGAGATCGTCGATCTCATAGGTCACGGGGATATTCAGGGTGTTTATGCGGTGCTTTGGATTGTACCAGCAAGTATCGATGCCTGCAATCTCGCCGCCCCTCATGTCGCTGGCCAGAGAGTCGCCGATCAACAACACTTGTGTTTTGTCCGCAATGCCAGCTTTGCAAAACACATGTTCAAAATAGGCCGCGTTGGGCTTTTCATATCCCACATCCTCCGAGATGAACACCGCAAGATTTGGTCAAGCCCGGACCGCCTGAGCTTCTTTGCCTGCGCCGCTTTGGTTCCGCTGGTCACTGCGATAAGCGTATAGTTGCCCTTCTCCGCCCGGAGCATTTCTTCTGCATGGTCAACGAACACCAGATGGTCGCCCAACGCCGCCTGATATTCGCTGTTGAAGGGTTCTGCCAACGCGGGATTGATGCCGAACATCGCAAAGAATTCCCGGAACCGGCTCACTAAAATCTCCTGTTTGGTCAGTTCGTTTCGTTCAAGCGCTTCCCAGTATTTCACGTTGATCTTCGAATAGGTACGCAGCATTTCGTCGCTGCATGTGCCGAGCCCGTACTTTTGAAACAGCACGCGGATGGCGTATTACTCTGATGCCAGAAAATCCAGCACGGTACCATCGATATCCCACAATAAGTATTTGTACATGCATTTCTCCCCGGCGTGTGATGTTAGTTGTTCAATTATATCATAGCGGGAACATAAGTGACAGCTGCCCGCATGGCGGGGTCATTCATGCCTCTTTTATGGAAGGTTTCGATAAAAATTGGCTTGTAATTTCCTTTTTGATATAATGGCTAGGGAGGCTCTGCTGTGGAAACAGTATTGAACCCTTGTCAGGCAGAATTGCGGAGGCGGTCTGCGGAAGCCATGGCTTGGATAAAGGAAAAAGCATGGCCATATCTGGATGAATCGTTGCGGGAGGTGTACCGCAGAAGAAGAAAAACATGAAAAGGCGGGCAATAAGGAGGAAGATGAAATGACAAGGACGATTACGGTAAAGGGCGTGGGCAGCGCAACGGCAAAGCCGGATTATGTGATCATCAGCATGACGCTCGACGCGCAGGACATGAAATACGAGAAGGCCATGGAGCTTGCAGCTGTTCATCTGGAGCAGCTGAAGGCTTCTCTGGCCGGGACAGGGTTTGACAAGGAAGCGCTCAAGACCACGAACTTCAATGTCCGGACAGATTATCAGAACGAGCAGGACGGGAACGGAACGTGGAAGAACGTGTTCAACGGCTATATCGTTTCCCACTCGCTGAAGATCGCATTCGATTTTGACGCAAAAAGGCTGCCTCAGACGCTCGGCGCGATTGCGGACTGCGTGGCAAAGCCCGTGCTTTCTATCGCGTTCACAGTCAAGGACCCGACCGGCGTCAAGGAGGAACTGCTCAAAAGCGCTGCGGAGAACGCAAGAAGAACGGCGGAGATCCTGTGCGAAGCATCGAATGAGAAGCTCGGCAGGCTTGTTGCCATCGATTACAACTGGGCAGAACTCAATATATGCTCTGAAACCAGGTACAGCATGGCGGATAACTGCCTTGCAGCGCCCATGCGCGCAAAATCCATCGAGATAGAACCCGATGAGATCGACACCCGTGATACGGTCACATTCGTATGGGAGCTCGCATAGGAATTCCGTAAAACGAACTTGAATGGACACACAATAAGACAAAGGAGATCAAACGATGAGCAAAAAACTGGTAGCATACTTTTCAGCAAGCGGCGTAACTGCAAAGCTGGCAAAAACGCTTGCAGCCGCCATTGGCGCGGATCTGTTTGAGATTCTGCCGGAAAAGCCTTATAGCGCGGCTGATCTGGACTGGACGAACAAGGAGAGCCGCAGCACCATTGAGATGAACGATAAGTCCTTCCGCCCGGCGGTTGCGAACAGGGTGGAGAACATGGCCGAATACGATGCCGTCTATGTGGGCTTCCCCATCTGGTGGTATGTGGCGCCGACGATTATCAACACCTTCCTTGAACAGCATGACCTGACGGGCAAGACCATAGTCCCGTTTGCCACCTCCGGCGGCAGCGGCATGGGCAACACGAACGCGGAGCTCGCTCCTTCCTGCAAGGGCGCCATGCTGAAAGAAGGGAAACGCTTCAGCAGCAGTACAAAGGAAGCGGAGTTAAAGCTCTGGGCGGAGAAAGCGGAACGCTAGCATCCCGTTCAAGGCTTGCCCCGCTATATTCTTTTATGCATTGCCCTCCCACCTGCTGTCCGGCGGGAGGGCTGTTGGTATTTGCTTTGCTCGGTTCAATTCCGGGTTACAGCCAAACGGCCCAATCACCATACTTGAATGTTCCGCTGCCATGATGCAGCCTGCCTTCCTTGTCAAGCCTGCCAAAAGCATCCCGCATACGCAGCAATATCTCCGGCTGAATATCAAGCGTATGATGTGCTGGAAACACCTTGTTAACTGGAAGCGCCGCAATCTTCTCAAGGGACCTTAGATATGCCTTCGGGTCTGTGGACGGATAATAGGCAAACAGGGTATCCTTATAAACCAGATCGCCGGTAAACAGGTATCCCCGCGTAGTTTCAAAGAAACACATATGGCCGGGCGAATGTCCTGGAGTGTGAAGCACGGTGACCATTCTGCCTCCGAGATCAATGGTATCTCCGTCGTGCAGAACCCTCGTCGGCGTGCCTTGAAAAAATTCGTAGGTGCTCACGTCATAGCCATCCGGCGGGTCACAGCGGTCAAGCACCATCTGCTGGACCGTTTCAATGCTCAGCGGGAATTCGCCGGAAAGCCAATTCAATTCCGCTTCATGCGCGTAAAAATCCGGATAATACTTATGCCCGCCTATGTGATCCCAGTGGATATGCGTGGCAACAGCAGTGACCGGCTTTGCGGTCAGCTTTTCAACCCGCTCGGATATGTTGCTGATACCAAGCCCCGTATCGATCAGCAGGGCGCGTTCACTGCCCTCCAACAGATAGCAATGGGTCTCCTCCCAATGCCGATATTCGCTGATAATATGTGTATCTGAATCAATGCGGTCAATCGTAAACCACGGTTTCATGATATGCTTCTCCCCAAAACACATGATATAGACAAACCCCGGTTTGCCTGCTCAGATTATACCATAGCGGGGACGCAACGGAGAACACCGTTTGCAGCAAAGAGCATTCGGCAGAATATACGGTAGGAATGCATTGGAGTTTCGGGTATAATAATCACAGATGGCGTTTTCTGGCGAACTAATTCGTAGAGCTGGGTCTTGACAGCGATTGCTGGGAGTTCTCCGCCATGACCATGCTGTATGCCGGCCTGCGCAAGGGTGAAGTGCTGGCTCTCAACTGGTCGAACATTGATTTTGAAAAAGAAGCTTATGGTATAATCAAATTGAAAAATCGAGTGAATGAGATCACATGATGGACTGGTATGACGAAGTCAAAATCAGGCTCCAAAAGAAAAATCAGATCCCGTTTGTGAAGGACTCTGCATTTCTGCAGGAGCTAAATTCGTTTCTGCGCATACAGAACCACAGGACGGTCGTACTGTGGGCATTTGATCTGGCGGAGGAGTCCATAGAAGTTTTGGCACAGAAGTACCCAATAGAAAAACGTCCGCAGGAGGCATTGGACGCTGCAAGAGACTAGGCAGCCGGCAGAATCAAAATGCACGAAGCGCAGCGTTAAATTCTGGACTGCCACGCGTTTGCCAAAGAAATTGACTGCAGAGCGGATATCGCGGCGTGTCATGCCGTCGGGCAGGCGTGTGCGGTAGCCCATACGGCAGGACATGCCATGGGATACCCGATCTATGACCTCAGTTCCATCGTTTATCGGGAAGGGATCGATCACTGCACGGAAGCCGTGGAGCGGCGCAGGGAGACCTATATTGACCGGCTGCTCTACCGAAGCGTGCATCAGGAAGACCGACAGGACGGCTGGGTGGAATTCATGCTCAGATAATTCGTTCGAGACAGGGAAAGCACATCACAGCGGCATATCACTTTCTGCGGAACAGCAAACACACACGGCTTTTCAAATAAACTGTAAACAATTAAAAAACAGAAAAAGTGCAAAAAGTGAAACGCAGAACGTGCGCATTATCAGCGGATACAGGGCGTTTACGGCATAGTGTTGTATAAAAATGTGGTACAGTGTGGTAAATCTGCTCAAACAGCTAAAACTAACGGAATAATATACGCATTATACGGCGGTTCATGCATTTCGGGATTGATAATCGGACATTACGGCACATGTCCGATTATCAGTACTCAACGAAAAGCAAAGCCCGAAAAAGTTAGACTTCATCGGGCTTTTTGGCGTCCCCGGCGCGATTCGAACGCGCGGCCTTTCGCTTAGGAGTACGGCGTTGCCATTCTGTGTTCTTCTCTACTTCCTCTACAGTTTCTTCTCGTTTCATATCATGCTGTACGGCGGATACACCTAATCGCAAATTGTCTCTATAATACCCTGCTTTTAACCCCTTTTCAAAAGTCGTATTAGCAAGAAATTAGCAGGAAGGATAATTTGCCGCCCGGCAAGGCAGCATGGAAATGGCCAATCTGGCGACATATTTTAGGAGGAAAAATCATGGAACAAAAAGAAAAAGAATTGCAGCCCCAGACCCGTGCCTATACGGTGGAAGAGATCGCGGCCATCCTTCATATCGGACGGTCATCCGCCTATACCCTGGTCAAGAAAGGGTACTTCAAAAGCGTACGCATTGGCACAGCCATCCGGATCTCCAGAAAATCCTTTGACGAGTGGCTGGATCAATTGGAGTTGTAATACAGAGGAGCGTACTATGGCCAACCCATGGTACGCTCCTCTGTATTACAGGCGAACTTTTTACTTAAGAATCCTTTCAGCATTTTGCCTCTCTCGATGATATAATGAATATTAATCAAACTGGTATTTTCCCAGGAGAGAGGAGGTGAAGTGTATGGGAAAGTATACAGATGACGAGATCCGGGCAATGTCGAAAATCACGGCCAAAATTGCCGCTGACTACCTGGGCATCTCTCCCATGATGGTGACCCTGGGCATGAGAAACAACGTGCTTCCAATTGGATTCGCCATCAAAAAAGAGGACCGATACAGCGAAAGCTGGAGCTACAACATTATTCCGGAACGGTTGATTGCCTATAACCACGGCAAAATCAACGAGGTACAGGTCCAGAATATTGAGAAGAACCTGAATACCATCATCAGTCAATTTGAAGAGATGAAACGCGACCTGGTTTTTCTATTAAAAGAAAACGAGGAATTGGAGGGATAAAACAGTTTTTAGCGATCCTTGCAGATACGGAATCATCAAAAGCACATCCCCTTCAAGTTGAAGAGGAAAAGGCAGTAGTTCCCGACAAGGAGGTAAGAACAGCGATGCCGCCCACGAAGATTCGTTTGACACGAAAGCAACTCTACGAAGAGATCTGGAACATATCCGTGGCAGGTGTATCCAAAAAATATGGCATCCCATACGCGAAATGTCTGGCAACGATCAAGGCGGCCCAGGTCCCTGTTCCGCCCTCTGGATACTGGACCAAACTCAACTACGGAAAATCCGTGGAGCAGACGCCCCTTTCCGGCGACGGGGATGCAGTCATTGAGCTGATACAAGAAACTTTGCCCGGTACCACAGATACAGAGAAACATAAGCTTCAGGAGAAAACTGCTTCCGGGACGTCCCGTGCGCCTTCTTCGGTAGAGACAACTCCGCAAAAGCCGCCTGAGACAGAGACCGCTCAGATGACTGTCAATCCACTGGAAACGATTGAAAAGTTTGGACGAGCCTATAATGTGTATCACCGGGAGACCCTGTATCAGGAAGTCTGGTCCATGCCGGTAACAGAGGTGGCAAAACGGTATAAAGTTTCCGATGTTGCCATCCATAAGGTCTGTAAGTCGCTGGACATTCCCACGCCGCCGCAGGGGTATTGGGCAAAATTGCGGGCCGGAAAACCTGTCAAGAAACTCCCCCTCCCGCCCGGAAAAGAACAGACGAAACTGGGAATACAGACTGGGGTCAGCCATGTGGATTCTCCAAGTGAGAATGCAGCACCTCTGGCGTTTTTACCTGAAGAAGAGCGACAAGTAGTGCTGAATGTGGCAGCACAGATCCTGTTGCCCCAGGAGCACGCCCGTATGCGGCCGGAGATTGTGGCACACCGAAAACGAATTGCGGAATGGAACAAGAGGAAGCGCCAGCTGGAACGGGAATTGGGCCCAAACTGGAACCGCGGGAGGCGGGAAACTCCGCCTGCATTTGCCCAAGGTGTTTCAGAAGAGCGGCGGCCACGGATCTTCCGGTTGATCGATGCGCTGGCCAAAGCGATGATACCGTTGGGGTGGCGTTTGACGGAGGATCTTCGCTTTGCAATGGACCAGGATATGGTTACACTCACATTTTCTGAGGCGACCGATCAGATTCTACATACCCCAACCAGAGAAGAAAATCTCAAGTTGCTGGAATATGAAGAAGAGCACAAAAAGTACGATTGGGCAAGGAAGCCGCAGATTCGTAAATATGATTCCGTTTACAATGGCCGCTTGAGCCTATGTATCAATGGTGCAAAAACATTTCGGGATTGCCGCTCCTATGTCTTGGAAGACCGTTTGGAAGATATGATGCTCTCTATCTATGGTGAGGCGGAGCAAGTGAAACAAGCACGCTTGGCCCGTGAAGAGGCCGAGCGGCAGCGCCAGGAGCAGGAGCGAAAGCGAGAGGAGCAACGTCAACAATATAATGCCGAGGTGGATCGCACCCTTGCACTTGTCAATTGTGCGGCAGATTATGAGATCGCGTGCAGGATCCGTGCCTATGTTTCTGCTATGGAAAAAGCGCATTCGGATCAGGATCTTTCTGAATGGGCGTCTTGGGCGCGGTCAAAAGCGGATTGGTATGACCCCACAGTCGCAAAAGAAGACGAACTTCTTGGCAGGCGGGAACACGAAAAGAGTCAAGAGAGCAAAGGTCCTCAGCACAAGGGATACCGGTGGTAAAGCAAAGGTATGCTCACCTCCTGATTTGGATAGAATAGTGGTGTAATTATCAATACTTGATGCAAATTATTATAAGTATAATTTTAATAATAGTTGACAAAGATGAAGATTAGCACTACTATATGATTAAAGGAGGTGGTTGCATGGCTATCATCAGCAAGGAAGGGCTGCTGAAAGTGCTGGTCTCCTACAACCCCTGGTGGAAAACAGGAGTCGTGAACCCAAAACTGTCCAAAACCTATAAGCGGTTCGCTTTTTACGAGGCCATGAAACGCCTGAATCAGACGGACATCCGGCGCACAGTGGTTTTAACCGGCACAAGACGGGTGGGAAAGACCACCATACAGTACCAGATGATCGAGGCCCTTCTCCAGAGCGGTGTTCTGCCCCAGAAGATCGTCTTTATCTCCATGGATCATCCCATGCTGAAGTTGAGCGCTATGAACGAGATTCTGGATTGCTATCACGAAAACATCTATCCGGATCAGGATGTCTACTACTTCTTTGACGAGATCCAGTACGCGCAGGATTGGGACAAATGGCTGAAGACGATTTATGATATGCAGCCGGACACCAAGATGGTAGCCACCGGCTCGGCCAGTCCGGTTTTAGTCAAGGGGAGCCAGGAGAGCGGCGCCGGGCGATGGTCGGCCATCCAGGTTCCGACACTGTCTTTCTATGAGTATTGTGAGCTGCTGAATGTGGATCGCCCCGACCTGCCGGATGATTTGAAAATCACCCCGCTGGTATATAAGACCCAGCAGGAACGCACCCAGATCATGCTGCAGCTCTCTAAGGTACAGAATCACTTTAACCGCTATCTGCAAGTGGGCGGCTTCCCCGAACTGGCCCTTGCCGACAATGACATCCTGGCCCAGCAGGTCATGCGGGAGGATGTAGTGGACAAAGTGCTCAAGCGGGACCTGCCCTCCCTTTACAAGATCCGCAACGCCACAGAGTTGGAGCGAATCTTCCTGTATCTCTGCAATGTTTCTTCCGAGATCGTTTCCATCGAGGCGATTGCGAAGGAGCTGAATGGCGTTTCCAGGCCTACCGTCGAAAACTATATCGAATATCTGGAAAGCGCCAACCTGATTTATCAGAGCTGGCCCGTCAATATGGCGGGGAAAAAAGTCCTGAAAGCCAGCCCCAAGATCTATATTGCCGACGCAGCCATCCGCAATGCGGTTCTGATGGATGATTCCATGCTGAGTGACCCGGTGGAGATGGGAAAAGTCGTGGAGACCGCCGTTTACAAGCATGTAGCTGCATTTTATTATCAGCAGGCCGCATCAGTGGGATACTATCGCGGCGGCAAGCGTGGAAAAGAAATTGATGTTGTGGTGGAATACTCCAATTCCAAGAACATTCTTATTGAGGTGAAGTATCGGGAGGGCGCCCCCATCCCGGATGATTCCGCCATCGTAGAGTTGAGCGGAGAGGCGGCGGCATCCATCGTGGTGACCAAAACCGCCGATGACTTTGGCGTCCACAATACGAAGAACGGAAAAGATTTGATCCGTATCCCGGCCTTTGCCTTCCTCTATCTGCTTGGTCATGCAGAAAAGCACGGCTACCGTGGAATGGAATAATGACAGAGTATAAGATGGAGAGCGTGGTGCATGAGCACCACGCTCTCCTGTTTGCTTCATAAGTTTCTGTTATATTTCTGCCATCCCTATAAGCAAGAAATCAAATAATGGATTCGAACGATTTATCTTAAAAATACGCATGAGGCTTGGAACTATCTAAAATTTCCCGCATAGATTTTATAACAATTCCAAAAACATTTTGATATGAAATGACACGATACAATACTGTAAGTGTACAAAAGAGCAAAAAAGCCTTATGCAGCCAGGTCATAAATTGTTCGAAGCCGTTAGGAGTACGGCGTACCATTTCGTAAATTGTTCATATCATATCTTCCCATATTGTTTCTTCGCAAATTGTGCTGCCTGGAGGCAGGTCAATTTGCACAAATTCCCCTGAAATATGCTGCCTTACAACGGCTTTTTAAATGTCGTATTAGCAAGGTATTAGCAGGAACCCGTTGTGACAGAGGGCTTCCAGGGGCCATTTCAAAATGCTATTAGCAGGGAGGATCATTTATGAGCACCAACGAAAAAGGGACGCCCCAAAGCAGGACATACACCGTGAATGACATCGCAGCCATTCTCGGTATCGGCCGCGCTTCGGCCTATAAGCTCGCCAACTCCGGATTGTTCAAGACGATCCGCATCGGCAACATGATCCGCATCTCCAGGAAATCCTTTGAGGATTGGCTGAAGATGGAAGGACTGAATGACGAAATAACATAAGAAAATGTAGCCGCCGCAGACCATTAATCTGCAGCGGCTACTCTTATAGATTAAACTTAATTTTTTCCATAATAGTTCGTAAACAGTGTGGGAATTTGTGCAGGGGTTAATTGGGTCACATCTGAAAATTCCCGAAGGTAATAGTCATTATTATAAGGAACTGGTTCTGTATAATTTGTTTTGAATACAAATGTGTGCTTTCCGTAAGCTATAGGAGTTTTCATTTGAGTCAATATATGCATCTTGTAAGCTTCCGGAATGCTTGTACACTGTTTGATATATTCCTTAACAGTATGTGTGTATCGATCTATATCTTGATTTATTGCAATCGCATCATGCTCAATTCCACACAACGGAAGTTCATTTACCATTGTGTATTTGATGCCATATTCTTGTTGATATTTGTTAGCATCTTCTTCTGTATCAGCAACACCAACAATAACATATCCTGCTCGTCCCGGGCCAGCATTGTTAATGGCAGTCAATGTTTTCAGTACTTTTTCCACCATATTTGAATCCAATTTATTCCCTTTAAATGGAACTAGCCCTATCTTATAATCATACAATACCTGCTCAGACCTAGACTTATTTAGTATGTTAACTAATTCTAGTGACCAATTATCCACAGCCGGATCATCAATTTTTCCTTTAGTGAAGGCTGCTTGAATTAACCCAGCGATTGCATCGATGGTTTCGCCCTGCCGTTTTGGATCGCTTCCAACGATGTAAGAACAGTTTCCATCAAGTTTTTTTGCAAAAAGATTATAATCTACAACAGTTTTATTATCTCGAATTACCAACTGATGCACGGCCAAAAAGATGATTTCAAACGGAATAATTAAATCCGAAATTGTTTTAGGAGCATTTAAAATTTGTCTCAATGTTTTATTGGAGGCCTCGAGCATGTCCTGAATACACGACATTACTATTCTGAATTGTTTTTTTACATTTTCTTCGCCGACTCTATCTATAGCATTATTGATTTGTGTCATTTCTAACGGAATCTCTTGATTCAGTGGATTCGGAGAGTAACCATAAAGTTTATTGAGTGATTGCGAGTTAAGCGAAATTTGACTCTCCTTTGGCAAAATCATATTGGCAACAACATATGCTATTGCCTCTTCATCTCTTGATTGGCGAATCTCTGCATGATTAATTACACCACTTTTTACCCAAAATATAGAGTCAACGAAAATAGAATACGGGAGTTTATAATTGCTTATGCTAATATTTGACATATTTTTTAGCAATAAAACATCATCTGAAATATCACCTCTTATTTCAGATGATAGTTCTCTAACTATATTTGAAAATGGAGTATCAACACCGACTTGACGCAATTCCTGAAGTGCCAAATGTTTTCCCGTCGAATTGATTCGTTTGAATACTTCTTCTATATCATCACGGGTTGCCGCAGGAAAAACTGAAACCGGCAACGGGTAATTTGCAATATCTTTGCATACTGTGGCATCAATACATGGCTTTTTTTGAGTCAAAACTTTGTTACGCTTCATTTCAATTGTATCAGGCATTGATTCCAGATTAAAAAATCCACTTTTCAATTGATACCTCTGGCTAATAAAAGAACAAATAGCATCTAGCCGTTGCATGCCATCAATAATTTCATATTGCCCATTTTCATTTGTGGCAAGCAGAAACATTGGCACCGGAAATCCACGTTCAATTGTATCCAAAAAATTTCTTTTTTCTTCAATTGTCCAGCAAAGTTTTCTTTGATATCTCCGATTTACAATAAGCTTATCACTACAATATAATGAATAAATTTGGCTGATGGTCATTGCTTTAATAGATAACTCTTCCTGAATAAACATCTAATCACCAGCTTTTATATAAATTTTACAATCGAAAACAACAAGTGTAACATACTAATTATACCATCCTTTACCAAATCAAGCAATAAATAATTTTTCACTGAACTAAACTACATAATATCCATACGCCATCGGCATAAGCTCATGGCTTTTTTCATGCCAAAACTGCCCCGAAAGGCATCGAAAAACCAACGCTTCCCTCACCACAATCATCCAGAAGGCCACCGCCCATAGGTTTTTCCCTCCGGGGTGTCCAGGCAGCGTAGAGGCTGTCTTTTCCCCGAAAACGAACACTTTTCCAGACCGCCGAAAGGAGGTGATAACATGGCGGTATTTCGCATTGAGAAAACCCGTGACTACACGGTGATGTCCAATCACCACCTACGCAACGCGGGACTGTCGCTGAAATCCAAAGGGCTGCTCTCCATGATGCTGTCCTTGCCGGAGGACTGGAACTACACCACCAGGGGCCTGGCCAAAATCTGCAAGGAGGGCACGGACAGCATTGGCTCCGCCCTGAAGGAGCTGGAGCGAGCCGGATACATAGTCCGCAATCGGCTCCGGGACAGCAAAGGCAAAATCGTGGATGTGGAGTATGTCATCTACGAGACGCCCCATCCCCCGGACACGGGCCAGCCGTGTGAGGACGAGCCGGATACGGCTTGTCCAGATACGGAAAACCCGGATATGGATAACCCATGTCTGGAAAACCGGCCGCAATTAAATAAAGAGAAAAGAAATCCTGAAGAACAAAATACTGATTCACCAAGAACGGAAGGATCAAATCCTATCCAATCAAGCCCCCAAGCCCCCGCAGGGGCCAAACGGACCGGACAGGACTGGATGCGGGAGCGAGAGAGCTATCGGGAACTGATTTTGGAGAATATCGAGTATGACTATCTATGCCGGGATGATCGGCTGGATCGGGATATGCTGAATGAGCTGGTGGAGCTCATGATGGATACTGTCTGTTCCCGCAGGGAGATAATTCGCATTGCCGGGGACAACTATCCGGCGGAGGTGGTCAAATCCCGGTTCCTGAAGCTGAACAGCTCCCACATCGAGTATGTGTTGGACCGTATGCGGGAGAACACCACCTATGTCCGCAATATCAAAAAATATCTGCTGGCTGCCCTGTATAACGCCCCGGCCACCATCGACAGCTACTATGCGTCCCTGGTGAACCACGATCTGTACGGCAGCGGAGAGAGGAGGTAATCGCTCATGCAGGAAGAAGTCACCCAGCGCACCGTTGCCCTCTGTGTGGAGGCCACCAAGCTCTCCGCCGGGATGCTGCAACAGGCCATGAAAAAAGTGTTGGACGAGATGCAGAAAGGCGTGACCGGCCACAAGACCAAGCTGCACCACGGTAAGCAGACCCTCCGGCAGTTGATGAAGCACAACACCGGCGTTTCCAACATCGAGATCACCGACCAGAATATCCGGGCCTTTTCCGCCACCGCCAAGAAGTACGGCATTGACTTCGCTCTGAAAAAGGACATCAGCGGCGAGATACCCCGCTACCTGGTGTTCTTCAAGGGCCGGGATGCCGACGTCATCACGGCGGCCTTCCGGGAGTTCTCCGCAAAGAACCTGGAAAAAGAGAAAAAGCCTTCTATCCGCAAGGAGTTGGCCCAGGCGAAGCAGCAGGCCAAAGCCCAGCACCGCCAGCGGGAGAAGGTCAAGACCAAAGACCGGGGTGTGGAATTATGATGGTTGACTGGAAGAAAAAGCTGCTCCTCAACCTTCCGTATCTGCTGTTCGTGTATCTCTTTGACAAGTTCTGCCGGGCGGTGCGCCTTGCGCCCGGCCTTGACGCCTCTGAAAAGTTCCTGCATTTGAGTCAGGGCTTTACGGAGGCGTTTTCTTCTGGGCTGCCCAGCTTGCATCTGCTGGACCTGCTGGTGGGTATCGCCGGGGCGGTCATCGTCCGGCTGGCGGTGTACGCCAAAGGGAAAAACGCCCGCAAATACCGCAAGGGCATTGAGTACGGCAGCGCCCGATGGGGCACGGCGGCGGATATTGCCCCTTATGTCGATCCGGTCCCCGACCGGAACATTCCTCTGACCCAGACGGAAAAACTCACCATGTCCAGCCGACCGAAAAACCCCAAGTACGCCCGGAACAAAAATATCCTGGTCATCGGCGGCAGCGGCAGCGGCAAGACCCGTTTCTTTGTCAAACCATCCCTCATGCAGATGCACAGCAGCTATGTGGTCACCGATCCCAAAGGGCAGCTTTTGTCTGAGGTGGGAACCATGCTTCGCCGGGGCGCCCCCAAGCTGGACGAGAACGGAAAGCCCATGCGGGACGCCCATGGGAAGGTCATCTATGAGCCGTACCGCATCAAGGTCCTCAACACCATCAACTTCAAAAAGAGCATGAAATACAACCCCTTCGCCTACATTCGGTCAGAGAAAGACATCCTCAAACTGGTCAATGTCATCATCGCCAACACCAAAGGCGACGGAGAAAAATCCTCAGAGGATTTTTGGGTGAAGGCCGAGCGGCTTTTGTACTGCGCTCTGATCGGGTACATCTGGTACGAGGCGGAGCTGGAGGAGCGAAACTTCCTCACGCTGCTTGAGCTCATCAACGCATCCGAGGCCAGAGAGGACGACGAGGAATTTCAGTCGCCCGTGGATATTCTGTTCGCCAAGCTGGAGAAGGAGCGCCCGGACCACTTCGCCGTGAAGCAATACCGCAAATTCAAATTGGCTGCCGGTGTTGTATGCTCTAAAAGACTTCTTAATCAAGCGGTTGGGAAGTCTCTTAGAA
>OLOV01000099.1_pt1 | contig 69255 bp, 72 predicted proteins | sample 1672931 | NCBI WGS metagenome assembly OLOV01 (sample SAMEA3136738, study PRJEB25190) | human gut metagenome | biome: human gut; feature: human-associated habitat; material: faeces | place: Austria | collected 2013 | reverse complement strand
TTTATATTTAGTGCACTCAAATTTTTAACATATGCTAATTTTAAAAATGATTTTTTGCTCCGACCCCGAAATCATTATGCAAATAGACTCATTTGATTACTTTGACTCATTCCCTTTAAACATCCATAATTTTTCAATACATCTGTTACTGAATTTCCTACTTTTGCACGTATCTTTAAATCATCTATTGACATAAATTTTCCTTCTTTTCTTGCTTCTGCTATTCCTAATGCTGCTACTGTTCCTAAACCTGGTATGCTGTTCAATGGTGGTCTTAATGCTCCATCTTGTATTTTGAATTTTGTTGCATCTGATTCATATAAATCCATTGGCAAGAATTCAAATCCTCTTTCATACATTTCTAATACTAATTCTAGTATTGGGTACATTGTTTTGTCTTTTTGTGTTGCATTATTTCCTAATAAGTCTATTTCTTTCATTTTATTTTTAACTTTTTCTTCTCCAAATATCATACAATCACTGTCAAAATCGTCTTTTCCTCTTATTGAGAAAAATGCTGCATAATACGCTAGTGGCATATGTACTTTAAACCAAGCTATTCTAAATGCATTTGTTACATATGCTGCTGCATGGGCTTTTGGAAACATGTATTTTATTTTTTCACAAGATTTAATATACCAATCTGGAACATTGTGTTCTTTCATTAAAGCTTTATACTCTTCCCATTTTGCCGGATCTTTTAGTGCTTTTCCTTTACGCACTGTTTCCATTATCTTAAAACTTGGATTTGGTGGTAATCCTTGTTTTATTAAATAAATCATAATATCATCTCTACAACATATTGCTTCATTTAATGTTACTGTTCCTTCTTCTATTAAACTTTGTGCATTTCCAAGCCATACATCTGTACCATGTGATAATCCAGAAATACGAATTAATTCATCAAATGTTTTTGGTCTTGTATCTAAAAGCATTCCGTCTTACAAACTTTGTTCCAAACTCTGGAACCCCAAAACTTCCAACTTGTGAATTTATTTGTTCTGGTGTTACTCCTAAAGCTTCTGTTGAACTAAAAATTGACATTGTTTCTTGGTCATCAAGTGGTATCTTTTGAGGATTTACTCCTGTTATATCTTGAAGCATACGAATAATAGTCGGATCATCATGTCCCAGAATATCTAGTTTTAGTAAGTTCTGATCTATAGAGTGATAATCAAAATGAGTTGTTATAATATCAGAATTTGGATCATCAGCTGGATGTTGTACCGGTGTAAATTCGTATATTTCTCTTCCCTTTGGTACAACTATAATTCCTCCTGGATGCTGACCTGTTGTTCTTTTTATTCCTGTACATCCTGATGCTAGTCTTAAAACTTCTGCATTATTTATTGGAATTCCTCTTTCTTCATAATATTTTTTTACATATCCATATGCTGTTTTATCTGCAACAGTACCAACTGTTCCAGCTTTAAATGTAGTTCCTTTTCCAAAAATCACTTCAGTATATCTATGTGCTTTTGCTTGATATTCTCCTGAAAAGTTTAAATCTATATCTGGTTCTTTATCCCCATTAAATCCGAAGGAATGTCTCAAAAGGTATATCCATTCCATCTTTATCTAACTTATGACCACATTTAGGACATGTTTTATCTGGTAAATCAAATCCATTTTTATATCCATAGTCAGTAAAGTCTGAATATTTACAATTTGGACATCTATAATGCGCAGGAAGAGAATTAACCTCTGTAATTCCTGTCATATTTGCAACAAATGATGATCCAACAGATCCACGTGATCCAACCAAATATCCGTCTTCATTAGATTTCCATACTAATTTTTGTGCAATTATGTACATAACAGAGAACCCATTTTTTATAATTGAATCTAATTCCTTTTGTAATCTATTTGCTACTATTTCTGGAAGATTTTCTCCATATAGTTCATGTGCCTTTGTATATGCAATATCTTTTATTGTTTGTTCACAATTATCGATATATGGTGGACACTTTTCTGGAGAAATTGGACTTATCCTCTCACACATATCAGCTATTTTATTTGTATTTGTTACAACAACTTCATATGCTTTTTCTTCTCCTAAGTACTCAAATTCTTTAAGCATCTCCTCTGTTGTTCTTAAATAAAGTGGTGCTTGCTGGTCTGCATCATCAAAACCTTGTCCTGCCATTAATATTCTTCTATATACTTCATCTTGTGGATCCATAAAGTGCACATCACAAGTTGCTACTACAAGTTTACCTAATTTTTCTCCTAAATGAACAATTTTTTCATTTATTTCTTCTAATGCTCTTGTATCTGGAACTGTTTCATTTCGAACCATAAACATATTATTTCCAATTGGTTGAATCTCCAAATAGTCATAATCTTTTGCAATATCTTCTATTTCTTCATCTTCTTTTCCTGCAATTATTGCTCTATATAGTTCTCCTGCCTCACAAGCACTACCAATCATTAAACCTTCAGAATATTTTTTATATATAGATTTTAAAATACGAGGTTTTTTATAAAAATAGTGTAAATGAGAAAGTGATATTAATTTATATAAGTTTTTAAGTCCTACATAATTTTTTGCCAAAATTATTGCATGATAACTTGGTAATCTTTTATAATCTGCTTTTCCTATATTAAGTTTATCAATATCATCTACTGTTTTTACATTTTTTTCTTTTAACATATCAAGCATAACCTTTAATACCTTAACTGTAGTATCTACATCATCTAAAGCTCTATGTGCAACTTCTACTTTTATTCCTAATTTTTCTGCAATAAGTCCTAATTTATATTTTTTAAATTCTGGAAAAAGCTCTTTTGCAAGTCTTAAAGTATCTAGATATGTATTTTCTAAAGAAAGTCCTAATAATTTTGCATTATATTTTAAAAATCCTATATCAAAATCTGCATTATGTGCAACTAAAACACTATCTCCTACAAACTCTATAATTTTTGGCATAACCTTTTCTATTGTTTCTGCATCTTTTACCATATCATCTGTTATATTTGTTACTTCGATTACTCTTTGTGGTATTGGTTTTTCTGGATTTACAAAACATGAAAACTCATCAATTACTTCACCATTTTTAAATTTCATTATTCCAACTTCTGTAATTTTTTCTGTTCTAAAAGAAAAACCTGTTGTTTCTAAGTCTAAAACACAATAAGTAGTATCTATATCTTGTCCTTTTGGAAAAGATACGCAAGGAGTTTTGTCTGGCACTAAATATGCTTCTACTCCATAAATTACTTTCATATCTTTATTATCAAAACCTAATAATTTATGTGCTTCTGGAAATGCCTGTACAACACCATGGTCTGTTATTGCAATAGATTTCATTCCCCATTTCATTGCTCTTTTTATTAAATCTTTTGCAGAAGTCATTCCATCCATTTGACTCATTTGTGTATGCATATGAAGTTCTACTCTTTTTACTTTTGCTTCATCTTTTCTTTCTTTTCTTTTAATTCCAGATGTTTCTACAATAGTATTTGCAATTACTCCTAATTCTTTTGCAAAAGGATCAAATTGTGCTGTTCCACCTATTTTTATTCCTTTAGCTGATTTTATTCTTCCGAGAAACAGCTTTAAATTTTTCTTTTTCTATAAAAGATTTACAAGTTATTGTACTTGTACCATCATATAAATCAAACATAAATAGAAACTTTCCATTTTTTAATTCTCTTGAGTCTGTATTTATTACTTCACCATCAAGAGCAATTTTTCCACTATCTATGGATACATCTATTACTTTTACTAATGGTTCTTTAATATTTTGATTCCTTCCTAAAATTAAAGGAGTAATTTCTTCTACTTCTTCTTTATTTTCTTGTTTTTCTATATTCTTATTACTATCTTGTTTTACTTTATTTTCTTGTTTTTCCTTAAGTATTTCTTTTGAGACCTTTTCTTCTTTTTCTTCATTAACAACTAATTGTTCTTGGAATTTTTTGATAACTTCTGTTTGAACATTTTTAGTATATTCTTCAACTTTTCTTTTAGTTTCTACTGAATTGTTATCTATATATTTAACTTTATATCGCTTTCCAAATACGTTAAACAATAAATCTGAAAGTATTCCATCCATTCCTCTTGCAACTAGTATATCTGCTCCTGATAACTTCAAGTTTATATTAATAATATTATCTTCAACTAAGATTTCACTATCTCTTAATAATGCTTTTGTTAGTGGATGTTTATATGATAAATAATCTAGAATATCTTCCCATTCTTTTGTAAAATCTTGAGAAATATCTTCTATATATTTAACATGTATTACAGCTTCTTTAAGCATAAATCTTTTTACAAGATACCTCTCAAAGTATCCAACAGCTTTTACTTTTATAGGTTTGTCGGATAAAATATTAACTTCTAATTTATTAGTTTTTTTATATAAATTTATAGATTCTATTTTAGTATTTATTATATTATTATTTACTTCAAAATCCTTAAAAACTTCTTTTAGCATTTTTAATTTTGTATCACTCATATTTTTAATATTTTATCCTCCTTTTTTTATTTAATTTTATTTAAAAATTCTCCATACATCATTGCAGGTTATATATATCGATAAAGTAATTAATATAAAAAATCCTGCAGATTGTATAAACATTTCAGTTTTTTCTTCAAATTCTTTTCTTCTAACTGCTGTTATTATTAAAAGTAGAATCTTTCCTCCATCAAGTGGTGGAAATGGAAGTAAATTTGTAACTCCCAAAGACAAAGATATTAATGCAATAATATAAATATATTCTTTTAAGCCCTCAGTTGACGAAACAACACTTGATATTCCGACTGGTCCCATTAATTGATTTGTCGATACTTTTCCTGTAAATAACTGTTTTAAATTTTCTATTATTGAAAAACAGAAATCTAAAGTTTCATGAAATGAATAATATAATTTATTTCCAACTGTATTTTCTGCTACTTTTAAATTTATTCCTAAATAATACCTAGATTTTTCTTCTGGAGTTATTGTAAATTCTTTTTCTTCATTATTTCTTCTTACTAAAATCCTTAATTCTTTATTTTCATTTTCATTAATTGATTCTATAAGTTTTTCTATATTATTTTCAACATCTTCATCATTTATTTTTAATATAACATCATTTTCTTGTATTCCTTGCAACTTTGCTGAACTATTTTCTTGCAATGCTACAATTTTAGTAGAATCTCCATCTTTTAGATAAATTCCTGTTTCTTTATATTTTTGTTCATTTGGAATAATTTCATATTCTATTAGATCGTTTTCCCTTTTTACTAGAACTTTTACTTTTTCTCCTTTAGAATTTGATACCTGGTTATTTATTTCTTCCTGATTAATAACTCTTTTTCCATTAATTTTTACTATCTCGTCATCTGCTTGTAATCCTGCTATTTTAGCATTATACCCGTCTAATACCAACTCTATTTTATTAGTTGTAAAATTATTATTTGTTGTCATTAGACAAAAGTATATAATTATTGCAAATATTATATTAACCATTCCGACCGAGCTACTACTATAGCAATTCTTTTTGGAATAGAAGCTTTACTAAAAGAACCCTCTTCTAAAGAGCGTTCTTCTTCACCTTCCATGCTGACAAATCCCCCTAAGGGAATTAATCTCAATGCATATTTTGTTTCTTTTCCTTGTTTTTTCCAAATTGTTGGTCCAAAACCTATTGCGAATTGTTTTATTTTTACTTTGAATAGTTTTGCTACTAAAAAATGTCCAAGTTCATGTATAAATATTAAAAAACCTAACAAAAATACAATTTTTAAAAAACCTATAATCATCTTTTCCCCTTCTATTTGTTATACTAGCATTAACAGAAAATATGCAAAAGGCGCAATAAATAAAATGCTGTCTATTCTGTCTAGCATGCCACCATGACCTGGTATTAATTCTCCAAAGTCTTTTATTCCAGTATAACGTTTTATGCTAGATGCTGCTAAGTCTCCTATTTGAGATAAAATGCTTAGCATTGCTGTTATTGCTGATATTACAATATATGATATTTCCATTTTTCCTGTTTTGTTTATAATATATGTATAAATTATTGAAACAATTACAGCTCCAACTATACCTCCAATGCTTCCCTCAATTGATTTTTTAGGACTTATTGGCGTTAATTTATGTTTTCCAAATCTTATTCCAAAGAAATATGCAAATGTATCTGTTCCCCATGCTGCTATTGCTAAATACCATATTAGCAGTTTTCCATTGTCTTTAGCATATAAAAGTGGTATAAACATTATAAATCCAATAATGTATATTATTCCAAATCCTGATATTGCAGTATCTATAAAGTTTGTTTTCATTCCGTGTAACAACTACTTTTGTAAATAATAAAGCTATAGCTATCGGAAATATTAGTACTAACATTTCTTTTGGTAAAAACCCTATAAATGCTAGTAATATTGCCATTATGGTTCCAACCCATTTATCTACATTGTATTTTCCATTAAAACTATTAAAATATTCATTTATTGTAATTATTGCTACTGCTGATATTGCTATATTTACAACAGTTGTGTTTCCCAATATTAGTATTATACTTAGAATTAATAGTAAAATTAATCCTGATACAATTCTTTTTACTTTCATTACTTCTTCACCTCATCTGGACGTCCGCCAAATCTTCTATTTCTTTTTTGATATTCTTTGATTGCTTCTAGTAAATCTTCTCTATCAAATTCTGGCCAATGTTTTTTTGGAAAGTAAAATTCTGAATATGTAAGTTGCCATGGTAGAAAGTTGCTTGTTCTTAGTTCATAGCTTGTTCTTATCATTAAGTCAGGTTCTGGTTGACCTGCTGTATATATACTATTTGATATTAAGTTTTCGTCTATATCTTCTATATCTATTTCTCCTGATTTAACCTTTTGTGCTATTTCTCGTGTAGCATGTATTATTTCTGCTCTTCCACCATAGTTAAATGCTATATTTAAGACTAATCCAGTATTGTTCTTTGTTTTTTCTACTAGTTTATCTATTTTTTCTTGTATATCTTTTGGTATATTTTCTTTTTCTCCTATTACTCTAATTTTAATATTATTTAAGTCTATTCTTCTAAGCATTGAGTCTAAATTTGCCTTTAATATAAACATTAATGCTGATACTTCTTCTTTTGTACGTTTCCAGTTTTCAGTTGAAAAAGCATATACTGTTAGATATTTTATTCCTATTTCATTACAAAATTTTGCTATATTCTCTAGGTTCTTTGCCCCTGCTTTGTGTCCGTCTTTTGTTGTTAAACCTCTTTGTTTTGCCCAACGTCTATTTCCATCCATAATTATTGCTATATGTTTTGGTAAATTTTCTATATCAATTTCTTCCATATTTTATTCCTTCTCCTTTTGTACTATTCTATCATAATTTTTTAAAAATAGAAATGTTTTTAAGAATTTTTTTAAAAGATATTTTTTAAACTTAGCTTTTCTCTTTCTTTTACATGTTCTACAAAAAATATTGTTGTTTCTATTTCCTCTAATGCATTTCCTAAATCTCCTTCTTCAATATTTGATTTTGATTTTTTCAAGGCTTGTTCTATGTTATCTATTTCTTGATGAACTACTATCGTTGACCAGGTTTTGCTTATCTCTTCCCACTTTTTCTCTATTTCAGATACTTCGTTTTTAATTTCATCTCTATTATCCGTTTCTTTTGCAAATATTGTATTATGCTTTAGCTCTTGTAATTTTTTTCCTATTTCATCTGCTGTTTTTGTTAAGTATGTTTGCATCCATATATCTCCTGCTACAATAATTAATATAATTGCAATTATTATACAAGCATCCTTCATAATTTACTTCCTCTCTTTTTCTTGGCAGAAGATTTGTCCTTTGCCATTAAATGTTACAATAAGGGCATCTTCAGGTTTTATTTTAAATTTTTTCACTTCTTTATTTAGCCATATCTCATCTTTTCCTATTTGTTTCAGATTTTTATACATAATTTTACCATCAACTACTAAGTCGTATGGTATTCCTTCATATTCTGGTGTAATATTGAAATCTTCTGGAATTGTATTTCTTCTTTCTGGTTTTTGAATTACACTTATTTGCCCATTTGTTTCTAAAATTGCGTATTCTACATCTCCTAATGAAAAAATGTTGGTTTGTCTTAATCTTTCTTGTAGTTCATTTATTGTAATTTTTTCCTTTTGTAGAGCTTTTTCATCTATTCTTCCTCTATATATTAGTATTCTGGGTTTTCCACATAATATTGCTCTTAATTTTACACTTTTTAGATTAATAATTGATATTAATAGTTGAAATAATAATAGTGTTAAAATAGGTATTATTCCATTGAATATTGGTATCCCTGTATCTGCCATTGGTACAGATGCTAAATCTGCTATCATTATAGCAATTACCAATTCGAATGGTTGCATTTGACCTATCTCACGTTTTCCCATTAGTCTCATTACAACTAGAACTAATACATAGATTATACTTACTCTTACAAAGCTATTTAACATTTTTTCTCCTTTTTCATTTTAATTTTTTGCAAAATTTTTGAAAATATACAAGATATTTTGTGAATAAATATTAATTATTTGAAAATAATATATACGAAACCTAAAAATCAAAGCAAAATTAGATATATATATTTAAAGTTAGGAGGTTTTAAGTAAATGTCAAATAACAATCAAAATGTTCAAACAACAAATGGTACTAGCACAGCTTGGCAAATTGTTGGTAGACTTATAACAGCAGCAATAGTTTTAGCAATTACAGCTTTCTTTACACCTGGTTTTCAGATTTCAAATTTCTGGTCTTTAGCTGTTGCAGCAGTTGTTCTTACTATAATTGATTACTTGGTTTCTAAGTTTACTGGAATACAGGCAAGTCCTTTTGGCAAGGGTTTTGTAGGCTTTGTTTTGTCTGTTATAGTGCTTTATGTAACACAATATTTCGTTGCAGGTTATAGCATTTCGTGGATGTCTGCAATTATTGGTGCTATCATTTATGGTATAGTTGATTATTTCTTGCCTGGTGAGCAAAAAATGTAGTGTAATCAAAAAGGAACTTCACTTCTGAAGTTCCTTTTTGATTATAAGTTAATTGTTTGCGATTCTCTATATCTTATATAATCTAATAAATTCATAGTTTTCTTTTCTGCTTCGATTTTATAGTTTATCTTTCCTAATTCATTAACTGAGTATAGTTTTTCTAAATGATCGCATGGTAAAAATTCCTCTCCTGTCTCTAGGTAGACTAATCCATATTTTCCATTTTGTTTTACTACTATTGTTTCCCCTGTTTTTCCATCTAAATCAGGTATTATTAATGTATATAATATCTTTTTTGCTGGTTCTGCTTTATATCCTATATCTTCATATACGATTTTTGTAAGTAGTGTACCATCTTTTTTCATAATTCCATATTGATTACTATTAGCTACTTTATATAACATATTTTTATAGTTTATTATCTCTATATAATCATATTTTAATGGTTGTTCTATTGTTCCTGTAGGAGTTATTATTCCATATTGTCCATTTGTATTAGATACTATATAATTCATATTGCATTCATCAAAATATATGCTTGAATATTTTGGTCCTATTATTTCTTCGAATTCTGGATCTAGCACACTCCAAATTCCATTTTTGCTTACTATTATCCAACCATAAGCTATTGCTTTTTGATTGTTTTGATCTGGTGAAATTGTATATCCTGTATCTTTTAATTTTTCTTCGTATACTGAAACTAAATAATTTATTGAGTTTATTTCTGTAACACCATTTTGATTAATACTGCACTCTAAATTTAATGCTTTTTGTAAGTCTGTTAATGCAACATACATCCTATTATTATATGTAATAATATTATGTTTTAAAGTATAATACTGGTAATCTAAGGTTGTTCCTTCTTCATATTTATACATTTTATTAGAATCAATTTCAAAACCTGATATCAAATTACCATTTTTTATATAGCACTTCGTAGTATCTGTCCCATACTTTTGATATTCGCTACTATCATATTCGTATCCTAAAAATTCTGCTAAATCCTTTAAAGCTATGTACTTATTGCCATTTGTATCTTTAATAGTTAAATCTGATATTTCCTCTTTCTGTTCCCCATTTATTTTTAATATTTCAGGAGTTACTTTATTAGCTTCCAAGAATATCATTATTGCTATTATCGCTATTGCAGAAATAACTGAACATAATAATAGAGTTAAAACAATTTTCTTCCCTTTTGATGGTTGCGTTTTTTGACTTTGTTTTTCATTTAATAAATCCATACTAGACCTTCCTTTCATAGGTATAACTATTAATCTTTAGTTTCATATCCATATTTTTTATAGAACTCATTTTTAAAATTTAATAAATTATCGTTTTCTATTTCTTGCCTTACTCTTTCCATTAGTCTTACCAAAAAACGTAAGTTATGTATTGATAGTAATCTAACACCTAAAATCTCATTAGTTTTTACTAAGTGTCTTATATATGCTCTTGTATAATTTTTACATGTATAGCAGTCGCATTCTTCATCCAGTCTTCCCCAATCTCTTTCATATGTAGCATTTCTTATAACTACTTTTCCGTAAGAAGTAAGCGCTGTTCCATTCCTTGCAATTCGTGTTGGTAATACACAATCGCACATATCTATTCCTGAAATAGCAGCTTCTATCAAATAGTCTGGTGTTCCAACTCCCATTAGATATCTAGGCTTGTCCTGTGGCATAAGTGGTGTTGTATATCTTAATATTCTTAAAAAATCTTCCTTAGATTCCCCTACGCTTATTCCTCCAATGGCATATCCAGGGAAATTTAGTTCTATTAAATCTTTTGCAGATTTTTCTCTTAAATCTTCAAAAAAGCCTCCTTGTATTATTCCAAAAAGTCCTTGTTTCTCAGCGTTTTTATGGGCTTCTTTACAGCGTTTAGCCCATCTGGTAGTTCTTTCCATTGATTGTTTTGTATATTCATAGCTTGCATTTGGTTCTACGCATTCATCAAAAGACATTATTATATCTGCACCTAATGCCTCTTCTATTTCCATTACTTTTTCTGGAGAGAAGAAATGCTTACTACCATCTAAATGAGATTTAAATTCTACTCCATCCTCTGTAATTGTTCTTAAATTACTTAAACTAAATACTTGGAATCCTCCGCAATCAGTTAAGATTGGCATATCCCAATTCATAAATTTGTGCAAACCACCTGCTTCTTTTACTATTTCATGTCCTGGTCTTAAGTAAAGGTGGTATGTATTTGAAAGTATTATTTGTGCTTTTACTTCTTCTTTTAATTCTTCTGGTGTCATTGATTTCACCGTGGCTTGAGTTCCCACTGGCATAAACACCGGAGTTTGTATGTCTCCATGAGGAGTATGAACTACTCCTCTTCTTGCTCCCGTCTGTTTGCATATATGTTTTAACTCATATGTAATTGCTTCCATTTTGTATCCTTTCTATATGTATTATGTTCTGGTTATGGTGTTGTTACTGGGATTGGTTCCGGTGTTGGTTGTGGTGTTGGTTCTGGTGTTGGTTCCGGTGTTGGTTCTGGTGTTGGTGTTGGTTCTGGTTCAATTTTAGGTTCTGATATTGGCTGTGTTGCTGTTTCTGATTCTGTAGGGACAGTTTCTGAGGTTGTGTGTGCAGGTCCTCTTTTTATAATTTTGTTTAATGGCTTATATGTATCTTTTGATAGTAACTCTCTTGATACTTCTTGACCGTTTAATTTAACTATTCTATAAGTTTTACTACTACATCCCTTTAGTCCCCATTGTGATACTTTTTCTTTTCCTGGTGCTAGGCTTGAATCATCTTCATATACTACCTTGTACGATGTGTAATTTAAAACATTTGATACTATTTCAATTTCATATTCTACCGCTTCTTTTATTCCAAAAATTTTAATTTCTGCCAATCCTCCACCAGTTTTGGTTTTTATCATTATGGGATAGCTTCTAGTATTTTTAAATTTAAAATCTAATGAACCATATACAACTGTTGCATCTTTGCCTGGTTCAACGTATGTTGCTTGAAACATATGATTATGTCTCTCAACAACTTCTAAGTTTGCATATAATATTGCATCATACAATGTTGATGAAATTTGGCATATTCCACCAGCAAGCATTGGTACAACTTTACCTGAAGCAAAACCATTTGCATATTGATATCCATCCTCTACTGTTCTTTTTCCTAAAGCCTTATTATATGAGAAGGTTTCTCCAGGCATTACTACATATCCATCCAACTTAGACATTGCAATTTTTAAATTGTTTGATCTTGCTCTATTTGATTCATCATACTTAGTTGAAAAAGAGCTTAATAAATCTGGAAATGCTTCACTACCTATTTGATTAGTTAGCACTTTTGGCTGTTTTATTATTAAATCTATGATATATTCTTCTTTATTCTCTTTTAGCATTTCTCGTGCTTTTTCTAAATCGAAGTCTATTCCATTTTTATGTGGTATAATTTCAAATGGGTCTTTTTTATAAGAAGCATCTTGTGGCTCTGTTTTTACTTCTGAATAAATTTTATCAATGTCAATTTCTGGACATTCTTTATATTGGGTCTTTATTTCTATTGTCTCACTTGTTCCATTTTTTATTGCATCCATTATTACTTTTCTCACTTCTTCAACATTTACTGCTTCTCCTGCTGTGCCTCTTGTTATAATTAGCTTATCCTCTTCAATGCAATATGTGTTATCTCTCATTCCTTTTGGTAAATTTGCATTAAGATTAATTAATCCAGTATTTAATAAAGTCTCATTACATTTAACTTCTAGCGCAATATTATTTTTTCTAAACATTGTACTTAGTATTTCAAAATTGTTCTTAAATATATTGCCATTTCTTCCTATGTTATAAGCTTCCTCTACTGCTTTTTGTACATTATACTCTGTTTCAATTTCATCTGGAGTTATATTGTAAATTTCATCTCCTACTTTTATGTGTAGTTCTTTAGTTTTTTCATATTCCAATTTTTCATTAAGCATTTTAGTTGCTTCTTCTTGGGTCATACCTTCAACAAGTATGTTTCTAATTGAAATACCTTTTAATATTTTGCTATTATTAAAATTTATTATTGCAAATATCGTTGACATTATTAATAGAAGAATTGTAACTATTATTATTGAAACTATGATAATCTTCATTTTATTTTGTTTTTTTGCTTTGTGAAATTGGTACTGAGCTTTATTGTCTGTTTTAATTTTCTTTTCATAACTTTTTATTGGACTTTCGTCTGCATCTTCATTTGTTTCATTTTTTTCTAATACCCCTACTGCAGTTGCACTTCTTCCCAAATTTTCTTCTTTTTTCTGTTTATTATCATTATTTTTAGACATATTTTCTGGTTTTTCATTACTTTCTAAAACTTCTGCTTTTATTTTTCCTTCATCCATAAGTTATTCTCTCCTTAAATATTTTATCTCTTTCTGTTTAATATTATCATAAAATGTCTTTTTTTACAATATAAATTACAGAAATTTAGCAAGTATATTTTACCTTAATATATTCATATATATTATTGCTTGTTAAAAAATATTTCAAATATAGTTTTATTTAGTGATTTAGCTATTTTTTCCATTACTTCAATAGAAGGATGTGTCCTTGTTCCATTTTCTAAATGACATAAATACCCAGCAGATATTCCACATTTTTCTGACAATTCCTCTAAAGTTAATTTTCTTTCTTTTCTTATGCTTTTTAATTTATTATAATACATTTGAATTTATCCTCCTTTGTCTAATTAACAATTATAATATCATAATACAATTTGACAAGTCAATACTTTTTATGATATTTTTTTATAAAATTTGATATTTTTTATATTTACTACTAGACAATTTAAGATTTGTTTAGTATAATAGTAAAAGATTAATTTTAGAAAGAGGTATTTATTATGATAGGTGACATGATTGCAAAAGTAAGAAAAGAAAAAGGTATGACAAAAACTGAACTTGCCGAAATAACTGGCATAAACATTGGTCATTTAACACACATTGAAAAAGGTGAAAGGAATCCGAGCCATAAAGCATTACGTAACATTTGTAAGGCTTTAGATGTTCCTTATCAACAATTAATGTATACATATGATAAAGTATTAAATGAAGATCAAGAAAAATATGGTTTAGTTGGACATATTTCATATAATAAAGTCCTTGCAGTAGATAATTTAAACTCATTTATCGATTGTCCTTCTTCTACTCCATCTGCATCACTTGCAATAAAAGTTCCAGACGATGCTATGAATAACTCATTTAAAAAAGGAGATTATGTATTTATAGAATTTAACTCTCCTCTAGTTAACAAAGATATTGGATTGTTTAGTGTTAATAATGAAATTGTAATAAGAAAATTTTTCTTAAAAAGAGGAAAATATACTTTAAAGGCTGATAATAAATCTTTTAAAGACATTTCTATTACTGATGAAGATGATTTTTATATAATCGGAAAGGTATTATCATAATTTCGAAACAAGTTTTTTTTACAAATTTTTTGAAAATTTTGTAAAAAACACTTGCATTATATATTTTTTAATAATATAATATTTTCAGCAAAAGAAAAAGAGGTAATAAGATGGAACTATTGAAAAACATATTTTTTAATACAGATAAACTAGTACAAAATTCAACTGTTAAAATTTCATATACAGGAAAATTCTTTGAAGATAATTCTGAAGAAGTGTTTATTCATTATGGTTTTGGAGAATTATGGGATAATTTGTCTGAAATTAAAATGGATAAAACTGAATTAGGCTTTCAAACAGAAATAACTCTTTTAGAGAGTGATACTTTTAATTTCTGTTTTAGAAATGAGAAAAACGAATGGGATAATAATAACTCTCAAAATTATATTTTTGAATTAGAATCTCCTTGTTTTGATTTAATTGTTAGTGATCATCCTTATGGATTAGATAGACCTAATAAATTAAGAAAAACTTATCTTTGGGGTAAAAAAATTAAAATTGCTGGATATAAAATTATTCGTTATTTTTCAAAACTTATTATTGGAAATTCAAAGAGAAAAGTAGAAGATAAGTAAATGATATATATTCAAAGCCCTTTTTAAGGGCTTCTTTTTTATTAAATTACATATCCGCCATTTATGCCTATTACTTGTCCGGTAGTAAACTCATCTTCTATTAGCCATTTGGCACATTTATATATATCAATAGGTTCTCCTATTTTTCTAAGTGGTGTTTCATCTTTTATTTGATTTTTTATATGTTCATCTATTTTGCTATTCATTTCTGTATCAATTACACCTGGTGATATTGAGTTAACTCTAATATTTGATGGACCTAGTTCTTTTGCTAAAGATTTTGTCATTGCATCAATTCCTGCTTTTGAAATTGCATATACTGTCTCGCAAGATGCTCCAACCTGTCCCCACATTGAAGATATATTTATAATTAAACCTTTCTTTTTATGAATCATACTTTGAAGTACTTCTTGTGATGCATAAAAAGCTGATTTTAAGTTTGTATCTATTATCTCGTTCCAATCTTCCTCTGTAACGTCTTGGAACATTTGCAATTTTGCAATACCTGCATTATTAATAAGTACATCAATGCTTCCCCATTTTTTCAAAGCAAATTCCACCATTGCTTTTACTTGTTCTTTTTTAGAAACATCTGCCTTAAATATTTCTATAATTATTCCGTCCTTCCTTAAGTCCTCTTGTATTTTTCTTGCTTGTTTCTCAGATTTATTATAGTTTAAGAGTACATTATATCCATCTCTTGCTAAATTCTCCACTAAACATTTTCCAATTCCTCTTGAACCACCTGTAACAATAACATTCATATTCATAGCCTCGCTTTCTTATGAGAATATATCACTATTCCTCACAAAAGTCAATACAACTATACTATCTGCTTTATATGATTTATATAGTGTTTAGAGCCTCCCATATATATTTCTATAACATCAATTCTAACATTGGAATTTTCTAGTTTTTTTATGTATAAGTAATAACTAGCAGTTTTCAATATGTGCTTCAACTTCTTTTTTGTTACCGATTCTGATGGCAACCCAAATTCTATGTTTGTTCTTGACTTTATTTCTACAAATACTATGTAATCCTTATCTAGAGCAACTATATCAATTTCTCCTTGTTTGCACATAAAGTTTCTTTCTAATATTTTGTATCCTTTATTTTTTAAATAGTCTAAAGCCAAGTTTTCTCCTTCTTTTCCTAAAATGTGTCTTTTGTACATTTATTACTCCTTTGCTTTAAAATAGTTTCCTGGCAAATTTTCTATATATCCTTCAAGTTCTAACATTGTAAGCTGTGTATTTATTTCTATTATATTTGTTTTTGTTTTTCTGCTTATTTCATCTGCATTTAAAGCTTCATTTTTTAATAACCTATATATTTTTTTATATTCTTTTGGAACTTCTTTTTCTATTGTTGTTTTTTTGATTTCTTTTCTTGTTTTGGTTTCGTAGTATTTTAAAATTTCTTCCGGACTTGTAACTAATATTGCACCATTTTTTATCAATCTGTTTGTTCCTATGCCTGATTTGTCTTCTATGATATGTGGAATACAAAATATTTTTCTTTTAAACTTTTTTGCATAATCGGCTGTAATTCCTGTTCCGCTGTGTGCTTTAGCTTCTACAACAAACACTCCTAAGCTTAGTCCTGCAACTATTCTATTTCTATCTCTAAAACCTTGTGGAAATACGCCAACATCAGGTTCATATTCTGTAATAACTGTTCCTCCATTTTCTAATATCTTTTCGAATACTTTTTTATCTGGAAAAATATGACTAAACCCTGAACCTAATACTGCTATTGTTTTTCCCCCAGCCTCTATTGCTCCTAAATGTGCCTGACTATCTATTCCTTTCGCCATTCCACTTACTATTGTTATTCCATTTTCGGCTAATCTTTTTGCAAAAGTGTTTGCTATTTTCTCGCCATAAGGAGTAGAGCATCTTGAGCCAATTATTGATAAACTATCTGTATTTAAGGCTTTTTCATCACCTAACACATATAGCTTTTTAGGCGACTTTTCTATTTCTCTTAATTTTCTTGGATATAGTTCATTTTCCATATTTATTTCTTTGATTTTCATACTATCATCTACTCCAATATTTTCTATCTATTGACCTATATTGTATTGCCTCTGCAATGTGCTTTACTTCAATATTTTCAGACTCCTCAAGGTCTGCTATTGTTCTTGCAACTTTTAATATTCTTCCATAAGCTCTTGCACTTAGTTTTAATTTATTGAAAGCATCCTCTAATATTTTTTTTCCTTTTTCATTTAACTTGCAATGCTTATCTATTAGCTTAGGTGTTAATTCTGCATTTGATAAAATCTTGCTATCTTTGTATCTTTGTAGTTGTATGTTTCTTGCTTTATCAACTCTTTTTTTTATTTCTGCTGAAGTTTCTATTCTTTCATTTGAATCTAATTTTTGATATTTTACTGGATTTACTTCAATACATATATCAATTCTATCTAGCAAAGGTCCACTAATTTTTCCCATATATTTTGATATTGCCGTACTTGAACATGTGCAATCTTTTTCTTTTGAACCATAGTATCCACATGGACAAGGGTTCATGCTTGCAGCAAACATAAAATTTGCAGGGTATGTAAATGTGCCATTTACTCTTGATACAGTTATTTGCCTATCTTCCAAAGGTCCTCTTAAAACTTCTAATGTACTTTTATGAAATTCTGTAAGTTCATCTAAAAATAATACTCCATAATGTGCTAGGCTAATTTCTCCGAGGTTTAGGAATTCTTCCTCCTCCAACTAACGAAACTCCGGAAACAGTATGATGTGGTGCTCTAAATGGTCTTGTTGTAATGAGTGGAACATCTTGTTTTAAAGTTCCTGCTACACTATGTATTTTAGTTATTTCTAGTGCTTCATCAAAGCTTAAATCTGGCAATATGCTAGGTAGTCTTCTTGCAAGCATTGTTTTTCCGGGAACCGGGACTACCGAACAAGTAACAGGTTGTGCGCACCAGCAGCAGCCACTTCCAAAGCTCTTTTTATTTTTTCTTGCCCTTTTACTTCTGAAAAGTCAAAATTATACTTTTGATTTATTTTAAAAAACTCCTCAATTTCTAATTTTATTGGCTCAATTTCTTCTTCTCCGTTTAAAAACTGAATAACTTGACATAGATTTTTAGCTGGCAAAATCTTCATTCCTGTCACAATTCCTGCTTCTTTTGCATTTTCTGCTGGTACTAATATTTGTTTTATTCCAAGCCTTTTAGCTTCTATACACATTGGAAGTATGCCATTTACTTTGCTTATTTTTCCATCAAGAGATAATTCTCCAATAAAAGCAATGTTATCTAAGCTTGTTCTATGAATTACCTCCATTGATATAAGTATTCCTATCGCTATTGGTAAGTCATAACTTGAACCTTCTTTTTTTGTGTCAGCTGGTGCTAAATTTACAATAATTTTTTTACTTTGAAACTCAACTCCTGAATTTTTTATTGCTGTTTTAACTCTTTCTTTTGCCTCTTTAACACTGGTATCAGGCAATCCGGACCACCTCCAATGAAGGAAGTCCACTTGAGACATCAACTTGTACATCAACTAGATATCCATCTAGCCCACGTAAAGCCATACTTTTGACTATTGATAACATTTTGCTCCTCCTAAGGTATTTTTAAATTTTGAAACTTTTAGACGAATCGTCTTGATTTAAAATTTAATTGATACAAATTATAATATATATACCACATTTTTTTTGTATTTGCAAGAAAAATGTTTCGACATTTTTCGACAAAAGTGTACTAAGACCCATTCTCATGGTTTTTTTAAGTGTTAAAAAAAGAGCATTTCAATGCTCTTAATTTAATACTTCAACTTCAACATATCTTACTCCCCATTTTAATGCTTCAGAATGTGAGTTCATATATATATCTATTCTATTTCCTTGTATTGCCCCGCCTCTATCTTCAACTGTATAGGTTACTCCGTTAATTACAACTTTTGTTCCAAATGCGAAAGTTCTTGGCGCTGCTATTGTGTGATTTGCTGTTGCTTTTACCCCAGATGCTGTTATACCGTTTGTTTTACCACAACATTTCATACATGCACAATATGCTGTTACTTTATATACACCGCTTTGTCCTGATATTCCTGTTGTTCTTGAGTATGACCCTCTTGATGTTATTGTTGACCTTGTTTGTATTTGAACTATCTTATTTACTGGTTCCTTTATTATTTCTGAAGATAATTCTTCTCTGAAAATTTCTATGTCATCTTTATAACTTACTTTATAAGTTACTTTCTTTTGTCCATTTTTACCTTGTTGAATAATTGCATTTCTTGTTGTTGTTGAACCATTAGAAACGTCTTTTGTTATTGTTTCAAATGGAATTTCTTCAATTACAGTTTCTATTTTCTCTGTAATGTTTGTATAATCTTCTAATATTTGTTCTTTATTTATTTCCGTTTCAATAATCTCTGCTACTTTAACTGGTTCATTACCTTTTAATGTAATAGTTATTGTTTTTGTATTTGTTATTTCTTCATCTAACCCTGGTGTAACAGTTTCATTTTTTTCTAAAATTATATGATTTTCTTCAAGTATATCTGATACCTTTGTTTTTGAAGTTAAAACTGTTATCTCTTGTTTGTTTGAAAATTTTATATTTACATTATTTAGTTTTACATTTCCTGCTAATACTGATATACCTAGTATTACAAAAAATATTATACTAATGAATATTATCTTTTTTATATTAGAAGATTTTAAAATATTCTTCATATATTTATTTAATCCCTCCTTGGACTAACCTTTTTTATTATACTATTTTTTTATAACCTTGTCAAATCTTTGCAACAAATTCGTAATATTTTTATTAATATTATATGCAGCTTGTACTAAAATATGCTTAGGGAATTAAGGTTTTCATCGATTTTTTTCGACTAATTTTTATTTTACAATTCATATTTTAAATATCTAATTTTATTTTGGGGCGGATGCACAAACTCCGCCTCTTACAAAAAATACAATGTTATATAAAAAACTATTGCACTTCTATCTGCTTTTGTGTTATAATCTGTTTATGTTAAAATATAAATATTATAGGAGGTTTAATTATGGGTTGGATTATTCTAATTATTGTTGTAGTAGTTATTTTATTTGTTATAAGTATATACAATAATTTAGTAGGTTTAAAACAAAAAGTAAAAAATGGTTGGAGTCAAATTGATGTACAGTTGCAAAGAAGATTTGATTTAATTCCTAATTTGGTAGAAACTGTTAAAGGTTATATGGAGCATGAAAGCGATGTTTTAACAAAGGTTGCAGAACTTAGAACATCTTGGGCAAGTGCTTCATCTGTTAAAGAAAAGTCTGAGTTAGATACTCAACTTTCAGGAGCTTTAAAAACTATTATGGCTGTTTCTGAAAATTATCCTGAATTAAAAGCAAATGAAAATTTTAGCCAACTACAAGAAGAATTACAAAATACTGAAAACAAAATAGCTTTCTCAAGACAATTTTATAATGATATTGCAACAAAATACAACACAAAGTTAGAGGTTGTTCCTTCAAATATAATTGCATCAATGTTCCATTTCGAACCAGTAGAATTATTTGAAGCAGAAAGCCAAGAAGCTAGAAAAAATGTAAAAGTTGATTTCGGAAAATAAAACATATAAAGCTTGAAACGAGTACTCGTTTCAAGCTTTATTAAATTTATTTCTTACTTAACTTTAATTTTAAATCTCTTAACTTATATCCGCATTTTTCGAACAAGAAATATATAATTGGATTATATATTTTGTGCATATCCATAAATTCAACAAAGTCTGCATTAAAGCCTTTTTTGAATCTGTATAGACCTTCGTTATAATGTGTTTCGTCTGTTGCACATACTCCCCTAAAATCATAACAATCCATCTTGCGTTCTATTGCTTGTTTTATCATTTCCCATTGTAAGAGATATGTTGACATTAAATTTCTGTGCTCATTTAGGCTTCCTCCATATAAATACCATTCTTTATTACCATAGAATATGTTTAATACACAGGCTATTGGTTTTTCATTATAGTCTGCAAAAACTAGTTTTATATGTTCTTTATCAAAACTATCATATAGTTTTTCAAAATACTCTTTTTTTCTAATATAGAACCCATCGCGTTCTCCTGTTGTTTCTAGTATTTCTTGAAATTCTTGTAGATTGTCTCGTGTTCCCTCTCTTAAAGTTACTCCTTTTTTAGTTGCTAAACGTATATTATATCTTGTTTTTGAGTGAAAAGCATTAAATACCTCTTCTTCTGTTTTTCCTTTTAAATCTAGTCTGAAAACAAATCGTGGCTGTAATAATGTGTTTACATCCTTTACCTTGTTTTCTACTTTAAATCCATATTTTTTAGCCATTTCTTTAAAATCTGTATTGCTAGCTAAAATATCTGGATCCATTTTAAACATAAATGATTTATATTTTTTTGCTAATTCATCTGCTTTTTGTATAAGTTCTTTAAAAGACTTTTCATCATCTATATCACAAACTGGTCCTCTTGGTGCATACATTATGCTTGAGTTAATATATGGCAATTTTCTTATTAATAAACTTAAAGATGCTTTAATTTTGCCCTTTTCGTCTCTTACAAGTATTATTTCATTTTTCCAGTCATTTTTAACATTAGCCCATTCTAGACTTTGTGCATAATGACATTTCTTATGTTTTTCTAAAAACTCTTCATATTCTTTTTTGTTTATATTTTCCATTTGAATTTCCTTTCATAATTTTTTTGTTTTTAGCAATTTTTTAGATAATTTTAAAAATTGTTTTTGCATTTTTTAAAATTTGTTTTGTCACCTCTTCAATTGACATATTTTTTATTTGAGCTATCTTTTGTGCAATATATTGTATGTTTCTTGAATCATTTCTTGTTCCTCTTACAGGTTCTGGGCTTAAATATGGTGAATCTGTCTCTGTTAGAATTTTATCCATAGGCACCATTTTTACTACTTCTTCTGCATTTTTTGAACTTTTGAAGGTTATAGGTCCTGCAAAAGACATATAGAAACCTAACTTTAAAGCCTCTCTTACCAGTTCAACATTTAATGGGCAACAATGAAAAACTCCTTTGTTCTTGCAAATTATTTGGTTTTTTAAGGTATCTATTGTATCCATTATCGCTTCTCTTGTGTGTATAACTATTGGTAAATTCATTTCGTTGGCAAGCTCTATTTGTTTAATAAATATCTCTTGTTGCTTGTCCTTATTTTCTTTGTTCCAATAGTAATCTAATCCTATCTCACCTATTGCTACTACTTTTTTCTGTCTTGCCATATTTTTTAGTTTTTCTATATAGTCAAAAGGTAATTTTTCTATATCATTCGGAGATACTCCTACTGTCGCATACATAAAATGGTAATTGTTAGCTATTTCTATTGCCTTCTTTGAACTTTCCAAGCTATATCCTGCATTAATAATTGTAGTCACACCTGAGTTATATATGCTTTCAATAATTAACTTTCTATCTTCATCAAATTTCTCATCATTATAATGTGCATGTGAATCTAATAATTCCATATTTCCCTCTTTTCTAAAATTTTAGAGACGGCGTTTAAAATGTTTCTCCGTCTCTATTTTAAAATCTTTTCGTGCTTTATTAATATTTCATATCTGAATTTCTTCTCCTTCAATTGTTTGAATTAAGCTATATAGTATTTCATTCTTTTTTACGTTTTCAAAAATTTCATAATAATCTTGTTCTGTTAATTCATCAACATTTACGCTATTTGAAATCTTTCTTTCTTCTATTGTAGGATTTTTCTCCTCTTTAATGTCTATTTTTAGTATTATTGTATAACCTTCTTCTATATTTAGTTTAATTTTTACATTCCATTCGTTTTCATTTTCCTTATGGATTATAATTGTTGCCATTTCTTTTGCTCCATTTATGTTGTTAGAAGATTCATTATATAATACTTTTATTTCATATTTATTTTTTGATGTACTATTTGCTTTTATTGCTATTAGCTCGTCTTCTTTAGTGTTTGAAAGCACTATATCTATTTGTACTATATTGTTTCTTAGTCCCTGTGTATATATTGCTATATCTATATATCCTTCAAAGAAATCTTCTTCTTCAATTATTGTCTCAAAGTTTTCTATGAGCAATTTTGTATTCTCATCTTTGCTATACTCATATACTTTGTTTAATACCCTATTTGTTGTCTCTAAAAATTCTTTTTCAGTTGTTCTTAATGTTGTTTTTAGTGCAGTTTTTCCATTAATATTTGTTTTTTCTTGACTAAAATTAGCTTTACTTATTTCGTCTTTTAATATCTGTTTTATATCATTTTCTAATTTTTTGTATTCAATTGTATTGTTAGAATCTTTAAATAGCTCTGAGTACATTGTTTTTATAATGTTAAATTCATCTCGTTCCTCTGGTATTTGAATATATTTACTAAACAAATCCTTTGAATACCAATACATCTTTTTATTCTGTATTATTGCATCAAAATCTATTATTTTACTTCCTAGGGCACTTAATACAACATTTTCATTTGCTATTTTTTTATCTCGGTCTATTTCTGTTGTTGTTTTAATTTGTATAAGGCCTAAGTATGCATTCATTTGTTTTATTTCTTCATTGTCTGAATCAACTGATGCTGAAAATGTTGCTTGAATTCTTTCTTTTCTTTTGTCTTCTAAAGCAATTGCTTCTATAGCTTTGCTAAATATCTTTTCTGGTTTTCTAGTTAATTTTAAATATACATATCCTCCTACAACAGCAATTATTATTAACGTAAAAAGTACAATTCCAATTATTTTTCCTACTTTTTTTGTAGATTTTTTTTCAAAGTCTTTTTCATCCATTTACATCTTCCTCCTTAATTTCTATCCATATGTTTATAATATCATAATTACATATTTAAAGTCAACCTTCTTTTGTTTTTTACATATGTTTATGGTATAGAGCATTTTCATATTTTGCTCCTTTTAGATAATATACTTCATGACTTTGTTCATTCATTATGTATATATCTCCATTTTCAATTGTTCCACCTCCATAATTTAATGTTACATTAACTAAACTGTTTATATCTATTTGATAATAGTTATCATTGTCTTTATTGCTTGCTTGCTCGCCTAGTATTGTTTTTGCATTAAATGCAGTTCCTTTTGTTGGTATTGTTCCTTTTTCATTGTAGTATGCCATTATTTTACTATTCAACAATTCAATATCTGCACACATATAGTTGTAATCTCTTATATCTGAACCTATGTCAACGTTTCTAATAGTAACTACTGAGAGTATTGCAAGTAATATTATTGTTATAATTAATACTACTAAGGTTATACCCTTTTCATTTTTAGTTTTATTCTTCTTCATTTGCATCCTCCAAACAATTATTGTTACATTTATTTTTACACTTAATTTATAAAATGTCAAGTATTTTTTTGTTTTTCTAGCAATTTGTTTATCTTTTTCTTTAATGTGTATTTATTGTTTTCTTTTATTACTATAATCCATAAATATGCAATAATAAGTAATAACCCTATATTTTTATATATTAGTATTAAAATACTTGAACCTGCAGTTAAAAGTATCATTAGTATGTTTGAAATTTTGTTTAATACGTCTTCTGTTATTCCTTTTTTGTCTTTTATTTTAATAATAGCTTTTAATATTCTTCCTCCATCTAAAGGGTATATAGGTATAAGGTTAAATATTGCAAGTAGTAAATTTGCATTTATTATTAATTCTTGTGGGTTTATCTTAATAAACATAAAAGTTATGGCTATTAATAAATTTATTAGCGGTCCTGCTAGTGATATAATTATTTTATTTTTCTCTGTATTTTCAAAGCTTTCAAATACTATACCTACTCCAAATGGTTCAATTTCAAGCATTTCAGGTTTTAGTTTTAAAGCCATTCCTGCACACATATGGGCTATTTCATGTATAAAGGCGAATAGCATAAGCCATGAATACATTTCAATTTGTTTCGTTAAAAGGAGTATTATGATTATTGCAAATATCTGAATATTAACTTTTATTTTCAACTAATCATCTCCTAAAAATCTAGAATTAAATCTGGATCTATACATTTATTGTTTCTTCTTATTTCGAAATGTAGGTGTGGTCCTGTTACATTTCCTGTTGCACCTACTTCTGCAATTTGTTGTCCTTGAACTATATGTTCACCTTCCTTTACATATATTTTGCTACAATGTGCATATAGAGTGCTTACTTCACCATTTGTTATTTTTATATGGTTTCCATAGTCTCCTTGGCTTGATACTAAATCTACATCTCCCTCCATTGCTGCAAGTATTACTGTTCCTGTTACTCTTGCAATATCAATCCCTGTATGGTTTTTAGGTACTGTTGGAGTTTCTGGATTTCTCCACCCAAACCTTGAGGTTATTTCACCATCTAATGGCTTCATAATAACATAATTTGCTTTTATATATTGGGCATCTATTTGCTCCGGGGTTAAGTTTGCTTCTTCAGCTGATAGTGTTTCGGTATTTTTTTGTTCTTCAACTGGTGTTATATTCTCATCTTCTTTTTCTTCAATTGTTGCATTTTCTTGAGATTCATTAACTATTGCTTCTTCTAGTGTTCCTTCACTATCTGATGCAGAAAGAGTTTCTTCTATCATTTTTTCTTTGTCTTGTTGTGTGTCTTTATTTATATAGCTGTTTATGTTTTTATACAATCCTTGAACATTTATATCATATTCTAAAATATCGGCTATTTTGTACATTACCTCTTGAGGAACAAGATTTGGAACACTTTTCATTGCATAAAATGAAATGTATATTATAAGGCATATTACAAACTGTTTTGCAAGTTTTCTGTTTGTTTTGCTTGATTTTGTTTCCTCTACATTAACTGTAGCACTAGTTCTACAATTTGCTTGCATTCTTCTTCTTGCATATATTTCTTCAGCTCTTCTTATTCTTTCATCTTGACTTAACACTCTTTCCATAAAAAACCCCTCTTACCTTTAGAATATTTTTTTAAAATATATTCTAAAAATAAAAGGTTTAGAACTTGTTTGGTCTTGGCATTGGGCCTAAACTATATTATTGTTAATATTACATCAATTACAACTATTAAACTTAGAACTATTGTAATTGCCTTCATTCTTTTGTATCTTGTTTCTATTTGCCTTATAGAATAGCTTTTATGTTCTTTTTCTTTTTCTATCTTTGATAAGTAATTGCTTATTACCATTTCTGCTTCTTTTACTATATATTCACCTGATTTTTGTTTTTCCTCTGGATTATTTTTTTGTTTTTCTATTCTCTCTAATGATTTAATTTTTTTATTATTTTTTAATATTATTATTGCTTCTTCAACAATGTTGGAAGGTATGTTTTTAAGAACTATCATATTTTTCATTTGGTTTGGATTCATATTTTTCCTCCTTCAAAAGTGCTGTTTCTTTCTTATAATTTGCCCATTTTTGGAAATTTTATACATTTTATTTTGGAGGTGCTATAACTATTTTTATGTCTTTTGTTTTGTTGTATTTTCTCATTATGCTTTCAGAAAAACCTGCCACTTCATTTGTCATTATTATTGTTGTATAGTCATTTTTTATAAGTTCTTTTATTTTATCATCAGTTTTTTCTAAATCACTAATTTGAGATATATCCGCTCCTAGGGTTTCAAATAGTTTAAAACTTTTTTTATCATTACTTGATTTTAGTAAAGCTATTTTCATAAAAATCACCACTAATAGTTTTTTCTATTAGTGGTTTTTTATACTAAATTGAAACAAGTTTTGCAACTATTACTGTCATATCATCTTTTGCTATTCCAAACCCGTTGTCTATTGCTTCTTGTAGTATTATATCAGCAATTTTTTGAACATCCTCTGTTTGCAAATTTTCAATTAATTCTTTTAACCATAATTCCTTGTTTTTGTATTCGGTGTTTGATTCTAATATTCCATCACTACACATTATTATTATGTCTTTTTCTTTTAAGTCTTTATCATATACTACTAAATCTATTTTGTCTAAAACGCCTGCTGGGAATGATACTGCATTAATTGTTTCAACTTTTTTGTTTGACTTTATAAAGGTTGGGCAAGCTCCATTTTTAACAAACTCTATATTACCATTACTTAAGTCAATAATTGATATGTCTATTGTTGCATATGTTTCTTCATTTGAATTTAAGTTTACTGCTGAGTTTATTAGTCCAATTGAAACGTCATTATCAAATCCAGTAGTTAGTAAGCGTTCAAGCATTTGTATTACTGTACTACTACTTTTCTTTGCTTTTTCTCCTGAGCCCATTCCGTCACTTATTGCAATCATATATTTTCCATCATGTAGTTTTGTTTTTGCATTACTGTCTCCTGACATTTCACTTTTATTTTTTGTTGTTTCAGCTGAACCTATAATTAGTTTGTATTTTTGATTGCTTTTTTTTGGTTTTTCCTCTGTTTTTATATCATCTGCTAATGAAGATATAACTTTTGAAACTCCTCCAAGCTGATTTGCTAAAACCTTTTTATTACTTGCTTCTTTATGTTTCCATATTGTATTTAGCTTGTTTATTCTATATGTACTGTTTAGTATTTTTACTATTTGCTCTGGTGCTTCTCCTGCACTTTCTTTGACTAATTTATAGTTATTTACTCTCTCTAAAATTTCAATTAACTCGTCAACAGTAATTACTTCTTTTTCTTCTAATAATCTATATGCTTCATCTAAAATTGTATCTTCATTTAACAAAATGTCATCATATAATAGGTTGTCCTCAAGTTCTTCTAGATTATTCATTGCCTCTTCTTTAAAATTTTTCTTGCTTTCATTTTCTATGGGTTCATTTAAAGTGTCTTTTGCTGAATCATCATAGCTTCTAGCCATTTGCAAAATTGTATCTGATACACTATTTAGTTTGTTTGCTGTTTTCTTTTTTTCTTCAATTACTCCGGCTGTTGTTGGTAAGCATTTTGTTTGATTTATGATTTCTGTTATATCAAAGCTCACATCTTTTGGAATTACCAATAGTCCCAGTGATGCTATTAAAATTTCTCTTATTGTAATTATTGGTACTGTGTTTCCATTTGCAATGTATGTTAGTACTGCATTTCCTACACAAAAACCTACTATTACTCCAATTTTTCCTAATTTATTTAAAATTCCTGCTAGCATTCCTGATATTGCGTATGAAGCAACTAGAATTGGGCTTGTTTCATTTATTATTCCAAGTACCATTCCTATTGTTATTCCAGCAGTTCCACCTACTAGCATTCCATTTTTCCAGCCCAAAAATAATACCAGCATTATGCTAAATATGTTTGTGAAAGAAAATCCAAAGATATATAGTTTACTAAATGCACATAAAGCTATTGAGATGATGAGGCTTGCACCCATTACTTCTTCTATTGAAAAGGCTTTTTTTATTCCGTATTCGTTTATTACTATTAATGAATTTGCAAATATTTTATAAAAAATGTATACAATTATACCTAGCATTATACTTACAACTAAATCATATACTAAAAATGTTGTGAAAAACATTTTGCTTGCTTGAACTGCAAAAGCTGATATTGCAACATATATTCCAAGTTTTTGTTTTTCATTTTTATTTGGTTCTTGTATTCTTGGTCTAAATATTAAAATCATTGCAATAAATAGCAATGAGCTTATTATAAAAGTTAATATTCCACTTAGTCCAAAACCAATAGCTGTACCTATTAATACAGCAATATACAAAATACCTGCTGGTATTTTATTACTACATACCGCCGCAAATATAGCTAGTCCAAAAGGTGCAAGTTCTTTATTAAAGCCCACCATTGAAACCAAACATGCTATGGCATATAAAACTATGTTATTTATTTTTAACAAATTTTTAAAATCTATTTTTCTTGTTTGTTTTTCTTCTTGCTCTTCTATATTCTGATTTATAACATTTTGAAACATTAACTTTCTTCCTTTCGTTTTTTTATATTATACTACTTTTATTGCAATTTTTTTGTCAAATTTGGTATTCTATCACAAAAAGTTTTTTACATTATGTGATTGAAATTAACAAGAAAAGACAAGGAGCAATCAAGTTCTTTGTCTTTTCATTCGTTAAACATTATTTTCTGTAAAATATTCGTTAATTCTTATAATTAACTCTGATTTTGCTTCTTCCATTGTAAGTCCTTCAAGTTGTGCACCTGCAAGAGTTATATGCCCTCCACCACCGAGTTTTTCAAGTATTACTTGAACATTTATATCTCCTATCGAACGACCACTTATACATATTTTATCTCCCATGTGTCCTAAAACGAAGGATGCTGTTATATTACTTATTGTTATTAATTCGTCTGCTGCTTTTGCACATATTAAATTAGCATTTTTATCATTTTCATCATATTCTGATATTCCTATTGTGTCATTTACTATTTCAGCATTTTTTACTATGTCTGCTATTACTGTGTAACTGTCTAAATCACTTTGGAACCATTTTTTTACTTTTATTATATCTATACCATATTTTCTTAAATATGCTGCTGCCTCAAAAGTCCTTACACCTGTTTTAAATGTAAAGTTTTTGGTATCCATCATTATTCCTGCATACAAGCTTTCTGCCTCAATTTGTTCCAGAACAACCTCTTTTGTAGCATATTCAACAATTTCCGTAACTAGCTCTGAAGCTGATGATGCATATGCTTCATGGAAGCTTAATATTGCATTCTCTATATAATCCTCTGATTTTCTGTGATGGTCTATTACTACTATTTTTTCTGTTTTTTCTAACAATTCTGGAACTTCAACATAACTTCTTTTATGTGTATCTACAACTACCAATACTGTATTTGGTGTTATAATATTTAGTGCTTGATTTTTGTCTATTATAACATCTCCATAACCTTGATTTTTTAATGTAGATATTAAGTTTTCTAATGATAACCCATAAGTATCATTTACTATATATGCCTCTTTTTCAAATACTTTTGCTAATCTATATATTCCAAGGCTTGAACCAATAGAATCTATATCTCCATTTAAGTGTCCCATTACAATTACTTTATCTGCTTTTTTAATTAGTTCTTCTAATGCATGTGAAATTACTCTTGCTTTTACCTTTGTTCTTTTTTCTACCTCTTGTGTCTTTCCTCCAAAGAAATTGTATTTTCCCTCTTTCCTTATAACTGCTTGGTCTCCACCTCTACCTAAAGCAATATCCATTGCTTCTAATGCTGATTCATATTTCTCGTAATTAGATTCACCTTCATTAGAAATCGCAATAGTTAATGTTATTGGCATTCCTTCTTCTGTTTCAAATTCCTTCATTTCGTCTAATATTGTAAATTTGTTGTTTTCCATTTTTTCTAAATATTGTTGTTCAAAAACAAATACATATGTATCTCTTTCTTTTTTTACAATCAATCCACCACAAGTATTTGCCCACTCATATAATTTTTTTTCAATTGTTGCTATTAATTGTAGTTTGCTCTCTTCTGATATTCTTTGTATTATCTCTTCATAGTTATCAAGTACAACTATTCCAATACAAGTCTTTGCATTATTATATTTGTTTGCAAGTTCCTCCTCTTTTGTAATATCAATAAAATATAGAGTTATCATATATTGTAATTCTTTTTTTCTATCTTTCTTCTTTGACTTTACATAGTCACCTATAATATGATATGTTTTGTTATCTATATTTACTTTTTTGTCTATTTTAAAATTATTATTTTGAATTTCTTGTTTTATTTCTTTAGCCAAATCATCTATATATGCATTTATTCCTACATTTGCAAATTCTTTATTAAATGTAGAACTTCTCCAAATAACATTTCCACTTGTTTCTAATATTATTAGTGGAAATGGTGAGTTTATTAATGTGTTTTTTGCTGCTGAATCAACTGAAAAAGTAAGTTCATTTATATAACTAGAAAGTTCTCCTTTTCTTTTGTTATATACCCATATTGTGTAAGCTACTATTCCCACATACACAATAATTGCTGGTATAATAAGCTTCATATTATTTATACAAAGCATTATAAGTAGTATGGCAATTATTACTAAATATATTTTTGTTTTAGATTCTATCTTCTCTAATGCTTTAATATTGTAATTCGACATAAAAATATCTCTCCTTTGTATTACTTATTTATTTTACTGCAAAACTAGAGATTTGTCAACTAAGTGCTTAAAAAGGATAGTGTCATATTACATTTTTTCGAGCTTTGTGCATTATAAATATATTATATATATGCTTGTATTTTTTTTGTGTTTTTTTTGATGTTTTCTATTGAATTTATTTTGATTTTGATATATATTATGTGGTAATGAATATTATATTTACTAAGGAGGATTTTAAATGCAAAAAAGTACAAAGGAAATACCTGATAAAAAATCTACTTCTACAGCTAAGAAAACGGTTGACAAAAAGGCTTCTGATAAAAAGAGTTCTGATTCATCAATAAAAAAGGCTTCTGCAAAAAAGGCTTCTACTAAGATTCCTACTACTGCAAAGTCTAAAGCAACTTCTACTAAGACTAAAACTAAATCAAAATCTGCAAGTAAGACTGTTTCTTCTTCCAAAAGAACTACATCTAGCCGTAAAAAAACCACTACAAAAAAGACAACATCTAAAAAGGCTGAAAAGCTTGAAACTGTAGAATATTATGACTTACCTTATAGATATAACCAAACTGTTGTAAGAATATTAGCGCAAACCCCTACTACTCTTTTTGTTTATTGGGATATTTCTGATGATGATAGACAAAAATACATAAACCAGTTTGGAGAAAATTTTTTTGAAGAAACTACTCCAATTTTAATCGTTCATAATAAAACTATGAATTATTCTTTTGAAATTGAAATAAATGATTTTGCTAATAGTTGGTATTTTAATGTAGCAGATGCAAAATGTGATTATGCAATTGAATTAGGAAGAAGAGCAAAAGTTCAAACTATTAATTTGCCTAATAATTATTTGCACATTGCTTCTTCAAATAATATTGAAGCACCAAATAATCATATTTTATTTGAAAAAAAACAAAAAGCTTTATTTTTTAAAAATGTTAAAACAAATGAAGTAAAGATAAAGGAGCTTTCTCACTTAAGTTTTATGAAATATGTAGGTAGAATTTACAATATTTATGATTTATACAAAAAAATATATAGAAATGAAGAATTACAGGATTTAGAAAAAAATCCTAGTTCCACCTTCTAGCAAAGGAGCATACTATGGATAATACTAAAGGATATGTGAGTTTTATATTACATGCACATTTACCTTTTATACATCACCCTGAAAGTGAAGATTATTTGGAGGAAGAATGGCTTTTTGAAGCCATTTCTGAGACATACATACCATTACTTCTTAATTTTAAAAAATTAGAGGAGGAAAAAGTTGATTTTAGAATTACTATGTCACTTACTCCCCCTTTATTAAATATGCTGGATAATAAATTGCTTCAAAAAAGATATATAAAATATTTGAAAAAGCATATTGAGCTTGCTACTAAAGAAGTTAAAAGGACTGCATACGATGCACATTTAAATAATCTTTCTAAGTATTATTTGGAACGCTATTTAAATGATTTGCGTGTTTTTACAGAGGTATATAATTGCAATCTGATTAATGAGTTTAAACATTTTCAGGATATTGGTGTTTTGGAGATTATTACTTGTGGTGCTACACATGGTTATTTTCCAATTTTATATGTTAATGAGAAAACCGTTCGCGCACAAATTGCAGTTGGCGTAGAAACTTACAAAAAATACTTTGGCAAGTCTCCTCGTGGTATCTGGCTTCCTGAGTGTGGCTATATACCTGAAGTGGACAAGTATTTAAAGGAATTTGGAATTGAATATATTATTACAGAATCTCATGGAATTTTATATGCAGATCCTACCCCTATTTTTGGTACATTTGCCCCTATTGTCTCACCTGATGGAGTGGTAGCTTTTGGTCGTGATATTGAAAGTTCAAGACAGGTATGGAGTTCTGTTTGTGGCTACCCTGGGGATTTCAATTATAGAGATTTTTATAGAGATATAGGGTATGATGCTGATTATGACTATATTAAACCATATATAGCCAAAAATGGTGTTAGAGTGAATACTGGAATAAAATATCATAGAATAACCTCAAAAGGAAATTTTAAAGATTATTATAATCTTCAATGGGCAAAGGATTCTGCTGAAAGACAAGCTGGTCATTTCTTTGATTCTAGAGTTAATCAAATTAATGAATTATCAGATATTATGGCACCAGCAAAGCCTATAATTCTATGTCCTTATGATGCAGAGCTTTATGGTCATTGGTGGTATGAAGGTCCTTATTGGTTATATGTTTTGTTCAAAAAAATCTATTATGATAAAGGTAATTTTAAATTAATAACCCCTGGAGAATATATTGATAAATATCCTGAAATGCAAGAATGTACACCTTGTATCTCAAGTTGGGGCGCAAATGGATATAGTGAAGTATGGCTTAATAGCTCAAACGATTATGTTCACAGACATTTACATGTTGCTGGAGATAGAATGGTTGAACTTGCGCATTTGTTTCCAAATGAAAAAAACACTCTTAAGCGTAAAGCCTTAAACCAATGTGCTCGTGAACTATTGCTTGCACAAAGTAGTGATTGGTTATTTATAATAACAAATGGGACTATGGTGGATTATGCTAAAAAGCGTATAAAGACTCACATTGGCAGATTCACAAAATTATATGAACAGATTAAAGAGGACAAAATTGATAGCGTTTTTTTAAAAACTATCCAAAAACAAGATTGTATTTTTCCAGAAATAGATTATATGATTTATTACTAATTTAAACTTATTATTTTTTGAGGGACATTCGTAAGAAGTGTCCCTTATCTGTTTTTAGTAACAGTTTCTTTTTCGTTTCATAATATATGTATATCTAAACATTTTTTAGTAGATAATATATTTTATGGAGGGAATTTTTGTGCTAAAAACTATATGTGTAAAAACTGATAATGAAAATATTTCTAAATATCTACTAGAAGAACTAGATTATTTCGATTTCCAAGATATATATGTTTCTTGCTATAACTTTAGATTTTATACTAATGTTATAATCCATTATGTTGGTAAAAAAGTTGACTTGTTCTTAAATAAAATTTCTACACTTTTGTCATATTTAGTTATTGATTTTTACCAACCTATTTTAATCCGAAAATTGATAAATACGAATTATTTTTATTTTTCTACTGAAGATAAAAAAGAAATTTATAATTTGTGCTTAACAAATGTAGATTTATCTAATTCTATCTCTATGCTCAATTCTATTTCTAATGCTTTTTACAAATATTTTTTAGATAATAAGTATGTGATTTTAGATGGGTTTGTTAATTTTAAATTGAATGAGTATATAAAAGAGCTAGATTCCGTTGTAGATATGTGTGTAAATAAATTTATTATAGATAAAGAATACAATGAATTTATAAATTTACTAAGAACATATATTCAAACAAGTTCATGTGCAACTGATGTTGTTCACTTAGTTTATAATAATCAAAAATCTATTTTACTTGATTCTGATAGAAATGTAATTGAATTTAAAAATAATTTTATTAATAGTAAATATATATCTGATATATCATTTTCTTCAAATGATTTTGCATTAAATTCTTTATTGACGCTGTTACCTCAAAAACTATATATTCATTTAATAGATAAAGAAGATGATTTTATAAACATATTAAAATTAATATTTAATGATAGAGTTTTTATTTGTAGTGATTGTGATTTGTGCAATATTTATAAAAATAAGAAAATAATCATTAATCATAAGGTTTGACTTTCCACCCTTATTGTGCTATAAATTTATATAGTAAATAAGGATGGATTTTTTATGAGTGCTTTTGTTTTAAAAATAATTGCATGTTTTACAATGTTTATAGACCATGTTGGATATCTTATTTTCAATGGAGATTCCTCTTGGTTTAATTATGTTGGTCGACTTGCCTTTCCTATATTTGCATTTCAAATTTCAGAGGGATATATTCATACACGAGGAATAAAGAAATATTTGTTAAGGTTATCTATTTTTGCATTTGTATCTCAAATTCCTTTTATGCTTTTCCATTCTATTATTGATGAAACTCTTGGCTTAAATGTTATTTTTACGCTATTTTTAGGCCTTGTTTCAATTATTGTTTATGATAAATACAACAAGTTTGTTGGCTTCTCTGTCGCAATATTTTTGGGATTTATTGCGCAAATTTTAAAATGTGATTATGGGTTTTATGGTGTTGCTATAACATTTTTATTCTACGTGTTTAGTAAGGACAAGTTACTTCTTTCAGCAAGTTTTGTTGTTGCGACAACTATAAAATATTCATATCTTTTTTTGCGTTATTTAGGCACAGAGTTTCAAGCTATTGCTTTCCAAACGTATTTACCTTACTTCTTATCAACCCTTGCTTCATTAATTATAATTCTTCTATATAATAAAAAGAAAGGGCCAAATACTAGATATTTATTCTATCTATTCTACCCTTTACATATGATTTTAATTTATATACTTAATTTTGTATTGCAAAGTTAATTCCTCTTGCAATAACATCCTTCATATTTTCTATTAAATCATCTATTTCTTTTGGTGTTACAATTAAATTATAGTCTTTTGGAATTAGTGCTTCTCTAATCAGCTCATATTTATTTGTGTTTCTTAGTTCATTTAGATAATCATTTGATTTTGCATCTTGTTGTAATTTTTCTATGAACAAGTCAATACTATCTGCTGCAATAGTTGCTGCTTCTACCACCATTGGTACACCTATTGCAATTACTGGTATTCCGAGTGTGTTTTGGCTTATCTCGTTTCTTGCATTTCCAACTCCCGCACCAGGGACAATACCTGTATCTGAAAGTTGTACTGTACTACTTATCCTCTCTATACTTTTTGATGATAAACTGTCTATTACTATTATTAATTTTGGCTTTATATTGTCTACTATTCCCTTTACTATTTCAACTGTTTCTATTCCAGTTGTTCCTAAAACTCCTGGTGCTATTGCTGTTACAGGTCTTGTTTCTTTATCTATATATTCTGGTGCATATTTTAAAAGGTGTCTTGTTATATCAATATCTTTTACTACCTTTGGTCCGAAGTGAATCTGGTGTTACATATGCATTTCCAAGCCCCACTATTAAAATATCACCTTGTTTATCTATATGCTTTTCGAGTAATCCACGTAATTCTTCTGTTACCGTCTCTGATGCTTTTTGAATTTCATCTGTATCTGCAATCTTTAATTTTTTAATATCTACTGTAATATAGGTGCCAATTGGTTTTCCAAGCGCTTCTACTCCTTTTTCATTTGTTATTTTTACTCTTGATATTTTAACCTTATCATTTATTTCTTTTTCTTCTGTTTCAATTCCATCAACATTGTTTTCTATATTATTAGCTTTTCTATAAATGCTATTTCTTTCGTCTGCTAAGTCTGTATTAAAATTCATCATAAAACTCACCCTCTTTTTTATATTTTTTGAAAAAGAGAGCCTTTTTATTCATTTTTATTTTATTTTTATAAAGATAAAATTTCTGCAAAACAGTTTATGCTATTTATTGCTTCTTCAATTTGGTTACAGTTTTCTCCAACTTCAATATTATTATTAAACTACTAATAGAATATTTCATGATTTTATTTTTCACTATTTTTATTATCTCATTTTTTATTATAATTTATTTCTTTATATTTTTCAATTTTTGTCAATATATTTATATTAAACAAGAAAATTGTAATATTAATGTAGTGTTTTTGTAACATTGCAATCTATTTTTTATATTTCTATTTTTTCACTAAATTTAAATTGTATTTGTTTTTTTAATTTTTCATTTTCTTTATTTTCCAAAGTTGGATCATCTTGCATTATTTTAATTGCTAAACTTTGTACTGATTTTAGCATTTCAATATCTTGGAATAGGTTTGCTATTTTAAATTCTGGAAGTCCGGTGTTGTTTGGTCCCAAAAAATTCTCCAGAGCCTCTAAGTTCTAAGTCTTTTTCTGATATTTTAAAACCATCATTTGTTTCCACCATAATTTTCATTCTTTCACGTGTGTTTTCCCCATTTCCTTTATATTTTAATATGCAATATGATTTATATTTTCCACGACCTACTCTTCCTCTTAATTGATGTAGTGTTGCAAGTCCAAAGCGTTCAGCATTTTCTATTACCATTATTGTAGCATTTGGTACATCTACACCAACTTCTATTACTGTTGTTGATATTAAGATATCTATTTTACCATTTTTGAAATTTTCCATTATTTCTTCTTTCTCTTTTTTCTTTAGTTTTCCATGTATATATTCTACTTTATATTCTTTAAAAGTTTCATTTTTATACTTGTCTGCAATTTCTAAAACAGCCTTTGCATTAATTTCTTCTGATTCCTCTACTAATGGGCATACAATATAGCATTGTCGACCTTCCTTTATTTGCTCTTTTATAAAGTTATTTACTCTTTCTTCTTTTGAAGGTGTTACTGCAAATGTATCAATTTTTTGTCTGTTTGGAGGCAATTCATCAATTATGGATATATCCAAATCGCCATATAAAATTAATGCAAGAGTTCTTGGTATTGGTGTTGCAGACATAACAAGTACATCTGGATTTTCTCCTTTGCTGTTTATAATTCCTCTTTGCCTTACTCCAAATCTGTGTTGTTCATCTGTTACCACTAGTCCTAGCTTATTGAATTCAATATTTTCCTGTAACAATGCATGTGTTCCTATTATTACATCAATTTTTCCTGTTTTTAATTCTTCTAGTATTTTTTCCTTTTCTTTTTTTGCTGTTCCACTTACTAATAATTCGCATTTAATGCTAAATCTATCTAACATTTTTTTGAAGTTTTGGTAATGTTGATTTGCAAGTATTGCTGTTGGTACCATTATGGCTACTTGATATCCTGATTTTACAGCTTTGTATGCTGCTACAATTGCTACTGCTGTTTTTCCGCTTCCAACATCCCCTTGTAGTAATCTATTCATTGACTTTATACTTTCCATGTCTTGGTCTATCTCTTGCAATACCCTTATCTGTGCTTTTGTTAATGCAAATGGTAGGCTATCTATAACATCAGACATTTTTACTTCTTTATTAAATTGTATTCCTTCTTTGTTTTTATCATAGTTATTTTTAAATGTTAATAAAGCAAGTTGCATTATTAATAGTTCTTCAAAAACTAGTCTTTTTCTTGCTTTATTATATTTTTCAAAGTTGTCTGGAAAATGAATTTGTCTTGTTGCCTCTTGCTTTCCCATTAGTTCATATTTTTTTATTAGGTAATCTGGAATTGTTTCTGGCAATTTGTCTACTTCTAATAGTGCATTTTCTATTATTTTTCGTAATGCATTTTGTGAAAGCCCATTTATACTTGGATATATTGGGATAATTCTTCCTGTATTTTTATTTGAATTTTCTTCATCAAATATTGGTGTCATCATTTCAATTTGATTTATTCTTCTTTTTACCTTGCCAAAGAATTTATAACTTTTTCCTACTACAAATCGTTTTTTTAAAAAAGGAGAATTAAACCATGTAAGTGTGCATGTTGCCGTTTCATCTCTTACAATTAATTTGTAAATACTCATATTTTTTCTTATTTTAATTTCTGTCATTTTTGATACACACTTTGCAACTATTAGTGCCTCTTCTCCATCAACTAAGTCTGCTATGTTCTTTTTTATACCTCTATTTTCGTATCCTCTTGGATAATATGTTATTACATCTTCTAAGGTATATATTCCTAATTTATTTAGTTGCTTTATTCTGTTTGGTCCTACACCTTTTATGTATTTTGCATCTTTTAATAAATCTAACATACATCTACCCCTTTATTTTAATAGCTGTCTTAGCTTATGCTCTAGTCCTGTATTACGTTTCTTCGTTTCTGTATTTTGTATCATATGTTCAACTGTTGCTTTTGTTCCAAGTATTATTAGTAATTTTTTTGCTCTTGTGATACCTGTATATAGTAAGTTCCTTGTTAATAACATTGGTGCTGCTGGTGGTAAGCACATTATTACTACATCAAATTCGCTCCCTTGTGATTTGTGTATTGTTATTGAATAGCTGTGTTCTAATTGTTCCAACTCACTATATTCATACCATGCCACTTTTTCATCATCAAATTGTACTTCTACCTGTTTTGAATAATCATCAATGTTTTTGACTATCCCTAGCTCTCCATTAAATATCCCTGTTCCATCTTCTTTATTATTTCTTTCCCAGTAGATATCATAGTTATTTTTTACTTGCATAACCCTATCTCCTACTAGAAAAACTCTATCTCCTTGCTTTCTATGTTTAATATTTTCTAAGTCTTCTTGTGTATCCATATTTTTGCCATTTAGTGTTGGGTTTAGAGCATTTTGTAATTCTTTATTTAATTCTTTTGTTCCTAACTTTCCTTTTTTTGTTGGTGTTAGAACTTGTATGTCTTTGAAAAAATCATAATCGCCATATTTCTTAAGCCTACCTGAACACAAGGATATAACATCTTCTAGCATTTTATTCGTTGAAGTTTCATTTACATAGAAAAAATCTTGAAGTTTTCCCTTCTGCTCTTCTTTAGATAATAAAAGAAAGTTTTCTCCTTTATTTACTTTGTGTGCATTTGTTATTATTTGACTTTGTGCAGCTTGTCTAAATATTTCATTTAATTCTATTGTTTCAATCATTTCTGAATTTATAATATCTTTTAAAATATTTCCTGGACCAACTGATGGTAATTGGTTTATATCTCCTACCAAGATTAGTTTTGTACCTATATATAGCCCTCTTAATATATAATTCATTAAAAAAACATCTACCATAGACATTTCATCTACTATTATTACATCACAATCAATTGGATCTATATAATAATCTACTCTTTCAATTCCAAGTGTTTCCTCCATTTTTCCTAGAGCTAAGAGTCTATGTATTGTTGTTGCCTCCTCTCCTGTTGCTTCACTCATTCTCTTTGCTGCTCTACCAGTTGGAGCACATAATACAACCTTTTTTCCTTCTCTTTTATACAATTCAATTATAAATTTTATTATGGTTGTTTTACCTGTTCCTGGCCCACCTGTAATTATGCAAACATTATTATCATTTACAGCTTTTATTGCCTCTTCTTGTTTTTTAGATAATACTATATCAGATTTCTTTTCTTCTTCTTTAAATTTTTTATCAAAATCTTTTATTTTCTTTACATTCTTGGAATTTTTCAAAATTGATAGTTTTTCTGCTATATTCTTTTCACAAACAAAAAGGCTTTTTAGATATATCCATTCAATATCTTCTATATTTTCTATATCTATCTTTTCTCTGGCTTTTAGATTAATTATACAGTTTTCAATATGCTTTTGTTCTACATTTAATAAGTTCGCTACAAAGGTTATCAAATTTTGTTTTTCTACACAAGTATTTCCATTGTTTGTTGCTATTGCTAGACTATATGTAATTGCACTCTCTATCCTTTTTGCATCATCTATTGCTAGGCCTAAATCTAAAGCCATTTTATCAATTTTTTTAAAATCTACTCCGTATGTTATATCTAATAACATATATGGATTTGCCTCAATTTGGGTTATTGCATCCTTTCCAAAAGTTTCATACACCTTTTTGCTGTTGTTGGCTGATATTCCAAACTTTTCTAAAAATCCTACAATTTCCCATAAATCCCATTTTTCAGTAAATTCCTCAGATATTTTTACTGCTTTTGCAGCATTTATACCTTTCACTTTTGCAAGCTTATCTGGTTCAAATCTTAAAACATGTAAAGTTTCTTCTCCAAATTTTTCTATTATTTTTTTTGCTGTTGCAGGACCTACTCCACTAATTATTCCACCTGCGAGATACCTTTCTAATGCTTCTAGGGTTTCTGGCATTATTTTTTCAAAAGTATCTATTTTAAATTGCCTCCCATATTCTGGATGTGTTACAAATTTTCCTGTTAGTTTTAAAGTGTCCCCATTATTAATAAATGGCAGATAACCTGTTATAACTGTGTTCTCTTCTGCTGTGTTGAATTCTGCCACCATATATCCATTTATTTCATTTTCATAAATTATGTCTGTTATTTGTCCTTTTATCTCCAAATTTATTCCCCTTTTTGCTTTAGGATATTTTTATTTATTTTGATTATATATCTATAAATTCATGTGCACAGGCACGTATTAATCTGTTCATTATAGCTAGTCCTAGGCCTTTTTTTTCTACACCTTCAATTAATATTAATTCTGCATTATATTTATCTGCTTTTCTTAAAATAGCAAATATATTGTGGCTTATTTCTTCTAATGTATCTCCCATACTCAATTTATTTTGTGCATTGTATTTATTTAAATTTTTTGTTTTGCATAATATTACTACGTTTTTGTTTTGAGCAAGTTCTTTTATTTTTTCTATCATTTTATCATTTTCTTTGCTATATACTAAAATGCTTTTTGTTGTTGGAGCATAATGTTTATATTTTATCCCTGGTGACATTACTTTCTCTCCCTCTTTATATTCACCGTAATATTTGCTTTTCAATATATACTGGTATTCCCAATTCTTCTATATCTTCTGGTGTTATTTTTCCTGGTCTTAATATATGTACTACATTATCTACTACTCTTATTACTGTGGATTCTACTCCAATATCTACCTTTCCATTATCAATTATATATTCTACTTTACCATCTAGTTCCTCTATTATATCTTCTATTTGTGTGCCACTTGGTTTTCCTGATATATTTGCACTTGGTGCTGCTATTGGACAATTTGAGTATTCTATTAATTTGTGTGCAATTTCATTGCTTGGCATTCTTACTGCAACAGTATCTAGTCCTCCTGTTATAATATCTGGTACAATTGGTTTCTTGTTAAATACTATTGTTAATGGACCTGGCCAGAAATTTTTTATTAACTTTCTTTCAATCTCTCCAACCTCAAGAACTAAATCATCTAGCATCTTTATATCAGAAATGTGAGCTATTAGTGGATTATCACTTGCTCTTCCTTTTGCTATGTATATGTTTCTTACTGCTTCTTCATCAATAGCATTTGCGCCTATTCCATATACTGTTTCAGTTGGAAATATAACAAGTTTTCCTTCCCTTATAGCTTCTGCTGGAGCTTTTAGTTCTTCATAATTTTTGTTTTGTTTAAAATTTATATATTTTGATTTCATTTTCTATTTCCTTCTTGATTAATCATCTAAAAATTCTTTATATGTTTTCACTATGTTTAAATTAAATTTTCCTGGTCTAATGCTAAACTCTTGCTTTATTTTAACATCAACTTCATAAAGCTCTTTAAACTTTTGTATATTTTCTTTTTTATGCCCAATTATATTATTTACATCATTTGGATTTACTTCTATTTCAACTTCTGCAACCTTTGTATTTACTTTCTTTATTGCTGATAAAATTTTATCATACCAAATGCTATCTTCTACAAGTTGTCCGAAAGCTTCATGATATGGTCCTGCAACAACTTCACTATTTATATTTTCCGGGTTTGATATTATGTCTGTATTTTGCAAGCCCATTCTTATTACATTTATTTTCTTTTTATCAAAGAAATAATATAACTCTTTGCATCTTTCTACTGCCTGTTCTAAAGTAATTGGAACATATTCGCCTTTTGCAAATTCTTTTTCAAGTTCTGTATGTTTTATTATCAATACCGGATATAATCTTACTATTTTTGGTCTCAATTTTGCTAAGTCTTTGGCTGTATTTAATTCGTCTAACCATGTGCTTTCTGGAAGTCCTATCATCATTTGATGTCCTAGTGTAAATCCATATCTTCTTATAAGTTTTGATGCTCGTTTTACATCCTCAAAAGTATGCCCTCTCTTAGCCTTTTGTAGTATATAATCATTTGTAGATTGAACTCCTAGTTCTATTGTTTTTACTCCATATTTTTTTAGTAGTTTTAATTCATCTTTATTTATATAATCTGGTCTTGTTGATACTCTTATTCCATCTACCTTTTTTTTCTGCACATATTTATATGCAACTTTTAGCAATCTTTCTTGTAGTTCAATATCTATGCCTGTAAAACTTCCTCCAAAGAAGGCAATTTCTGTATATAGTTTTTCTTCTTTAAAACTATGTAAAAACTCTTGTATTGTTTTTTCTACCTCTTCTTCTGTTATTTGTTTCATCTGTCCACTTATACTTTTTTGATTGCAAAATATACAGTCATTTGGGCACCCTAAGTGTGGTACAAATACGGGTATTACGTATTGTCTTGACATTTCTTACCTCCATTTTATATAAGTTTTTTTGAATTTTGGTACAAATTCTACTTTCTTTGCAAAGCAACACGTGCAGCATCCATCTCTGCTTGTTTTTTTGTACTTCCTGTTCCTGTTGCTAGATATTTTTTGTTGCATCTTACTTCTGCTACGAATCTTTTATTGTGGTCTGGTCCTTCTTCTTTTATTATTATATATTCTATTTCAACACTTCCATGTTTTTGTAGTTCTTCTTGCAAAACTGTTTTATAATCTTTTTGTCCTACATTTTTACTTGCTTGTTTTATTGGTTCTTTTAAGTTTTCAATTATAAATCTTTTTGCTACCTCTAGCCCACCATCTATGAAAAGTGCTGCTATAACTGCCTCTACACTATCTGCAAGTATTGCAGTTTTTTTGCTTCCTCCACTTAATTTTTCGCTTTTTCCTAAATATAATAATTCGTCAAAATGGTATTCTAATGCTATTTGGTGTAAACTTTCTTCACATACTACTGTTGCTCTTACTTTTGTCATTTCACCTTCTTTTAGATTTTTGTAATTTTTATACAAATAATCGCTTACTGTGAATTCTAAAATAGCATCCCCCAAAAATTCTAGTTTCTCGTTGCTCTCTGTTTTTCTTTCATTTGCATATGAGGTATGTGTAAATGCTGTTTTTAGTAGTTGGATATTTGAAAAGTTATAATTAATTTCTTTTTCAAAAGCTTTTAATTCCATTTTTTCTCCTTAATCTCTTGATTTTATTAATATTATTATTCCTGTTCTAATCTGAATTTTTGCATAATTTTCTATCTGTTCGTTGCTTACTCCTAAACTAGTTCCTGTTTGTAGTGTATAATTTTTTAAATGGTATTTCATTCCTGTTATCGTTAATCCTGTTACAGTATCTGTAAAAGGTATTATTGAAATATATTTGTACCTATTATCTTTTTCTATTTTAGTTTCTTTATTTAGTAACTCTATTTCATTTTTCTCATTTATAATTTTAGCTTTTATATTTTTGTTAAGTGTTTCTTTTAATATATGAATATTGGCAATAGTATGATCTATTCTTGTTCCAATTGCACCTATTATTGTAATATTTTTAGAGCCTTTCTCAATTGCTAAGTTTAATGCTACACTTGTGTCTGTAAAATCCTTTTCTTTATTTAATTTTTGTATTTTAGCATCTGTGTTTTTGTATTTTTCTAGTATTTCCTTGTTTATTGAATCAAAGTCTCCTATTATGTAATTTACTTTTATATTTAAAGTGCTTAGAATGTCTAGTCCTTTATCTACAGCTATTATTATATCATACTTGTTGTTATTTAGGTGTCTTTTTAAAAAATTTTTATTTATTTTACCTCCGAGTTACAATTAATGTATTCATATGCCCTCCATATAGTATAGAGAGGTTAGATTTTCTAAACTCTAACCTCTAATTTTTAATCTCTATTTTATAGCATTCATTGTCTCTCTTGCTATTTCTAGTTCTTCGTTTGTTGAAATTGCAAGCATTTTTATCTTTGATTCTGGTGTACTTAAATATCCTTCATATACTTCTTCACTATTGTGTGAACTGTCAAATACTATTCCTAGTGGTTCTAGACCTTCTACACATTTATTTACAACATCAAAGTTGTGTTCTCCAATTCCACCTTCAAATACAATTGCGTCTACATGACCTAATACTGCCATATATGCTCCAATATATTTTTTTACTCTATATGCAAACATATCTATTGCAAGTTGTGCTTGTTTGTTGCCTTCTGCTGCTATGTGTTTTAAATCTCTTACATCTCCTGTTATTTGAGATATTCCAAGTAATCCTGATTTTTTGTTTAAGACTGTCATCATCTCGTCTATTGTTAAATTTTCTTTTTTCATAACAAATTCAAGTACTGCTGGGTCTAAATCTCCTGACCTTGTTCCCATTACTAGTCCTTCAAGCGGTGTTAATCCCATTGATGTATCTACACACTTTCCTCCTTTAATTGCTGCAATACTTGCTCCATTTCCTAAGTGGCATGATATTATATTTATATCTTCTTTTTTCTTTCCAAGTCTTTTAGCTGCTTCTTCTGCTATGAATTTATGTGAACTTCCATGTGCTCCATATCTTTTTATTGCATATTTTTCATAGTACTCATAAGGAATTGCATAAAGAGCTGCATATTCTGGAATTGTTGTATGGAATGATGTATCAAATACTAATACTTCTGGTGTACCTGGCATTAATTTCATACATGCATTAATACCTTGTAAATGTGCTGGATTGTGTAGTGGTGCATATTCTATTGATGTGTTATATTCTTTTAATACTTCGTCTGTTACAACTGTTGTTTTTGTAAAATTTGGACCTCCATGCACAATTCTATGTCCTATTGCATCTATTTCGCTTACATCTTTTATTACTCCAATTTCTGGATCAAGTAAATACTTCATTATTAATTCAAATGCTACTGTGTGATTTGGTAGAGCAACATCTTCTTTTATTTTCTTTCCGTCTTTTTTATATTCTATGTATGGGCTTTCTATTGATTTAACCCCAATTCTGTCACACTTTCCTGAAGCTAAAACATTATTATCCTCCATATTTATCAATTGATATTTTAAAGATGAACTTCCACAGTTAATTACTAAAATTTTCATTTTAAATCTCTCCTTTTCCTCTTTTAAAGAGTATTTTGTATATTATACTCTTTCCATAAAATACTTTTTATTGTGCTTGTAATGCTGTAATAGCTACAACTCCCACAATATCCTCGGCTTTGCAGCCTCTAGATAAATCGTTTACTGGCTTTGCCATTCCTTGACATACTGGTCCATATGCTTCTGCTTTTGCTAATCTTTCTACTAGTTTATATCCTATGTTTCCTGCATTTAAATCTGGAAATATTAATATATTTGCTTTTCCTGCAACATTACTTCCTGGTGCTTTACTTTTTCCTACACTTGGAACTATTGCACTATCTAGTTGCATTTCCCCATCTATTAATAAATCTGGTGCTTTTTCTTTTGCTAATTTTGTTGCCTCTCTAATCTTGTCTACATCTTCTGATGAAGCACTTCTATATGTTGAATATGAAAGCATTGCTACTTTAGGAATATCGCATACTAATTGTTTATAACTTTCAGCTGAAGATATTGCTATTTCAGATAATTCATCGCTATTTGGTTTTGGATTTAAACCACAATCTGAAAATATAAATACTCCATTGTTTCCATATTCACAATTTGGAACTATCATTAAATTAAAAGTTGATACAAGCTTTGTTCCTGGTTTTGTTTTTAATATTTGAAGTGCAGGTCTTAAGGTATCTGCTGTTGAGTGTGCTGCTCCTGATACTAAACCATCAGCATCTCCATTTTTTACCATCATCATTCCAAAATATATTGGTTCTAATAATAGTTCTTTTGCTTGCTCAATTGTCATACCTTTAGCTTTTCTCAATTCATAAAATGTATTTACATATTCTTCATACTTTTCAGAATTAGAAGGTTCTAGAATTTTTACTTTTGATATGTCTAAATTGTTTTCTTTTGCAAGTTTTACAATTTCCTCTTCATTTCCAATTAATACTACCTTTGCAAAATCTTCTTTGCAAATTATATCTGTTGCTGTTAGTACTCTTAAATCCATTGCTTCTGGCAATACAATTGTTTTAATTTGTTTGCGTGCTCTTTCCTTAATTTCTTCTATGAAGCTCATCTTTACCTCCTATTTCGAACTATATTATTATATAACAAAGAAGTCTAAAATACAATATCTTAGACTTCTTTTTTTAATATAATTATAACATTTTATTGTCAACATTACTATTTTATTATAAAACATATTTCTTTATTAGTAATATTCCTCCTGCTAGTATTATTAATACTGTTAATCCTAGCCACATGTATGATGCACTTCCACCTGTTTTTAATTCTAAGATTACTAATGCTTTGTCGTCATCGTCTTCTTGTTGTTTATCATAATCTTCTGTTTTTACATTGTCTGGTGTTGAGTCTATATCCTTTGAACCTTTGTCGTTGTAGTCCTCACTTATTTCTGCTATATTTGTCTTTAGTCCTAAGTTATTGGCTCCTTTTTTCCATGTGAATACTACTTCTAAAGTTGCACTTTCTCCTGGATTTAGCAAGGTTTGTTCAAGTGCTCTTGTTGTAATTTTGTTATCTCCTACTTTTGTCCAAATAGGGTTATCTTCTTGTACAAATTCTAATCCTTCTGGTATGTAATCAGTTATCTCTGTTGCATATCCTGGAATTTCGCCTTCATTTGTTATTATTATGTTATACACAAATTTTACCGTTGTTTTGTTTAATTTCTTCTTGTCTATTACAACTTTTGCTACTGGTTCTGGATTATCATATGGTGTAAAGCCTGTGTCTGTTACTGTGGTTTTTCCATCTACTGTAACTATTGTTTGTGTTACCCATTTTAACAACGCTAAGTCAAATTTTTTTACGTAAATCTTCTCAATATCTTGGTCGTCTTCACCTTCATTCCACTCATCTGGTACTGAATCTTCATCATCTACGTCTATTTCATTTCCATCTTCATCTACTGCTTTATCATCAGTTATTTGTGCTTTATTTATTACAATTCTATCTGGTTGTGTTATCTTTTCTTCTACTACTTTAAATACTACTTTTACTTCTGCATGATCTGGGTTTGTTTCACTTATTTCTTTTGTTGGATCATATGGATTTAATAATGTATTTTCTAAGTATTTTGTTCTTATTTCAACAGCTTTTGACGCATCTGAAGTTTCTTTTCCATCTTGGTCTATCATTATCCATTTATACTCTTGATTTGTCGGATGTTCTGGCATAAATTCTAATCCATCTGGAATATCATCTGATAATTCCATTACATATCCTAAAACTGTTCCTTCATTGTATACCCTTATTGTGTATGTTACTATATCGCTATTTGCTACATATACAGGTGTTTTATCGTGTTCATATTTAATTTTTCCATCTGTATCAACCTTTGGAACTGGTATTCTTGTGTTTACATCTTCATCGTTTACTGCCGTTATGAATTTTCTTAATGCTAAGTCAAAGCATCTTAATTTCAATGGTTCATAATCGTCATCATCTTCTTGGTATGTACTATTATCTGCTGGTGGATTATAATTATCCCTATCTACATCATCTGGCGTTGAATCCCTATCTGTTATATATATTTCTTCATCATTTTCGTCTACTGCCTTAAATTGTTCAATTTCTGCTATGTTTATTAATGTTCCTTTAAATGTATCTTCTTTAAGAACTATACACGTTATTTCTATGTCCCTATAATATAATCCATCTGTTCCATTAGTTGATTGTTGCCATTGGTCAGTTTCACCAATATCAGTAGACTTTAGTTCTGGATTATATGATTTTATAATCTCATCTTCTAAAGCTGTTGAAGATATTTTTGCTTCACCAACTAAGATTTTTACATCTTTTAAACTATCTTTTGAATAGAAATCTGTTGTTGATAAATTTTTTACAGTATTCTCTGATTTATATAATCCTTGTTCTCCAACTAAATCAATCGTTTCTGTCGTATTATCTGTTACTGGGACCCAGAAATTATCAGTATTTGCTTTATAGTCTATTAAATATCCTAATCCTTCTGGTATATAATCTTCTACTTTTGCTACATATCCATTTATTTCGCCTTCATTATATACTCTTATTTTGTATGTTACGATATCTCCTTGTTTTACTACAACTGGTTCCTTTGAATGTGTATATTTTGCTGTTGTTATTGTTTTACCTGTTGCTTCATCTACTGTATTTAATTTGCTTGTGTCTACTTTAGGTTCTCTTGATTCAACTTCTTTTCCATTTACTTTTGTAATAAACTTACGAAGAGCTAAATCAAATACTTTTAGTTTTTCATTTTGAACTTTTAAAGTTATTGTATTGTCTACTATTTCATAAGTTACACCTGCTACACTATTTATTTCTTCTCCTGATGCATCTAAAAATTTCATTTCATTTATTACATATTTTGTACCATCTTCACTTTTCTTTGTTGTTATTTTTATTCTAATTGGTTCTGTTAATCCAAGGTATCCATTTGGAACTGTTATTTCTTCTATTTCGAATGTAAATTCTTGTCCCTCTTCTGTTATTTCTATATCTCCTGTGCTAAATGTTCCATCTCCATTATTTGTTAAAGTTATTACTTGTCTGTCTCCTGTAATAATTGTAAAGGCTGCTCCTGATAATAAATTTTCATTTTGGTCTACTTTATTTATGTTTATATTTATCTTTCCTTCAAGTACTTCTTCTTTTTCAACTTTAATTACTGGTTGTTCTTGTTCATTTGCTAACCATAATGTTGCTGTTGTTTTGTATATCTTATCATATGCACATTTTGTTTCTATTGTTGCATCTGTTAAATCATATTCTGTATTATATTGATTTGAAATTTTTAAATAGAAATCTCCTTGACCCATTGTTTCTTTTAATGTACTTATATCTGTTGTCATATCTGTTGGATTTTTTACAATATATATTATTGGTAAATCTCCTTGTTTTTCTGGTATTATTTTTCCATTTTTATCTTTTACTGTTATTGTTAGTTCATAATCTACATTTCCTACTGTTTCATTTATACTAAATGGTCCAATTACTGTGTATCCGTTATCTATAGTTACTGCTTTTGAAGAACTATTAACATTTACTTGTGGTTTTATAGGTGCTATATCTCTTATTCCACCTACACCATAGTTTGATGCGTTTGTCTTTGCATTATTTACAAAATAGTTATATAAAGCATCTATTTGTCTTTGTTGTTCTTCAGTAAGCGATTCATCATTAATTTTTGTTGCATTGCTTAGTACATATGTATCAGCTAATGAAAGTGAATTTTGCTCTCCATTTTCATCATAGTTTGCAAAATACCATAATGCCATTTGTTGTACAAATTCTATATCATCATCATTTAATATAGGATTTACTATATCTGCTTTCTTCATTAATTTTTCTTTCATTTGAGTACTATCTTTGTGTTCTGGTAAATACATATTATCTATTATCCAAAGCATAGCATTGTACTCATTATTTGATATATTGTATTGTATTGTATTTCTATAGTAATTCATTACTGATGTTGCATCTGTTTTTAGATTATAGCTTTCTGTATATGTTACATCATTATCTAAATGTCCATTTGAATTTAGATTGTTAACATTTGCAGAATTTCCAAAACCCAACCCGCTTCTTAAGCAATATAGAGCATCTTCATAAACATAGGTTGTTCCATTATTTTTAATTATTTTAAATATCGTATGCACATTTCCATTTGGTGTTGTTACTGTATACTCCTTTGAAGTGTATGGTCTTATGTTAGTTATGTTTAAATTCATAGTGTTTGTTGCATAAGCTCGACCACTTAATATGGCTAATACCATCAATACAAATACAAAAATTAATAATACCTTTGATTTCTTCATATTACTCTCCTTATTTTGTAATTATTATATATTTTTTTATATAAATGTCAATATGTCTTTTTTAAAATTGTTGAGTTCTATTAGTTACTTGCTTACGGGCAGTTTGGATACATTTTACTCGCAAAAATGTGACATTTTTTTTACATTTTAATTATATATATATATATAAGTCAAAATATAGGTCAAACCCCATATTTCCGTAAGATTATATTGCTTTTTATTAAAAATGTTTTTAGATTTCTTTAACTATTTTATTATACTATAAATAACTTAATTTTTCAACTGATTATGTAAAAAAGCTGGCATTTTTAGAATTTTTCTAGCTAAGTCTTGACTTTTTTACTTAATTTTGTTATTATAGTATTGCTTTGCTTCTAAAGTATATGCGGAAGTAGCTCAGTTGATAGAGCGATGCCTTGCCAAGGCATAGGTCGCGGGTTTGAGCCCCGTCTTCCGCTCCATAAATGTAATATTATTCATTATTCATTATTCATTATTCATTAGCATATAATAAAGTATGGCGACATAGCCAAGTGGTAAGGCACGAGTCTGCAAAACTCTGATTCCCCGGTTCAAATCCGGGTGTCGCCTCCAATAATTATTAGCTATTTATTAAAATAAAAAACAAATGCACCATTAGCTTAGTTGGTAGAGCAGGGCACTCTTAATGCCAAGGTCCACAGTTCGAATCTGTGATGGTGCACCAAATAAAAATGAACCATTATTAAATGGTTCATTTTTATGTCAATGTTCACGGAAACATGCATACTTACGATAATAATACTTTAATAGTCTTTTTCTATTATAATACTCTCCAATTCCTATATATGGTAATCGGCTTTGTTCTCTTTTTTTCCTCTCTAAAAGCTCCTTTTTCAATAGTTCTTCTCTTCTAGCTTGATATCTTGAATCTTTTAATATTGCTTTTTCTAGTTCACTAAATACAGGGCTATCTCTGATTCCATATCTTGTAAGATTATAGTTTGTCACTTCCTTTACCCCTTCAGAAACAATATCAAATATTCTTACGCTTTTATAAGAAGAACAAAGGCATGCATTTCTTAGTTTTTTGAAGGAATACCTAATATTATTTCCTTCCTCATTTACTAATTTAATTCCTATAAACCGTACTGACATCTTAATCCTCCTTTAAAAGATTATATTTATATTATACCACATTTTTTATGTTAATTCAATTATTCAAAGTCTTCTAGTGCCTGTTTTAATTCCTTGTTTCCAAATGCCTTTATACCTTTTTTTAAATTTTCAATATCTATTTCTGAGAGGTATTTTGTTTGGATTCCTGTTTCCTGTATAATTTCTTTTGCGTTTCCGTATTTATCTAGTTTGTAAACAACTATTTCTCCATTTAAATCTTTTAACAGATAATGCTCATTGCAGAAATCATTTATTTCTTTATATATTGCGATTTCACTTGGAGTGAATTTTTGTATCTCCCACCCTATATATTCAATTTGAAACTCTGATTGTGTCTTGTTTATTAAATTTTCTTTTATTATTTGTTCTTCTTGCATTAAATGTTTACAATCTTTATAGTATTTCTTTTCAATTACTTTAGTATTAGGTGTTGTTTTATATTCACTACTACTGGTTTCTTTAATTATCTCTTCTGCCTGTTTTATTACATTTTCGCTTTTACTAAATTCTGCTTCAAACGCTATTTGTTCATTTATTTGTTTTGATTTATATAAGTATACACCTAATAAAAAGCTTAAAATTAAAGCTAGTATTAATGCAATAAAAATATACTTTTTCATATTTACCACCGTTTTTATAATAACCTGATTTTTCATTATTATACATATGTTTCTATTTTTACTTTTCCATTTTTATTAACTTTTATTGTAATTTCCCCTTGCAAATCTGTTCTATAAATCTTACTTCCGTAAGTTTGTAGGCGTTCTATAATCTCACTATTTGGATGCCCAAATTTGTTGTTTTCACCTACACATATTAATGATATTTTAGGCGATACTGCTTTTATAAACTCTTCTGTTGAAGATGTTCTTGAACCATGATGAGGTACTTTATATACAGTTGATTTTAGTATTTGCTCGCTATAGCTCTCTATGAGTTGCTTTTCAGCTATTTGCTCTATATCCCCCGTAAATAGTATGTTGAAATTCTTATAATATAATTTTGCTACAATTGAATTATTGTTTAGTGAATTTTTTCTTACAAAATCTGAGTTCTTTGGCCAAAGTATTTTTATATAGACATCTTTATCTACATTTATCGTATCCCCTGCTTGCACTACTAATAGGTTGATTCTCTTTTTTCTTACTATTTCAATAGTTTCTTGGAATTCTTTGCTATTCTCAGCTTGTTTAGCAATTATAACATTTTTTACTTTTAATCTTTTCATTATTTCTAGTGAGTTTTTGCAGTGATCAGAATCAAAATGTGATATCATTAGGTAATCTATATTTTTAATTTTTCTATCTAATAAATATTTTGTAACAACATTCTCTTCCTCTCCAGTATCAATTACAATATTTTTTCTAGAAGGTGTTGTAATAACAATACAATCTCCGTTGTCCAACATCAACAAAGTGTATCTTAAATGGTTTAATTGGTAGGCTCGTTAGTATTATAATGCAAACTACAAGTATGGCAAACCCCATTATTGCTTTTCTTCTAAACCAGTTTGTTTTATGTTTGTAAAAAATATAAATAAGTATGTAATATGTAATAATTGTTACAATGCTTGGTGTAGTTACTGTAATACTTGAAAAGGAAATTTTTGAAATATATTCTGCAATCCAAATAAGTAATTGTACAAGGCTATGTGTAAAAATTGCTAGTGTTTTTCCTATTTTAAGTGATACCATTCCTATAAATATGTTAGCAAATCCAAATAGTATTATTGCTCCTGATAGTGGTACTGCTAAAATATTTGAAATTAAAAATACTGTTGATATTTCATTAAAGTTTAGTATTGTTACTGGTAATACCATTATTTGTGCTGATATAGTTACTGCAAGTATTGTAGCTATTTTTTCTTTAATATATTTCTTTAAAAATTTTGATATTGGTTTGCTTAAAGTGACAATTCCTAATGTGCCTAAATATGATAGCTGTAATCCTACATCTTTTATTGCAAATGGATTATCTATTAAAATAATTAATAAGGAAATCGATATGGATGTGTAAATATCTGCCTTTCTATAAACACTTCTTGATAATATAATTATAATTCCCATAATGCACGCTCGTATAACAGATGGTGTAAAACTTGTTATAAACATAAATAGTATAAGCACTAGTATTGTTGTGATATGCATTATCTTTTTAGGAGTTTTGCTTTTAGTTAATAAAAAGCTTACTCCAAGTACTATGTATGAAATGTGTGTTCCAGATATTGCTAAGATATGCGATATACTTGACTTACTAAAGCTATTTGTAACCTCTTTTGAAATGCTATCCTTTTCTCCTATCAATATTCCCACAATTAAACTGCTTGTTTTATTTGGCAAAATACTTTTAGCTGTACTTATGATTTTATTTCTAATATCATTACTAATCTTTGAGATTAAATTTACGTTGTTTTCCTTTATTACATTAATTTTTCCTGCTTTAATTAAGCCATAAATCTTTTTAGTTTTTAAATATTCTTTATAATTAAACCCCTTGTAATTTCTGGCCTCTGTTGGTTTTGAGTATGTTCCTGCTAAACTTATACACATCCCGTATTTTAATTTCTGTGGATAATTCTTATTTACATAGAGCATAAAGGCTTTGCTATCCACTTTAATTTTGTAACTATAATAATATTCTGTTTCCTTTGCCTCACTTATAACTGTTGCTACTGTTTTTATGTTCTTGGAATTTTCTTTATAGACTTTTTCATATTTAGAATTTGTTAGATTTAAATATACATTTGAAATAATTGCTGATATAAAAATTACTAGGAAAATTTTTCTGCGTTTTGCAAAAAAGAAAAATGTTTTATATCTATTTTTTTGAATTAGGAAGAGCAAAAATGCTAATAGAATAACAGTTGTGGCTATACTTGTTTTAAAGTATAGCCCATATATTATTCCAATTATTGCTCCAATTAAAATTGTTGCAATTGGTCTTTTTATAATTATCACCTTCTATTTTGTTGCTAGATTTTTATAGATGTAACCTACATATACTGTTCCATCAAGTCCTGTATATGTCATTTTGTACCAGTCCTCTGTTTCGGCTGTAATTGTAAATGATGTGCCTTTTGTTAGTGTTGTTATAATTTGAGAATTTGTTGAAGCATCTTTTCTTATATTAGCATAATCTACTGCTACGAAGCCTTTAACATTGTTTACAACTGTTTCACTTGCTCCACTATTATTTGCTGGAGTTGTTGCTGGTTTTTCTGGCTCTTCATTTGTTGGTATTGTTGGCGTTTCTGGTATCTTAGGTGTTGGTTCTTCTGGCTTTTGAGCTTCTGGTGTTGTTGCAGGAGCAGGTATTTCATTTTGTACTCCATAAGTTCTTACCCAACCTTGAATATCTCCTGATACAATATATGACCAGTTTGTTATTTGTTTTTCTATTGTAATTTGGGCATTTGGTTCTATTTCATTTATAACTGTTGAAGTTATAACAGGAATCATATATACTTTTATTTTGCTTTTTGCTTGTACTGAATTTGAATCTGTTACTTCTGGAGTTTCTGGAGTTATAGGCGTTTGGGGTGGTGTTTCTTTTCTATTTACATATTGACCAAAAAGATATCCTGTTTTTCCATTATATGTGACCTTGCACCACTCTCCAGTATCTTTTATTATCTCTAATTCTGTTTTGTCTGGAACTGTGTCAAGTGGAGTTCCTTCTTTGCTTGCTTCTCCTCTTAAAACTAGTCCACTTGGTGCATTAACTGTTCCTGTTACTGCGAATACTGTTGAACCTAAAGCTATAATTGATATTAATATTAATAAAGAAATTGTTTTAAATTTTTTCATAACAAAATCTCCCCTTTTATGGGGAAATTATATATTTTTTTATGAAATTTGTCAAGTAAAAATCAATAAATCTACAATTGGGAGACGCACTAAGTTCGCCTCCCCTATATTTTTTAATTATTTTCACATTTTCAAATTTATCGTATAATAGAAAATCACAAATTACAATACTTTAATCTTTTTAATCACATTTTTTAGTCACTAAATTTTGTAATTTCTTTTTCGTTTCTTTCTATATAGTCATCTAACATCATTTTTATTACTGCTATTACTGGCACCCCTAGGAACATTCCTAGCACTCCGAAGTATGCTCCTCCTAGTGTTATTGAGAAAATTATTAGGATTTTGCTTATTTTTAGTGCATCTCTTATTATTTTAGGGTTTATAATATTTGCATCAATTTGTTGTAGTACTACAAGAACTACTGCTACCCATATTGCTTGAGTAATTCCTCCTGTAAAGATTGTTATTAAACATGCTACTATTACTGCTATTATTGCTCCAAAGTATGGTATTAAGTTGAATAGTCCTATTAGGAATCCTAGTAATACTGAATATTCTACACCCATTATTGATAATGTTATTGACATTATTATTCCTACTATTATTGAATCTAGCACTTGCCCAGAAATGTATTTAAAGAATATATCATTTCCTTTTTCGAAATAGCGATTTATTGTTGTACATTTTTTCTCACTAAATAAGCTACTATTTAGACGTTTTACAAATTTTAAAATTTCTGTTCTTTCTAGTAAAATATATATTGAAACTATTATTGTTACAAAGGCATTAAATATTCCATTTGCTATTCCTATTACTTTTTCTATATACATTGTTATATTGTCTAAATTTAATAATTCTGCTATGTTTACTTCTTGTAGTTTTGTTATTGCATTTTGTACTACATCATTTTTTAATATGTTATCTTCTGGTAGATTTTCTATGTATTTAATTGCACTATCATAGTATCCTGGTAGCTTTCCTGCTAAGTCTACTATGCTATCATACAACATTGGAAAGATAGTTTTCATTAATAATGCAAGTACTAATAATGTAAGCATATATGTTGTTGCAACTGATAGTCCTCTTGCTTTTTTTCTTAGCACTTTGTTTTTTTTGTATAGGGCTTCGATTTTCCTACATGGCATATATAGTAGATATGCTACAAGTACTGCCATTAAGAAGGGTTTTATAACCTGCATTAATCCTCTTAGCCATTCCCCTATACCTGTAAAATTATCTAATACTTTGTATACTACAACTATGGATACTATTAAAGTAAACCAATATAACCATTTAGTTCCATTTTTTATTTTTTTCATAACATTCCTCCTATTTCTAATCCTATTGGACAATGGTCACTTCCAAGAATTTCATCAAATATATATGTTTCTTTAATTTTACTCTTTATTCTATCAGATGTTAGAAAGTAGTCTATTCTCCAACCTACATTTTTTTCTCTGGCCTGCCCCATATATGACCACCAAGTATATACGTTTTCTTTGTCTGGATATAAATATCTGTAAGTATCTGTAAAGCCTGCTTTTATCAATTCTGTCATTTTTTCTCTTTCTTCATCTGTAAAACCCGCATTTCTTCTGTTTGTTTTTGGATTTTTTAAATCTATTTCTTTATGTGCAACATTTAGGTCTCCACATATTATAACAGGTTTTTTCTTGTCTAGTTCTTTTAAATATTTTCTAAATGCCTCCTCCCAAGTCATTCTATAATTTAGTCTTGCAAGTTCTCTTCCTGAATTTGGAGTGTAGCAGGTTATAAAATAGAACTTTTCAAATTCTAATGTTATTACTCTTCCCTCTTGATCATGTTCTTCTATTCCTATTCCATAAGTTACATTCTTAGGTTTTATTCTTGTAAATATTGCTGTTCCTGAATATCCCTTTCGAGTAGCACAATTAAAATACTGATTGTATCCTTCTAGTTCTAGTTTAATTTGCCCTTCTTGCATTTTTGTTTCTTGTATGCAGAATATGTCTGCATTGATTTTATTAAAGAAGTCTAGAAATCCTTTTTTATAGACTGCTCTTAATCCATTTACATTCCATGAGATAAATTTCATCTATTATTTTCCCCTTTAAACATTTTTTTCTTTATATATTCCAATTTTTACTAGCATTTTGTATAGCTTTGTTCCAAATGGTATCATATACATATCTTCTTTGTTTAGAGTTTTGGTTGCAATTATCATTATTCCATATGTTAATGCTCCTACTAATATTGCTATAATTGTTGCTTTTGAATTTCCTATTGGTTCTATTAATATATAATGTGTTGCATAAGTTACGATTCCCATTACACTTGCTGAAAATAATGGCTTTAATATGTGTTTTGTGAACCTAATATCTAGCTTTATGTATTTACTTAAGCAGCAACTACATATTATAAAGTTTATTGCTTGACATACTGTTGAACTTATGGGTGAACCAAGTATGTTTATTCTTGGATTACTTACTAAAACTATATTTAGCACTGTTTTTACTCCAGCTCCTATTGCCAATGCTATTGCCGGAATATGTGTTTTTCCAATTCCATATAAACCACCATTTATTACATAGCTTAGTGCAACAAATATCATGGATATTGAAGTTATTTGAAGTATAGTTGAACCTTCATAAGAGTTTGGGTATATTGTTTTTAATATTGGTTCTGCTAAAGTTATAAGTCCTACAGCACATGGTGCTATTATTATTATTGTTAAAAAGAAGGAAAATGATAGTCTTTTTACTGCTGTTTCTTTATCTTTTTTAGCAAGTGATGCTGCTATTGCTGGAACTAGCGCTGTACAAAAGGCTGCATTTATTGCTAGTGGTAAACGTATTATTGTTTCTATTTTTGATACCATTCCTGATAGTTGCATTGCTTTTGCTTCTAGTGCTTCTTTTCCACCTTCTAGGATTCCTTGAAATGCTGTTTGTATACAGTTGCTTACTGTTAATGTATCTATGGTTCCATTAAGCTCTGCAACAAGTGAGCCTATTGTCATTGGTATTGATACTGCAAATATTATTTTTAGAATTTGTTTTGTTGTCTTTGTTTCCATCTCTACTGTCTGGTTTTTGCAGTCTTCCAATATTCCTGGCTTTTGTTTTTTATAGAATGAAATGATGTAAATAAACGCTATTACTATTGCAATTGTACTTGATAGGTTTCCTGCTGCTGCCATTATTGCAGTATCTTTTCCGACAGTTGCATATACAAAGGTTATTGTTAATAAACAATTTAGTAATTGTTCCAAAGTTTGTGTAACACTTGTTGGTTTCATTGTTCCAAGTCCTGCAAAGTATCCTCTTAATACTGCTCCTGCTGCAACAAACATAATTGCTGGTGCTAATACCATTAATGTATATTTAACACCTTCAACATTTATTATATTTTTAGCTATAAAATCTGCACCAAAAAATAGTCCCAATGACATTACAACTCCAATAGTTGTGAAGGTTTTTAAAGCTGTTTTGAAGATTCTATGTGCCCCTCTATGGTCACCTATTGCAGTTCTTTCTGCTACAAGTTTTGAAATTACTGTTGGTATACCTACTGAAGATAATGTTAATAGTAATGAGTATATTTGGTATCCTGTTGCATAATATCCATTTCCTGTATCTCCGAAACCCTTTATGTTTATTATTACAAGTTTATATAGAAATCCTAATATTTTAATAGCTACTTGTGCTATCATAAGCATTAGTACATTTTTCATAAATGATACTTGTTTTTTTGTTTTCTTTATTTCTTCCATTTGCTCCCTCGTTTTTTTCTTTTATTTATATCATATATTGGGAGATTTTACAATAATTAATAAAAATATTCATTTTGTTCTGACCATTTAGGCTTTCTGCCATAAATTTTGCCAAATCTCGCAGAAGTTATATATTTGTTTCTATTACTGATTTTTTTTCAGTTAATTTAATACATATTGATATGTTTGGCTTTTTAACAATTGTAGGTTTAAAAAAATAAAAGTTAAGAACAATTTCAAAACTTCTATTTTTTATTGGAGCCGCTAGTCAGATTTGAACTGACGACCTACTGATTACAAGTCAGTTGCTCTACCAGCTGAGCTACAGCGGCATATATTTTTTGGTGACCCCGACGGGAATCGAACCCATGTCTCCGCCGTGAAAGGGCGATGTCTTAACCGCTTGACCACGGGGCCAAATAATTGGTGAGCCATCGCAGACTCGAACTGCGGACAACTTGATTAAAAGTCAAGTGCTCTACCACCTGAGCTAATGGCCCATAATTCTTGTGAATTATAGAAGCAGTCGTTCTGAACAACTGCTTTTCTATAATACTACATTTTTCTCAAGCTGTCAATACTTTTTTTGTTTTTTTTAAAACTTTTTCAGTTAGAGCTTACTTTTTTAATTCACTTTTTTTTAAAAAACGTACATTTAAAAAAAGTTTTTTGTTCTTTTTTTTATTATATCCTATCAAATTTTCTCTATATAAATATCTCTATTGGGGATTTTTCTCTCATTTTTGAATATACTGTTTAGAGGGAGTTTTTATGGGTAATAAGGGGTTGGATTTTAAACATAAAGAAGTTATTAATATTGTTGATGGTAGAAGACTCGGTTTTGTTCAAGATGTAACTGCTAATTTGGAAACCGGGATAATTACTTCTATTATTGTTCCTGGTACCAATAAGCTTTTTAGTGTGTTTTCTTCTAACGATTTAGTTATCCCTTGGCAAAATATTAAGTGTATTGGTGAGGACGTTATTCTTGTTGAAATTAATAATTAAATGAAGACAGGGTATTAACCCTGTCTATGCATATTTTCATTCCGGAATTTCGCTACTTGTTCCCAAAATTGAATTGTGTTTTCTCCTGGATGGTACTTTAAAGATTTCTCTCTAAGGTCTTTTACTACTCCATCTGAAACCCAATTTTCAATTATTGCTTTAAGTATGGTTCGATTTAATAGTCCCTTTTCAATATAATATTTTTCCGCAAATTTTTCTTTGGGTATGTCGCATCGTGCATATTTCACTACAAATTCAATTGCTTTACTCTTAGGTAACATATAAGTTGCCCTCTTCTTTTTTAAGTATTCGTAGTGATTATGTGAGCGTCCTCTTCCTCCTTTTCCTGCTTTCTGTTCTGAATTGTATTTGGCTTTATTGGCCATGTTATTTGCAATGCTAATTGGGACAATACTTTCGATTATTGCTTTTTCAAGTATCTTGTAAAAGGTTGATTTACTTATACTGTACTCTTTGCAAAAGTATCTATATGAATAGTCCCCACTAGTCGCAGCATACTCTGCTGCAATTTTGTATATCATTCTCCGGGAAAAGTCTCTTGCACTATGCTGTTTTTTCGACATCCTGTAGCTCTCCTTTCATGAAAACAAATATAATAAGTTACTTATTTAGTATACCACTTTATCCACATTATGTCAATTTTAGTGTTACCCAAGTTCTTTATTTATTCTTATGATAACAATCTTTTTACCGTATCACTTATGGTTTTTCCATCTGCTGTTGCACCCATCTTCTCTTTTGATGTTTTCATAACTATTCCCATATCTTTCATTTTTGTTGCACCTGTTTGTCTAATTACATCTTTTACTATTGTTTCAATTTCTTCTATGGATAATTGTTTTGGTAAATATTCTGCTAGAATTTTAATTTCTTCTTTGTTTTGTCTTATCAAATCTTCTCTTCCACTTTTTTCAAAATCTGCTGTTGCCTCTTTTCTTTTCTTAGATTCTTTTGCAATTACTTCAACTATTTGCTCATCCGTTAGTTCTGTTTGTTTATCTTTTTCTACTTGCAAAATAGCTGCTCTTACCATTTGAATTGTATTTTTTCTTATTATATTTTTATCCTTCATTGCCTCTTTTAAATCATTTAATAACTTCTCTTTAATCATTTTCATTTCCTCCTCTACAAATTTTATTTTAATATATCACAAATTGGTTTATTTATCAATGTTTCTAACATAAAAATATCAATGAGTACACTCAAATACCTTTAGGTAAAAAATCCGAAAAACTCATAAAGTATGTATAATATAGATAAAAAATGAGATTTACAGGAATGTGCGTTCTCACAATTATGTAATAAATATTACATTTCCTAGTCAAAGCAAAATGTAGTGTTTTATTTTATTATATAAGCAAAAAAAAATACCTCAAAATAGGTATTTTTTTATATTGGTCGAGGTGTTCTCCAACTTTTCATTATGGTTATCCACAAAATACGCATAAATTGTGGATTATATAGACTGCATCTGTTTAAGTTTCTGCATTTGTTTCTGCAATTTGGCATTTTTTCTTGAAATAGGTATAATTAGATGATATAATATGCAATATTTACAATAAAAGAGGTCGATTTTAATTGAGCAATATAAAAAGTATAAATGGATTGATGAAATATTTAAGAGAAAGACATAACATTCAAATAGGCGGTAGCCATCATAAAAGGCAATTAAAAAATATCGGATATTATCACGGATATAAGGGATATAGATATATAAAGAAGCCTAATAATAGAATAAAATTTAATAATTTTGATGAAATTTTATCTATTATTGATTTTGATAATAAAGTAAAAGCGCTATTGTATCCTCAAGTAATGTTTATAGAAACTGCATTAAAAAGTTATGCATTAGAAATTATTATTCAAGATGGAAAAACTGAAAACTTTAGCCAAATATATGCTAATTTAATGACTGATTATAAAAGTTACTCAAATCAAAGTGATAGCTATAAAAATTCTTATAAAAAAAGATTAGATACATATAATCGTATTCAAAATGTTATAGCTACTTCATATGCATCTGATAATAATATTGTATCACATTATCTAAAAAACGATGAAAGCGTTCCTATTTGGGCAATATTTGAAATAATTACATTAGGAGAGTTTGGAAATTTAATTTCAACCTTTGACTTAAATACAAGAAAAAATATTTCTAAAGATTTAGGATTAAATATTGCATTTGATTCAAGTGGCAGACTTGTAGAAAACATTATATTTTTGATAAAAGATTTAAGAAATGCTATAGCACATAATAATGTAATATTCGATACCAGATTTAGGCACAGAAATATAAATAGAACATTATTAAAGGCTTTATGTCAAGATACAGGAATTCAAGGAATAAATTTTACAAGTATTACTGATTATATTGTCTTAGTAATTTATATATTGAAAAAATTAAATAAAACCAATAAAGAATTACTTAAAATTATAAATGATTTTACAAGAATAATTGATAATTTAAAACAAAATATACCTCAATCAATATTAAACCAAATAGTTTTAACAAATGATTTACAGAAATTGCAAACTTTAAAAAATTTTATAAAAAAATAATATGAATTTTTATAAAAAACTTGCATATAATAATATTATATTATATAATATAAATAAGGATTGCGGCGGAAGTCTTCGGACGACGCCTAGGGGAAGTAGATTTTTGGTCTACTTCTCTTTCTTTTTCAATATTATAAATACTCTCTGTTATAATTTATTTAAGGGAGGTTTTTTATATGAGTAAAAGTAAAAATTGTCTAAATTCAGTTATGAGGAGGATAGCAAAGAAAAAATTAGAAGCAAATATTATTTCAGAAACGCAATATTGCAGAACTTTAGCAATTATTAAAAAAATAGAAAAAGAAAAATTTGCATTAAAAGATGTTAAAAATATCGAAGCTGATGATATACAAAATTATTTAAATAGTTTAATAAATTACAGTGATTCTGAAATAAAAAAAATATATGAGCAGTTTAACCAAGCATATAAATATTTATCAGATAATGAATTGATTCCAAAGAATATAATACTTCAAATTTATAAACCGAAAAGCACACAAAAAGCAAAAGAAGTCAGGGCTTTAACTCTAGAAGAAGAAAAATTACTAATTGATAAATTGATAACAAATGAAAATAAAGTATATTCTTTAATTTATTTAATTCAATTATTTACAGGTATGAGAATTGGCGAAGTATTAGCGTTAAAAATATCAGATATTGATTTTAATAATAATCAGATAAATGTTAGTAAAACATTAACAAGAGATATTAATTATAGAGTTACAATTAAAGAATCTACTAAAACAAGAACTGGAAAGAGAATTATTCCTATTCCAAGAATGATTAGAAAAATGTTAAAAGAAAGAGTAACTTTAACTAGTAACAACGGAAAAGAATATTTATTTTTAACAAAGAATGGTAATTATATAGATAGTAGGGATGCAAATAAATTTCTTAAAAGTCAGTTAAATGAGTTTATGGATTCAACAGATATATCGTCACATAATTTGAGACATACATATATAACAAGATGTGCTGAAAGTGGAATTAACCCAAGTGTATTAAAAAAACTTGTAGGGCATAAAGATATTGAAACTACTTTGGGAATATATACTACAGTATATGATAACTTTACAAAAAGCGAAATGAATAAAATCCAAAGTTACTATAAAAGAAATAAATTACAAATTGGAGAAATTTCAAGGTTTAAAAGTAATAATTGGTTAAGAAATACTAAAATTAAAGAAATGAAAAATAAAGTTAGAATATTTATCTATCAAATTGGAAAAAGTTTTAAATATTTGATTACAGGTAAATGAAATTTTAACAAAAACTTAAAAAGGTCTGTTCCTTGCCTTACGACAAGAGATACAGACTCTTTTCCTACTGGTCGGGGCGACACGAATCGAACGTGCGACCTCATGGTCCCAAACCACGCGCTCTACCAACTGAGCCACACCCCGTTTGCTTTTAACAATTAATATAATACCATATATTTTAGTATATTGCAAGTGTTTTTTTAAATTTTTTTTATTTTTTTAATTTACTTATACATAAAAGTCTAAAATAGTTGATTTTTCTAGGTGTTTCTTTCTATACTACTCAAAGTATTATTCATTTTCGTTATTCATTGTTAATTAATGACTTCTAAATCGCGCACCTGGCGCGCCTGGAGGGATTCGAACCCCCGATCTCAAAGTTCGTAGCCTTGCATTCTATCCAGCTAAACTACAGGCACTTAAATACGTTTCTCAACGCATTTATTATTATACTAGCTTTTTTTATGTTTTTCAAGTATTTTTATAATTTTTCTCAAACTTATTGTTACAGCTTAGGTTAAGTTTTTAGCAAGTAGCCAAGTTTGAAATGTTTTATTATTTATTCCAAGTGAATATACTTATTCCAAGCTTTTCCATTTTTTTAATTTTTATTCATCTATTAATATAGTTACTGTTGCTACTGCATATTCTTTGCAGTGAGATATGCTTATATCTATGCTTTTTATTTGTTCAAATTCTATTTTTAAGAACTCTATTTTAGGATTTCCGTTTTCATCATTTATAATTTGTGCGTCCTTCCAAGATATTCCAAACCTTTCTGGCAGTAAAGTTGAAACTGCTTTGTAGATTGCTTCCTTTGCTGCAAATCTACCAGCATAATGGCTGTATTTGGCATTTTTTTTGCTCTCACAATAAGCTATTTCTGCTTCTGTGTATATTAAATTTAAGAAATTTTCTCCGTTTCTTTCTATTGATTTTTTTATTCTTTCTATTTCAATTATATCTGTTCCACATAAAATGTGCATTTAATTTTTTCCCGCCTTTCTAAAATTTCTGGCAAATTTAATTGCCAGAAATGTTCCTTTTATTCTTTTATTGTGTATCCGCTCGTTTCATCATAAGATAATTTGATATCAGATTTTAGATAAACTACGGGACGAACGCCACTATCGCTGTTGTCATAGCGACCATAAGAGCTACACATCATGTAGTCGTTTAAGTCACCATCGTTGGCACTCCTCACGTGATATCTAACATGGTCATCGAAAACATAAAGGTAACGCGTGGCCAGCCAATAGTGAGTGTCCGCAGTTTGTACTCTTCTATCAAGTATTCCAGCTACGCTATAAGTATATTGGTATATTGTTATTACTGGCTTATCGGCTGTTAATTCATACCATGCATGACTTGATTCAGTTTCTTGAGTTGAATTACTTGCGTCTAGTGCCATATATTTGAATGTACTATAAGTACCTCCTGTTGTACTTGTTCCATCTGGTGTTACGTTTGCTGCATATCTATATACTCTTGCTTCTGTATCTCCACTATGTGTTTCCAATGCATACGTAAACGATGCTGTTCTTGTTAATGCTCCATATCCTAAATCTTCCATTTTAAAGCTTCTGCCCCCACTTGTGGTAAATTTGGTTTTATCTGCATATTTACCTTGTCCATATACTGCCCCTATTTTATTTAGTTCATTTACAAAATTTTCATAGCCTGTTTGGCCTTGCAAAAACAAATATGTATAGCCACTATATGTACGTCCTCCACTTGTCGGCTGGACTATATTTTTTGTGGTTATTTTTATTTGGTTTCCTTCCTCACCTAATACTATCCATTCTATTCCACTATTATTTACAACTGAATATGTTGCGTCTGAATCTGTTGAGTCTGTTCTTCCTCTTGTTGTTTTTAATGAAGTATAGCTTGGCATTGTAGTAAGTGTATTTCCATCTGTGCCAATGTATTCGTGATAGTCTATAGGGGCTCCTATTCTTAGTGTTTCTTCACATTCTGTACATTTTCCATCCACATAGTTATGCCCTAGAGCTGGTATTTCTACAATTCTTGTTGCTGAGCATTTACTACATCTTTGTTGTTTTTGACCTTTTCCTGTATAAGTTGGCTGCTTTATAATTTTTTCGTCAACCCAATTATGGTTACATTGATTTTCTCTTGTATTATCAAGTTCTCCTAGTAAATAGTTCGTTTCATCATCATCTTTTTTTATTCTATTATTTGTTTGCCCAACTGCTGTTTCTGTTTTGTTAAACATTTTACTATCTATTATAATTTTTGTTGATACTCCTAATAAAATTAACATTATAACAATAGTTATAATTAGTATTATTAGTGTTATACCTTCATTTTTTCTCATTTTCCCACCCTCTTTTGATTTTTTAGCTTATTTCTTAAGTTTTATAATTTAATTTTATTCTATATTTATTTTTTTGTCAATTACTTTTTATTAATAAAATAATCCACACTCTCAATAAATTCATTTTTATGATATTTTTTAATAATTTCATCTTCTATTTGAACCTTTAATGGCCAATTCTTTTTGGGTGTTTTATCCCAAGGAGTATCTTTCCTGTGTGTTACATCTACTAGTTCATTTGCTGTTAATAATCCATATTTTTTTAAAGTTTCCTCAATGCTTTGTATCTTTTCAAGTCCATCTTCGGCAAATAATATTCTACTTTTGGCCGGCATTTCTAGCACACCATTATTGTCAATATTTTTTCTTTCCTTTTCAATCGGTTTATAACCATATTTTTTATAATTGCTATATACTGTATCAACTACAGGTCCATATTTGTATGCAAATATTTTATCCGTAAATAGGCCTTTTCTAGTATTACATAAATAATCTGCATAGCATAAATATACTAGCTTTTGTAATTTTAATTGAGTACATGAAAATTTAGATAAAATATATTTTGCTACATCTATTCCTTGCAATTTTCTATCTTTTTGAATTAATTCTATAAAATTATCTACATTAGGTAGTACCTCTATTCCTTTAAAAAAGTGATCTGCATTACATACCGCTTCCCAAGTATTATCTTCTGCTTGTATCAAGTGTGTAGACATTGAAACATCTTTACCACATATTTGAATAATTTTTTTGGAATCATCTTCTAGCTTTTTTTGAATTCCGTCTGTATTCATTATATAATCTAATGCAATTCTTGTTCCTAGCGAATATGAGCTACTCATAATTATACAATGCGTTATCATCATTTACTACCTCCTTTATTTTTTCTTTCCCATTTAACATAGTCTTGTTTATATTTTTCATGTGATATTATATTAGACATTTCATCACATTTATTCCATATTTGCAGTTCCCATGGAAAGCTAAAATTGTTTTCTCTAAAATATATATGTATTGCCTTATATTCCTCTTTTGATGAGTCAATACATTTTAGATTTTTAAATTTTTCATTTAAAAGCAATAATACCTGCTCTTTACTTAACTCTTCCATGCATATTATTCTAATACCAAACAAATCATTAAAACATTTATTTATTGGTATTTCACCATTATTATGATTTGCAATATAGTTTTCCTTTTTATACTCAATGGAATTTCTTGTTTTTGTTCTAACATTTACTTTTGCTTTTGTTGTATTAAAGTGCATGAAGTCTATTATTAATTTTGTGTTTTTTTCATTTATAAATTCTCTATAGTTAAATATTGCATTTAATATATTATCATCTATTAAATCATTTATTGTTTTCTTTCTTAAGTTAATTTCATAATAATAGTTACTTTCTTTCCATTGTTTATTAAATTCAAAATATTCCTGCTCTATGAATTTTATTAATCTTTCCAATTCTTCTAACATATATCTTAGCTTCCTTATACATTGTATCATATTTTTTTAATTTTGTACAAATTTTTATCGCTGTATATATTGTAAAACATTTGTTTTATTTTGTCAATTTTTTTTGAATTTGCACATTTTTTAAGCTAGGATTTCTCCTAGCTTTTAATTTCTATTCTGCAAATATTGCAGCAAATTCTTCTCCATCTACTTTTTCTTTTTCTAATAATAAGTTTGCTACTGTGTGAAGTTTATCGCTGTGCATTGTTAGTATTTCTTTTGCTCTATTATATCCATTGTCTATTATTCTCTTAACTTCTTCATCTATTTTTGCTGAGGTTTCTTCGCTGTAGTTTCTTGTTTGTGTCCAATCTCTTCCTAGGAATACTTCTTCTTGACCTGAACCAAATGTAATTGTTCCTAAGCTATCACTCATACCATATTTTGTTACCATATCTCTTGCGATTTTTGAAGCTCTTTCTATATCATTGCTTGCTCCTGTTGATATGTCATCTAGTACTAGGCTTTCTGCAACTCTTCCGCCAAGTAGGCCTACTATAGATTCTTCCATTTCAATTTTTGACATAAAGTTTTTATCTTCATCTGGTCTATACATTGTATATCCCCCAGCCATACCACGTGGTACTATTGATATTTGGTGTATTGTATCTTGTGTTGGTAAATAGTGACTTACAACCGCATGGCCTGCTTCATGGAAGGCTACTAGTTTATTTTCTTTGTCGCTTCTTATTCTACTTCTCTTTTCTGGTCCCATCGTTACTTTTATCATTGCGTCTTCAACTTCTTGCATATTTATTTCTTGTTTGTTTCTTCTTGCTGCTAAAAGAGAGGCTTCATTTAATACGTTTTCTAGGTCTGCTCCTGAAAATCCTGCTGTATTTTTTGCTATTACTTTTAAGTCTACATCATCGCCTAGTTTTTTCTTTCTGCTATGAACTTCAAGTATTTCTTCTCTTGCCTTAACATCTGGTTGTGATATTACTATTTGTCTATCAAATCTTCCTGGTCTTAATAATGCTTTATCTAGTACGTCTGGTCTATTTGTTGCAGCTAAAACTATTACTCCTTCATTTGGTGCAAATCCATCCATTTCAACTAGTAATTGGTTTAGAGTTTGCTCTCTTTCATCATGGCCTCCACCTAAGCCAGCTCCTCTTTGACGACCTACTGCATCTATCTCATCTATGAAAACTATACATGGGGCATTTTTCTTTGCCTCGTTAAATAAATCTCTTACTCTTGATGCACCAACACCAACGAACATTTCAACAAAGTCT
>OLOV01000092.1_pt1 | contig 72079 bp, 63 predicted proteins | sample 1672931 | NCBI WGS metagenome assembly OLOV01 (sample SAMEA3136738, study PRJEB25190) | human gut metagenome | biome: human gut; feature: human-associated habitat; material: faeces | place: Austria | collected 2013 | reverse complement strand
TACAATCATTTTTTCTTTTCCTCCCTTCTGAAATCAGGCACATATGGATTTTCGAGCCCTAAATAAATTTCGTCGCTTTGCAGATTTTTAATAAATATCAGAATATACTGCAGCGTTGCAAACAGGAATCCGAAGGAAATTACCGCAACCACCAGATAGGTCGGCACCTGCAGGTTGATGGATACTTTGCCTATGAGTTTCAGCGTGGAGACATATTTAAAGGATATTCCCGTAAGTACGCCCATGGTAGCTGCCGTCACTCCTGAAATGATAAATGCGTCAATTTTCCGGAATTTTTTCGGTGCCATATCGAACAGCCCGAGCATATTGATATGTTTTCCTGTCGTTACCGCATAGCTCAGACCGATGAAGGTGATTGCGTAAATGCAGTATTGTCCGATTTCCTCGGTTGCATAGATGCCTTTCCTGAAGAATAGTCTTCCGAGTACATTTCCAATCAAAACAAGTGAAACGATCAATATTCCGGCTGCGATGATGACCTGCTCTGCCTTAACTATGAAATTGTTAATCTTTAATACAGTCTTCATCTGTAAACCTACTTTCTTTTTATGTTCTCCTTATGTGAGCCTTTTATTTTTTATTTTTCAAACTTTTCATAATAAGCTGCTGCAATGTAGTCCAAAACGAGGTTTGCGCATACATGGCTGGTCAGCTCTCTGTGATCTGTCATCGGATTTACTTCGACGAAGTCAACCACATCGACATAAGGCGCGAATGCCTTAATTAAGTCTGACAGCTGGAAGTGGTTCAATCCTGCCGGTTCCTGTCCTCCGGATCCGAGCGCATATGCCATATCCAAAGCGTCAATGTCAACTGTCATATAAACATAGTCTGTATTCTTTCTTACTGTCTCAATCGTACGTTTTGCGATTTCTTCTGCTCCGAGCTTGTATACATCTCTCGCTGTGAAAATGGTAAGACCGCTGTCCTTGATGAAGTGGTAGTGTTCCGGATAATTGTAGCCTCTCGGACCGATTTCCACGATGTTGTGCGCATCATATTTTTCCATTTCGGTCGCTCTTCTGATTTCGCTGGAGCCGGAGAATCTTCCCTGTACCGGGGAATCCACCTTGATGTCCAGGTGCGCGTCGAAGTCGATGATTCCGATTCTTCCGTCTGCCACATCATGCAGTGCCATAAAGCCTGCGTTTGTTACGGAATGATCACCTCCCAGCAAAATCGGCTTGTAGCCTTCCGCCATGACCTTCTTGATTTCTTCCGCCATATCCTTCAGACCTTGATAGTGCTCATAATGAACAATATTATCACAATTTCCGAAATCCTTAAAGTCAATTTTATTGTAGTCAACAAGTCTGTTGTTGTTTACATCGAAAAGAAATCCGTCCTCCATTCGGTTCATAATTCCCGACATCGCTCTTCTTATGCTGTCGGGAGCGTATCTTGCGCCGGGCCATCCTCTTCCGGCCTCTGTGTCATAATTTAACCCTAAAAGTCCATATTTTAATTTTTCCATGATTTTTGTCCCTCCCGGAAATAAATTTTGATGCATCTTTTGCTTGTAGATAGAGCAAGTATCGTGCCAAGTAAATTCCTGTTTTTCCCTTCAAAACCCGAAAGCCTTGAAATGACTGCTTCCTTTTTTTGCGTGGATGTCTTTTTCGGGTAATTATGCATTTTTACACATACAATCTATTGTATGTTTTTTAGACTGTTTGTATTATTTTTTAACAATTTGTATTGATTTTTTGCAAATTAAGTGTTAAGATTTTTGTAAATGTTTTTTGAAAAAACAGATGAATGGATATACCGAAAGTGAGGGTGATAAGATGGCTCAGACCGATAAAGTTTTTGCAGAATTATTTAACCAGTCCGACTCCGTTCTGATCTGCGATGTCCGCGGAAAGGTTCTGTATTACCAGGACTATAACGACCAAATCAATATGATTCGTGATGAAGAAGCTGTAGGCCGGTCGATTTACGAACTGTATCCGTTCTTTAAGCGCGAGGATTTCACGACCTTCCGCGCAATCGACCAGAAAAAGCCGATTCTAAACGAGCTTCAGCTTTTTGAGGTAAACGGAGTACCGAAAAAGTCGCTCAATTCCTCCTATCCGCTGATTAACGAGACAGGTGTTTTGGGCTGCATGACGCTTTCAGTAGAGCTGACGGACAACTCACACCGTCAAAAGAAAATGCGTCTGCTTTCAAAATACAATTTTGAAGATATTATCACGCAAAACAGGAAGTTCAAAGAAAGTTTTGAAACGCTGAAGCGAATCGCCGCCACCGATGCCAGCGTACTGATTTACGGTGAAACCGGTACCGGCAAAGAGCTGATTGCGCACACGATTCACGCCAACAGCCCCCGGCGCGGCCTGCCGTTTTTAATTCAAAACTGCGCGGCAATCCCCGACAATCTGATGGAAAGTATTTTGTTCGGTTCCAGCAAAGGCAGCTTTACCGGCGCGATTGACAAAGCCGGTCTTTTCGAGGTTTCGGACGGCGGCACACTTTATCTGGATGAGGTCAATTCGCTTTCGTTGGATTTACAGGGCAAACTCCTGCGCGCACTGGAAAACAACAGTATCCGAAGAATCGGTGAAAATGAGGAGCGAGAAGTTGATGTCCGCATCATCGCTTCGACAAACGAAAATCTGGCAAAGATGGTGAAGGAAAACCGTTTCCGTAAAGACCTGTTCTATCGTCTGAATGTCACTAACTACGCGATTCCGTCCCTGCGCGAGCGTACCGACGACATCCCACTTTTATGTGACCACTATATCAATATTTTTAATCAGCGTCTGAATCACAGCATCATTGGTCTTGACAGCGAAGTTTTGGCATTTTTCCGGGCTTATCCGTGGGACGGGAATGTCCGTGAACTGAAGAATGTGCTGGAACACAGCTGCACGATAAAGCCGGACGGCATGATTACGATTCACGATCTGCCGGAGTATATGTTTAATCAGAGAACTTTGGAAAGCGTCGTATTGAAGGAGCAGATTTTTACCAGCACACAGCTTGCGGTAGAGGCTTTAATCAAGCCGGGAACTTCACTGGATGCGCAGCTTTCCATCTTAGAAGAGGAAATTTTAAGGGGCGCAGTTGTCCGTAACCGCTATAATATTTCCAAAACCGCCGCGGAATTAAAAATTTCCCGCCAGACGCTGTACGGGAAACTGAAGAAATATAATATGCTGTAGTGAAAAAAGGAACCCGGCACTGCAATTCCGTCAGGTTCCTTTTGCTTTTATATGTTTTTCGGGAACACAACCGTGATGGTCGTTCCAATGCCCTCTTCACTTTCCACATTGATTGTGCCGCCCAAATAGCTAACGCCGTGTTTTACAATCGACAGCCCCAGTCCTGTGCCGCCGATTTTCTTCGAGTGGCTCTTATCTACACGGTAGAAGCGCTCGAAGATGCGTTCCTGCTCTCCCTTCGGAATTCCGATTCCGTTGTCTTTGACCGTCAAAACACATCTGTCGGCTTCGCTGCGAACTGTGACAGTCATACTGCCACCCTTTTTATTATATTTTATCGCGTTTTCGCAGAGATTATATACAATTTCGTCCGCGATGTAGTCAACACCCTTCATAACCGCGCTCGTGCCGACGCATTTCAGCTCGACCTCGTTTTCCTGTGCTTTGCGCGAAAGACGCATAACGGCTTCCTGCGTGATTTCCCAAAGGTCGATTACGCCTTTCTCCTGTATTACCGTATTTTCGTCAAGCTGCGAAAGACGCATAATATCGTCGATTAAGGAAATCAGACGCGCGGATTCTTCCTTGATGGTACCCGCAAAGCCTTTGACATCCTCCGGTTTTACCATGCCGGAAGCCAGCATATCCGAAACGCCGTAAATCGAAGTCAGCGGCGTCTTGAGTTCGTGCGATACATTGGAAGTGAACTCCCTGCGCATACGCTCTCCGCGCTCTCTTTCGGTCACATCCATGAGAATAAGGATAGCGCCGGTCGTTTCACGCCCTTCCTTTACAGGACTTGCGATTACCTCACAGGTAAATTCATCGCCCTCAATATAGACTTGCGCGTGTTCACCCAAAAGTGCCTCCTGCACAACGCTGCGGAACGGCTCGCTGCGGTTCAGCTTCAGAACCGAACCCTCGACTTTCTCCGCTGTGGAAGCATCCACACCAAGCATTTTCAAAGCACCGGAGTTGTAGCTGAGAATTTCCGCATCTTTATCAAGGATAATCAGTCCCTCGCTCATGTTCTCGGTAATAATATTGAACTCTTCCCTTCTTTTGCGAAGCTTTTCCATCTGCCGGCGAATGCTGTCGTTTTGCTGAGAGATGCGGTGCAAAAGCGGTCCGAGTTCATCATAGCTTTCGCGGATGTCCGGATGATCAAGATCGATTTCGTTAATCGGACGAATGATTGCCTTCGCCACGCGATAAGAAATCGCCGCGCCTAAAAGAAAGAGGATTGCTATCGTCAGAAGCATCATTCCCGCTGTATCCAGCAAAAGCCGCATACGGGAATTGTGGCTCATGGACATACGGATAATCTCTCCGTCCGCTGTCTTTTTCGCGTAATAACGCATATCCTGCGCCAGCGTGTAGGATACACGCGTCGCATAGCCTTCACCTTCGGTCAGAGCTTCTTTGACTTCTTCCCTCTGCATATGGTTTTCCATTTTATGTGTATCTGCAGCGCTGTCATACAGCACATCTCCTGTAGGTGAAAGCAGCGTAATTCTGCTTGCAATATCCGTTCTTGCCTCGAGTCCCGTCAGGTAGTCCTCGCCGCCCGTCAGCCAGCCCTCTTCCACAAGAACGGCTTCTCCGGCAAGCTGACCGTCGAGCTGTTCGCCCATATAATCGTACAAAATGCCCGTCACAAGGCCTGCGCAAATGAGCATGATAATCAGGGAAACGCTGACTACGCCGATAAATATTTTCCTTGTCATACGCTTCTGCCTCCAATTCTGTAACCGATGCCGCGTACCGTTTCCACCAGGCTTCCCGCCTCGCCGAGCTTCGTGCGAAGCGTCCGGATATGTACATCGACCGTGCGGTTTTCGCCGTCGAATTCATATCCCCAGATTTCCTGCAAAATCCGATCACGCGTCATAACATTTCCTTTGTTCTTTACTAAATAGCATAAAAGCTGAAACTCCTTCAATGTCAAAACCACATCTTTTCCGTTTACCTGAATAATGTGTTTGGCGGGATTCAAATACAATGCCCCGTTATGATAGTCCTCCGTATCCGCTGCTGCCGTCACATCCGCCCGGCGCAGAAGCGCCTTGACTCTGGCAATCAGCTCCATCGTCCCAAACGGCTTGGTTACATAATCATCCGCGCCGCCGTCAAGCCCCAGAACCTTGTCGTATTCCGTGCTCTTGGCCGTCAGCATCATAATCGGCATGTCCTTTGTATCCGGTCGGTTTCTGAGCTTTCTCATAACGCTCAGCCCGTCTTCTTCCGGCAGCATGATGTCCAGAATCGCCATGCTCGGCTTTTCCTTCTCCACCGCTTTCCAAAACGCACTCGGCACATCAAATCCCTCCGCTAAAAGTCCGGAGTTATTCAGCGCATATGTCACAAAATTTCTGATATTGTCATCATCTTCCAATAAATAGATCATTTAATTCGTCTCCTCTGGGTGCGCCCCCGTCAATCCGTACACAACCCACTCTGCAATATTCGTCGCGTGGTCTCCCACTCTTTCAATATATTTCGCAATCATCAGAATGTCAAGCAAAAACTGTCCAGCTTCCTTATCCGCCTCACTCTGCGAAAGACTTTCGATTAAATCTGCCTTTACCCGCTCAAAATAGCTGTCCACCACATCGTCGTCCAAAATGACTTTTCGAGCCTTATCTGCGTTCTGCTCAACGAAGGCGTTAATGCTTGAACTTAGCATCCCCATCGCAAATTCTGACATATTTTTCAAATGCTGCGCGTTCGGAATCTCCCTGTCCGCCATATATTTTACAATCTCGGCGATATCCGCCGCCTGATCACCGATGCGCTCCATATCCGAAATCATTTTCAGTGCTGATGAAATGATGCGAAGATCCCTTGCCACCGGCTGCTGCTGGAGCAGAAGCCGCATGCATAGGTTTTCGACGTCTCTTTCCATCTGGTCAATCTGTCTTTCTCTTTCCTCTGTCTTTTCGATGAGAGCCTCGTCCTTATCGAAGATTGCATGAACCGCGCAGGTCATTGCGTCCTCGCAAAGCGCACCCATGTTAATCAGTTCTGTATTCAGCTTCTCGAGCTGCCGGTCAAATCTGTTTCTCATATCAACCAAACCTCCCTGTGATGTAATCTTCTGTTCGTTTGTCCTTCGGCAAAGTGAACAGCTTCTCCGTATCGTTAAACTCCACAACCTCTCCGAGCAGGAAAAATGCCGTTTTATCCGAAATTCGGCTTGCCTGCTGCATATTGTGCGTTACCATGACAATCGTATAGTTTTCCTTCAGTTCTTCCGCCAAATCCTCAATTTTCGAGGTTGAAATCGGGTCCAGAGCAGAGGTTGGCTCATCCATCAGCAGAACCTCCGGTTCCACCGCCAGCGCTCTCGCTATACAGAGCCTCTGCTGCTGGCCTCCCGAAAGCCCCAAAGCACTTGTTCTCAGCCTGTCTTTGACTTCCTCCCAGATTGCCGCACCGCGCAGCGATTTTTCTACGATTTCGTCCAGCGCGACTTTGTTGTGAACGCCGTGGGTGCGTGGTCCGTAAGCGATGTTATCATAAATGCTCATCGGAAAAGGATTCGGTTTCTGAAAAACCATTCCGACCCGCTTTCTGAGCAGATTCACATCCATATCTCCGTAAATATCTTCTCCGTCCAGACGGATGTCTCCCGTGATTTTGCAGCCTTCCACGAGGTCGTTCATCCGGTTCAGCGATTTCAAAAGTGTCGACTTGCCGCAGCCCGAAGGTCCGATAAAAGCTGTAATTTCCTTTTCGGGAATGTCTAAGTCCACATTCTTGAGCGCGTGGAAATCGCCGTAGAACAGATTCACATTGTGTATTGTCATTTTGTCCATATCTCTTTTCCTTTCTTTCCGAGCCCTATCATTTTGCAGTCAGTTTTTTCGCTGCGACACTCGACAATGCATTAATTCCGATTACGAGGAAGAGAAGCACTGCCGCAACCGCATATGCCTGCTCTGTGTACAGACCCTCTGTCAGCAGAGCATACAGATGTACCGAAAGCGTACTTGCTGAAGTGAACAGTCCTTTTGCCACGACCGGGTTGGTTCCCGATGTGAAGATCAGTGCCGCCGATTCTCCGACGATTCTGCCGATTGCAAGGATGATGCCTGCCGCAATTCCCGGAACCGCTGACGGAAGCACAATGTGGAAAACCGTTCTGAGTTTTCCCGCTCCCAGTCCGAAGCTGCCTTCTCTGAAAGAATCCGGAACTGCCATCAGAGCCTCTTCCGTTGTTCGGATAATCAACGGAAGAATCATAATTGCCAATGTGATAACGCCCGCAATCAGCGTGTAGCTCCAGCCCAAAGTGATGACGAAAACGATGAAGCCGAACAGCCCGTATACAATGGACGGAATTCCCGCCAAGGTCTCCGCTGTCACGCGGATCAGCTTTACAAGTTTGCTTCCCTTTTTCGCATATTCCACGAGGTAGATTGCCGCAAATACGCCGATTGGCACTGCCAAAAACAAAGTAAGTGCTGTCATAATCAAAGTGTTGATAATCGCCGGGGTCATCGACTGGTTTTCACCGTTGTACTCCCATGCGAAGATGCCCGGAAGGCTCAAATTCGGTACGCCGTGCCAAAGGATATATCCAATCAGAAAAAGCACGACCGCCGCTGTAATAACCGCCGCCAGATTCACCAGCAAAAAGAGAGCCAGGGAAAGCGGATGATTTTTGTATCTTTTCATTTTTTATCCCCCCTTTTCACCAGAGAGAAGCAAATATTGATAATCAGTATGAACACGAACAGCACCACTGCTGTTGCAATCAGTGCGTCTCTGTGCATACCCTTTGCTGCGTATCCCATTTCCAGTACGATATTAATTGTCATGGTACGCACGCCAGATGTCAGCGACTCCGGAATGACCGGCTGATTTCCGGCGACCATTACAACCGCCATCGTCTCGCCGATAGCTCTGCCGATTCCGAGAATAATTCCTGCCATGATTCCGGATTTAGCGGCCGGAACTGTCGTGAAAAACACACTTCTTTCGTGAGTCGCTCCGAGTGCGAGTGCTCCTTCATAATAGCTTTCCGGCACCGCGCGGATTGCCGCTTCCGAAACGCTGATAATCGTCGGCAATATCATGATTCCAAGCATGATGGATGCCGTAAGTACACCCTTGCCGCTGGTTCCCGTCAGCTGCTGCATAACCGGAACAATAACCATCAAGCCAAAGAATCCGTAGATGATCGACGGGATTCCCGCAAGCAGGTCGATGGCAGGCTTGAGGATTCTATAGACTCCTCTCGGACAGAATTTTGCCATATAAATCGCGCAAAGCAGTCCCACCGGAACGCCGATGATAATAGCGCCCGCCGTCACATAGCAGCTTCCGACAATCATCGGAAGGATTCCAAAATGGTTTTCGAGCGGTTTCCACACCGTCCCCGTCAGGAAGTTCAATACGCCAATTTCTCCGATGGTCGGAAGACCCTCGGAGAAAAGGAACCAGCATATAAGCAGGACTGCCAGAATGGATACGGCTGCGGAAAGCAGGAATACGATTTTCATAATTGATTCGGAATACTTTCTCATATCGTGCCCTCCGTCCTTATATTATTATTTCACCTGCGACCAATCTGTTACTTCACCTGTGAAGATTTGTCTGATTTGTTCGCTTGTAAGATCTTCTACGCTGTTTTCGTTATTTACCACAACTGCGATTCCGTCCATAGCGATTGTTATGCCTTCAATGCCTTCTGCTGTTTCTTCCGTTTTCAGGTCTCTTGATGACATTCCGATGTCGCATGCGCCTTCGATTGTGCTTGTGATGCCTGCACCGGAACCGGTCTGCTGGATTTCAAGAGTTACATCACTGTAGATTGCTTTGTAAGCATCCGCAAGTTTCTGCATAACCGGTGATACGGAAGTGGAACCTGCTAAAACGATTTTGCCTTTGATTCCCTTCTGAGTTTCATAATCCGCTGCGTTGTCATCGATTGTGATGTAGCCTTCTTCAGCGATGATGTCCTGACCCTGTTTGCTGAGGATGAACTTGATGAAATCCTTAGAAACATCGGTAAGCTTGTCGTTTGTAACAACTAAGAACGGTCTGGATACCGCATAGCTTCCGCCCTTGATATTTTCTACGGTAGCATCTATGCCGTCAACTTTTACAGCCTTTACAGTGTCGTTCAGGGAACCGAGGGAAACATAGCCGATGGAATTCTTGTTTCCTGCAACGGTTGTCAAAACAACGGATGTGCTCTGGGAGATTTCTGCGGAAGTTGTTGTGTTGTCAACATCATCTACCATAACTCCCATCAGTTCGGTGAACGCGCCTCTTGTGCCGGATCCATCTTCTCTGGAGATAACCGTAATCGGCGCTCCGTCTGCTTCACCGTTTGAATTCTTGCTACCACAGCCTGTGAATGCTGCTGCTGCCATTACTACGCAAAGTGTTAATGCTAAAATCTTTTTCATTTTCGTTTCCTCCATTTTTCGCAAAGCTTTCCTTTCGAAGCTTTTGTATACTATATTTTCCTTTTTACGGTTTTAGTATACGGCGGCAATGTTAAGTCTGAAATCGTATTTGCGTTAAAAATAGGTAAAACATTCGGCACTGGGCGGTGGGTCTCGCCGGATGGTGGATGCCGGAGTGGGTGGGCGGTGCAAACCCTCTTCAATTGCCTCGCGCACCCATAGCCAGTGCCCCCCGTTGAGCGGCGCAAACAAAAAAAGAACACCGGGCGCGATGCCTGATGTTCCTTTGTATTTTATTCATTTTTTTCGGCTTTCAAAATATCCTTTAGCTGATTTTCAATTTGAGGGAAATCCATTTTTACAGTATAGAATACATCTTCCATCCTTAAAGTCTGGTATCGATGTGCCGTAATGTCTCTATGCGACATATAGTTCTACCTCCTTGTTGATTTCCAGCAAGTCATCACTGCGAATTGGTCCATGAACAATATCCACATTAAGATTCAGTAACTCTTCCAATCGCAGTTTGATTTGAGAAAGGGTAAGAAGAATTTCTTCCAAAGTCATTTTACCGCCTCCCTACCATTATTATAAGCGGAATTTGCTCTTTATACAAGAAATATATATATAGGTGTCCAGCCTACGCCATAACCTCTTTAATCGCAGTCATAAGCTCATCATAGGTTTCCACCGCTTTCACATCTGGGTTGTCCTTCTTAATCTGCTCGGTCGTTCTGAAAAGGAAGCCGCCTTTGCTTGCCTTAATCATGCCAAGGTCATTGTAGCTGTCTCCGCTTGCAATCGTATCAAATCCGATGCTCTGAAGCCCCTTTACGGTACTGTACTTGGAGTTTTCGATGCGCATTCTGTAGTCTGTGATTTCGCCGTCATCGGCCACCACCAATGTGTTGCAGAAAATTGTCGGCATTCCGAGTTTCTCCATTAACGGCTTTGCAAACTGTTCGAAAGTGTCACTGACAATCACAACCTGTGTCATATCGCGAAGCTCATCTAAAAATTCTTTTGCGCCCGGAAGCGGGTCGAGAGTGGCGATGGTTTTCTGAATTTCTGCAAGTCCCAGTCCGTGCTCTTTCAGAATATCAAGGCGATACCGCATCAGTTTATCGTAATCCGGTTCGTCACGCGTCGTTTTTTTCAGCTCCGGAATTCCTGCGGCTTCCGCAAATTCTATCCAAATTTCAGGCACTAAAACGCCTTCTAAATCCAAACATACTACATACATTTTATTTATGCCTCCTCTGACTGTTCTAAAAACTATTCTTTTATTCTACCGCAGAGAAAGCGTGAATGCAAGCATTTTTTCAGCGCGTTAGCACGATAAAGCGTGCCGCAAGGGGGCGAACCGGAAACAATGCAGCGCGCCGCGTGGCAGACACAGAACAATGCAGCGCGCCGCGTGGCAGACACAAAACAAAGAAGCATTTCGCCGGGCGCGCCAAAAAGGTGGAACGCCGCTCAGCAGTCCCACCTGTGTTTTTTCATATCCACGCAGCCGTTCTCGCGAAATCCCACGCCTTCCGCTTCGAGAAGCCCCCGCTGCTCATGCCAGCCCGGTGCGGTCCGGCCCATGTGGTTTACCACGCGGTGGCAGGGATAATCGCCGTAAAACTCTGCCATGCTGAGGACTTTTCCGACTAGCCGTGAGTTCTTTTCCCGACCGATAAGCGCCGCAATCTGCCCGTAAGAGGCGACTTTGCCCGACGGAATTTCTTCCACGACCGCCAAAATTTCATATATCAGATTTTCGTCTAAAGTCCTGCCCATATTTTAAAAGAATTTATCATAAATTCCGAATGCAAAAATGAACAATACGATTGCCGGCAGTCCGTAAGTCAGATAGCCGCGCATCCAGTCGTGCATTTTCAGTCCATGACCCGTATTGACCTCTTCCTTGTAATTCTTCCAGCCCCAGCCGTGGCACCCTACACAGAAAAGCAGGTAAACCAGTGAACCAAGCGGAAGGAAGATATTGCTTACGAGGAAGTCCTCCAAATCCAGAACCGCTCCGCCGAAGATTGCAAAGCCGTCCCACGCCCATACATTGTATCCGAGCACGCAAGGAGCGGAAAGCAGTGTAATCAGCACGAAGTTCACTGTCGATGACTTCTTTCTTGAGCAGCCGGTGAGCTCCATGCCGCAGCAGATAATATTTTCAAATACCGCAAGCACCGTAGAAAGTGCCGCAAACGCCATGAACAGGAAGAACAGGCTTCCCCACAGGCGACCCATATTCATATTTGCAAAAATATTTGGCAGCGTAATGAAAATCAAGCTCGGTCCGGAGGTCTGATCCACTCCGTATGTAAAACACGCAGGGAAGATAATCAGCCCCGCTGTAATCGCAACGAAAGTATCGAGCGTCACAACCCGCACGGATTCTCCCAGAAGCGAATGTGTTTTCCCAATATAGCTTCCGAAAATCGACATCGCGCCGATACCCAGGCTCAGCGTGAAGAAGGCCTGATTCATCGCGCCCACAAGGGTATTGATTACACCGACTTCTTTCATTCTCGCAAAATCCGGAACCAAATAGAACTTCAGTCCCTCTGCCGCGCCCGGCATAAACAGGCTGTTAACTGCCAAAACAACCATAATTACAAGCAGCGCGATCATCATTATCTTCGTAACCTTTTCGAGACCATTTTGCAGCCCTATGGCACAAACGAGGATTCCGATAATCACCACGAGCACCATCCAGAACATCATAACTTTCGGATTTGCAAGCATTTCGCCGAAAGCACCTGTGATTTCGTCAGATGTCTTTCCGTTGAATTCTCCTGCAGCGGTCAGATAGAAATAGTGCAGCATCCAGCCCGCTACCGTCGTATAGAACATCATCAAAAGGTAGCAGCCCACCAAGGTCAGATAGCCGTGGATATGCCATTTCTGTCCCGGTTTTTCAAGTGCCTGATAAGCTCTTACCGGGCTTTTGCCGCTGGCGCGGCCGACCGCAAATTCCATCGTCATAATCGGAAGTCCTAAAATAATCAGGAACAGCACATAAAAGAGCACGAAAGCTCCGCCGCCGCCCTGCCCCGCCATATACGGGAATTTCCACACATTTCCGATTCCGATTGCGCATCCCGCAGAAAGCAGGATAAATCCTAATCTCGATTTTAAATTTTCTCTTTCCATAATCTGTTTCTCCTAAGTGCACATAACATTTCTATTATAGCACTCTTCACAGATTATTTCCAGCTAAATGTTGCCATTCCGTAAATGTAAATGAAGAGAATCGCGCATGGAAGGAAGTATCTGAAAATCGGCTTCATCCAAGGTTTCACCTTCAGTCCGTGTCCTTCGTTTGCTTCCTTCATGAAATTGTCCCAGCCCCAGCCGAAATTGTTGCAGCAGAACAATGCTAAAACCAAAGAACCCAGAGGCAAAATATTCGTCGAAACGATGAAATCCCAGAAATCAAGCCAGGATGTCCCCTCCGCAAAAGGCTGAAAATGCAGCACGCTGTTTCCCAGAGCTGTCGTGATTGCCAGTAAAAAGATTACGATTCCGCACGCGATGCATCCCTTTGGACGCGACCAGCCTGTCAGCTCACGAATCATCGCCAGGATGTTTTCACATACCGCAAGCACTGTCGAGAACGCCGCAAATACCATGAACAGGAAGAACAAAGCACCCCACCAGCGTCCGCCATTCATATGGTTAAACACGCTTGCCATCGTATCGAATAAAAGGCTCGGACCCGCATTTACCTCCAGTCCATATGTAAAGCAGGCAGGGAACATGATAACCCCTGCAATTACCGCAACGAAGGTGTCAAGCGCAATAATATTCACCGATTCTCCCATCAGCGAACGGTCTTTTTCGATATAGCTTCCGAAAATCGCCATCCCGCCCATGCCTACGGACAAGGTGAAAAACGCCTGATTCATCGCGCCGACGATAACCGAACCTGTGATTTTAGAAAAGTCCGGAATCAGGTAAAATGCTATTCCTTCCTTTGCGCCGTCAAGCGTAAGGCTGTGGACTGCCAGCACAATCATTAAAATAATCAAGGCCGACATCATATATTTCGTCACGCGTTCCAGTCCGCCCTGCAGTTCGAAGCTCAGGATGATGAACGCTACAAATACTGTCACAAACAGGTATGTAACATTGACGCCCGGATTTGTAATCATCGACACGAAGCCGAAATCATCATTTTTTCCGGTCAAAAATTTTACAAAGTAGTAAATAATCCAGCCCGTTACAACGGTATAAAACGCCATCAGAGCGATATTGCCGATTAAGCAAATGGCTCCGAACGGTCTCCATTTCCTCTTATTTTTCGCTGTCGAAAGCTTTGGATACATATACAGCGGGCTTGTCTGCGCCGCTCTTCCCACGCTGAATTCCATAATCATCGCCGGAAGCCCCATCAAAATCAGACAAAGCACGTAAATCAGCATGAAGCTGCCGCCGCCGTTTTGTCCGCACATCCAAGGGAACTTCCATACATTGCCGCATCCGATTGCACATCCTGCGGAAAGCATGATGAATCCCAATCTTGTTCCTAATCTTTCTCTGTTTTCCATAATTAGCAAATTCCTTTCCCGATGTCCCTTGACATCCCACTATTCCCATTATATAATTCATAACATAATTTGTAAAATGAATCTTTTTTATTATATTAATCGAATTTTTCGATTGCTCTTTGCATAAATCTACAAACGGCGAAAGCAGGAGGCAAAATGGATATTAAAAATTTAGAAACCTTTGTAATGGTAAATGAAATGAAGAGCTTCACGCAGGCCGCCGCAAGACTTGGTTTCACGCAGTCTACGGTTTCTTTTCAGATTAAGCAGCTCGAAAAAGAGCTCAGCATGCCCCTTTTTGAGCGCATCAACCATACCGTTCTTCTGACAAATGGAGGTGAAAAGCTTCTGCCGATTGCCCAGCATATGCTGCGCCTTGCCGCGGAAGCCTCGCATATTTCAACGGAAGCTGAGCCGGAGGGAATTATCCGAATCGCGATTGCGGAGTCGCTTGCCGGCTGGCAGTTTAACACCCGCTTCAAGGATTTTCACCGCAGATACCCAAAGATTCGTCTGAAAATAACCTCGGCAAGCACCGACCAAATGTTTCAGCTTTTGAGCGAAAACCGCGCAGATATTGTCTACACCCTTGACCGCCGTATCTTAAATCATCATTATATTACAGCGTTTGAAGCGCCGGTGCAGATTAACTTCGCAGCAGCAGCGTCGCACCCGCTTGCCGGGCAAAAAAAAGTCGGAATCGGGCAGATTTTAGATTATCCGCTGATTCTGACCGAAAAAGACATGAGTTACCGGGCATTGCTTGATGAAACCCTTGCAGAGACAGGAAGGGAAACGCTCCCGGTGCTGGAATCCGGTGATACGCATCTTATCTGCCGCCTGCTTACACAGGATATTGGAATTTCCTACCTTCCGGAATTCGTGATTTCCGAATATGTACAGGACGGCAGGCTGGCAATTCTGGACGTTCCGAAAATTCATACCGATGTATGGAGACAGCTCCTTTATTCACGCAGGAAATGGATGTCTCCGGAACTTCAGGCGGTTATTGAGTTTTTAAAAGAGTAAAACGTGCTGATTCAGCGTCCGTTCAGCTGCTTTTGGCGCACTCGCCAGTCCGGCATAAACTGCGACAAAAAGGCTTTGAAGTCCGCACCGTGATTGGCAATCTTCAGATGTGCAAGCTCGTGCAGAACCACATACTCGATGCATTCGTCGGGCTTTTCGGCAAGTCCGACACTGAACCAAAGCTTTTTCGTCCGCGGGTTGCAGCTTCCCCAGCGGGTTTTCATATCCCGCATCTGCCATTTTTCCGGGTGCAGTCCTGTCTGCCTCCCCCAAAATGCCAAATATTCTTCAAGCTTCGGCCTCAAAAACTCGCGATACCGTTCTAGGAGTTCTTTTCGCTCCTCTTCTGACATTTCGGGATTTCGCAGTGCAGAACCCGCTTCCTTTTTTGCCGCTCTCTCGATGACCTTTTGCCTGTGCACGCGAATCCAGTCTGTTTTGCTGCATAAAAATTCCGCAAGACGCTCCTCCGAAAGCCCAAACGGCACTGACACCCTGACATGCCCGTCCGGTGGCAGTACCGTCAAATTGATATTTTTCACATTTTTTCTGATTACTTCTATTTCGAGTTCTTGTATCTGCTTAATCATAATCTGCCTTAGCCAAAAATTTTATCCGGCACGGTATATCCGTCCGGCAGTGCAACAAGTGCGACATAGTTTCCTTCGCTCTGCACCTGTGCGTTCTGCGCCCAAATCTGCGCGGTTTCCGGATAGAACGAGTCATCCGCGGATGTATCGATACGCGCATTAAAAATGTCGATCACTTTCTGCACGTCGTCAGGGCTTGCTGTTTCCACAAGCATTACCTCGCAAAAACCCGTAACCGCATGCTGATAGCACACTTCCTGCTTCAGTTCAATGTCAGCAAGACCGTGATAAGTCCCATTAATCGCGTCCTTATCTGTCGTTTCAAACATGACACCGCTCAAATCCTCTATGTCCGCAGGCTGTGCATTCATCAAATCCTGGTACACCTGCTGCAAATCATAAGTCTTGGCGTCCGCAGGCTGCTTTTCACCGCATCCGAACATAAAAATCGTCATGCAAGCCATAAGCAGGCAAATCGCAATCGTCCTGAATAATGTTGTACTTCTACTCATTTTCGTACCCCCCCTTCCTTGTTTTATCTTATTATAATACCACAAAACTCTGATTTTTCATATAATTTAGTCTTGAAAATTGAAACGGCATTTAGTATACTATTAGTATATTTTACATATCGTTAGTATACTTTACCGGTCTCCGCTTCGGAAAAATCGGATGCCGTTTGCAAAATTTTTACGGTTGGCAGCGAAATCAACGATGCACTTTCGTCTTTCATATCTGGAGGTCTGGTGCAGGGCATTGTCAGGAGTGATATTAACCCTGCCCTCAGCGTGCAGATTTTCTGATCGTCCGCATCTGCGCTTTTTGAGCTTGTTGACGCAAAATCCGGCTACCTGACGCAGGCCTTCGGTATGCCGGAGTATGAACTTCTTGAATACGGTTTCAGGCAGCTTGCTAATTCGATTTGGAGGAAAAAATAATATTATGAGTCAAATTGTACTTACAGGACAGCAGGCACTCGCTTTGCGCGGCACTGCTGCACAAGCTCTCAAGCAGACGGGACGAATCGAATTCGGTCCCGGAGCTGTTGACCCTATAATTGAGGTCTTTTCAGACTCTCCTTATATCACGCGCGATAATTGTGAAGAAATCTTTTCCGAACTTATCACGCTTTTTTACACATTCAAAAACGAAACGCTTGACCGTATCGGCGATGAGGCACTTATCAGATACATGAAAAAAGCTTTCGACGGAGAATGCTGCGGGAGCATAGAACTTTTGGAATCAGAGGCGCTCCCTGCACTTGCGAAAAGAATCAAACTCAAATATGCCACACCCGATTTGTTTAGTAAGGAGATTTAATATGCAGCTTATAAAGAAAGAATTTATAGATGCCTCAAAGCTTAGCGGACGCGAGTATCTGGTTTCTCTTCTGAGAGAAGCACAGAAATCCGGTCTTGTCCTTCCGGAATCCGCCGTGCGCATTCAAAAAGAAGGGATGGATATCGTCGCCGACTTGGCTATGGATTTTACAGACGGCCTGAGCAGTTCCATTCGCATTGAGCAGGCGCAGGAATTTGTCCTGTCTGTTTTCTACACGGCGGGGCTTGCACTCAAAGCCTGTCCAAGCCCGGACGAAGCAGCCTTTCGTCTCGCTTCCGAGCCGCTCCGAACGCTTTACGATGAAGGCACGAAAATCATAAAAAAGAAACTTGTCACTGCACGCATGCTGCATGGACAAGTTTCCAAAAATATTTTTGCCGTTAAAAACGAGTTCTATGCCTCGACTATCATTGACGGTATTCGTGGTTTCTTTAAACTCTACAATCCGAAATTCGGCGCACACGAAACGCACATCACCGCAGATTATCCGACTTTTTTGCCTGTAAACGACCTTACGGGAATTGAATTTATCGAAAAATATCTGGAGCGTATCGATATTGAGAATCGCTTCTGTCTCTGTTTCGATTCAACTGCTGCAAGCGAAATGCTGTGTCGCCGTTTCGGTGAAGAGCATGAGACCCTCGTGCTTAATATCTTCGAGCAGGTTCTGGCGGAAGCACTCCGCTGTGCCGTTTCCGGCACACCGGTGAAAGGGCTTGCATGTGATACCTGTGTTTTAAATGACATGCTTTCCAATCTTACGCAGACCCAGCTTTCAGACAAGCTGCATGCTGCGCTTTCTGCAGTGCTGAGTGAATTACAAGCTTCTGGGCCTCATTGCACAATCACACCGGGTGTGATCGAATATGTGAAAAGCGGCCTGCCTATAATATATAATACACTCTGCCCTCTTTAATCTTCGGAGCCTTCGGATACTCGCCATCAATATAACCGATTGCGCAGTGTCCGACGCCTTCATATTCCTCTTTGATTCCCAAAGAATTCAGAAGATTACGCCCCCAATCAGTCTCGAACTCTTCGCGGGCGCGGTTAATCCAGCAGCTTCCAAGACCCAGTTCGTGCGCCGCAAGCATGAGATTTCCCATAACCAGAGCGCCGTCATATTTCGCGTTGTACCAGTCCTTCTTTGCCAGCACAATCAGCATCGCAGGTGCACCATAAAACGGATCTGTACCTTCCTTTGCGCCCAAAATTTCGCGATTTTTTTCTGAAATTTCATCCCGAAGTTTTTTGTTGGTTACCTGAATGATAATCGTGTTCTGAAAACCTTTTCCGTTTGCGGCATACAGTCCCGCCTCGATGATTTGATCCAAGAGTTCCTGCGGAACCGGATCAGGCTTATACTTTCTGATGCTTCTTCTTGATTTGATTTTATCTAAAACTTCACTCATTTTTTCATCCTCCTTTTCTATATTATATCAAAAAAATTTTCACTTTAAAAGTTTTAATTGACATTTCTTTCGCATGTGAGTAGAATCTAAGTATGTGTTTTTGTAAAAACCTAAATTTTTTATTACTTTTTAGTACTATTATTTAGAGGTCAAATATATGCAGCATTTATACGAACTTCCGGAGCTGAAGAGCGGCGACATAAATAAAAAAATGCCCCGGCTCGAAACGAATCTTGTCGCTTTTTCGCAGATAACCAAGATTCCGATTTCATTTTTCTCGAACAACGGTAAATACATCTGGTCTACAATGGACGAGGCAAGAATCTGCTCCGCAAACACTTCTTTCGGCACAGATGACTTTATTTGCACCAGAAATTTGATTTCGTCAATGAACATCTCGCTTTCTCTGCCGGAAGCCTATATTTTTATGTGTGAAGCAGGGCTGATACATCTCTGCAACCCCCTGGCTCTTGACGGTCATGTTTACGGATTCCTGATTGCCGGACCGATTGCCATGGGTACAAGCATGGAAAAACACATCGGTTCCCTCTCAAACAGAATTGTTGCTTTTGAAGTGGACTATGTGCGTCTCATCCCACTCATTAAAAATATGAACATGTATAAACCGAGCGAGATTTCGTATCTGAACACTCTATTCCAAAATGCAATCAACTCGGTTATGGGAGGCTCTCCTTCCGCAAGCCTTGCAAATCAGCAGTACAAAGAACAAACCGAAATCGGAGAAAAGCTTATTTCGCTCAAAAAGGAACGCATCAATCTCGAGTATCCTTACGGATCGGAAAATGAACTTGCAAACATAATAAAATCCGGAAATGTCGACCTCTGCAAAAAAGGTTTTGGTAAATATATGGAAGATATTATCGTATTTGAAGGCGGAAACATGTCGCTGGTCAAACTTCGGCTGATAGGTTTTTTTACGCACATTACACAAAATCAATACGAATGGCAGACCAACTTCGATCAATTCTTTTATCTTGAAAGGATCAACGAATCGCAGACATTAAAGGAGATGCACCAGTTTGCAATTTCATTGATATTAACGCTTACAGAGTCCATGGCACAGCAAAACTACTCCGGCGGCTCCTCCGTAATAAAAGAAGTGGTGTCTTACGTAAACACGAATTTTAAAGAAGACATCACACTTTCAAAGCTTGCAGAGCATGTACATGTCAACAGCACCTATTTATCAACACTGTTTAAGCAGGAAATGGGAATTCCTTTCACGACATACCTTAATAACATAAGGTTGTCGCATTCAGAGGAACTCTTACGCACGAGTTATCATTCCATAACTGAGATCTGCCTCATGGTGGGCTTTACCTCACCGAGCTACTTCACTAAAGTTTTCAAAAAACATTACGGCATCGGACCGAGAGAGTACCGCCTGCAATATCAATAAAAAACGACCTTAATCAAAAGGCTGTTTTTTTCATTCATTTGCCGTTCCGTTCTTGCACAAGTCTTCCAATTGACTGCAGAGTCTGTCTGCAGCAGCCAGATCATCGCGGCGGAATGCCTCCGTAATGCCTGCCTCAACTTGCTGACATTTTCGGTCCGCTTCCAAATAGGATGAGTCAAAATACTTATCATAAACCATTTTACGGAAGTTCCTGCTGCGAATCCTCCGCACGGTATTGTCTTCAATCAGCAAAACATAGTCTGCACAGTTTGCTGCAAGGTAAAAGTCGTGCGTAACCATAAAAACGGTTCCTCTGTATTCCTTGACTGCCTTTTCCAGTGCCGACTGCGCGTACAAATCCAGATGTGCGCTCGGTTCATCCAGCAGGAGAAGCTCTGCTCCTGTGTGCTCCAAAGCCTCAAGATGCTTAAGATTCCGTTCACCGCCGGAAAGACGATCTTCTTCCGCACTGAGCTGTGAAAAGCAGGCATAATTCACACCGTCCGCGATTCGGATTGCGGGATTTTCGTTCTTAACGATTTCACGAATTAAGGTCGATTTCCCTGTCCCGTTGGCACCGATGAGCGCAGCCTTTTCGCCCTCCTTCACCTTAAAATTCACATCGTGCAGCAAGTACTCATCGAATTTCAATTCGTAGTCTGTAAGCGCAAGTACCGTGCGGATTTCCTTGCGTTCGCCTTCATGCGCGCCGCTCTGCTTCCCGTTTTCGCCGTCCTCCGGCTCGCCGCCTGCTTCCACCTGCGGAAACGCAATGTGCGGCTCGCGCACTTCGATGAACGGTGCCTTTATCTGCCTTGCCAGAAGCCTGTCGAGCTGCGACTGCTTGGCATTGACTGCCTGCCCGATGGTCGGATTTACCATCAGCGTCGCCTGCTTCCGCAGGATTTCCACCATTTCTTCCGTGCGTGCGATTTCCTCCTGCTCCTCTATATGCTGAAACTTTAATTCTATTTTTTTCCGCAGAAGCCTGCAGCGGTATTCGCTGTAAGTACCGTCAAACTCTTGCAAATCCCCGTTTTCCAAATGCAGAATTTTATCAAAACAGTGATTCAGCAGATAGCGATTATGCGTCACCGCCAGAATCGTACCCTTAAACCCGTTGATTAGCCGGCGGAGTCCGTTCCGGTTCTCAAAATCCAAAAACACATCCGGCTCGTCCAAAACCAGAAAATTCGGCGCAAGCAGCATTTCCTTCATAATCTGAAGCAGCTTGTACTCACCGCCGCTGATGTCCGAAAGCCTTGTGTTTTCAAGCGCTCCCATGCCCGCCGCATTGAGCTGCCTGCGAATCACATTTTCATAGTTGTCGCCGTCCATCGCCTCGTTTCGGTCGAGCAAAGCCTGATACTGCGAAAACAGCCACTCCATATCTTCCTCGTCATTTTCCGGATGCGCCATTTCCTCGCAAACCTTTGCAATCTCCTCCTGCAGCTCCGTAAAACGTCTGCTCAGATATTCAAACACCGTGCAGTCCTGCATTTTTTCGCGCACGCAGAACTGTCCGGCATAGCCGGTTCTGCATTCTTCATCCTTTGTGATTTTTCCGTCAAACCAGTATTTCTCGGGATTTGTCAGCATTTCGACAAGCGTCGATTTACCGCAGCCGTTGCTCCCAATCAGCGCGCAATGCTGCCCCTGCTCAATGGAAAACGATATATTGCGATATAGTTCTTTCTCCGGAAAACCATAAGATAGTTTTTCGACCTGAATCATAGATAGTTCCTCTCACTAAATAATTTCTCGGTTAAAATGTCCCCTCGTGTCCGTCTCTCTGTTGAAGCAAGAGTTCCCCCCGCTTCCTTCGAGTTTTTTCTTTGCTTCCTTGACAATGCGTGAAACTTCTTCCGGCGTTTCGGTAGTAAAATTCAGACGGAAAGCCTCTACACCTTCGATGGACGGCATTTCGTCCAAAAGGTTCAGGATTTTGCCGTTTAGAATCGTCGTCGTGCAGTCCTCGTGTGAAAGAATCGGAAAGGTTCCATATTCATCCCTGAGTTCATAACGATTTTGCTTGCAGATCCCACACTGTTCCATCTTTTTCAAAGGACAGTATTTTGTGAACAGCAGCGGTGCGCGGCCATAGACAATCATTTCAAGTGCCGGTGCCTGCCCATAGTCTTTCCGGTACGCCGCAATCAAATCCGCAATCTGTCTGCGGTTCAGCTCATAAGAAAGAGTAATGCGCTTTGCTCCCAGCTCGTGCAGCTTCCGGCAGGTCACGGAATTCACCACATTGAAAGAGTAGTCAGTGATGAACGGGTTACAGTCTTTATAATAATGCAGTCCGCCATAGCCTCCGATTAAGAGCTCGCCTTCCCTCGGTTCATATTCAATCTGGTTTCTTCTGATTATATTTTCAAAATAGATTTCCGTCAGTCCCGCCTTGCGGCAAGCTTCGTACTGCTCGCGCGTGGTGACAGAAGCCGTCAGGTATGGTGCCTGCGCCTGCACCGTGTCCCTTTCGCTTGCGTCCGTCTGCGCCTCTGCCTCTACCGTTTCCGTCAGTACCCTGCGCGGCTTATTGTTTATTTTTTCCTCATATAGCCTATCTACGATTTCACGGCGTGCCTGATTGATCATCTTCACCGGAAGAAACGCCCCACACTCCTCATATTCGAGATTTTGCAGCATAAATACGGTGTCGTTCAGCTTCGCAAACTGCTTCTTCACCTGCTCTATCGTCGTCGGATGGTTTTCTGCCACCTCCAAAATTTCCTCGCTCTCATAGAAGTACTGCACGCCAAGTCCTTCCGCATCTACCGTCAGATGCGCGCCGGGGTAGGCATAGACCCTCAGGCTGAGCGGGAAACGACGAAGCTCCCCATCCATGTGCTGCTCCAATTCTTTGTAGAAAACATAGTCCTTTGTCTTGTATACAAGGTCGCCCCTTGTAAGCTTTTCCTTGATGCGGATATAGCAGACGCGGTCTGCGCGGTTGATTAGGTTTCCCTCGTGATCGTAGAGTTTTACAACCGATAAGTTTACATCTTCATTGTTATGGTCAACTCGTATGATGTCATTCTGCCGCAGCTCATCATGCAGCCGGATTTCGTACATTCCTTTATAGCTACCGCTGATTACGCCGATTTCGTATCCGAAATTATTCGGCTTTTGAATATTGCTCAAATCCTTCGGGTCTTCGCCAAACAGATAACCTTTCGTAAATGTACGATTAAAAGTCTTTTTCAGCTCGTCTTTTTCTTCAGCGGTCACTGTCCCGTCCAGCGCCTTGCGGTATTTCGCCACGACATTTGCCACATATGCCGGTTCCTTCATGCGCCCCTCGATTTTCAAAGAATCCAGTTCTTTCAAATCCTTGATATAATCGATGGTGTTCAAATCCTTTGTTGAGAGAAGATAGCTTGTCCCAAGCGATTTTCCGGTCGTCTTATTCAGAAGTTCATACGGCTTGCGGCAGGAACCGACGCACCGACCGCGATTTCCGCTCCGATAGCCAATCAGCCCCGACATCAGGCAGTTGCCGGAATACGACACGCACAGCGCCCCATGCACAAAAATTTCAATCGGAACTTTTGCTTCCCTGCGGATTTTCTTCGCTTTCTCAATATCCACTTCACGCGCCAGTACCACTCGCTCTGCACCAAGCTCCTTCCAAAACAGCGTTCCGTCTAAATCGTCGATTCCCATCTGCGTCGAGCAGTGCGCTTCCATATCCGGAAAATGATTTATGATATAGTCAAACACCGCCATGTCCTGCACGATGACGCCGTCCACGCCGATTTCATTGAGAAACGCAAGCTGTGCTCTCATATCTGAAAGTTCCTCTTCAAACACGATGGTATTCATTGTGACAAATACCTTTACCTCCCGCAGATGTGCATAGCTGGCTGCCTCCCGCAGAGTCGTTTCATCAAAATTGCAAGAGTATGCCCGTGCACCGAATTTCTGCATACCAAGATAGACCGCGTCGCATCCGTTTGCGATCGCGGCCTTCAGTGCCTCCATATTTCCTGCCGGAGCCAGTAATTCCGTCATGCGTTCCTCCTATTTACTCCCACTCTATTGTGGACGTCGGCTTGTCTGAAATGTCCCAAAGCACTCTGTTTACACCCGGAACTTCCGCAATAATTCTGTCACGAATTGTGCTGAGTACACTGAACGGAATTTCAACGGATTTTGCGGTTACAGCATCTACCGTATCGATAGCGCGGATAATTGCCGCCCATCCCATGTATCTCTTTCCATCCTTAACACCTGTTGACTTAAGATCCGGAATCGCAACAAAATACTGCCACGGTGTCGGATTCAGCTTGCCGATTTCTTCTCTTACAATTGCATCCGCTTCTCTTACCGCTTCGAGTCTGTCTCTTGTAATTGCACCTGTGCATCTCACGCCAAGACCCGGTCCCGGGAATGGCTGTCTGTAAACCATGCTGTCAGGGAGTCCGAGTTCCTTGCCTACAACGCGAACTTCATCCTTATACAGCAGTTTTACCGGTTCTACCAGTTCAAACTGCATATCTTCCGGAAGTCCTCCCACATTGTGGTGTGCCTTTACGCCGTCACTCTCAAGAATGTCAGGGTAGATGGTTCCTTGTGCGAGGAACTCAATTCCTTCCAGTTTGCGTGCTTCCTCTTCAAACACGCGGATAAATTCCGCGCCGATAATCTTCCTCTTCTTTTCCGGTTCTTCCACTCCTGCAAGCTTATCAAGAAAGCGGTCAACAGCATCCACATAAATCAGATTCGCATTCATCTGATTGCGAAATACCTCGATAACCTGTTCCGGCTCGCCTTTACGAAGAAGACCGTGATTTACATGTACGCATACGAGTTGCTGCCCGATTGCTCTGATCAAAAGTGCGGCTACAACCGATGAGTCCACACCGCCGGACAGCGCCAAAAGCACCTTCTTGTCTCCTACCTGCGCACGAATTGCCGCAATCTGCTCTTCGATAAATGCCCCAGCCAGTGCCGGTGTTGTAATTCTTTCCATAGTTTCAGGGCGTTTGTTGTTATCCATTTTTTCCTCCGTATGTATATATTTTTTTCATTTGTTTCTGCGAAATTTATGCGAGTTGAAACCGAACTTCCCCCGCAAAAAGTTTTTTCCGCAGCCTTCGAACAGCTATTAAATCATTTGCATTCTTGTCACTGAACATAAACCATAAATAATAACATAAGAATAACCAATGACTTTCACTTTGAACCTTTGCTTATCAATCAACTGCAAGTTTTGTCCAAAAGCCGTAGACGGAAGGGCATTATAACCGTATATCCGTTTGCCTTTTTATAATATTAGGGGCAGGGCCGCTCTCAATCCGGTATTTCGAAGCTAACCGTCGAATTTACCCGGTCAAGTGCAAGCTGCACCTGCGTCAGCTTTTCGGAAACTTCTTTCAGTTCTTTCTTCGCGTCCTCAATCTCGTAGTTCGCATAAATATAATTCACAATCGGTGACGAGCTGAGATACGGGCTCATATCCCTTTCTTTCGGCAGTCTCCTCGCCATCTCCCCGAGGATGTCCTTACGGTAGGAAAGCTGAGGAATATATATGAGAACTTGATCTATCGTCATCTCTATTTCCGGAATAACAGTTGTCGCGTTGAAAATATTCAATTCATGCTTAACCTGCCGGATTCTTTCCTCGAGCTTGTCAAGCGTCCGCAATGCTTCCGTCAAGTTGAACTCCGGTCTCACCGTCTCCGGATCTTCACCCATTGCTGCCGGAAAAGTCGATTTTTTAATAATCTCAGTCGCGAGTGCCGAGCGCTGCTCGTTTAGGCTTTTAATGAGTTTTGCTGCCTCTGCCGATGTGTATTTCATCTATGTACCTCCTGTAAATTGTCTGAAAACTGCTACTTAATATGATACATGGAATAAGGGTTATTTGCAATCAAACTTTGCGAAAAAAGATAAAAACTACGCTTGTTGTGAAAAAAGGAAACGGGCACTCATCGCTGAATTGTCAACTTTGAGTGCCCGCCTCACTAAATTTTGTATCACCACAATAATTCGGAGTAGCCTATAGTTTTACTTGTATGCGTAGTAAATGAGTCTTGCCATTTCGCCACGAGTAATAAGATGATCGTCACCACCGAATTTGTGATCTCCGGTGTCTGTATAAATTTTCTTCTCTTGTGCCCATGCCACAGCCTTTGCATAATATACTTCTTTCCTGAAGTCATTGAAAGTCGTTGCCTTCTTTGCCTTTGGCGAACCCACGCTCAGCCATACATAATAGAGTGCCTGGCCTCTGGTGAACACTTGCTCTCCGCTGAACTGTCCGTAGTCAATGTAGCCTTTCTTCTTCGCCCAGAATACTGCATAGTAATACGAATCTGTGCTCTTTAAGTCAACAAACCAGTTCTTAATGCCTTTGAAGCCTGTTCTCGGTGCTCCATTTGCCTTGTAAATGTATTCGAAGACTTCACCCTTCGTGCATGCAACCGTAGGTCTGAATTCTTTGCTGTTAAGCGGCTTCATAATCTTCTTCTTGACAACCCATTTTACAGCTGCCTTGTCCTTGGATGCTACATCTGAGTAAGTGCCTGAAGATGTGCTTGATTTTACCTTAATCTTTATTGTTTTGCTCGAGTTAAGGTTCAGCGTATAGCCGCCGGATACCTTCTTCATGTAGTCCTTGTCAAGCGGCATATAAGACTTCCGGCCTGCGCTGTCTGTACAAATCAAATATGCATCTTCCATTTCCGCAACACTGCTGAAGGTTGTCTTTCCGGCACTTGTCGTATACTTAACGATTTTCGAGCTTTTCTTTGAGAAAATCTGCACACCGACATTCTTCTGAACGCCGATGCCGATGTAATTCCATTTCGAGTCCAAAAGGTTCTTGCGGTGAAGCGTACTGTTCATCCATGCAAACATTGCGGATTCGCCGGTAACGCTTACGCCTCTGGTACAGTTATAAAGATTTTCGCCGGTAGCTCCGGTGCCGTAGGATGACGGAATTGCTGTGTTAAACAAGCTGCCGTCAGGTCTGCGATGCGCTTTGAGGTCATATTTCACACACTCGTTCGTACGAGTATCACATGCCTTCTGAAGTGCGCCTACCATTGTGAGAAGTTTCTTGCCTTCTTTAAATCTTTCTTTATTGGTTTCACGTAAGATTCTCCATTCTTCCTTATTAACGGAGATGGACTTGCTCGGCATATTAGTTCCGAGCATCGGGATCTTTTTAGAATAACGAAGTTCCTTTGACTTGCCATCCAGTGATACAGCAATATAAATTGTAATGCTGCCTTCTTTGTCGGTAGTTGCTTCTACCTTGTAGAACTTGTTTTCTGACAGCTCACATGTACTGCCGTTTTTCACAGCTGTCTTCGCTGCACTTAAAAGCTGCTCCTTCGTAGTCGAATTGCTGATCTTTACCTTGGCCACAGCCTTCCCTACAAGGGACCAGTCTTCTTCCAGTTCCGCGCAAGGCGTGGTATCTACAGGTTTGCCAAGTTTCGGAATGCGTGCTGCAAAAGGATTTCCTTCCTCTGTCACAAGGTCACCGTCGATAGCAACATAAAATGTGATACTGCCGTCAGTGTCTTCAGTTGCCGGTGTAAACTTATCTCTGTAGATGTCAATTGTTGCCGACTGCATATCGCTCGGAAGCGATTTCCATACGAGCTCATGTAAATCGCCATCAGACGTAAGCTCCTGAGCTTCATAGCTTTTCAAAGCATTCTTTATAGAACTCTCGATTGCCGACATATCGATGCCCGCCCACGAAACCGTAACGCTTCCCATGGTCATGGTGAGCGCAACGACGAGCGTCAGCAGCATGGTTAATATTCTGCGTTTCATTTTTCTACCTCGTTAATATTCTTTTTCTTTCTGCATTTTTAGCCTTTTTCAGAGACTTTCTTTTTATTATAGCTCGTACATCAATGTGCAAGTCAAGCATTTTTAAAAAAATTTCACAAGATAATTTTCACTGCACTTCCTCCGGTTTTTTCTTTCGTTACCACGATTTGCTTGTCAATTCGCTCTTTCAGTTCCGCAACATGTGAAATAATCCCTACCAGTCTGTTGCCCTCGGTAAGCCCTGCAAGTGCCCGCACCGCCTGCTGCAAGGAGGTTTCGTCAAGGGAACCGAAGCCTTCGTCGACAAACATGGTGTCCAGTCTGATTCCGCCTGCGTATGACTGGATTTCATCCGACAATCCAAGTGCCAAAGCCAGAGATGCTTTAAAAGATTCACCTCCGGACAGGGTTTTTACGCTCCTGTCACTGCCGTTATAGTGGTCGATTACATCGAGCTCCAATCCGCTTTGGCTTCTGTTATTCTCCGCCTTGGCTCTGCGCTTGAGTTCATATTGCCCGTCTGTCATGACCACAAGGCGGGTGTTTGCCCTCTCGATAATCCTGTCAAAATAAGTCATTTGAATAAATGTTTCAAGCATTATCTTTTCTTTTCCGCTTATATTTCCGTTGGCTGTGTTTGATAATGCTCGTACCCATGTCCATTTCTTTTCAATTTCGGATGCTTCTTCGGACTTTGCGAGAATATTGTCCAAAACACCTTTGTTTGCGGTTATTCTTGTCATCGCCGACTGCTTTTTATCGGACAGAATGCTGCGCCTTTCAATGTTATGTGAAAGGTGCTCCTTCTCTTCTTCCACATCGCATTCAATTCTTCCCTCCAGTATTTTCGTCGCTTCTTTTATCGCTGCCTTGTAGCCTGCAATCGTTTTTTCGCACTCGGAATATTCGTCAGCAGCGGCCTTGACTGCCTCTTCAATAGTGTTTCTTCGGGTGCTAAGATTTTCTATTTCTTTGACCGCCTCCTCTTTTGCGGAAAAGCTCAGTTTCTTTTTTAATTCGCTGATTCTTTGCTCTGCTGAGTTTAGCTCGGCTTGCAACGCAATTAAACCTTTTTCAAGTTTGATCGTCTCATTTTTCAAATTTTCCGAAAGCAGCTTCTTATTCGGGACTAACTCTTCGATAAGCTTTTTTCGTTCAACTTTTTTCTTTATGTCCTTAAGCTCCTGAACAAGATCGAAAAGAGCAGACTCACACTCCTTCTGCTTTGCAAGCACAGCCTCCGGAATGCCGTCATATGTTTCAACCGGCACTAACTTCTGTGCACTTGTAAGAACGGACTCTCTTTTCTCTGAAATTTTTACTTTTACTCCATGTGCCGCCTCACTTGCCTGCGTTAATTTACCCGCTGCCATTTCATAATCCTGCTTGATTTTCTCAAGTTCTTCCTTCGTCGGGGCTCCCTCGGCTTTTACTGCAGGCAGGGGATGGGTTGTCGACCCGCATACAGGGCAAGGTGCTCCTTCTTCGAGTGTTTCCGCAAGAATGCCGGCCTGTTCATCCAGGTGGAGCTTGTGTTTCAAGTCATAAGTCTGCTTTTTGTCCTTTGTTATGGACTCCAGTGATGTGTACTGAGATTGCTTTTCCCTCAAATCTTTTTCGAGTTTATTGACCTCGCTGAGCGAGGTGACGATTTCAGCTATCTCGGAAAGAATCTTATTAATAGATTCCTTTTGCGTACTTAGCTTGATTTCTTCCTCTTCCGATTTTATCAAAGTTTCCAGTTCCGCATCCAGTTCCGCAATTTCAGCGTTGACCTTCGCACTCGTCTCGCTCTTTTCTTCGATTGATTTGCTGCTTGCGGATATTGTTTCAGAAATTTCTTTTTTCCTCTTTGCTTTTAACTCCAGTGCTTCATATTCCGGAAGCTCCGCATTTAACACGGATATGCGATTATTCAGTGCCGTTATTTCAGGCTTTTTTTCTTCCGCTGCCGCTACTGCTTTCTTCAGCTCGGCAAACCTTGGTTCTGTCTCTTTCAGCTTTTCGGTTGATTCCGCAAGAGAATCTTCGGTCTTCTTCTGCTCCTCAACCTTTGCAATCAGCTTCGCTTTCTCCGATATTGCCGCATCCAGGGAATTGTACTTCTGCGTGTATTCGTTGTAACGGATATTGTCTTCTTTTAAGAGTGTCTCCAACAGCTCAACAATACCGCCTATCGGCAGCTGCTCGTTCTTTGCCTTATCCACATTCACCAAAAGCGCATTATCCTCCTCGCAGACGATTCCGCTCACATACTGTTTAATACTTTCCCTTGCTCTGTCATACTCCCTCGCAAGTTGCGAGGCTTCCGTTTTCAGCTTTTCCTGAAGCACATAATAATTCTGTGTGTGGAATATCTTCTGAAAAATTTTCTTCCTCTCATCGGTTGGTGCAATGAGCAGTTTCAAAAAATCACCCTGTGCAATCATTGCTATCTGTGCGAACTGATTGCGGTCTATTCCCATTATCTCTACGATTGCCTTGTTAACCTCGTTTCGATTTGCAATAACCCTTCCGTCGGGGAACCTAAGCTGTGCGCCGGCTTTTTCGACAGTCATGCCTTCCCCTCGGGTTTTCTGCCTTTCATACTCGGGATTGCGCTTTATGCAATACTCTTTACCGGCATATTCAAACAACAGTTCAACCTCTGTCGGAGTTTTCGCTTCCGCATACTTGGAACGAAGCATGTCTGCCGCTCTGTTGTTTCCGCTCGCCTCCCCGTAAAGTGCGTAGGTAATCGCATCGAAGATGGTTGTCTTTCCGGCACCCGTGTCCCCTGTAATGAGGTATAATCCGTTCGTGCCAAGTGCATCCATGTCCAGTTCTGTTCTTCCGGCATAAGGGCCGAAAGCTGACATTATTAATTTTTTTGGTCTCATTGCCTGCTCTCCCATACTTTCTCGATCAGCGAACTCATAAATTCCGTTTCCTCACGGTTCATCCCAACACCGTTCTGTTTCAAATAAAATTCGGAAAACAGCTGCAGCGGGGATTTCGTTTCGACGTCTTCCGCTGCACCGATTTCGATTCTGTGTCTTGTCCTTGTGTTGTCGTAATCAAGCTTCATCAAATTATGATAAACAACCCTCAGCTTTGCAAGCGCATCCGGAATATCTTCTTCATCCGTCAGCGTGATATGTGTATAGTCTTCCTGATAAGTTTTCCCTTCATAAAAACTCTTAAGCATCAAGTCCTCGTACTTCCCCTTGAGCTCAACCATATCACGAAGTGGGACGAGCGGGGTCTCACGAATTGCCACTGCCCCGTTTTCTCCTATTTCAACGATGCTCACCGACTTCCTGTCGTTTGCCTCCGAAAAAGAATATTTAAGCGGCGTTCCGCAGTATCTTACTTTCTCCGAGCCGATGTTCTGCGGCCTGTGTATATGTCCAAGAGCAACGTAATCAAATTTGTCAAAAACGGAAGCATCCACATTATCCGATCCGCCTACGGAAATTTCTTCCGATTCCGTTCTTGATGCCCCCGTAACAAACTGATGTGTTATCAGAATATTCCTGCTGTCTCCGGGTACCTGCATATTGCCGATTGCAATACGTATCGCATCCGTATAGGTTTCAATCCTCTCCTCGGGATAGAAACGCCGCACATGCGCAGGCTTAATAAACGGAAGCATATAAATCTTTACTTCTCCGTACTCATCGCTGAGTGAGAGCGGCGTTATTTCACCGTTATATACCGGCGAAAAATGAATTCCGCTTCTGTCCATCAGCCGGTTTCCGAAAGCAAGACGCTCCGCAGAATCGTGGTTGCCGCTGATAACGAAAACCTGCATGCTGCGTTTTGCCATTCTGACAATGAAGTCATCAAAAAGTTCAACGGCCTCCGCAGACGGAACCGATTTATCATAAACATCACCTGCAATAAGAACCGCATCCGGCTTTTCGTCATCTATCACATTGATAATTTTCGTCAAAATATACTTCTGATCCTCAATCAAGGAAAACTCGTTCAAACGTTTCCCCAGATGAAGGTCCGAAAGATGTATTAATTTCATATCTTTTCCCTTCGTCATTCATACGCAGCAATAATTTTCTTTGCAAGTTCCACCTGCTCCTTGGCAACATGGTCCGGCGACAAAATTTTAATATCGCCTCCGAAGTTCATAACCCATGTGAGAAAAACCGGACTCAACGCCACCTTTACGGTTACATCAAAGCTGTCCTCGCCGCTCACCTTCCTCAAGAGCACATCCTGTCCAAACCGGTTTATGATAGGGTCGGCCATTTGGTTCTTGCACCTCAGAGTTACGAACTCATCCCTGCCGTTGTACATGCCGAACATTTTCTTGGAATACAGTGCCATGTCAAAATCCTTGAAATGCTGCGCGCCTTCCCTTCTTTCCTTCAAAACGGTCATTTTCATCATCTTGTCCACCCGATAATGCTTAATCATCCCGGCCTCCGCATCAAATGCCACAAGATAATAATTTTCATCGTCCCAAGTAAGCGCCCAAGGGCTTACTTGATAGGTCTTCCCGCCACGCCTCAGTTCCTTCTCACCGTCAGCATTCCACTTGAAATACTTAAAAGAAATCTGCTTATCTCTGTTGATGGCATTGTGGATGTCGTCCACCGTGTAATAGATACTTTCGTTCATGTTCTTAATACGGTTTGTCACATGGACATTTCGCGAAAGTTTCTTTGCCTCGTACTTACTCGTCAGCCCTTCGATCTTCTTGATCAGTGTTTCACTTTTCTTGCGGGTAATGAACTTAGAACTCTGAACGGCATCCACAAGCAGCTTCAGTTCCGGAAGTTCAAACTCCCTGCTCGCCAAATAATACTCCGTCCGGTTTCCAATCGTATTCTTTTCAATGTCCACTCCTATGCTTCTCAGCGCCTCAAAATCATCGTATATGCTTTTCCGCTCAGCTTTAACACCGCAGAGGCTCAGTTCGCTGATGATCTCCGACATACTAAGCCCATGCTCATCATCGGTTTTCTCCTGCATGAGCCGGGCAAGATAGATCAGCTTCAATTTCTGATTTTGAGATTTCGCCATAATGGTTCTCCTTCCGTCATTCCTATACCGTTTTCATATTTATTAACTTGCTTCCTTCATCCGCATTCTTCCGAGCAGCCGCTGCAGTAAACTCCTTTCTTTCGGAGCATCAGCCGGAAGCGACTTGATTTGCTTATACAAAAGTTCCCCTTCTTTTCCGAGTATGTTCTTCATGAGCAGGCAAACCTTATCCCATGTTTCAATTACAGAAGGCTCCATAACGACCCCCTTCCAGATGGTTTCAATTCGCTTGACGATCATATCTTCTTGTAACTTTTCTTTCAGCAGACTTGCAATCGTGTCGAAGTGTTTATCCGAACTTACGAGAAAAATGGTTTTGCAGTCACGGCTGCCTATTCGTTCTGCCGCCGCAATTGAAATTGCGAAATCTACCGAATTCGGTGCTGACATAACTTTCTTGTAAAACACCCCTGCCTCGGTCATGCTCATAATGGCTTTTCTGTTCTTATCGCTCAAATAGTAAGTATTCTTTGCCGCATAAAAGATATGTACTTCATCACCTGCCGCAAGCAGCTCGATTCCCTTAATGTGTTCCTTTGGATTGTTGTCCCCGTCGATAAAATATATTGCCATGTTTTCCCTTTCATTATGTACTTTTCGCAGTCTGATTTCAAGTATATTGTAGCAAAACGTATGTACAATAAAAAGGACATGGCTTTTCATTTCAAAAAAAATTCCCAAATCCAATCATTTCGATGGTTTTGGGATTTGCTGCGTTTTCCTATTGTACACATCAATTACGCTTTGACTTTTACTGACTTAACCTTACTCCATGCGCCGTAAATGCCCTCACTAAAGTCGTGGTATGCTCTCACCTTTACAAAATATTTCCCGCTTTTCTTAAGCTTAATTGCCTTCTTTATCGTGTTTGCATCTGCATTATATATAGCTACTCCGCTCTTAAAGCTTTTACTTCTCGATATAGCGATTTGATACTTGTTTGCGTTTTCAGCCTTATTCCATTTAACAGTGATTTTCTTTTTAGCCTTAGCTTCCGGTTTAGAGTAAAATCCTATCCCCGGCAAAATAACCTCGATATCTTTTTTAAGTTTTCCGTAGCTTATAGTAAACTTTCCTAATTTTTCAGGGTTAAGCTGATATGTAATAGTCGTAAACTTTCCGCCGGTATAGTTCTTCTCATATTTTCTTTCGAGGATATTTAACGCTTTGCTTTCGGATTTGGCACCGGAAACCACCGTATATTTTGTGATGCCGTTCTCGGTGCTTTTAAGGGCAACAATCATATTATGCGATTCTTCTATTTTGTCAACATCCTCAAATACAACATTGCTTCCCATTGTAAGGGTTACGCCGTCATCTGCGACAGATTGTACATAGTACCACGGAATGCAAACAAGCTCTGTATCTTCATCCGCGGCAAAGGATGTATCTTCTAAAGCTTTGCTTTTACTGTAGAACTCCAACTGCCGTAGACTTTATCATCGTTATACGCGTTTATTGCTCTTACACGCACATAATATGTCTTACCTTTTGTAAGACCCGTTATCTTCTTTGATTTTACATTAGAGCCTTTTACAGTATATGTTTTTAAGTTCTTCGTAAATGCTTTGTTAGCAGCAACCTGTATTTGATATCCTGTGCCGGATTTTACTTTCCACGAAACATTTAGTTTTCCTGAAGCAGAAGAAGCCTTAACATTAGTTACTTTGAGCGGCTTAGTTAGAAGATTAAGACTAAGTGGTGATGCCGTTTGGCTGTACGAACCAATATTTGCTTTTGCTCTTATAGAAACATAATATTGCGAACCGGGTTTAAGATTTGTGAAATTGTATTCCGCTTCCTTCACTTCAACTGAGCCGGTGGATGTCGAAATTAAATATGAAGAAACATCATCTGCTGCGTCCCACGATAATCTTACACTATTTGTGCAGGAAGAGGTCTCTAGATTATCTATTATCCCAAATGCATTAAGTTTGACCGGGCAAGTGATAACAATCCCATCGCGATTCTTGAATTTGAGGTTATACACCTTGTTTTCAGCTAAACTTTCCGGAATTGTTATGGAGAGGCTTTCTATTGCCTTCTTTTTTTGCGTACCGGTTTGATAGTAAATGCTCTCGTTCTTGAAGATATCCGAAGCAGGATCTTCATCGCATCCAATATACATCAAAAGCCCCTTTCCCGGCATCGATATGCTATAGTATGATTTTTTATACGCAGGAGATAAGGTGGACGATGTTTTATCTGTAATATTTTGGGCAGAATAAGATGTTGCTGTAGCAAGAGGTTTTCCGTTGTGTGTGCCATCAATTCGGAGAAACGACAGTGTTGAAAAGTCCCGGCCTTTTACAGGATTCACCGTCGTTTTCGCTTCGTATTTCGTGCCGTCGTAGGTCCATGCAGCGGAAATCTTATAAGTGTCCGCAAGAGATAAGGAGTTGTTTCCAAGCGTCCTCGCGGCGCTTGAGTATATAATCCATATTCTTGGGAATATCCTGTCTTCAAGAGTGAAGCTTATTCCCCCTTTGTCTACAGATGTTGATGAGGAACTATTTCTTCCTGCCTTGAATGATTTGAATAAATCTAAAGATATTTTTTCTTCCCCAAAGGTAACTGTAACCTTGAAAGAGGATAAGAGTTTAGGATTATATGTAGTGTTTTCGTAATTACCGCATATAAAAGTGGTTCCATACGGAACTTCAGAATTATATTCTTTGTTGTCGAGATTACCGGTGTGTTCAAGCGTCAAATCGTTTTCGATTAAGTATATTCCACCCCGTGCATCATTACTATCAGCATACGCAATCACGGGTAATGCAAGAATCGCCATTATAGTGATAACAAATATCAAAATTCTTTTCATTTCTTTCTCCTTATAGAGTATATGTCCCTATCCAGTCATCTTCAAGGCTGCATAAAAGTCCAGCCATCGCAAGATCGCTTTTGACCTTCCCACGGTCTATCCGAAGATCTACATCGCTATGCTTTGAAGCGTCCCTTCTAGCCGCACAGCGACCGATTACTGTGCAGCAAGCAGCTTCTTGACCTTTTTACATTCTGCCACAAGCTGAAACTGGTTGTATTTTCTCTCCTGCTCATGCAATTCTGCGAGAATCTCTTTCTCCTGTTCGTTTGTTTCTTCTTCCTCAATGCCGAGTTCCGCGAAGACTTCCTCCGCTGGTCGTGTGCGACCAGTTGCTGCCTCTTTGATTGAAGCCTTTAACTGCTCGCGTTCTTCGTTGAGTTCTTCCTGTGTAAAGCCAAAGAAGGTCATTTCATGTAGAATCTGCGCGAGTACTGCGTAAATCTTCTTTTTCGTCAATTCAGTATCTGCAATGCAGTATCCCATGACTTCTGCAAAATCTACAAGAATCCATGAATATGTCTCAGGCTTATCGCACGCTAAAATATCAGTTTTTGTGCATAGAATGGTCTCCACCTTTTCTTCATAATTGCTATAAATCTTGTGACAAAAAAAGATCTTATCTTGTCCCGTTGAATCTACTTCCAACTTGCACAGCATTTCCAAAAATTCTAAAAGGCGCAGTCGGTATGCCTCTTTAATCTCTGCCACGGTTTTTTTAAAACGGCAAAAATTTTCGTATTCGATTGGATACTCACTGAAATATTCGTCTGCTATTTTGGCTACGTCCACTTCCTTTAACCAAGCATGTACTGTTTTCATAAACGGCCTCCTCTCTGTACTTTGATATTTATATGAATCTCCTGCATTTCAAGTTTATCTACATCATTTTATCATTAAATGATGTAGATAGCGAGTACTTTCTTATCAAACTTTACTTTAAGGAAGCCCTCGAAGAAGTAGGTCAATAAGCAATTATGTTTAGAAATTATTTCGTGTACCTTTTCTTCCAGCAGACTTGCAATCGTGTCAAAGTGTTTATCCGAACTTACAAGAAAAATATTTTTTCCGTCACGGCTGCCTATTCGGTCTGCAGCTGCAAGTAGATTGTAGCAAAACGTATGTACAATAGAAAGGACATGGTTTTTCATTTTAAAAAATCCCAAATCCAATCATTCCGATGGCTTTGGGATTTGCTTCATTTTCACGGACTTTATCAAGTTACTTTTTCTGAAATAAATATGTCAAATCTCTAGTTTCTCCAATCAAATCGATATTGAAACTGCGAAAAAGACGCTGCCAACCGTTATTGTCCAGCTCTACATCGATTTGATCTAATTCTTCCGCTGTCAATTTACGTTCATAAATAAACCCTAAATGGCGCTGGTAGGTAAAACCTTTGTCCATAAAAAAATCATACATGGCTTTCTGTACCTCATACGGTTTCATTCCATTTTTCCTAATCTTTTCAAGATCTGTAACAGGTTTTATTCTATGACGATATTCACTCATACCAATATCTCCTCTCTGTTTTCTCTTTGTTTACTCCACCTCGAAAGTTTCGTCCCCGAAAAATACTGCCCATGCAACCACATTTTCCTCTGACAAAACCAGTCCGCCATAACCGAAGTCTATATAAAATTCTTTCTCGTTCGCATTGTACCCGCCTGCACTCCAGTTGTACTCTCCGTCCTCCGATTTATAAACGAGAAAACAAAATTCACCGTCCTGCGGCAGTCCTTTTTCCGATACCAGATCCCATTTGTCTACGCTCAACTTAAAATTCATTTCCCTGCACCTCTTTCTTGTCGTTATATGAAACTAGAACCGCTGGGGGCAACGGTTCTGATTGCATGCACTGTTCAAACTCGCTCTCTGAAACCGTGACCTGAACAATTTTGTATGGATTGTTTAGCTCCGATTATCGGGATTACTTAGATTATTCAAAAATTACGGTGTATCATAATTCCTGTTGTCATTTTGTTGTCATATAAAACAAAATTAATTCCAAACTCTACTTATATACTTTATTTTTTTCTTGATTTTTCTTTTTAACATCTTTTTCTGTTTGGTCCATACATAAATAGGGAATGTATCTAATAGTGTAGTTGTTTTTGTTTATATTCAAACTTTTGTATGAATATGATGAACATGCAGGAATATGGGTACTATTATTAATCATTTTACTCTCCCTCTATTCTTTCCCACCCATTGGAATAGCTAGTAATATTAATAGAAAGTTGCATATTTGTTTCTCTCCAATAGGCAATACTTAATATGGTTTTCACTTCGTGTGCACAGTTTTTGCTTTCAATAGAAGCCATTAACTGTTTAAGCTCTATAGGAGCTTGTTGAGTGATTTCTGCGTTTTGTTGAGCTACATTTACTATTATATTATGTGCAAAATCTAAAGGCGTGTTTGCTGGTAATGTTACAATCGGGATATTACTAATTTTTCCTTTAGCTATTGGATCATTCATTAGCTCTGTTGTAGGATTAAACTCTGAAGAACAATGCATTTCACTATTAAAACTTTGCCAAATTTTCCACATCAAATTTTCTAAATTTTTTTCAGGATATATTATATTTAATCCTATTTCTTTGGCTTCTGATCTACTAACAGCATATCCGTGATGATAATATGAACTATTTAGAAGTTTTGCTATTGAACTTGCTTTGTTTTTATCATCCATATGCGTTTCAAGCATTTTCTCACTTAATGACAAAGATAGTTGTTGGCCGCGTTTTGCAGATCCTATTGGTAAAGGCCCAACTTCTTTTGATAAAGCATTAAAAGCTGTTATTAAATGTGATTGATCTGTTATGCCTACATCTTTTTTTATGAATTCTATATAATTTCTAATATCTTCAGAGCTAAAATTCAGTTGTGTCGGTTGACCAATTTCATTTTGTCTAGAAATAGTTAATTGGGGGTCTACAGGTCCTAAATTAGAGTACGGGTGCATAATAATTTCGTCAGCACCCAACGCTAATATTGTTGCAGCACTATATGCAACGTAAGGCACTAATACACTTATTTTTTTGAATTTTTCTCTTAAAATACCAATAATTCTTAGTGCTGTTATCGGATCACCACCATTGCTAATAATCAAAAAATCTATTTCGTCTTTCTCTTCCGGTATAGTTTCTATTTGCTCAATTATGCTTGTTAAAGAATCTACTGACATTTGAGAAGAAATATTAGGTCTAATTGATGTAACATAAACAATTAGAGGCCTTTGTCTAAGTTTCTCGCATTCTCTATATAAATCTATTCTTTCTTCGTAGCTCATAATCATATTGCCTTTCTATAAATAATATTATTGTTTAGTTATATACTAGTCTGAATATATCTGTTGTACCACTCATGCGGCGGTAATGTTGAATTAAATGCTGCTTCAAATAGTGGATACAGTTCCTTATAGGTTTTCCTGTTAGAAACAATCTTTTTTAATTCTGATGTCTGTAAAGGAATAATTTTCATTCCCGTTACAGACTTTGAATAATCCTGGGAGTCGTAAAACGGTGTTGTTTTTCGGCTTCGAAAATCTGCAATTACATTTATATCGAGATAAGTAGTCGCAAATACACAATAAGAATTCATATTGCCCGTACGAATTAAATGTCTTCCTAAATGTCTTGAAACAGGCTCCATTTCCATTCTTCGCTGGTTTGTGCTATCAGCAAGGGTTGCTTCTAGCAAAAGTGTATGTTCCGGATAAACCTCTGTCGTCTCATATTCATAAACTATATCTGCCTCACCGCCTGCAGCGTGGGTTTTCGGCAATAAGTCGGCATCGAGTGAAAGCTTCATATAATCAAGAATTTTACCGTGTCTTTCGCTTGCTTTGTACCACAGAATTCCTAACACATATTCAAAAATGGTTGGTATATCAGCATTGTCGGTAACCATACTTCTAATCTCATCATCATTTCTGCTTTCAAAGCAATCAAGAAGTAATAACAACCTGTCGTCTGTAAATTTAGTATCAATGAGATGTTGTAATCTCTGATAACGTGTATCCTCTAAAGCATCTCGTGCCGACTGCATGTTGGAAACATTTATGCCAAGTTCTTTGTTGATTCCAGCAATGATAGTTTCGTCGCTTACGACAAGGCATTCCGATATTTCAGTAAGAGAACAATCTTCGTACAACATCTTCGAAGAAGTAAATGTGTCTTTATATAATTTTTCTGCAATTGACTTAAAAAAATATTTAGGTACAATATCAAACTTTATCGTATTGTCTTCAAACAAAACAACATCTGTCGTTCTAATATATCGCCGATTCAAATCAAGATAATCTGACAGCGTAGCTTTTGCTTTAAAAAGATGCATTGTATAAAAAAATACTCTTTTAAAACTTTCTTCATCAGAAACTTCATTAAATTTTGTTTGCTTTAAATGCTCTAATGGGCTTTTCTTAATAGTTGCTTCAGATGTGGTGTCGAATAAGTAACTCCGCCACCACTTTCCTATGTTTATATTCTTAGTAGCCTGATATATTGCAGATATACTTTCCACGTTATTATTTACAAATGTCTCAAATAGTGCATTATAAAGTTCATAATATGTTCTATCATATCGTCTGCTTTTTCTGTTAAGGCCTATTTCGCATATCAAATCCCTTGAAACTTCATTTTCAAGAAGGTATGCTAATGCCAACTTATAGTTAGGCATATTCATCATACGTTTTATAATAATTTCGTCGATGCTAGTCCTGCCTGTACGTAGCATTGAAATACCATCAACAATTTCGGCCATTTCTTTTTCTCCAATACATAATGGCAACAGATATGTATATTCGTCAAGCGTCAGGTAATCAAATTTGTTCAGTAAATGAATCAATACCATGAACGGACGGACAGTGCGTCCGTCAATACTATAATGCGTTTTCAGCAGTTGTTTCAAATAAATAAAGCTATCCCGTGCTATTTGAAATTGGTTGTTGGAGGAAAAATCGTTTTGGAAAGCGATTTTTAGTAATGATTTCCCAGCATTGCTCAAATTCCTGCCAGCATCAATTAATCCTATATCAACCAATCCGGATGTTTTTTCACGCGCATCTTTAGGTTTGTTCTCGGCTTCTCCCTCCAAAAAACCTTTTGACTGCATGAAATCATAATATCGAGCCTGCAAAGTTTTGTTTCCAGTCCATTCCTCATTTTTATTTTCTTCAAGCGACCAAAACTCATCTAATAAAACAAGTTGTTCTTCAATAGTTTTATTGAAATTTCTTGTTCTAAAGCTGGTAGTGCCTAGACTCCAACAGAAACTTTTATATGGAATTATATTTGGCATAGCTACTTCCTCTCAATAATTAATTATCAGCACCTCTTCTGAAGCAGAAGTCTTATCCTTCGTTTGATAGTTTGAATTTGAATAGCTGAAATTAAGTTGTATAATTTTATATTTATCTGCGTTTTTATCAAGCCAGTCAACTAAGATATTGTTTTCCCTGCCTTTGCTTCTCAGCACATTCGATAATGCAAAACGAATATTTCTGCCGTTCAATTCATCTAAAAAAGAAAGTAAGTCTTTTTCGTCAGTCTCGCTCCATCCCCCTCGTTCATTATAGGTTGCACAGGTTATCAAATAAGGTGGATCTGCATAAACAAAATCTTGGGATGTCAATGCAAATACATCGAAATCTCTGAAGTCTCGGCAAGAAAAAATGCAATTTTGTCTCACAATTCTATCAATAAAACTTATAAGTTTTTGTTCCATCTTTTTATTGAAATCCCTTTTACCTACAGGTAAGTTAAATTCTCCGTGTGAATTAAATCGAATTTGGTTATTAAAGGAATATACAATCATTACATAGAGCATGATGTAATAATAATCATCCAACTTTCCGTCAGCATGTTTTTGATTAAAATCCTTACGCAGTTTTAAATAACCATCTCTATTATAATTGCTAAGACCTTTGCTACTTTCACACTCATAATAAGTATAGCCGTTTTTACTCACAAGGGATAAGTTATACTTTTCTATAATTTCATAAATCCGATCTAAAGTTTCATCTTTATCAAGATTTTTGAACGTGTTATACAAATGAAGTAAATTCTCATTTAAATCATTGTATATAACTTTATTGCAATTAACATTTATACCTACATTACAACCACCACAAAATAAATCTACAAGGGTATTTATGTTTTGGGGAAATAATGGCAAAATTTGAGGTAATAACTTATATTTCCCTCCCGTGTAATTAAGTGGTGATTGTATCATATTGATTTACTCCTATTCAAAGCAAACACACAGGAACAGTCTCTCTGCATTTTCAGCTATGTCAGATTTTCCGGTTGTAAATGCCTTATAACTTTCTTCAAAGACTTTTACGGTTCCTTTTGCATTTAGTATTTTCAAAATATCTTCATCGGAAATTTTTGCATTGGAGCGGCAATTACCTTTATCGGCCATATTATTGTAAGAAAGCAAGATGTATTTAGCTTTTATATCATTTATCAAGGTTTCAAATGCTTTTGTTGCCCCAGTTGTGCAATACTTACTCTTCATACCGCTTCTGTCCATCTTCTTGGCTACCCCGAACACTTGTGGCTTTTCCCAGCGCGCTACATTTTCAAGCAAATGATATGAATCACAATATTGTCTTGAATTGTACGGAGGATCAATATAAACAAGGTCTGCTTCAATCCGCTTAACAAGGTTATTTGCATCCTCATTAAAGCATTGATTTAAGGGATGATTATCAACCTTCGCCAAAGGAACAGAGAGTTCCAACGAATCATCAAATTCTGCGTTCTTTCGATATGCATCGTAATGTCCGCAAGTCACAGCAATTTTATCCATTCCATAAAGCAATGATGTAATCAGGATTGCCCTCTCGCGGTTATTCAAATTACCTTTTTTATAATTTCGTTCTATATCCTCACGAATATACCCAATTTTAGCACAGTCTTTCTTACTGAAATAGGTATCTGCAAAATTACGCGTCATATAGTTCTCACCGCAATTTGCTTTCCCATTGTACATGACTACATAATCAATTATTTTTTGTGTGTCATAGCTTTCCGCTCCAAACCAAGCATAATTGCAAACATAATTACTATACATCAAATCATTCGTAATAAGCATTTTATCTGCAAAAGCAGAGGATACAGCACCTGTTCCTGCAAAGATATCCGCAACTGTTTCGATATTAGTACATTCTTCATCTACAACACTTGTGATAAATGAAAGTAACTTATATTTATTGCCTAAGTAGCGTCTATTGTTTATCAATGAGGTTTTATATTTCATTCCTGTTGTACTCATTGTAATTCCTCCGCCAGTAATTCTAACTTGATTTTACAAAATATTCTGTCCATTAAAACGGACTTGGCGTAAATATCTTTAAAAAATCGTGAAAATTCTTTAAAGAAATTTGCTTTTTTCATGCCTGCTGATTATTCAAACTCAATCGTCCCAGGTGGCTTCCCGGTGCAGTCGTACACGACGCGGTTGACGTGGTCGACTTCGTTGACGATGCGGGTGGTGACGCGGTCAATCAAATCCCAAGGCAGGTGCGCTGCCTCGGCGGTCATGAAGTCGCTGGTCGTCACAGCGCGGAGCGCGATTGCGTAGTCATAGGTTCGGAAGTCGCCCATAACGCCGACGGAGCGCATGTTGGTGAGCGCCGCGAAATACTGACCCAAAGTGCCCGGGTGTCCGAACTGCGGAATCCGGCCTTCGCTCATCGCGCGCGCGATTTCCTCGCGGTAGATATAGTCGGCATCCTGCACGATTTTTACCTTTTCGGCAGTCACTTCGCCGATGATACGGATGCCAAGACCCGGTCCCGGGAACGGCTGACGGAAAACTAAGTAATCCGGAATACCAAGTTCCAGACCGGCGCGGCGCACTTCGTCCTTAAACAGCATACGAAGCGGCTCGATAATTTCTTTGAAATCAACATAGTCAGGAAGTCCGCCTACATTGTGGTGGGACTTGATGACTGCGGATTTGCCGAGGCCGGACTCGATAACGTCCGGATAAATCGTGCCCTGAACCAGGAAGTCAACAGCACCGATTTTCTTTGCTTCCTCTTCGAAGACGCGGATGAACTCCTCACCGATGATTTTGCGCTTTGCCTCCGGCTCGGTTACGCCGGCAAGCTTGGAATAAAAGCGCTCCTGTGCGTTCACGCGGATAAAATTCAGGTCATACGGACCGTTTGGACCGAAGACAGCCTCAACCTCGTCGCCTTCGTTTTTGCGAAGAAGACCGTGGTCAACGAAAACGCAGGTAAGCTGTTTGCCTACAGCCTTCGAAAGCAGCACTGCCGCAACCGAAGAGTCAACGCCGCCCGACAGGGCGCAAAGCACCTTGCCATCTCCGACTTTTTCGCGGATTTCGCGGATGGTCGTTTCCACGAAGCTGTCCATCTTCCAGTCGCCTTTGCAGCCGCAGACTTTGAGCACAAAGTTCTGCAGCATCTTGAAGCCTTCCACGGAGTGCATAACTTCCGGGTGGAACTGCGTCGCATAGAAGCCCGCCGCAGCATTTTCCATAGCTGCTACCGGACAGACCGGCGTGTGTGCCGTCACTTTGAAGCCGGAAGGCACAGTTTCGATATAGTCGGTGTGACTCATCCACATAATCGTATTGCCCGGCCTGCCACAGCCCGTCGTCTCCGGACCGCCAACGCCAAGACCGGAAAGCAGGCCGCTGCGGTCGTCAACCGTAACCTCAGTTCTGCCGTATTCACTGACCGGAGCCGTCGCAACCTTGCCGCCGAGCTGGTGAGCAAGAAGCTGCGCGCCGTAGCAGATTCCGAGCACCGGAATGCCAAGCTTAAAAACTTCCGGATTGCACTGCGGGGAATCCTCGCCGTACACGCTGTTCGGGCCGCCCGTCAGAATAATCCCGGACGGAGCCAGCGCCTTCAGTTCATCCATCGAAATCGTGTAAGGATGAACCTCGCAATATACATTACATTCACGGACACGGCGGGCAATCAGCTGGTTATACTGGCCGCCAAAGTCCAAAACTACGATATTTTCTCTCATAAATCCACCTCAACTACTTAATCACATTTCCGGACGCGTCTTTGAGGATAACATCGTGCGCGCCGCCTTCCACGATGGATGTCGCCGAAACGAGCGTCAGCTTCGCCTTTTCCTGCAGTTCTTTAATCGAAAGCGCGCCGCAGTTGCACATCGTGGATTTTACCTTTGTGAGGGAGAGGTTCACATTGTCGTGAAGCGATCCGGCATACGGAACATAGGAATCAACGCCCTCTTCAAACTTCATGCGAGGGTCGCCGCCGAGGTCATATCTCTGCCAGTTTCTTGCACGGTTTGAGCCTTCGCCCCAGTATTCTTTTACATAATTACCATTTATATTCAATTTGTTTGTCGGAGACTCATCAAAACGCGCAAAATATCTGCCGAGCATGATGAAGTCCGCGCCCATGGCAAGCGCAAGCGTCATGTGGTGGTCGTAAACGATTCCGCCGTCGGAGCAAATCGGAACGTAAATTCCGGTTTCTTTGAAGTACTCGTCACGAGCCGCAGCAACCTCGATAACCGCAGTCGCCTGTCCGCGGCCGATGCCCTTTTGTTCACGCGTAATGCAGATGGAGCCGCCGCCGATACCGATCTTCACGAAGTCCGCCCCAACATCCGCAAGGTAACGGAAGCCTTCGCCGTCAACGACATTGCCTGCACCGATCTTCACACTGTCGCCGTATTTTTCGCGCACCCAGCGAATCGTATCTGCCTGCCACTCACTGTAACCCTCGGAACTGTCGATGCAAAGCACATCCACGCCTGCCTCAACCAGCGCCGGGATTCGTTCTTCGTAGTCACGCGTGTTGACGCCTGCGCCTACCACATATCTCTTATGCTCGTCCAAAAGTTCGTTCGGATTATCCTTGTGCGAATCATAGTCTTTGCGGAAAACAAAATGCGTCAATCTCTGATTTTCGTCGATAATCGGAAGTGCGTTCAGCTTATTATCCCAAAGAATGTCATTCGCTTCACTCAAGGTGATTCCCGACTTTCCGTAAACGAGTTTTTCAAACGGAGTCATAAAGTCGCTGATCGGCGTGTCCATTTCCATTCTGGAAACGCGGTAGTCTCTGCTCGTCACAAGTCCGAGAATTCTGCCTTCTGCCGTGCCGTCGTCCGTGATTGCAATTGTGCTGTGACCTTTAAGCTCCTTGAGCTCGAGCACATCGCGAAGCGTCTGGTTCGGTCTGAGGTTGGAGTCGCTGGTCACGAATCCCGCCTTGTGCGTCTTTACGCGGCGCACCATTTCCGCCTGATTTTCAATCGACTGTGAGCCAAATATAAAAGAAATTCCACCTTCTTTCGCAAGCGCGACCGCCATTTTGTCATCGGAAACGGCCTGCATTACAGCAGAAACTAATGGAATGTTCATTGTGATTTCAGGTTTTTCGCCCTTTTTGAATTTTGTTACCGCAGTTGCCAGCGAAACCGCTTCAACGCGGCATTCCTTGCCGGAGTAGCCCGGAACTAAAAGGTATTCGTTAAATGTTCTTGATGGTTCTTCAAAGTAAAACGCCATTTTCTCCTCACTTTCTTCTCTTTTGGTTTATATAAAAAATCTTTTCTTGACAAAAATATTACTAATTATTTTATACCAAAATCCTGTTTTTTTCAAGGGCGTTTCGTGACAAATTTCGACATCTGTGGTAAAATACTGTTTACAATACTTTAAACTTTTTCACGGGGGGACAATCAATTTGGGTATATTCAAACGAAAAAAAATTACGACCGCTGCAGTATTCACACTTACGGCAATGCTTACGTTTACATCGATGGCTTTTGCCGAGGAAACTCCGACGGACAAAATCACGGTTATGCTGACGGGCGATCTTATGTGCCAGCGTTCTCAGCAGCTAAAGGCTTTTGACGGCACAAGCTATGACTTTAAACCGACCTTTCGGTATGTTAAAAAGATTTTCGATGAGGCGGACATCGTAATCGGGAACTTGGAAACACTGGTAAGCGAGAGCCTTCCGCTTTCCAAGGACATGAATCTTCTTCAGGGCAAACCATATCTCAACGCACCGAATGAATGGCTGGATGCCCTGGAATATGCCGGGTTTGACGGACTCATCATGGCAAACAATCATGCATGCGACGGAGGAAAGACCGGAATAATTGAGACTTTGGAAGAATTGGACAGACGCGGCATTCCGCATACGGGTCTTTACAGAAGCAAACAAGAAAAGCGATACTTCACACTGGAGCGAAACGGCATCAAAATCGGCATTCTCTCCTACGCGGCATATTACAATTTAAAGGACAAATTTCTTACCGGGGAAGAACAAGATACTATGTTGAGCCGGCCAATCCAGAATAAAATGAATGCAGATGTCCAGGCCCTGCGTAAAGAGGGTGCGGAATACATCATTGCATACAGCCATTCCGGCACAGAGTATTCCCATGTTCCGGCAGCCAGGCAGGAGCGGTATGGTGCGATGCTCGTTCAGGCGGGTGTTGACTACATCGTCGGTTCGCATCCGCATGTTTTGCAGCCCTACGAACCACTACGCTATCGGGATACCGTAACCCCCTATATTTACTCAATGGGGAATTTTACCTCATCCATGCTCGGATCAGCCACAAAAGAAACCCTGATTCTGTCCCTCACCCTTGAACGGGACGAGTCCGGCGAAGTTGCGCTTGCAGAACAGACCTACTATCCGTGCTACATGCTTGATGAATACGAAAAAGAGCCTTTCGTTCTCATTCCCGAGGATAAAGACTGCAACGGCAATCTTTATGAGAATGCACCAAAGGCTCTCGTAAATCAACTAAAGGGCTATTTTAAACATATCCGAAAAATCGTCGGAAAACTCGACTGATTTCAGTCCGGCTGCAGTATTATCTCAGCCTGTGATTTTGCGAACAGAGGACCATGGACCTTCCATGGTTCTTTTATTTCCGCGCGTGTCCGTGGTTTCGGTAAGGGCCCGCACTTTTACATAATAAATGCTTTCTTTTTTCAGGCCCTTCAAAGTTGTTTTCGTAAGACTGCCCTTCACAAGCTTGGTTTTGCTCTGCTTTGCGAAATTTTTCTGTGTTCCGTAAACGACTTCGTAAGTGGTTACGCCTTCCTGCTTTTTCCACGCCAGTGCAGCCCGGGATTTTTTCCTTTTCAGCGCTTTGTCGGTCCAAAATGTTTTATGCGGTTTTACTTGAAATGTAACCTGCAGATTCGCAGGCTGGAAAAGGGTCGTCCCCTCTGTACGAATCGACACAATTGCCCTGCCCGGCCTCAAAACCTTCGTCTGCCCGCCCTTTGAAACGCTTACTACCGCCGGATCGGAAGAAACAAACACAAAACCTGTGCCGTCTCCATCTGTCTTCGGCTCAAGAAGCGGAGCTTCCCTGCCTGCCGTCAATGTGTATTTCGTCTTTGCGATTGTCAGCTGCTGCGGTTTTCCCACAACCGAAAAAAAGCTGTATGCCTCTCCCTCATAGGTTTGTGTATCTTTCGCCGTAACCGATACTTTGTATTCGCCGACCGCGCTGATTGCTTCAACTTCTTCATAATTCGCATTCGCAAAACTGTGTACGCGATAATATTTCACATCATATTCATCCGGCTTTAAGCTGAGGTCTTTCTGCACCCCGCCCTCTTCGTCATCAATCCGGCCGCTGACGGAAACAATCTTCGGTGTTATCACCGAGCCGTTGGCCGTTGCCATATAACGATCAAGAACAACCGTCAGCTTCTCTATGTTAATTTTGACCGGTTCCTGCACCTCTGCCGTGCTGTCCGGTGTTTCCTTTTCCTCCGCAACATCTGCATAGACATTTGCAGCCGATGTAAACAGCAGTGCCAAGACTGCCCCCAATGTGATTATTCGTATTAATTTCTTTTTCATTTTCTCAATCCTCTCATACCTTTTGCTCCTAACATCATACCTTATTCGCACCGTTTTTTCAAGACATCTGTCTTGCAAGGATAAAATTCTCGAAAGAAAGCATACTACCCATAGAAAAAATCTGATTACGGAGGATGATCATGTCTAAAATGTTTTGTTTTCAATGCCAGCAGACGGCCGGAAATTCAGGATGTGTCCGCTCCGGTGTCTGCGGCAAGCAGCCGGAAACCGCCAATTTGCAGGATAAACTTATCTGCGAGCTGATACTGCTTGCCGAAGCCGCCGAAAGCCGCAAAGAATATCCTGAGGAAGCAACGCGCCTCATCGCAGACGGGCTTTTTACCACACTGACAAATGTAAATTTCGATAACGCTGCCATTACCCGGTTTACCGACCGCGTAACATCGCTTAGGCGCAAACTTTCATACGGTGCGGAAAGACATCCGCAAAGCTGCAGCCTGATTTCCCTTTGGGAAGGAGATACGGATATTGTTTCCCTGCGTTCGACGCTTTTGTTTGGCATGAAGGGCATGGCAGCCTATGCACACCACGCTTACAGGCTGGAGTGCGATGATGCGGATGTCTCTGCGTGGTTCTACAAAGGGCTGTGCGCGCTTAACAAGGAACACACGCCGGAAGAGTGGCTGCAGCTCATCATGGAATTCGGTCAAGTGAACCTCAAATGCATGGAAATGCTTGACCGTGCGAACACGGGTGCTTTTGGAAATCCGGCACCTGCACGCGTAACCTGCGACATAAAAAAAGGCCCCTTCATCGTTGTATCGGGACACGACCTCGAGGACCTGCATGAGCTGCTGGAGCAGACGGAGGGCAAAGGAATCAACATCTACACGCACTGCGAGATGCTCCCTGCACACGGCTATCCGGGACTTAACAAATTTCCGCACCTTGCGGGCAATTTCGGCACCGCATGGCAAAGCCAGCAAAGAGAATTCGAGGACATCCCCGCTCCGATTCTTTTTACAACCAACTGTCTGATGCCGCCGCGCGACAGCTATAGGGACAGAGTCTATACAACCTCTGTCGTAGGGTTTGACGGACTCGTTCACATCGAAGAAAAAGAAAACGGCAAGAAAGACTTCTCGCCGCTGATTCAAAAAGCGCTCGAACTTGGGGGTTATGAACACGACCGCAGCATGAGCGGAATAAACGGCGGACATATGCTGACCACCGGTTTTGCTCACAATGCGATTTTATCCAATGCAGATAAAGTGATTTCTGCTGTCAAATCAGGAACAATAAAACACATCTTCCTCGTCGGCGGCTGTGACGGTGCACACCCGGGAAGAAATTACTACACCAAATTCGTCAAAGAGGCACCGCTGGACACTTTAATTTTGACGCTTGCCTGCGGAAAATACCGTTTCAACGATCTTGACCTGGGTGAAATCAACGGACTTCCGCGAATTATGGATGTCGGCCAGTGCAACGATGCCTACAGTGCGGTCCGGGTCGCACTTGGCCTTGCGGATGCCTTTGGGTGCTCGGTAAACGAACTGCCTCTCACTCTTGTACTTTCTTGGTACGAGCAAAAGGCAGTCTGCATTCTTTTAACCCTTCTTTCCATCGGAATAAAGGGCATGTATCTTGGTCCTACACTACCGGCGTTTTTATCGGAGTCTGTCGTAAAGCTGCTTGTCGACACCTTTGATCTCAGACCGATAACTGCACCGGAGCAGGATCTGGACGATATATTGGGACTCGCATGAGTCCCAATTTCGTACATATTTTTCATTATCTTTCGATGTATTCGTCTCTGCCTGCGCCGACCGAAATGTATTTAATCGGGCAGCCAACTGCCTTTTCAATCATTTCCACATAGTCACATGCCGCCTCCGGCAGTTCGTCAAAATGCCTGCATACGGAAATATCGCAGTTCCATCCCGGAACATACTCGTAGTGCGGTTTCGCACCGATAAGCGCAGCTCCCGTAGGGAAGGAATCCGTGAGCTTTCCATCCACTTCGTAGTGTGTGCATACAGGGATTTTTTCCATATAGGAAAGAACGTCCAGTTTTGTGAGTGCAATTGCTGTTGCTCCCTGCATCTTGGTTCCGTAACGCGAAGCAACCACATCGAATCCGCCGACTCTGCGAGGGCGGCCTGTAGCCGCACCATACTCAGCACCTGCTTCCCGGAGCGCATCTGCCTCCGCACCGAACATTTCGCATGTGAATGGACCCTCACCTACACAGCTGGAATATGCTTTCATAATCCCGATAACCTCGTCTGTCTTATAGAACGGGATTCCCGCCCCAATCGGTGCATAGGCTGCAATGGTGGAAGAGGAAGATGTATAAGGATAAATTCCGAAGTCGATGTCCCGGAGTGCTCCAAGCTGTGCTTCAAACATCAAATTTTCTCCGGACTTTACAGCCTCATCCAGGAATTCCGTAGTATCTTTGATGTACGGTACAAACGGCATTCCGTAATTTTCAAGCCATTTCATCATGTTGTCCGCAGATATCGGTTCGTGTTCATATCCACCGCTTACCGTAAGATTCTCCCACTCTACCAAGTCTTCCACTCTGGTGCGTAAACTTTCCTTATCGAGCAGATCACCCATTCTTATCGTTTTTTTCATATATTTGTCCGCATAAACCGGCGCAATGCCGCGTCTTGTGGAGCCGAACTTCTTGTCTGCAAGCCGTTCCTCTTCCAGAATGTCACGCATTTTGTGATAAGGCATGCAGATGGTTGCTCTGTCGCTTATGACAAGATGCTTCGGGGTAATCTCAATTCCTTTTTCGTAAAGGGAATCCACCTCATGGTAAAGATGCTCCACATCGATTACCATGCCCGGTCCCATCACATTCACGGTCTCATCGCGGAGAATTCCGGAAGGCAGAAGGTTCAGGATGAACTTGCCCTTTTCGTTTACGACCGTGTGCCCCGCATTGTTTCCGCCCTGATAACGGATTACTACATTATATTTTTCGCTGAGAAGGTCAACCATACGGCCCTTTCCTTCATCGCCCCAGTTTGTTCCGACTACTGCTGTTAACATTTTTTTCGCCTCCTTACAACCGTTTACACATTTATCTTTACTTCGACCCTTGCCTCGCCTTGGTTTTCCTCGAGCAAAGGACGCACTGCATCATTTAAAAATTTCTCGGTCTGCTCCGGTGCACACCCGATAAACTTCCTCACATCCAATATTTCCGCAAGACTTTCGTCAGTGAGAGCAAAACGCTCATCTGCCTTCAACGCTTCCAGAAGATTGTTTTCCATTCCTTCTGCCTTGACGCGGATGGCTGCTTCCTGTGAGTATCTGCGAATCACTTCATGGAGTTCCTGCCGGTCGCCTCCGCGGCTTACGGCATCCATGAGGATGTTTTCCGTTGCGATAAAAGGCATTTCCTCCGCAAGATGCTTTTCCATAACCTTCGGATAAATTCTGCCGCCTTCTATAACATTAATTGCAAGGGACAGGATTCCGTCCGTCGCAAGAAAACATTCCGGTATCGAAATTCTGCGGTTTGCCGAGTCATCCAGCGAACGCTCAAGCCATTGAACCGCCGAGGTGTCCGCCGCATTTGAAGCACAGTTTATCACATATCTTGCCAGCGAAGTGATACGCTCCGAACGCATTGGATTTCGCTTATATGCCATTGCCGATGAGCCGACCTGGCTCGTCTCGAATGGTTCGTCAAATTCCTTCATGTGTGCCAGCAGTCTTATGTCAATGGCCATCTTGCTGCAGCTCTGTGCAATGCCCGACAGGACATTGAGGACAAAACTGTCCACCTTGCGGGAGTAGGTCTGCCCCGAAACAGGCATGCACGATTCAAATCCCATTTTCTCTGCGATTTTTCCTTCAAGTGCTTCCACCTTCTCCCGGTCACCGTCAAAAAGCTCAAGAAAACTTGCACAGGTTCCCGTCGTGCCCTTGCATCCCAAAAGTTTCAAGTGTCCAAGCTCATACGAAAGCCTCTCAAAGTCCATGATAAAATCCTGCAGCCACAAGCATGCCCGTTTGCCCGCAGTCGTCGGCTGTGCCGCCTGAAAATGCGTATAGGCAAGTGTCGGTGTGTCCTTGTGTTTTTCCGCAAAATCCGCCAGTGCCGCAATCAGTCCCAGCAGAAGTTTCTTTATCTGAAGAAGTCCTTCCTTCATTTGTATGATATCCGTATTATCACCTACGAAGCAGCTCGTTGCCCCTAGATGTATAATCGGTGCCGCCGCCGGGCAGGCATCCGCATAAGTCTTGATATGTGCCATTACATCGTGTCTGAGTTTATGTTCATAATCGGCAGCTCTTGCGTAATCCTCATCTGTAAGTTCCTGATGTGCACGCAGCTGCGCAAGTTGTTCGTCGGTAATCGCAAGTCCCAGTTCCTGCTCACTCTCCGCAAGGGCTGTCCACAGCTTTCTCCAGGTCGAAAATTTGCAATCCGGGCTGAAAATATGCTGCATTTCCTTCGATGCATATCTTGCGCAAAGCGGATTTTCGTATATTTCTTTTCCCATAAAGGTCTCCTTGTTTTTTCTTATATTTTACCTTTTAAAGCGCTTTCTATCAATCCCAAAAACAGTGGATGCGGTTTATTCGGCCGGCTTTTGAATTCCGGATGGAACTGCACACCCACGAAGAAGTCATTTCCCGGCACCTCAACGGTTTCAACAATGCTCCCGTCAGGTGAGGTTCCGCTGATTACAAGTCCTGCGTCTGCAAGAAGCTGTCTGTAATCATTGTTGAATTCATAGCGGTGACGATGTCGCTCGGTAATTTCAGCTTTTCCGTAACATGCCGCCATCTTTGTGCCTTCTGCGATTCTGCATGGGTACGCACCGAGGCGGAGTGTGCCGCCCTTGTCAACCTGGTGGCTCTGATCCGGAAGGAAATCGATTACCTTATTGCGGCTCAGTTCGTCAAATTCTCCTGAGTTTGCATCCGAAAGTCCGCACACATGTCTTGCGAAATCAATTACCGCAACCTGCATTCCCAGGCAGATTCCAAGGTACGGAATGTTCTTTTCCCTGCAGAACTGCGCCGTGAGAATTTTCCCTTCGATTCCGCGGTTTCCAAATCCGCCCGGAACAACAACTCCGTCCAAGCCGCCGATAATTTCTTCTACAGTCTGCTCATTTATCTGCTCAGAGTCAATCCATTCAATTTCTACATTAGTTTTGAAGGCATATCCTGCATGCCGCAGTGCCTCCGCAACCGACAGATATGCATCGTGCAGTTGAACATATTTGCCTACCAGACCAATTCTGACCGTATGCTCTGCATTGTGAATGTTGTCAATCATCTTTCTCCAGTCTGTAAGGTCCGGTGTCGGAGCAGCAAGACCCAATTCTCGCAGAACAATATCCGAAAAATTATGTGCTTCGAGCATCAGCGGTGCCTCATACAGCACCGGGATCGTTATGTTTTCAATGACACAGTCCGGTTTCACATTGCAGAACAATGCAATTTTCTTAAAGATGCTTTCTTCTATCGGTTCGTCTGCCCGCAACACGATAATATCCGGTTTGATCCCCAGTCCCTGCAGATTCTTAACCGAGTGCTGCGTCGGCTTGCTCTTATGCTCGTCCGATCCGTGAAGATACGGTACGAGCGTCACATGTATATAGAGGGAGTTCTCCTCGCCGACCTCAAGTCCCACCTGTCTGATGGCCTCAAGGAAAGGCTGGCTTTCAATATCTCCCGTTGTTCCTCCGACCTCGGTTATGACAATATCCGCCCCGGACGCACGCCCGACATTGTAAATAAACGATTTGATTTCATTCGTGATGTGTGGAATCACTTGGACGGTTTCCCCGAGATATTCCCCACGGCGTTCTTTGTTCAATACATTCCAGTACACCTTGCCGGATGTCAAATTTGAAAACCGGTTCAGGTCTTCGTCGATAAATCTTTCATAATGTCCAAGGTCCAGGTCCGTCTCCGCTCCGTCTTCCGTTACAAAAACTTCGCCGTGCTGGTATGGACTCATCGTTCCCGGATCTACATTTATATATGGGTCAAGCTTTTGCGCTGCAACCTTCAGTCCGCGCTCCTTCAGGAGTCTTCCGAGTGAAGCAGCGGTGATACCCTTGCCGAGCCCTGAAACTACTCCTCCTGTTACAAAAATATACTTTACCTGCTTCATTATTTTCCCTCCTTCGTGCTTAAACCTATAACAAAAAAACATTATTATTTTAATCTTCGAATTGTTGTTTGTCAAGTTTTTTCGTCTATGAATACAAAATATTATTGTGCTTTTTGTGCTTTCCGCACTATTGTCTTTTGCCGCATACAAAAACCGGTGCGCGTGCACCGGTTTTCTTACCTATTATATTATAGTCCTGCCTGCTGGCGAAGCGTTTCTGCTTTGTCCGTGTGTTCCCAAGGAAGGTCAACATCTGTCCTGCCGAAGTGTCCGTATGCAGCAGTCTGCTTGTAGATCGGTCTTCTGAGATCCAAATCACGGATGATTGCAGCCGGTCTTAAGTCAAAGTTCTTTTCAACCAATTCCGCAATCTTTTCATCGTCGATCTTGCCTGTGCCGAAGGTGTCAACCAGGATGGAAACCGGTTTTGCAACACCGATTGCGTATGCAAGCTGGATTTCAACTTTGTCGGCAAGGCCTGCCGCTACGATATTCTTTGCAGCATATCTTGCAGCGTATGTTGCCGAGCGGTCAACCTTTGTAGGGTCCTTGCCGGAGAAGGCACCGCCGCCGTGGCGAGCATATCCGCCGTAAGTATCTACGATAATCTTACGTCCCGTAAGTCCGGAATCTCCGTGAGGTCCTCCGATTACGAAACGTCCTGTAGGATTTACATAGTATTTTGTCTCATCGTCAAGAAGTTCTGCCGGAATAATCGGCTTAATTACATGTTCGATGAGGTCAGCCTTAATCTGTTCCTGCGTTGCTTCCGGGTCATGCTGCGTTGAAATCAAGATTGTATCGATTCTCTTAACCTTATCTCCGTCGTACTCTACCGTAACCTGCGTCTTGCCGTCCGGTCTTAAATAAGTGAGCGTGCCGTCTTTTCTTACGTCAGTAAGTCTCTTTGCAAGCTTGTGTGCGTATGAAATCGGTGCCGGCATAAGTTCCGGTGTTTCGTTGCAGGCAAATCCGAACATGATTCCCTGGTCTCCTGCACCGATTGTGTCGATTTTGTCATTGTCCGAAAGGCTTCCGTCTTTATACTCAAGAGATTTGTCAACGCCCATTGCGATGTCTCCGGACTGTTCATCAATTGCCGACAGAACCGCGCATGTGTTTCCGTCGAAACCGTATTCCGAACGGTCATATCCGATATCAAGTATAACCTGTCTTACAATCTTAGGGATATCAACATAACATTTTGTTGAAATTTCTCCCATTACCATCGCATATCCTGTTGTTGTTGTCGTTTCCGCAGCTACTCTTCCATACGGGTCTTTTTCGAAAATAGCGTCCAGAATCGCGTCTGAAATCTGGTCGCAGAGTTTATCCGGATGTCCCTCTGTTACGGATTCTGATGTAAATAATCTCTTCATTTTATTCCCTCCATTTTCTATCCTTATCTTCTTGTCTCATAAAAGGAAAAGCCTCTCGAAAGAGAGGCTTGTGATTTGTCCAATCGTTCCTCATCTTTCAGAATTAGATTCTGTAGGATTTAGCACCTTTGTCATTTCACTCCTGAAACATCTAGGTTGCCGGGCTTCATCGGGCCTATTCCCTCAGCCGCTCTTAATAAGGATTTTGATATTATTTACTGGTCGGCTCCCACCGTACATCTATTATATACCCTTTAATTAACTTGTCAATCACTTTTAAATAAGTTATACTGAATATATTAAAAACCGCAGCAATCGGCGTAAGAAACAAAAGAAGGAACTTAAGAGATGGAACATGACAGCAATTTCAGAAATTTTCATGTAATAAAAGGCGGTTTGCAGAAAAAGGCGCAAACTGCTTCATACCGGCTTATAAGCGCATGGATCACCGACACGCGTCTTATGGGTGTCTGCTGCATCAAGGCACATTGGCTTGCAGAAGCAGGCGATGATACTTTTGAGATGTTCCAGTTTTTCTATTTCGACTGGCAGGAGTACGGTCTGGAAACTTATGAAAGCTTTCTCGGAGAGCCCGATTTGGAGATGCTGGAAGCGGTCGAAACGGTCGAGCATAGTCTGGCTGCCGGCCTCGGAGGCAAAAAAAACCTTATCACAGAACGCGAATTGCGCTTTTTGGTTCAATCCTTTGCGGAGTTCAATGCGAAACGAGGCATCCCGATGCCGCAGAAATCATCCGAGTTTGACTTCCTCCTCAAGCCGCAGTTCAACCTATCCGACGAGGAGCAGCATTCCTTGATATGCAAAGAATGCACGAAAATATCAAGTCCCATGCAGGTGATGAATTATTTTCTCATGCGCTGTTTTGCGCGTGACTTTGAGGGCGCGAAGCTTTTGACGAAGAATTATGTGCGTACGGACCTTTTCTCCGAATTTGCTGCCGCGGACATGCTCCGAAATTCCATCAAAGAAGCTCCGGATGATGCTGGCAGCAATTCCGATTACTACGCAACAAGCAGCGATACGGATTTCGGAACCTTTAACACACGCAAAACCTATACCTGTGAGTCCCTTTTGGAGTTCGACGCAAAATATTACCTTGCGGCAACCCGCATAACGCTTGAAGGGCGAAAGGTTGTCAAATACGAACGCTTATCTGCATTCCGCATCAGCCTTTGGGAATCCTCCCTTATGCTGACACAACCGGAATATGTTACGGTTTACGATGTTGCAGGCGATTTGTCCGGCTTTGACACGAAAACATTCTCGCTTCTCAAAACCGGACTTTTGTCACAACATGAATGCGGAAAACTGTTCTCTGTTTTCTATCCAAGCAATGCGCATCTGGCTCAGAGCACATATTATATGTACGATGACCTCTTCGGTATCTGCTATGTGCTTGACAGTGGACAGATTGTTCTCGCTTCGCGCAGTTACGAAAACATCTTAAAACTGGAGAAAGAACTCGAAGAATCAAGGTATGGTCCCTCTTTGGTTTTGGTGTCAAAATATGAATTCAATCACTCGCTGATTCACGATTTTGTAAATCGGAACTATGAGGATTTTGAAGATTTTTTGAAAGATTTGGGCGTGGACGAATAATCCGCGCCAAAATATTTTTTTGTGTGATTATGTCAACCTTTGTTCGCATGCGGACAAACATTTTTCAACACTTCTTAAAGGTTAATTTTTCAAGGTTTAAGGGAATTATCCACATATTTCGCCGTGATTGTATACAATTTTGTCCTCTTATGCATGTGGATAACTTCATCTCGAATTTCTGTTGAAATTTCAATATATTAAACATGTTGTTCCATTTGTCAAGACCAAGTTATCCACAGATTTTTGAGTACATTTTTTTGAATTATTGTTCGCCGTTCGCACTGTCAATAATTTTACATTTTTCCGTCGGCGCAAGGCATAAAATTTCATTGATCCCGGACCAAATCGATCTTGCCAAAATTTGTTGATATTCAGCGGTTTTCAGCTTCTCTGCTTCGACAGGATTCGACAAAAACCCACATTCTGTAAGGACAATGTCTGCAGTCGTGTTCTGAAAAAGTAGGATGTCGTTCTTTGGCATTGCCTCCCTTTCCCGTCCGTCGTCAATGTTGGTTTCAAGGGATTTTTGGATTGCCTCCGCATATTTTTTTGCGGTGTTCTCATCATTCGAAACATTTGTTCCCACCCGTTGCGTGCGTGGATAAAAAACCTGTGGTCCGTATACTTTTTCATCCTGAGGAAAACTGTTCAAATGTATGGATACGGAAAGCTGCACCCCGTCCGCCTCCATAATTTCTTTTCGCTTCAAAAGATCTTCCCTTTTCTTTTGCCTGATGCTGCGCTCGTCATCCACATACAGTCCGTTATCGTCTTCTCTCGTCATTACGACGTGAATCGGATATGCCTTCATCTCTTCAGCAAGGCATTTGGCAATCGCAAGGTTGATTTCTTTTTCCTGCGTGCCGTCTGCTGAAGACGCCCCTCCATCCATGCCGCCGTGTCCTGCGTCAATAACGACCGTCGTCAGCTCCTCTGTGTTCGCAGAAGCAGTCCGCGTCCCTCCTGTGGCTCCGCACAGAACCCACGTGCTTATCGCCGCAGAAACAACAAAGCAAGCCAAAAATGCAAAAACAGTTTTCCCCCTCATTTATCTCTCCCTCTTTCTTTCCATTCTTTCAGCCAAGTGCAACATCAAGAATCATCATCAACGCAAACCCGCCGAGAATTCCCATCGTATAGAGGAAAGAGCCCTCTTTGCGGCCTTCCTGTGCCTGTGGGATCAATTCATGCACCGCTACAAGCATCATTGCCCCCGCCGCAAAAGCAAGCGCATACGGAAGCATCGTTTGAATGTGTATCACCATTGCCGCGCCGATAACTCCGGCAACAGGCTCCACCAAAGCACTCGACTGCCCGATTAAGAAACATTTTTTTCTCGAGTAGCCCTCACGCCTCAGAGGAACGGATACCGCCGCCCCCTCCGGAAAGTTTTGAATACCGATTCCGACAGCGATGCTGATGGCTCCCATCAACGCTTCGGGCATATTCACGCTTTGGTTGATTGCCCCAAACGCAACTCCTACCGCAAGGCCCTCCGGGATGTTGTGTAAAGTGATTGATATAACAAGGAGCAGGGAGCTGCTGATACTGCGAGTCGTCTCGCCCTTAGCACTTAATTTTCGAACCGCCTTGTCACACAAAAACATAAATCCGCTGCCAAACGCAAATCCGATTGCCGCCACAAACCACGGCGGCACCGACAAATACATCTCCGCCCTTTCGATGGCCGGTGAAAGAAGCGACCAAAAGCTTGCCGCAATCATGACGCCTGCCGAAAACCCAAGCATAAGATTCATGGCTTTGGGACTTCCTTCTTTAAAAAAAACGACTGTTGCCGCACCCATAGCTGTTATGAACCAAGTCCCTATCGTCGCCACGAGTGCCAAAAGTATTACATTTTCCATATTAAATTCACCTCATATTTGCTATTTCACTATATGCACAAGGCCCGTTTTGTGCTATACTCGTGGAGGAATATGGAGGAAAAACAAATGCAGACGATTCGATTATTTAAAGAAAATGTATATAAAAAAGAAGCCGAAGCAGTCATCACCTCTCTGTCTTGGCAAGAAGGGAAATTCATCCTCACTTTGGATCAAACGATTTTCTTTCCCGAAGGCGGCGGACAGACCTGCGACCTGGGGACCATAGCGGGCTTTGAAGTCTCCGATGTCTCCGAACACGACGGCGATATTTATCATACAGTTATCGTCCCTAAGGAAAAGGAGTCGGAAGCCAAGGCGGTGCTTTGCGAAGGCTCCTGCGTAAAACTTGTGCTTGACTGGGCAAGACGTTTTGATAATATGCAGCGACACTGCGGTGAGCATATTCTCACCGGAATTTTCTTTCGGGAATGGGGCGGCATAAACCGCGGTTTTCACATGGGGCAGGATTACATGACGATTGATATTTCGCTGGAAGAAGGTGCGAAAGCAGAAAGCATCACATGGGAAATGTGCCTTGAAGCCGAGCGGCTCGCAAATGAAGTGGTCACGCAGGATATGCCAATCATCACCCGCCATTTTGATTCTTTCAAGGAGGCGGACAAACAGCCGATGCGAAAGAAGCTTACAATTAAGGAAGATATTACGCTTGTCGGAATCGGCAGCCCGGATTACGACTGGGGCTGCGCAGCCTGTTGCGGGACCCATCCTTCGTCAACCGCACAGGTCGGGCTCATCAAAATTTTTAAACTTGAAAGTAACAAGGGAATGTACCGCATTTATTTTGAGGCGGGCAGACGTGCCTTTGACAAATATCAGCAGCAGTTCGAAATTCTGAACACGCTCTGCAATACCTTAAGCGCCGGCACGGATGATGTGCTCGAAAAGTTCCGTATAAGCCGCGAAAAGGACAAAGAAATGCGCAGTCAGCTTCACTTCCTCAAAAAAGAGGTCATTGCCCGCGAGGCGGCATCCATCATTGCAGAAGTCGAGCAGCTTTCCTCGCCGCATTCGGTATGTGAGCGCAGATACTCCATCCTTACGCTGGACGACCTTGTGACCCTCAGCAGAGAAATCTCTCCGGCAATCAAAAAGATTTATTTCCTCGTTCATGAGCCGACGCATACGGTTCTTCTGGTGTCCGACGGCAACACGGACTGCGGCAGACTCGTCAAGGAAAATGCTTCGATTTACAACGGCAAGGGCGGCGGCAATAAGACCATGGCACGCGCCATTTTCACAAAAGAAGAATATGTAAACACCTTTATGGATTTAATCGAAAAGCACCTTAGGTAGGTGCTTTTTGTTATTTTTCACTATTTGCATCTCGATTTTAAATATTTTTTGTCGTTTTTTTGAAATTTTCTGAAAATTTCCTATTGACAAACGCAAATTTACGCGTTATGATAACTACATCATTCAGATTGTTCGAAAGAGCACATTCAAAATCACTTAGGAGGAACCAAGATGTTATTTAAGTTTTACGCTTATTATTATTACTTTAAAGACGACAATTGAATATATGGCAAGAGACTTATGAATACATTTTTTAGGTCCGCTTGTGGTTTGACCTTTTCAGTAAGGCCGGCCGACTAAGGGGATTTTTTATTTGCAGACAACATCTAAGATTACAAACTTACGGAGGAAAACAAAATGAACACAAACAAGACAATGACCACCAAAGCAAAAAAATGCATCGCAATGCTTCTTTGCATCGTGCTCGTGCTTTGCCTCGCATCCTGCGGCTCAGACAACGGCACAAACTCAGATAGTGAAAAGTTAAAAATCGGCATTCTTAAATTCGGTGAATTCACCGCTTTGACGAACGCAACGCAGGGCTTTATCGACGGACTTGCAGAAGCCGGATATGTTGACGGCGAAAACATTACAATCCATGAACTTTCCGCAGCAGCGGAAACCGGTAACTGCCCATCGATCGCAGATACCCTGATTAATGAAAATTCAGATCTGATTCTTGCAGTTGCAACACCTTCCGCTTCTGCAGTAAAAGAAAAGACCTCGACCATTCCGGTTCTTTTCACAGCGGTTACAGATCCTGCCGCTTCAGGACTTGTTGCTTCCAACGAAGCACCCGGCGCAAACCTCACAGGAACATCGGATATGAATCCGGTATCCCAGCAGATTGCTCTTGGCAAGCAGCTCATTCCGGATGCAAAGACCGTTGCAATCATGTACTGCTCCAGCGAATCGAACTCCAAAGTTCAGGCTGACCTCGCAGCGGCAGCAATCAAAGAACAGGGCATGAAGTCCGTAGTAAAGACAATTTCAGCGATTGACGAAGCAAAATCCGCAATCGAGTCTCTCAAGGGAAAAGTTGATTTTATCTACATCCCTACCGATAATACTTTGGCAGATGGCATGACAAGTGTATCCATGGCAGCAAACGAATGCGGCCTTCCTACAATCGTCGGCGAATCCGGCATGGTTGGAAACGGTGCACTTGCAACCTTCGGAATCAACTACTACGAACTTGGCAAATCAACCGCAGCCATGGCAGTAAAAATCCTCAAAGGTGAGGCTGAACCGAAAGACATGCCTGTTGTCGAATACCAGACGGACGAAAACGTTCTTGAAATCGCAGTTAATACAGAAACAGCAGATAAATTAGGAATCACAATTCCGGACGATGTTTTAAGCAATGCAACCCTTCTTCCGGAAAAATAAGAGGTTAGTAAAATGATATCAACAGCAACTATTTTAAGCGGAATTTCCCAAGGACTTCTTTGGGCAATCCTGACACTCGGAGTATACCTTACATTCAGAATACTTGACATCGCAGATTTGACCGTAGAGGGAACTTTCCCTCTCGGTGCTGCGGTCACAGTTGTTCTCATAAATTCGGGAATGAGCCCCGGCCTTGCGGTTCTTTGTGCGATTCTCGCCGGAGCCCTTGCAGGCTTTGTAACCGGAGTGCTTCACACGGTATTCAAGATTCCCGCGATTCTGTCCGGAATTTTGACCATGATTGCACTTTACTCGGTCAACATTCGAATTATGAGTGATAAGGCTACCGTTGCGCTTGAGCAGCCTTCCGTTAAGACATGGCTCACTTCCGTGCTCCCTGAAAACACCGCAAGCAGCACTGTTTCCATTGTTTTGGGCTGCAGCGTATGCCTTGTCATCGTAGCGATTCTGTACTATTTCTTCGGTACCGAAATCGGCTGTGCTATTCGAGCAACCGGAAGCAACCAGAATATGGCGCGTTCTCTGGGTGTCAAGACGGATCGCATCATAACCCTTGGGCTTATGATTTCAAACGGCCTTGTTGCCCTCTCCGGCAGCCTCATCGCACAGCTTGACTATGGCTCGGCTTTGGTAACCATGGGACAGGGCACCATCGTAATCGGTCTCGCATCCGTAATCATCGGCGAAGTCATATTCATCCGAAAAGACATGAATTTTGCGCTTAAGCTTCTTGCTGTAATTGCAGGTGCCGTTATCTACAGAACGGTTATCGCGTGCGCTCTTACGTTCAGCTTTCTCAAAGCAACGGACTTAAAGATTATCACGGCTGTCGTGGTTGCATTCGCTCTGGCGCTTCCTGTTTTACAGCAAAAATCCGCCGAAGCAAAACTCCGCAGGAAAAACAGGAGGTACGAAAATGCTTAAAATGGTAGGAATTGATAAATCATTCAATATAGGAACCATCAATGAAAAACAAATCTTCAAAGGTTTAAACCTCACAATCAATGACGGAGATTTCATCACGGTAATCGGAGGCAACGGTGCAGGAAAATCTACCATGCTCAACCTGATTGCCGGTGTCCACAAAGCCGACGGCGGCCGCATTTTTCTCGATAATGAGGATTTGACCTACAAAAACGAAACACAGAGAGCCAAATACATCGGCAGAGTTTTCCAGGATCCCATGATGGGAACCGCCCCATCCATGATGATTGAAGAAAACCTTGCGATGGCATACAGAAGAACCAAACGCAGAACTCTTGCTTGGGGAATTTCCCAAAAGGAACGCGAAATGTACAGAGACGCTCTAGCTCAGCTCGGTCTGGGTCTCGAAGACAGAATGAAAACGAAAGTCGGACTTCTCTCCGGCGGACAGCGTCAAGCCGTAACGCTTCTTATGGCGACGCTCCAAAAGCCGCGCCTTCTGCTCCTCGACGAGCATACCGCGGCACTTGACCCCGCAACTTCTGCAAAGGTTCTGACGCTCAGCGATCAAATCATACACGATAACGCCCTCACCGCACTTATGGTAACTCACAATATGCAGGATGCCATAACCTACGGAAATCGTCTTATCATGATGGATAAAGGCCGCGTCATCCTCGACATTTCAGGCGAAGAAAAGAAGCACCTGACAATTGAAGATCTTCTCCATAAATTTGAAGAAGTCAGCGGCTCCAAATTCACGAGCGACAGTGTAATCCTTGGATAAGTCCTAATATAAATAAATAATAAAATGCAGGTCGTAAGCTCGTAAGAGCCATGCGGCCTGCATTTTTCTTTCTCGATTTTCTGCCTTTTCGTATTTTGCGTTTACTTCATATTTCTAAGGAAAACCTCGTATCCGCGTTTTGTCTCATATACATCGGCTTTGCTGGTAATCTCCCAAGGCGCATGCATATTGAGTACCGCAACCCCGCAGTCGATAACATCCATTCCGTACAGTGCAAGTATATATGCGATGGTGCCGCCTCCGCCGACATCAACTTTGCCGAGTTCGGCAAGCTGGAATTTCACACCCGCCTCGTCCATGATGCGGCGAATCTTCGCGATGTATTCCGCATTTGCGTCATTCGAGCCTGATTTTCCTCTTGCACCCGTGAACTTGTTGAATACCATTCCGCATCCTGCCATTGAGGAGTTTCTCTTTTCGTAAGCCTCTGCATACAGCGGGTCATATGCTGCGTTTACATCCGAAGAAAGCATCTTCGAGTTTGCAAGCGTTCTCCTGAGGGCAAGGCCGCTGTAAGCACCCAGCCGGTCCAAAAGCTCGGCAACCGTATTTTCGAAGAATTTCGATTCCATGCCGGTTGCGCCCACGCTGCCGATTTCCTCTTTGTCAACCAGAATACAGCAAGCGGTTCTCTCAACATTCTCAACATCAAGGATTGCCTTAAGCGAAGTGAACGCACACACTCTGTCATCCTGGCCGTAAGAGATAATCATGCTGCGGTCAAGACCCGTTTCTCTGGCTTTTCCCGCAGGAACGATTTCCAGTTCCGCAGAAAGAAAATCTTCCTCATCCATGTCGTATTTTTCCTTGAGCAGTTTCAGGATGCCCGCTTTAACGGCTTCCTTTTCTTTCTTGCCCTTTTCTCCCTCTGTCTTGCTTTCTGCAAGCGGCCTTGAGCCAATCAGAACATCGAGTTTTTCTCCTTCAATCACTGTAGATGCCTGTTTTTTCATCTGATCTGCAGCAAGATGCGGAAGAAGATCGGTAACGCTTACCACCGGATCGTTCTCGTCCTCACCGATTACCACATCGATAACCTCGCCGTCCTTTTTTGCAACAACGCCGTGTATTGCAAGCGGCAGTGCAACCCACTGGTATTTCTTAACACCGCCGTAATAGTGCGTGTCAAAGTACGCAAATCCCGATTCCTCGTACAGCGGATTCTGTTTTGCATCAAGTCTCGGAGAATCGATATGCGCTCCGAGGATGTTCATTCCTTCTTCAATCGGCTTTGTACCCACGATAAAAAGAATGACAGCCTTTGCCATGTTCACGGCATACACCTTGTCTCCGGCCTTCAGGCTTTCGCCCTTCGCAATAATATCGTCAAGATTCCGATATCCTGCCGCTTCTGCCATCCCGACCGCGATTTTCGCACATTCCCTTTCGGTTTTGCCGCGGCTCAAAAAATCCATATACTCTGCATTCAATTTCTCAAGTTCCGCAAGCTGGCTATCATCATAGACAGTCCATGCATTGATTTTTTCCATATATATCCCTCCCCTAAGCGTGAGCAGCCTTGCACTGCTTCAGCGCTGTCTTTACTTTTTGTATATTTTAGCACAATTAATCCGCTCCCGCAACCAACCACAAAAGGCAGCCTTACAGCCACCTCTTTCCTTGTTTTAATCAAATTGGTATTTTCTAGGTTTATGCGGTTTTTACATTTTTTGCCCTTTTTGACCCGTTTAATATAACAAATCCGCCTTCTGAGGCGGTTTTACCGCTCATTTCACCCATAATCCTCATGTTTCGGCTCTTTGGGGCTGCACAGGCAGTCCATGTAACTCGATTTCTGCTAAAGCTCGGCGATTTCCTTTTCGCTGAGTCCGGTGTTCTTCGCAATCACGTCAATCGGTATGCCGGATTCTCGTAGGCTCTTGGCAATTTCGCAATGCTTCTGTTCAGCACCGGCACGCTCGCCCTTGCTGAAGCCGGCACGCTCGCCGCTGTTAAAGCCTTCCTCGTAGCCGTCCAGTCTCGATATTTCAAGATCTTCTTCTCTGGTTAGTTCTTTGAATAACATCTCTACAATCTCCGTTCCGTACTTATCCAGGAATTCCGTGAGCACGCCTTCCTTCTTGCACCTGTTGAGGACTTCGACAATCACATCGTTTGTCAGTTCACTATCCTCTTTATAGCTTCGCATGATTTCCACGAAGCGGCTGTACTGCCTCAACGTCTCACATCTTCCAAGGATTTCTGAGTTTTTCTCTGTATTAATATTATACACCTTAACGATGAGTTGTAAAGCATCCTCTTCGTCTTTTTGCTTCTCACCAAGGAAGGAATCTGAAAGGCGGAGTTCCTGATAGGCGGGGAAATCTTTCGTGCCGTTATAGAAAACAATGAATTCGGGACGTGGTATCATCAGGCGTTTCTCGCGGTAAAGCCGCGTTGTGTCAATCATGCGCTTCAACACGGTGGATATGTACATGAGGTCTCGAAGCGGCATGTTTTCGTTGATGCTTGACTGGTGCTCGACAAGCACCACAAACCGGCCGCCCAGGACAAAGGCGACATCATTCTTTAGCGTGCGGAAGAGGACATCTTTGATTGTGACGATGTCAATCGGCGCGCTTTCATCATAATTCGTATCAAAGAGTGCGTTGTAGAGTTCGATGAGTTTTGCTTTCTCGTGAAAGATTGTGACAAAAACAGAGTCCTTGTAGGTTCGTTTGACTTCCTGCTCCTGCTTCTGCGTTTGCACTTGTGGTCGTGCCTGTATATTCGTATTCATTTCATATTCTCCTCATATAAGTATAGGAGAATGACGTCATTCTTTGTAAGTATTTTACATTAAATGGCAGATATTGTCAATATATATTTTTACATTTCGGGATTCCGCAGCTCCTCTTGAAATAACGATAATCCGCGGGGAACTGCCAGCGGATTATCATTGTCACATATTCATAAGATTTCTTATTTTGTCCATGTGCGGCTTGCGTACTTACATTGTTTGAGTGCAGTTTTTGCAACAAGTTTGCCGTTTTCATCGTAAACCCTTACCTGAACTTTGTAGAAGTACTTCGTGCCCTTCTTACCGCTTGTGTTTGTGTAAGAAGTGACTTTCTTCGTTATCGCCGACTTGTAAGAAGCGGACTTCTTCGTTGAGCGATAGAAGCGATACTTCACGGTGAAGCCTTGTGCTTTCATTTCTTCGATGAATGCTTTAGTTTTTGCATCAGGATTGAATACAATCTTGATGTTTCCGTTCTTCAGCTTGGAGGAACGAGCCTTTGCAGCTGCCTTTTTGACGCCTGCTTTCGCCTTTGCAATTTTTTCTGCCTTAGCGGTATCATCTGCAGTCGGTTCATCTGCCTTTTCTACTGCAATCGTTACCGTGGAACCGGTCGCTGCTTCGGACATCGTCTTCAGCTCGTCCTGCGTGTAAGTCTTGTCACCGAACGGTGTCTTGATTGTCAGTTTCGCGTTCGTATCTTTCACGATGGAGTCGATGAAGCTCTTGTCGAGCGTTACATCCGCCTTCGCCGCATCGCCAACAGCCGATTTGGAAACATTCAGGATGATTTCCTTGGACTTATTCGCCTTTGCCTGTTTCAGGATTTCCTTCTGGTTTTCAGCAGAAACCTTAACATCCGCAACCTTTGTCTTCGTGCCGTCAGCGCTTATCTTTTCGCCTACCTTAACATCGGTTGGTGCAGTTGTTGTGCCGGCCTTGGTGTCGGAGGTGACGTTTTTGACCTCTTCAGTCGTGCCGGCACCGCCGCCTACAGTTCCCGGAACGGTTGTCCAGTCGTCTGTATAGAACCACACAATATTATCCCCAGCTTTGATGTTGTAGGCAGTAAGTCCAACCTCTGGAAGTACATCATTAACTTTATACATCCAACCTGAATTTTTTCCATTCGTAAACTCAGCTAAAGTTTTACCACTTTTTGTCATGGATCTGACATATCCGCTTTCTGCACCTTCATATGTTATTCCTGCTGATTTACAAGCTTTTACAAATGCATGGTATACGGTTGCACCGGTTCCCTTAACGGTAACGGAATAATTATTCAACCAATATCCTGTATCTGATTTAATTGTAAACTTTACAGTAATGTCATCTCCCGTAGGTTCTGATGGTTGTGCAGAACCACCACTACCTGTTGCTCGCACAGGTTCTACCTTATTTTGGCTAAAATCATAAACATTATAAGGTTTTCCTGTTGCCATAGTCTGTGCTGCTGCAATTAGTGCACGGAATGATTGTTCTGTGCCCAGTGAATCTACTTTCTGGTTATCTTTATAGCCAAATCCACTGTTATCTTCTAAGGCAAATGTAAGTAAGCCATCGATTGCGCTGTTTCCATTTTTTATAAACCTGCTGTCAGTGTCGGGATTAATTCCTACCGAAGCTAAGGCTATGATTACCATTGCTGCAGCATTTGAATTATCGCCAATGACTCCCGACTCGGTCTGCTTTGTTCTTAAGAAATTAATTCCTTTCTCAATTACTGCTGCTACATCTTCTCTATCACGATAGAAAGACAGTCCAACAATAGCATTTGCAGTCGTGTCGATTACCGTGTCCCATTCATTCCAACTTCCGTCTTCTTTCTGGTTCTCAAGCATTTTTTCGACTAACGCATTTTCATAGGCTTCTGTTTGCGAATTTTTCAGATTATATGCAGCCAATGTGTATGGTGCGCTCCATACGCTGCTACTTTGTGTTACTCCATTTAAAATTTCAATTGCATTAAGCGGTGTATTGCTATTAACACGGTAAAGTTGTGTTACATCTCCACCAATTGCTGTAAGCCCTAAAATTTTCTTATCAATATCCGAATCTTTCAGCTTCGTTCCCGCAAGATAACTGATTGCAGAATTAATATAGTTTTGCTTTGCCTGTGATGAAAGCTTATACTGAGTATCCGGATTCAAATTGGCGTAAGCTCCCATATCAATTACAAACCAATCATCAGACTTATCAACATATGATTTTGCAATATTTTCCATCAAAGCATTCATCGTTGTGCTGTTGCTTTTGCCTGATAAGCGAATAGTCAAATCGTCCTGAACAATGAGAGTTCCTTGCTTAGTTATGGATTCTCCTACAAATTTATAGGTATACTCTCCTGCTGTTAAGCCTCTAACAGTAAACTTTCCTTCATTTAAAACTCCGGTAAATGTCTGTTTCCCTTTTGCAACCTGTAAGGTGTCTTTTTCTGTAAAACTCAGACCATCAACCGCCTCAAAGGTTGCCGTGTAAGTAGGTGGCGCTTTTATTCCTGTTATAACTACTGTTGCAAAAGCTGCCGAGTTTTTAGCAGATTCAATCCGTAAAACTATAAGGCTTGCGCCATCGTTGATAGTGACAACCCCATCTTTATCAACTATACACTCTCCACTGAGCACAGAATAAGTCACTTCTTGCGGTGCACCTTCCGGCAATACGGTTGGAATAATTTGCAGAACATCACCTTGATAAATCTGTGGCAGCTTATTACTGTCGTATGTAGCGTTACCTCTTTTAATTTTATAGGTAACTGTTTCAGGTGTAGGAATTTTGCTAATCGCATCGTTTAGTTCATCTGCTGCCTTTTTCAGTTTTTCCGTCGGAGTTTCTGACCCACCCCATAAAGAGGTTGTCTTTTGCGCAATATAGTATCCCCATAATCCGCTGGATTCATTATCAATGCTTTCGATTACTTTTTTACCTGCTGTAAGTTTTTCTTCTAATTTTTGTTTTTGTGTTTCTGTGAATCCGTCATATTTATTATCTGCAATACTTTGTGCTTCTACATTTTTTTGCATTAAAGCTTTGTAGGCATCAATAAACTCCCAGTCGAAATTTCTCCACTCCTTATCAATGCCTGCAGCATAGTACAAAGTATATCTGAAATTTACAGTAACATCTTGGTTTGCGCAATCTGAAGCTAAACCCCATCCTGTTAATCCTTCTCCAGAATATGTCCAGCCTGCATACTGGAAGTCGTCAGGGATGGAAACCACTCCTAACTTATTCATTGTTACGACAAAAGCGCTATCTTCTGCAAGAGAATAGGCTCCAATGTCATTAATTTGCGTAACATACGCCGATTCTGTATCCAATCCCGTAAAAGAATTACCTGTTGGATTTTCGCTCACATACTTCTTCAAAGTGGCTTGTAATGTTGAGCCTTTTTCTATTTGTACTGCAATACTTGGAATCTGTGAAATTCCAACCGTTTCCAACGCTTCCTTTGTTCCAAAGCTACTGATGTCAAAATTAAATTTGACCGTTACGGTTTCTGTTGTCTCCTTCCCCGCATCCGCAAACGCCATGCTTGGCATCATTGTGAACACCATCATCACTGCAATGAGGATGACCAGTATTCTTGAGAAATAACTGTTGTTTGTCTTCATTTTCTGTCTCCTTTCTTATGAAAAACTATTCTGTATCTGTAAAATTCAAATTTTGAAAGCTGTTTACCGCCGGCGGCACTGCACCGAAGCAGTACCGCCTATATGTGTGGATGAAAAGAAAAACAGACTGTCTTGCGACAGTCTGTGAGTTGATCAATGTAAAAAGGCTTACCCTTCATCGGGTTTTCTTGCCTCTCAGTCTAAAAAGTGCCACCGTCGAACGCCCCTGCCGCTCTAGCAGGAAAATCCTTGTGCCAAGTTTACCTTTCTATCAGATGCTCACTCTGCCTCAGAGAATTCATACATCTAAGCAATAACTCGTCTCCCGACTCGTCACATCGCAATTTTTCACGAAAATCACCAAACATGTGCATCACGGTTACTGAGAAACAGTCGGAGAATCTCACTCCACTTCCGTTAGTTATCCTTATAAACTGTGTATTCAGTTGTTCCGATTCCTCGGCTATACCAACATATTATCACCTGATGTATATAAATGCAAGTATTTTTTGTTCGAAAAAAAAGGCAAAAAGGCCACCGTTTCTGATGACCTTTTCGTTGGTATTTATCACTTATTTATTTAGACCAGGTCCTTGCAGCGTACTTACACTGCTTCAGTGCAGTCTTTGCAATGAGTTTGCCGTTTTCATCGTAAACTCTTACCTGAACTTTGTAGAAGTATTTCGTGCCCTTCTTACCGCTTGTGTTTGTGTAAGAAGCGACTTTCTTCGTTATCGCCGACTTGTAAGAAGCGGACTTCTTCGTTGAGCGATAGAATCTGTACTTAACCGTGAAGCCAAGGTCTTTCAGTTCCTTGATGGAGGTCTTAACCTTTGCGTCGCTTCTCAGAACGGCTTTTACATTCTTCTTTGCCGTCTTGCTTGAGCGAGCCACAAGCTTCATATCCTTAACAATCGACTTCGCTTTTGCAATGTTTGCTGCGTCGTCCGCAGGTTCTTCAGCCTTTTCGATTGCAACGGTTATCGTTTGAGCGACTGCCGCTTCTGACATCGCTTTCAGCTCGTCCGGTGTATAAGTCTTGTCGCCGAACGGTGTCTTGATTGTCAGTTTCGCATCGGTGTCTTTTACGATAGAGTCGATGAAGCTCTTATCAAGCGCTACATCAGCCTTCGTCGCATCCTTGACGGCATCTTTGGAAACATTCAGGATGATTTCCTTCGATTTATTTGCTTTTGCCTGCTTCAGGATCTCTTTCTGATTTTCTGCGGAAACTTTGACCTCGGCGACTTTTTCCTTCGTGCCGTCTGCGGTTGTCTTTTCGGTTATTGTAACTTCGGTTGGAGATGTTGTTGTTCCGGCCTTGGTGTCTGTAACTACTGCACTTACTTCCACCCCTGACCATGCACCCGCTGCCGGATCCTTCGTATAGTCCGCGGTATAGTACAGAACTATCTTGTCGTTGTCGCTCAGGTAGTATGAACCCATGTATACATTCGGGAGTTTTCCGTTCACGGTATAAAGCCATCCGCTGTTTGCCGTGTCTGTTTCCGTCAGTGTCACACCGTTTGCGTCGGTAACCGAAGCGATGTAATCGCCAAAGTTCTCATATTTGTAACCCTCTTTCGTCAGTGCGCTGCTGACTGCATCCCACGCTGTCGCGTTCAGGCTGAGTCCGCTGATTGCAATGCCTGATGTAGATTTGAATCCATTCACGTTCTTTCCGTCTACCGAAACGGTGACTGACATGGTTGTCGGCTGTGGATTCGGGTTCTCGCCCTTTTCTCCCTTTACCGTCACTGTAACCGATACCGGCTGCTTGTAGA